>ERZ1740060.905-NODE-905-length-11964-cov-12.140902_pt1 | contig 11964 bp, 12 predicted proteins | sample MGYA00581743_ERZ1740060 | MGnify/ENA primary metagenome ERZ1740060 (study PRJEB43018, sample SAMN04849235) | marine metagenome | isolation source: floating plastic debris | place: Pacific Ocean | collected 2008-08-27 | study: EMG produced TPA metagenomics...
GTGGCAGTACGCATTTTTTCTATATCTAACTCTTAAAAGTTTAAATCACTTCTATATCACAACAATACCCCTGTCATTGACTTAAGTTAATATCGACTCCGTAGCAGTGAGTATATTAGAATTTTTTGTTCACTAACCTCTTACGGATTCGGCTTAACGATTCGGGTTTGATACCCAGATAACTGGCGATCTGGTGGTGGGGAACTCTATTCAGAAGGGCAGGCCTAGTTTTCAGTAGGTTAAGGTATCTTTCTTCCGGCGAAGAAGTGACAAATTGGCTCCATTCCTCTTTGGCGCGGTTTATTTTTTCTATCGCTATCTCTTGAAAAACAGCATCAAGTCTAGGAAGTGCGGCTCGAATCTCTTCTTCATAACTTTTGTTGCTAATCGTTAAAACGCAATCTTCTACGCATTCCCAATAATGTTTTGAAGGTTTGCTATCATGGGTATGCGGAGTAAATGTATCCCCTTCCATAAAAAAGCCGTTGATTTTTCTTCGCCATCTTTTATGATATATTCTCTCACACAGCCCTCGACTACCATGTAACACTTAGTCGGAATTTGCCCTTCTTTCAGTAAGAGCGTCCCTTTTTCAAATTCATCGACAATAGTCTTTTCAACAATCACTTCAATTTCTTCCTTGTTCAGTATTTTAAATCTACTGATCATGACTCTGATTTTTTCTTTTAAATCCATGGAATTATTTTTTAGTGACGAACCATGATTCGCACAAATAGCAAGTAAGTTCGTTTGATGTCTTTCTTCTAAGCCTCAGTTATCATACCTAGCATAATGATCTGACTCACTTTTACTGGTATATTGGCTGGAACAGCCCGTGTTACGATACTCCATTGTATTTTGTACTTATCGTACAACTATTCTAAAATAAGGGAAAAAGAGTAATCTTAACGTGTAATATGAATGAAAAACCGCTTTTTCGCTTATCAAGGGAAGATTTGTTGTCTGAGCGAAGCGATCCACCGTAAATTCTAAGGTTACGTTATCTCGACAACACTTACCAACAGATACCTAAACGAAAGTACCATGAACTATAAAAAAGGAAAGACACTGGACGAAATACTGTTGTTATTAAGAAGTAAAAGTAACTACCGTTTCACCGTAAGGCAGGTTGCTAGCTCCCTACAAATTTCTACTTCTCGGACTAATTACCTTCTTACCCAACTTGTACAAAAGCAGAAAGTACAGCCGATGGGGGCTTTACCTAGCAACTCAGGCCGCACTGAAGATTTATCTTACCAAATTAATGAGGAAGGCTTCTTTTTCATTAAGAAGGGTGGATTTCTTAAGTCTTTGAAGCGGCGATGGTGGAAGTTAGCCTTTTAATGTAGCTCTACTCACCAGCCTCTCTGCCTAATTGACTGCAAAAACGAAGAAGTTCGGTCAGATCTTGAGCGTCATTAAAATTGACTTTATTTTCTTCCAAAAACTGTTCAACGCTTTCTCGATGATCGGAAAAAACTCTCTTGAGGCTGGATTTTTGGGCTAAGTACCAGCGCTGGTTAAAATCCATTAAGTAGTACGTCGTCAGCGAGGCCAGTGTCAGGGGTTGTGAGGCAGGCTTACGGTAAAACTCTCGTTCGGTAAGAGCACGGTTGATATTCAGCGAAGGTGGAATAGGATTACCCGCTCCACTACGCCCGAAAAAGCCATCGATAGAACTGCTCGAGCCTAAATCTTCATCTCTCACTAACTGAAGTCGGTGGCTGCCCGCTAGTTTGCAATTTTCAAAATCGGCAATCTCTTCCAAATATCCGTACTCAGGGTGGAAATCAAAGCGAACTTCATTTATTAACACTTCTTTCACGGGTGGGTTATCAACAATAGAAAGTGTATCCTGCTTACGGTCAATAAACTGCATTTCCTGATAGAGTCTATTGTAGTTGAGTTTAGCCGTTGCCGTTCGATTATTATAAAAAGTTACTTTTCCGTGCTGAAAATCAGTAAAACGATAACGGGCTTCTTTCGACAATACATGAACTGGCACTTCCCCAGTTTCTACTCTGAAGAACTTTGTCGATTGAGCTAAAACGATATTTTGCCATAGCCCCGTAACTAAGCAGCCTATAAGCAATAGTTGCCACTTGAACCAAGCATTCTTAAACCAATTTGCAGAGTTAGTCATTGTACGACAGTATACTTACAAATTAGTGATTTTCGCTAGATTAACCGTAACCATTTCTAAGCATTATAGCGAGGGAGTTGAGCTAGGCTATTCTAGCTAAAAAAGTTTTAAGCATTATCCGTTACTATTTAGCCGCAATTACTGATTGCTCGGATAGATTATGTAGTTGACCTCCCGTCACTTGCACAGTACCACCTTCGGCAAATAGTGAAACTTGGGTAAATTCCTCGTTAGGAAAAAATGTATTGGACATAATCGTAGTCCCATCATCACCAAAAAGTTCGACCGAAGCTACGTCAATAAACAGATGCATACGTAGTGTATTCCCATCCCCTACTCGAGATGCCGTGAACCGACCGGGAAAGTCCGCTGAGAAATCCATTTTTCCAGCATCGGATCGATCTACGAAATATTCTTGCTTAGCCAGATTGTAGCCGATAATGACTTCTTCGCCTAAGCTGTTTGCTAATTTCACTCCTATTTCACTAGCAGTGGCTTCACCTAAATCAAAATCTACCTGCAACTCCAAGGTGGGGGAAGGCTGGTTTAGCTGATTGCTAACATTCTGCTCACCTTCCAGCGTGGCAGCCTCTAATGCTACGCTGTTTTGTCGAAGCATTTCCAACTCTTCTACTGGACGAGACGCTACCCGTAATCCAGCTTCGGTCTCTACCAAATGTAATGTTCGGGGTACGGTCATGGCACTACGCCAGGTGTAGGTGGGTACTTCCTGCCCGTACTGCCAATTACTCATCCAGCCCAGAAAAATCCGGCGTCCATCTGACTCAGGAATATCCGACCAGGTAACTCCAGCGTAATTATCTTTTCCATAATCCAGCCAAAGCGACATATCTTCCGGGTTATCGTTGGTAAAGGTTGTTCCATCAAAATCTCCAATAAAATACTGCGTAGCCGAGCCACCGTTGGACCCACCCGGATTGATACTGAGCAACAAAACCCATTTTTCTTCTCCACCATCTGAAGTTAATTGAAATAGATCGGGGCACTCCCATACCCCACCGTGCGAACCACTGTTTTCGCCAAACTCACTCAAGTAAGTCCATTCCGTAAGGTTGGGTGATTCATATAAATGTACTCGATCTGCTACGGCCAATATCATCACCCACCTCTGAGCGGCCTCGTACCAAACTACTTTTGGGTCGCGAAAGTCTTTAATGCCAGGGTTTTCTATTACCGGATTTCCCTTGTACTTCGTCCAGGTGCGCCCTCGGTCGTTACTATACGCTATCCCTTGCGTCTGAAGGTAATTGTCTTCGTCTTCACCTTCCTCAGCAGGGTCGTGGTAGGTAAAAATAGCAATCAGGGGTGGATTACCACCTGTGCCCAAACCAGAAGTATTGTTATGATCTACTACAGCACTACCCGAAAAAATGTAACCTAAACTGTCAGGGTACAAAGCAATCGGCAAGTGTTCCCAATGTACCAGATCTTCGCTCACGGCGTGTCCCCAGTGCATGGGTCCCCACACATTGCTGTCGGGATAGTGTTGATAAAATAAGTGATACTCTCCATCGTAAAAAACCATTCCGTTGGGGTCGTTCATCCACTGCTCAGGGGGACTGAAGTGATACACCAGTCGATACTGCTCACCAGTCTCGACAGCATCAGCCACTGTGGATTCAGCCGCTGTGGATTCAGCAGTTTCTGAAGTAGAAGATTGGCACCCGGCAATAATAGCAAGTGCTCCAATAGCTGATAATAAGAAGTACAAAAGCTTCATTGTAGTCGTGTTAGGTTATAAAGCTAAGTGTCTCAAGCAAATAGCCTGACTCTCAAATATATGTAAAATAAAAAACCCAGCCGTAGCTGGGAAAAACGTATCACTCAAAATTATTTTATGAAGAGCCTGTTTTTTCAAAGTATCCACAAAGCAATACCTCGTTCATCTCCATTGTTTTGGGATACAAAACTGAAACGAAAATTAGAAGAATTGATTGAGAAATGCAGAGCTAAAAATGAGCATAACTTACGTGCTACGCGTAAGCTGATCAGAAAAAATTGATCGGGTAAAATGAACTATCGCTAAATACTATTATTTACCCCGGTTGCCTAGCCAAACGCCAACGGCAGAAAGAATAAAAACGGCGGCTAAGCCTAGAAGCAAAAGCATATTAGTATCCATATATTCGGTCGGTTAGTTTTTTGACGCTGATTTGCAACGAATATTATAAATTTTCTGCTAATAAATAAAAAAGCGGCGCAGTTTTATCTGCGCCGCATCAACTAACTTATGTTAATTGTAAATGAAAGATAAACTCAGTAATAAAATTAAAAAATAATATACACTTGTTGTCAGCTAAAAAAATTGAGTCTATCTACCAACCCTCACTTCACTTTAATATTTTACAAACCTATTGCCAAAACCGAAGGCTTTTACCAGAAAACTGAAAATCATATCATATATGATTGCTTATCAGATATTTACATCAAAAAGACTAACCAAAGTGGTTTTTTCTTTAGCTATGCTAAAAGTAGAATCTAGAAAAAAAGGGTACATAATTCCCCACTGCTGGGTATTTCGGGCAACTAATCCACAGATTGTTTTTATACCCTAGCGGTCAAGCCACTCTTTAAAATCAGCGACTCGGTCGCGACTGACTAGCACATCACTATCATCACTATGTTTGAGGTGAAGTTTTAACCGACTGCTGGAGTAGGTCACAATATCATCAATAGCGGGAAAAGAAATCATATACTTCCGGCTAATGCGGAAGAAGTGAGTGGGATCTACCATCTCCTCTACCTGCTCTAGTGAGTAGTCAATGATAAAATGCTTACCGCTGATAGTTTGCAGATAGGTCGCCTTGGCCTGGCTGAAGAAGTATAAAATGTTCTCGGTAGGAATCGCGTTCAGGTGCTCGCCTACTTTTACTACAAAGCGATTCTTATAGGTAGGCTTTTGTAGCATTTGTAATGCCTGCTGAAGCTGACTTAGGTCAGGCGAAGCCGGGGATGAAGATGACTGTTGATGATAGCTACGGTACTTATCTAAAGCTATTTCTAACTCTTCTTCATCAATAGGTTTAAGTAAATAATCTATGCTATTGACCTTAAAGGCCTGAATGGCGTACTGATCGTAAGCGGTAGTAAAAATCACTGGTGCAGTAATACTAACCTGCTTAAAAATCTCAAAGCTTAGACCGTCAGCCAGCTGAATGTCCATAAAGACCAAGTCGGGGGCAGGGTTACTTTGCCACCACGCTACCGACCGCTTTACCGAATCTAATTGAGCGATAATTTCAGCTTGGGGTAACAACTGCTGTACTAAGACTGATAAACGCTTAGCTGCTGCTTTTTCATCTTCAATGATCAGTATGTCCATACCCAAAACTATTATGCTGTCTGTAGAACTAGGAGTGGTAATCTCACAATAAATTTACCTGACCCGTTCTGTATTTCAACTTCCTGACCCGATAGGTGAGCGTAGCGCGACTGAATATTTTTCAACCCTAAGCCTGATGAATACTCATGCGAGATTTTAGGCTGCAAGTTATTTTCTATCACCAGCATATTTTCACCTTCTTGATAAATGCGAATCTGCAAAGGTTGATCATCAGAAATGATATTATGTTTGATAGCATTTTCTACCAACATTTGTAATGATAGTGGTAGCACCATCATTTCCTGGTTTGGTGCCTGGATATCAATCTGTAGATTATCTTCAAAGCGAATCTTCTGGAGAAAAGTATACGCCTCTACAAACTTGAGTTCTTCGCTCAGAGCCACCACCTCCTTCTTTTGGTTATCCAGTACGTAGCGATACACATCCGCCAGCTTTTTTATGAATTTCGCTGCCTGCTTCTGATCTTCGTACACCAGCGATGTAAGTGCATTCAAACTATTGAACAGAAAATGGGGATTCACCTGATTCTTCAGTGATTCGTACTGAGAAGCGACTCGCTCCGTCTTCAATTTTTCTGCCTCAATGGCCGATTGTCGCCAGCCTAGTAAAAAGCCTCGGCTGGTAAGAAAAATAACCATTACTACCGCTACAATCATCGGTACATAGGTTTGCTGAATGTATACTCGGAGAGGTATCCCCGAAGGATCGTCGACAAAAAATAATTGAATAAATACATAAGCTATCAGCAATGAAACCAAAAAGGAATAACCAAGTAGTGTGAAGGTATTCAGAATCAACCGTGTAGTGGGTTTCTCAATCCAAGGCACTCGCTTGTTCAGCCAACTGTTTAAGTATTCATTACCCGTTCCCAATGTGATGCAGAGAGTGAAAGAGTACAACACATCGTCTCCTACCGTCTTAAATTCTTCCCAGGACATAAAATCGCTGGGAGCCAAAAGAAAAACAATGGTGACCGCCAGAAAAATATTGAGCCCCAAATACCTAGCAAATGATCGAGCTTTTTTAGGAACAGAGAACATATAATGAGCTAAAGAGATTCTGCTGATTCCGAAGGTACGAATAAGTAAGTAACTCACAATTCGCTGGTAAATATTCACCATTGATTTACTTTATTGATCACACGCTTTCTGTGAAGCAGTAGCACTATTTTCTCCCCAGGTTGGATACAACGAGGGTGCTGCCTCTACCTGCTCAAATTTGGTTACTGATTGGCTAATAAGCGCACAAGCTTCGGAAGTATCGCTACCGAAAAATTGAGCAGTGCCATACTGCATTTGCCCTAACAATAGCAAAGCCCGGGGATTATCAGGATTCATTTGAACGGCTTTAGCTAAGGTTTGAGTCGCCAATGGAGCCATCTCCGGTCCACGAGTAGCTGGATCTACCGTGACCCGAATCATATGAATGTACCCTTGCAAAGTAACCACTTCTGATTCCTCTGGCATCATTTGCTTTGCTTGATCTAAATATTCCTGCGCCTGGTCTAAGTGCTGGTCTTTCTGCTCACCTTCATCACTCATTGCTCCCTGAATAATGTAAGCGTAGCTAGCGTAGTAGCGCGGTAACCATTCCTCTTGTTCAACCTGAGCAATACGTTGAAACTGATTAGCAACGGCCTGATAGGCCTCGGGCGAGCCCGCTTGGTTGAGTTGATCAATGGCCTGCTGCATAGCTTTTTCGTAAGCTGGATTACCAGCAAAACTTAAAGTAGCAAACCAAAATAGAGCAATTGAGATAGATAGAAGTTTCATAATCATTAAAGTTAGAATATTGATTTATTAATTTGATTATCAGATAATTATATATTTTAAAGTGTATCCAACTGATTCTTCATTTTGTCTTTACTCAGCGTGATGAACATACCGACAAAAAAGAATCGGGGAGCAGTAGGTTGCACGGGAATACGGTTGTAACTATCCGATTCATTAGGCTGTGATGCGTACTTGTAGCCAAAAACATTATCACGACCCAAGACATTAGTTGCCGAAGCGTAGAGAATAATATGCTGTCTGATAAGCCAGGCTACATTCACACTCAGACTGTGAAAATCTTTGGTGAGATCGCTATGGAATTGAGGGTTCTCGGGATTGAAATAAGGCCTTCCACTCGCGAAGGAATAGGAAGCTCCTAACTGGGTACGCCAATTGGTGACGAAGTATTTACCTACGGCTGAGAAATTGTGCTTGGAAGCAAAAGTTGGAACCGCAGTAGTAGGAAAATCCCGGTAGTTGCGTTCGGTATCAATTAGTGAGTAAGAAATCCAGTAGTCCAGATTATTTACTGATTGGCGATCGCGCCAGAAAATATCTAAGCCTCGGGCGTAGCCATCCCCTTGATTATTGTAAGCAAGCGGATTGTATGGTTGTGTCGGGTCAAACTTAACTAGTTGCTGATACTGCTTATGGTAGACTTCCGCCCGGAAAGTACGGCCTTGCTGGGTAATTTGGTAGTTGGCAATGTAGTGCGCAGCTTGCTCGTCAGCTAAACCTGAGTTCACTGCCCGATAGTCGGGGCGAGCCGCCTGATGAAATGTTCCGTAAGCTAGGGAAACCTGACTATTTTTTCCGGTTTTGTAGGCCAGAGAAGCTCGAGGCGAGGCTTTCCAGGTATCTGTTAGTTTAGAATACTCAGTACGAACTCCCAGTCGGGATACCCAGCGAGAGCTTAGGTAGGCATCGGTTTCTACAAACTGGGTGATGCGCCAGTCGATAAGTGATGGAGTTAATGCAACATCACCTTCAGAAGAAGGCATTTCCCAGTCAAACTGATCTTGGAAGTACTCCGCCCCTGCCCGCACTACTACATTCGTATTTACATCATATGTCCAAACTGACTTGGCGTGCAAACCGCGCTGTTGCTGCCGAATGGGTGATTGATCAATAATTACTTGCTGTTCATCGTAAGTAAAAGCTACTCCTGACTGCCAAGTCCAATTTTTCCCAATTGCCTCCTGAAATGAGACGTTAGCATACAGATTATCATTCTCTAGAGAAACCAACTCAGTGTCCGGTAATTGCTCCACATTGGGTTGATGTAACGCAAGTTTACTACGGTTTACCTGAGTGTAGAGCTTAAGCATCCCCGTAGAAGAGGTTTTATGACGATAAGCCGCTGCACCATTCCAAGCTCGTGGGGCAGTAATCCACTGAACATCTTGCGGAACCGCCCACTGGTAAGGAGTTAAATCAGTATATCCCCCTTCAGCCCAAACCGATGATTTCTCCCAGCGATGCTGATGCGATACACTACCTCCTACAGTCATCAGCGATATATCCGTTTGGGTCTGAACCGCCAAATCGTTTGTGCCTAGCAGTAAGGCTGAAGAAAGTGCCTGCCCGTATTCAGCCGAGTAGCCTCCGGTAGTAAATGTTGTTCCCTTGAACAAAAAAGGTGAGAACCTACCCCGAGTAGGAATACCGGGCACCGAAGCATTGAATGGACTGTGAGCAAGTAATCCGTCAATAAATACCTGAGTCTCGTAGCCTTCGCCCCCTCGTACAAATAATCGTCCGTCTTCACCCACAGTTTGCGTACCCGGTAGAGTTTGCAACGCTCCGGCAATATCACCTAGAGCTCCAGCAGTAGTTACAATGTCCAATGGCTTTAAAGCTACTGCCTGATGCTTATCACTAGCCTCAAACGATCCGGCACTGATAGTAACCCCTTGCAAAGTGTGGCTAGCTTCTTTCAAATGAATATTCAGTGAAGCAGTTTCTTTGCTATTGAGCACAGTTCGTTCCTGAGTTTGGTAGCCCACTGCACTAATCACCAAATGAGAAGTATCGGCTGGGTCAGCGGTAAACGAGAAAGAACCAGTAGTATCAGTGGTTGCCCCGAAATAAGTGTTTTGTAGATATACATTAGCACCTACCACTGCCTGCGTTCCGTCCGTCACTACTCCCGACCAGGTAGTCTGTCCAAAGGCAGTATGGCTACCCCACATACCCAAGATCAAATAAGTGAAAAAATGTAAGCCGTAAGAAAAGAAACTTGAAGTGTGCATAGCAATACCGTTTTTGATATTGCTAAAGTGGCTCTTTGCCCCACGATCTGCGAATAAACCCTGCCGAATGGTAGAATTTTAAGGACGAATCGCAAGAAACAGTGACCAGATGGAAATGAATAGTAATCTAATGTGAAACAATACGCTGTAAGTTCTGCTGCTATTCCGGTTACTTGTTACCAAAAAAAATCGGTTGCTTTGAGTATGAATTGTTTCAAGTTCAATCAGCTTGTCCCTAAGTCGCAATTACAGTATATCTACGATCATTGCCGATTACTTGATTTTGTTATCCAAACGCATGGCTCAAGCCAGGATGCTATGTGCTTGTATTACGATAACACGTTATTCATTGAAGTTACTTTCGATGGGTTGCAAGGCGATCGGGTCAAGAAAATTCGCTCGTACCCCACTATTAATCAGCTAGCACACTGGTACGACCAAATTAATATCTCAGCCGTATTTCAAGATGTACCTAAAAACTAGCGAGGAATAGGTTCGTAGGTTGACGCTTCTAATAGCGATCGTCGCATCAGATAGCGGGTATCACAGCTATCTCTATTGTACGCCTGCACTAACTCCCATCCTTGCTCATTCATAAAATTTAAGACATCTACTACCGAATTAAACTCCAGCGGGCGTCGGGTCTCTGGGTCGCGTAGTTTGTCTACCGAACTTAACAACCCCCGCTGGGGTGGCTGCCCAAAGTCAACGCGCACGTGGCAAAATGGCGAACCAAAATTCCATTCTACATCTACCTCACAGTATTCCTCAGTTCGCAGTGGTTGATCTTGAGAATAGGCGACAAAGCTAGTGATAAAAAGAAGTGAGGCACAGAAAAAATATTTCATAATCGGAATAGGTTATGTTGCTATTCTGAAGAGTGTCAAAATTAGTACCGAAGTGCTTTCCTCTTTTCCACTAGTCAAATGGCTGTAATTCGCTTTAGATGATTGCGTCTCAACCGATGTCTTTCTGAATTCACTCCGAACACCCAATTCCGGTATTTTCAAAAGATTATCTATTTTTATTGATGTACTCCCTACACCCTATGAACTACACTCGACGAAACTGGCTAAAAACCACTGCAATTACTGGCCTAGGTACTTCTCTTACCCTATCCGGTTTGCCCCAGAAACTTCGCCCCTGGGCTAACGCAACCATTCTGTTACACAGTAGTTGGCAGACGGTGAATATCGGCGATATTGGCCACACTCCTGGCCTGATTACTCTTCTGCAACACCATATTCCGGATGCCCGGATTATTCTCTGGCCCAAGAGCCGATTAGATCGAGGAGTGGAAAGTATGCTGCGAGCTGCCTTCCCCAAGTTGAAGATTGTGAACGGTAAAACCGATAAACAGCACCAGCCGAACACCGCCGAGTTACAAACGGCCTTTCAGGAAGCTGATTTTATGCTGAACGGTTCGGGGCCATCGGTAGTAGGCCGAAAAGGGTTGAAGAGCTGGTCAGAAACTACCGGAAAGCCCTATGGTATCTACGGAGTAACCATCCAAGATATTAGTATCGATTTGGCGGATTTGCTGAAGGGTGCTTCCTTCGTCTACACCCGTGAAACTCACTCGTTGAAAAATATTAGCGAGCAAGGGCTGGCGAAAGAAAAGATCGGCTTTGCTCCCGATTCTACCTTCGCGATGGACTTGCTAGATGACAGTAAAGCTCAACAGTTTATGCAACAGCATCAACTCAAACCCCGCAAGTTTATCTGTGTAATTCCTCGATTGCGAAAAACCCCCTACTACAAAATCCGTCCGAATAATGCCGGTTGGAGCCAAGAAAGAATTAACGAAGTAGATGCGCTGAACGAGCAGCATAAAGAAAAAGACCACGCCAAGGCCCGCTACGCCATGATTGAGTACGTACGGCAGACTGGTAATAAGGTACTGATCTGCCCCGAAATGACCTACCAACTGGACATTATGGACGAACTGCTAATTAATCCGCTACCGGAAGATGTGAAAAAGCAAGTGGTAAAACGTGATACTTACTGGCTACCCGACGAAGCCAGTTCTATCTATAAAGAAACGTTGGCCCTGCTGAGCTTCGAGTGCCACTCGCCCATTATGGCCTTCCACCATGGCACTCCGGCTTTTTACCTGCGCCAACCCGAAGACACCATCAAGGGGCAGATGTGGTACGACATTGGCGTAGACGATTGGGTCTTTGAAATTGAAGAAACCCGAGGCCCCGATATTGCCGAACAACTAATAAAAGTCCATAACGACTTTGAAGCTGCCCAGAATTACCGCGAGCAGGCTATGCAGCGCGTCCGGCAGTATCATGATAAAACAATGCGTTTTGTGAAGCAGTCGCTATGAAACGATCACTATTGGTAAATGCGTATGGTATTGAAACACAGTTTATGTGAATCAAGGGTAAAAAGCTAGTGAGAAACAGGCGGCTGCTACTCTACCAA
>ERZ1740060.907-NODE-907-length-11946-cov-22.887142_pt1 | contig 11946 bp, 10 predicted proteins | sample MGYA00581743_ERZ1740060 | MGnify/ENA primary metagenome ERZ1740060 (study PRJEB43018, sample SAMN04849235) | marine metagenome | isolation source: floating plastic debris | place: Pacific Ocean | collected 2008-08-27 | study: EMG produced TPA metagenomics...
CCGCCTTGATGCGGCCGCCGCCCAGTTGCACAACGACACGGCCAAGAGCCTCGCCGTCGACACCTGTGACATGGCCAGCACGCGCGGCATGCACCTCCTGCACAATCGGAGCTGCCGGCAGACGGTCATGCCAGCGCTCTACAAAGTCGCGCGGCCCCCCCATCGCTGCGACCATCGCCTGGAAACGCTCTGCGGCAGATCCGTCATGAAAGCTGTCGGCGATTTGAACAGTGCCCTCATCAGGGCTGTCGGCCAGCCCGACCATAGCCAGCAATTCGCCCCCCAACGTCGCCGCAAGATCTGGCAAATCCGGATTCACCTCGTCTCCGGTCAAGGCCTGCATCACCTCCATCACTTCAAGCGCGTTGCCCAGCGATTTGGCCAAAGGCTGGTTCATGTCGGTGATGAATGCGCGGGTCGGACAGCCCGCGCCATTGGCCGTTTCAACCAGCATTTCCGCAAGATCAGAGGCTGCAGCCATCGACTTCATAAAGGCGCCTGTGCCAAGTTTGACGTCAAGCACCAAACCATCAAGGCCCGCAGCCAGCTTCTTCGAAAGGATCGACGCAGTGATAAGTTCTGGGCTGTTCACGGTCGCGGTCATATCGCGGATCGCATAAAGGCGTTTGTCGGCAGGCGCGATATCGCCGGTGGCACTCACAATTGCACAGCCGACCTGACCGACCAGACGACGAAACTGATCTTGCGGAACCTCAGCCTTCAGGCCGGGGATCGCCTCAAGCTTGTCCAGCGTGCCACCAGTGTGCCCCAGGCCCCGCCCCGATATCATCGGAACATAGGCGCCGCATGCGGCCAGCGCCGGAGCAAGCAAAAGCGACACACAATCCCCGACGCCCCCGGTCGAGTGTTTGTCAAGCACAGGTCCGTCAAGCTGCCACTGCATGACCTGCCCGCTGTCGCGCATCGCCGTGGTTAAACCGACGCGCTCACGTTCGGACAGCCCTCCCATGCACACAGCCATGGCAAAGGCCGCTGCTTGCGCATCGCTAACCGATCCATCCACCAAACCTTTGCAAAAATTGGATAATTCTTCGTCAGATACGCTTTTACCTTCGCGGATCAGTCGAATGACGGCGCGCGGGTCCATAGGTTAGCCCATATGGCCTGCGTCAAACGCACCGGGCAACAGATCGGCGATGCAGACCGTTTCCGATGCACCCGCCAGCGTCGCCATCGTAACCTTGACGTCGGCCGCGCCAAACTCGGCCAGCTTTTGGCGGCAGCCACCGCAGGGTGGCACCGGGCTGGGGCTGTCGGCGATGACGGCCACCTCTGCAATGACCGTGTCGCCTGCAGCGATCATCGCAGCGATCGCGCCAGCTTCGGCACAGGTGCCTTCGGGATAAGCCACGTTTTCCACGTTGCAGCCGACATAGACCGCACCAGAGGCCGCCCGGATCGCAGCGCCGACTTTGAAGTTGGAGTAAGGCGCATGCGCATTTTCACGCACGGCGGTTGCTGCAGCAAGAAGGGTCATGTGGCTCCTGTCGTCTTTATCCGACCTTGCGTGGAGTGTCGCGCAGTTGCAAGCCTTGACGCACAGAACGCACCTTGCGACGATTGGGCATCAAGACTGCCGCATTTGGTGCTTTAACTCGAAACAAAAAAATAGTTTAACACTAAACTAAATTTGGGAGGAGGACATCCGATGACGGATTTACCGAAGGACAGCTTTCGGCAGGCGGCGCTTGACTATCACGAATTTCCCAAGCCCGGTAAGCTTGAGATCCGCGCGACAAAGCCAATGGCCAACGGTCGCGATCTGGCGCGGGCCTACTCTCCCGGCGTGGCGGAAGCCTGCCTCGAGATTAAGGCAAACCCAGCGACAGCCTCGAAATATACGGCGCGCGGCAATCAGGTGGCTGTGGTCACCAACGGATCGGCTGTGTTGGGGCTTGGCAATATCGGCGCGCTGGCCTCCAAACCGGTGATGGAAGGCAAGGCCGTTCTGTTCAAAAAGTTCGCCAATATCGACTGCTTCGACATCGAAGTGAACGAACCTGACCCTGAACGTCTGGCCGATATCGTCTGCGCGCTTGAGCCCACTTTTGGCGCAATCAATCTGGAAGACATCAAAGCACCCGACTGCTTTATCGTCGAAAAAATCTGCCGCGAACGGATGAATATCCCTGTCTTTCATGACGATCAGCACGGCACCGCCATTGTGGTTGGCGCTGCCGCCAAGAACGCTTTGCATATCGCCGGTAAGAAATTCGAGGATATCAAGATTGTTTCGACCGGTGGCGGCGCGGCAGGCATCGCTTGTTTGAACATGCTGCTCAAACTGGGCGTAAAACGCGAAAACGTCTGGCTGTGCGACATTGACGGGCTTGTCTACAAGGGCCGCGAAACGGAAATGACGCCGCAAAAGGCGGAATACGCGCAAGGCGACAGCCCCGCGACGCTGATGGATGTCATCGACGGGGCCGATGTCTTTTTGGGCTTGTCCGGGCCCAATATCCTCAAGCCCGACATGGTCGCAAAAATGGCGAACCGCCCGATCATCTTCGCGCTTGCAAACCCCAATCCGGAAATCACACCCGACGAGGCGCGCAAAGCCGCCCCGGATGCGATCATCGCCACAGGGCGCAGTGATTTTCCCAATCAGGTCAATAACGTCCTGTGCTTTCCCTTTATTTTTCGCGGCGCTTTGGATGTCGGCGCCTCCGAGATCAACGACGCGATGCAGCTGGCCTGTATCGAGGGGATCGCAGAACTGGCCCGCGCGACGACAAGCGCCGAAGCCGCCGCCGCCTACAAAGGTGAAGAGCTGACCTTTGGGGCCGACTACTTGATCCCCAAACCTTTCGACCCCCGGCTGATGGGTGTCGTTGCGACAGCCGTGGCAAAAGCCGCTGGCGAAAGCGGTGTGGCAGCCCGCCCTGTCGAAGATCTGACCGCCTATAAGGCAGCACTGGATGGATCGGTTTTCAAATCCGCGTTGCTGATGCGCCCGATCTTTCAGGCCGCACGCACCGCCAAACGCAAGATCGTTTTTGCCGAAGGTGAGGATGAACGGGTGCTGCGCGCAAGTCAGGCGATCCTTGAGGAAACGACCGACCTGCCGATCCTGATCGGTCGTCCCGACGTTATCGAAGCCCGGTGCGAAAAGCTGGGCCTGTCGATCCATGTGGGCGATGATTTCGATGTGGTGAACCCTGAAAACGATCCGCGCTATCGCCAATATTGGGAAACCTACCACAACCTGATGGCGCGCAAGGGTGGCACGCCCGATCTGGCCCGCGCGATCATGCGCACCAACACAACCGCAATCGGTGCCGTGATGGTGCATCTGGGCCAGGCCGACAGTCTGATCTGCGGCACGTTCGGGCAATTCCTGTGGCATCTCAACTATATCGAACAGATTCTGGGCACGCCACAGCTGCATCCTGACGGCGCACTTAGCCTGATGATCCTCGAAGATGGGCCATTGTTTATTGCCGACACCCACGTGCATCCTGAACCCACTCCTGCGCAGATTGCACAAGCGGTCATCGGGGCCGCGCGCCATGTGTGCCGCTTCGGCTTGGAGCCAAATATCGCGCTGTGTTCACACTCGCAATTCGGCAATCTGGATTGCGACACCGGGCGACGGATGCGCGAGGCGTTGGCGATCCTCGACAGCGAACCACGCGATTTCACCTACGAAGGTGAGATGCACACAGACGCCGCACTTGATGCAGAATTGCGCGCCCGGATCCTGCCCTGTTCGCGCATGACAGGCGCTGCGAACGTGCTGATCTTTGCAAATGCCGACGCGGCCTCGGCTGTGCGCAACATCCTGAAAATGCGCGCAGGCGGGCTCGAGGTTGGACCGATCCTGATGGGCATGGGCAACCGCGCGCATATCGTGACGCCATCTATTACGGCACGAGGGCTTTTGAATATGACCGCACTGGCTGGAACGCCCGTTGCGCACTATGGGTGAGTCGGCCCGTGACTTTTCTCAAACTTTGCAAAGTCGCGGCGACTATTCAAAAAAAGGTCTAAAATCGGGTGTTTTGCAAAAGTTTGCACGGCCTTCACTAGCAAAACTGCAAATTTTTCGCGCCAATCGGTCGCTGCTAACGGTAACTCTCTTGCCCGGGCGGGCCCTGCCCTCCTAAATGCGCGCGACTTGGAGGAGACTATCACGATGACCTACGCCGCCGTTTACCAGAGCTGGAAAGACGATCCCGAAGCCTTCTGGATGCAGGCCGCAGAGGCCATTGATTGGACACAAAAGCCCTCCAAAGCGCTGTTTGATGAAAACGCGCCGCTGTATCAGTGGTATGTGGATGGCAAGGTAAACACCTGCTGGAACGCGGTTGACCGCCATGTGCAAGCCGGGCGTGGCGATCAGACGGCGATCATCTATGACAGCCCGATCACCCACACCAAGCACGAGATCACCTACGCCGAACTGCAGACCCGCGTTGCGTCGCTTGCCGGTGCGCTGCGGGCAAAAGGGATCGGCAAAGGCGACCGTGTTTTGATTTACATGCCGATGGTGCCAGAAGCGCTTGAGGCGATGCTGGCCTGTGCACGACTGGGCGCTGTGCACTCGGTCGTGTTCGGTGGATTTGCCGCAAATGAATTGGCTGTGCGGATTGATGATGCGCAGCCCAAATGCATCATCGCCGCCTCCTGCGGCCTCGAGCCGGGGCGCGTCGTGCATTACAAACCCCTGCTTGATGGTGCGATTGAGCAATCAACCCACAAGGTCGATTTCTGCGTTGTTTTCCAGCGTGAACAAGAGGTTGCCAAGCTCGAAGAAGGGCGCGATTTCGACTGGTACGGCTTTCAATATGGTATCGAGCCGGCAGACTGTGTTCCGGTTGAAGGCAATCATCCCGCCTATATCCTCTATACATCCGGCACCACCGGCGCCCCCAAAGGCGTGGTCCGGCCCACTGGCGGCCATCTGGTCGCGCTGAACTGGACGATGAAGAACGTCTATAATGTCGATCCCGGTGACGTCTTCTGGGCGGCCTCCGATGTCGGTTGGGTCGTTGGGCACTCGTACATCTGCTACGCGCCTTTGATTACCGGCAACACCACGATTGTCTTTGAAGGCAAGCCCGTCGGCACGCCCGATGCAGGCACCTTCTGGCGCGTGATTTCCGAGCATAAGGTGAAATCCTTCTTCACCGCCCCAACGGCCTTCCGCGCTGTGAAACGCGAGGACCCAAAAGGCGAATTCGTCAAGAAATACGATCTGAGCTGTCTTGAGCAAGTCTATCTGGCCGGCGAACGCGCAGATCCTGACACGATTGAATGGGCGCATGACAAGCTGGGCGTGCCGGTCATTGACCACTGGTGGCAAACCGAAACCGGCTATGCCATCGCCGCGAACCCGCTGGGGATTGAAGCATTGCCGATCAAGCTGGGCTCTCCAGCGGTGCCGATGCCGGGCTTTGATGTGCAAATTCTGGACGAGGCAGGCCACCCGATGGCCCCCAACGAACTGGGCGCAATAGCGATCAAATTGCCCTTGCCCCCAGGCACATTGCCGACCCTTTGGAATGCCGAGGACCGTTTCAAGAAAAGCTATCTGCAGCAATTCCCCGGCTATTATGAAACCGGCGATGCTGGAATGATCGACGAGGACGGATATCTCTATATCATGGCGCGCACGGATGACGTCATCAACGTGGCCGGGCACCGCCTGTCGACCGGCGCGATGGAAGAGGTTCTGGCAGCGCACCCAGACGTCGCGGAATGTGCGGTGATCGGTGTGACCGATCAGTTGAAAGGACAGTTGCCCATGGGCTTTTTGTGCCTGAACAGCGGCTCGGACAAGGCCCATGACGCGGTTGTAATGGATGTGGTCAAGATGGTGCGCAGCAAGATCGGTCCGGTGGCTGCATTCAAACTGGCCTGCGTTGTAGAGCGGCTGCCAAAGACCCGTTCAGGCAAGATCTTGCGCGGCACCATGGTCAAAATCGCTGATGGCGAAGACTTTAAAATGCCAGCCACAATCGACGATCCGGTTATTCTGGATGAAATTCGCACAGCGCTTCAGGGTCTCGGCTACGCAAAATAAGGGCTTGGGCGCAGACTGACTTTTAGACAGGTTGGCGGGAACCCATCTCCTGCGCTATCAGGGGGTGCTCAACTCATACGTGTGGGCTTGAGCATCAAAAACCTGAGGATCGCATGCGCCAAGACATTGGGAACGACACGACCATGACGCCCCGCGAGGCCGATGATTTCTGTTCGGATATCGTGCCCGGCCCAGAGATGGCCCTCAATATCGGTTTTCCGATCCAGGCTGCATTTGCCCAGCTTGAAGGCTATGCGCGCAATCTGGCGGCGCAATCGGACGATCCTCACTGCAAGATGCAACTGGAACGTGTTCGCACCGCAGCGCTGGACCTGGCCGCCTCGATCACAAGCGAAATGCTGACCAGCCCGACGGGGCATACGCTCAAGGAAGCCACCCGGCGCACAAATCAACCTGCGCTGATTGACCCTTCCCAGCTGGAAGCCTTGCTGCACATGGCGGGTCCACAGCACCGCGAGCGTTTGCTGAGCCAACTTGCCGTCGATCTGAGCACCGCAGATGACGTGTTGCGGGCAGGCATGCCGAACCCGGCGACCCGCGATGCGACCTGCAGGGCAATGTCTGTGGCCGAAGCCATCGGCGCGACCCGCGCGGCGCGGCTCGCACAGGATCTTCTGGACGGGGTCGATCAGGGCGACAGCCGCAAATGCAGCACCGTCGCTGAATTGCTTCATGCCGATCTTGCAGAACTGATCCAGATGCTTGCAGATCTCACGCCTGCGGCCAATACATGCCCGGCTGAATGACCACTCCAATTCTTTTGATCGAAAGCGCAGACAGTCTGCGCATGGTTTACCGCGATATTCTTGAACGTGCGGGCAACAGCGTCCGCTGCGCGACGACTTTGACAGAGGGGCTGTCCACGTATCACGACGACCCGCCCTGCGTGGTCATTCTGGACGGCTTGCTTGAAGGTCCCGATCACACCGCCACATTACGCGATTTTCAAGCGTCGTCTCCGGGCAGCAAGATATTGATGACGGTACCGCAGACTGTGTTGCAGCAGCGCCCTGAAAGCCTGACAGACGATGTGTTCGATATACTGGCCAAACCCTTCGACGAGTTGCGCCTTCTGACGGCAGTTGCAGATGCACATACCGAGATTTTGCGCGCACGACTGGCCAAAGGCAGCGACACGACAAGCCGGATACCGATCTCGCTCATCGGGACGAGCCCTGCGATTACAAGCCTGCGCGAACGGCTCGAGGCTTTTGCCCAATCAAGTGCGCCCGTCATGATTACGGGCGAGAATGGCGCCGGAAAAGCTGATTGTGCGCGGCATCTGCATAGACGGCGCGATCCGTCACAGTCCGGCACGCTACAAGAGATCGCCTGCCGCATCGCAACCCCTGACACGCTGGTTACCGATCTGGCAAATGCAACGCCCGAGACGTCTTTGCTGCTGCATGAAATCGACCACCTGCCAGCGCAGGCCGCGCAATACCTGCTGGAACGCATCAGGGCGGATGATCTGAATGTGCGCGCGATCATCTCGACCCTTGAAGGATCTGTACTCGACGCGCTGGCCCGTGCCGGGCAGTCCAGCGAACTGATCCACCGGCTGAACGCTTTGCCTTTGAACCTGCCGCGCCTGGCCCAGCGCCAGTCCGATCTTCACGAGATCGCCGAGGCTGCCCTGCCAGAGCTTTGCGCGGTCGAAAAGCGCGGTTCGATGCGCCTGTCCGATGAGGCCGCAAAGCAGTTGGCCGCGTATGATTGGCCCGGAAATATCCCGCAACTTATAAATACCTTGCATCAGATCGTCGTCCTGCATAGCGGGCCCAGTATCACGGCCCAGATAATCTGCGAGGTGCTGGAAGACAGCCCACTGGCTCCTGACAGTCCGGCACCAGATCTGACCGGGAAAACCCTCGCCGATATTGAACGGACAGTGATCGAACAGGCAATCCGCCAGCATGACGGATCCGTACCCAAAGCCGCAAAATCGCTGGGCGTGTCGCCCTCAACACTATACCGCAAACGCGAAAACTGGGAAGCAGACGCCTAGACGAATTGCTCTTGAATGAGCCGTTCTTGCAGCCCGTGGCCCGGATCAAAGAGGATGCGATGGGAAATCGCAGGCTCGCTTCGAATCTCGACCGAAAGAACATCTTTGACAGCGCGGCTGTCCGCCTCGGCCATGACGGGGCGCTTTTTCGGCTGGATCACATCAAAGCGCACATGCGCTGTTTTGGGCAGCAAAGCCCCACGCCACCGCCGGGGCCGAAACGCCGACATCGCCGTCAGCGCCAGCACATCCGCGCCGATGGGCAGGATTGGGCCATGGGCGGAATAGTTATACGCGGTCGATCCTGCAGGCGTGCTCACCAGCGCCCCATCGCACACCAGCTCGTCCATGCGCACTTGCCCATCGACAGAAATGCGCAGCTTGGCGGCCTGAGGACCTGCGCGCAAAAGCGATACTTCGTTGATCGCCAAGCCATCATGAACTGTTCCATCCGCGGTGACAGCTTTCATCGCCAGCGGATTTATCACCTCTTCTTCGGCTGCCGCGAGGCGATCCAGCAAAGCGCCTTCGCCGTATTCGTTCATCAAAAAGCCAATCGTGCCGCAATTCATACCGTAAACCGGAACATCCAGCGCCTGAGTGCCGTGCAGCGTTTGCAGCATAAACCCGTCGCCCCCCAGCGACACGACGACATCAGCCTCAGCCGCGGGCGTGTCACCATACCGCTCTGTCAGCGCTTTGCGCGCCGCGACAGCGATATCGGCATCGCTCGCATGAAAGGCAATTTTGGGCAGGCCTTTGGACGTGGACATGGGGCGAAGCCTTTGAAGTTTCGTAAAAACATTGCGCGTCAGCACCGGAAACACAAGTCGCCTATCGGCTGCAGGCGGTCGCTGATAGCACGCATGTCACGCAGAAAAAGGGTTTTTTGACTTAGGGGAATGCGGTAAACGCTGCCTCAATCACTAAAGACTGCACATCTCTGCTCAGGAGCACACCTTATGAACGCGCCCCATCGTGACGACGGATTTTTCACCGAAACGCTCGCCAGCCGCGACCCCGAACTGCACAAGGCCACCCAGCTTGAACTGGGCCGCCAACGCGACGAGATCGAGCTGATCGCCTCTGAAAACATCGTGTCTGCTGCCGTCATGGAAGCCCAAGGCGGCGTGATGACCAATAAGTACGCCGAAGGCTATCCGGGCCGGCGCTATTACGGCGGTTGCCAGTATGTCGACATCGCCGAAGAACTGGCGATTGAGCGGGCCAAGCAGCTGTTTGACTGCGGCTTTGCCAATGTGCAGCCCAACTCCGGTTCTCAGGCCAATCAGGGTGTGTTCACCGCGCTTTTGCAGCCCGGTGACACCATTCTGGGGATGAGCCTGGATGCAGGCGGCCACCTGACGCACGGTGCCAAGCCGAACCAGTCGGGCAAATGGTTCAACGCGATCCAATACGGGGTCCGCGAAGATACACTGGATGTGGATTACGATCAGCTCGCAGCCCTCGCACATGAGCATAAACCAAAGATGATTATCGCCGGTGGCTCGGCCATTCCGCGCCAGTTGGATTTTGCGAAATTCCGCAAGATCGCGGATGAGGTGGGCGCCTATCTGCTGGCAGATGTTGCGCATTTCGCAGGCCTGATCGCTGCGGGCGTTTATCCTTCGCCCTTCCCCCATGTGGATGTCGCCACCACGACAACGCACAAGACACTGCGCGGCCCGCGCGGCGGCATGATCCTGACCAATGACGAGGCGATGGCCAAAAAGTTCAACTCCGCCATCTTCCCCGGCATCCAAGGTGGCCCGCTGATGCATGTCATCGCTGCGAAAGCCGTCGCTTTTGGTGAGGCGCTGCGCCCTGAGTTCAAAAGCTATCAGCAGCAGGTCATCAAGAACGCGCAAGCCATGGGCGACGCGCTGATGGCAGGTGGTCTGAACCTGGTCACCGGCGGCACCGATTGCCACGTCCTGCTGGTCGATCTGCGCCCCAAAGGTGTGAAGGGTAACGCGACCGAGAAAGCACTGGGCCGCGCGCATATCACCTGCAACAAGAACGGCATCCCGTTTGACACCGAAAAGCCGATGGTCACCAGCGGTATCCGTCTCGGCTCCCCCGCGGGCACAACCCGCGGATTTGGAGAGCCCGAGTTCCGCGAAATCGGTCAGTTGATCGTCGAGGTGGTCGACGGATTGGCCGCCAATGGCGAGGACGGAAACAGTGCTGTGGAAGAGGCCGTGAAAGAGAAGGTCTCAAAGCTTTGCGGCACCTTCCCGATCTATCCGAACCTCTAAGTACTTGTGAAATAAAGAAAACGGCCTGCCCTGCGCGGGCCGTTTTCCGTTTGAGGCTGCTAGATCAGCCCGCGCCATCTGAGGACGACAAGCGACACTGCAAACAGCACGATCAGCCCGAAGGCCAGCGGCCCAAGAATGCTGAGGATACCGCCAATGACGCGGTCCATGGGATTGATCTCTTCAACAAAAAGCTTCAGGTCCCGGTGCCCCGCCTCAACCCGTGCCATATCGATTTGTTTGGCAAGCTTGGGGGTCAGTTCCATATGCTGGGCAAGCGCAATATATTCCCCCTCCACCCGCAACCGGCGCGGCACGCGGCGCCCGGCTTTGCGCAAGGCATGATGCAGATCGCGTGCACGAAAGCGCAGCCGCTCTTGCAGCAGCGCGCTTAGTTCATCCGCTTTGGCCCCGACATCCCCCATGGCGCGACCCTAGCGCGGCTTGCTCAGGCTCGCAATCGCCGCTAAAGCGCGGATATGTTGCATCAAATTGTTCATGACGGGCCAGATGGGCCGCCCCTGCTGATCGCGCATGGGCTTTACGGCTCGGCGCGCAACTGGGGGGTGATCGCCAAGCGGCTGTCCGATCGCGGGCCGGTGATCGTGGTAGATATGCGCAACCACGGGGCCAGTGACTGGCACAGCACGCATAGCTACGCTGATCTGGCTGGCGATCTGGCGGAAACCCTTGAAAGTATTGGAGAACCTTTGGACGTTCTGGGCCATTCCATGGGCGGCAAAGCGGCCATGGTTCTAGCGCTGACGCGCCCTGATCTGGTGCGCAAATTGGTTGTCGCAGACATCGCGCCCGTGGCCTACAAGCACACCCAGCAGGGCATGATCGATGCGATGCGCGGCGTTGATCTGAGCGGGGTTGAAAAGCGCTCGGACGCCGATGTGGAACTGGCAAAAACCGTTGAGGATCAAGGGGTTCGGGCGTTCTTGCTGCAATCGCTGGACGTGGCCCAGAAACGCTGGCGGCTGAACCTTGATGTGCTGGCAGCCGAGATGGATAAAATCATTGGATTTCCGCAGCTTACAGGGGCTTTTGAAGGCCCCGCGCTGTTCCTGTCGGGCGGCATGTCAGACTATGTCCTGCCTGAGCACCGCCCGCAGATCAAATCAATCTTTCCAAACGCCAAATTCGCCAAGATCCCAGGCGCGGGTCACTGGCTTCATGCCGAAAAACCGCGCGAGTTCGAAGCCGCTGTCCGAGCTTATCTGGATCAGGCGTAGATGGCCTTGGCTACCAGGTAAGCCACTGGAATCCCAAGAAAAGCCCCTATAGCGGCCGAGACCAAAATAGGCATCAAAGTGCCATATCCCGCCACCAGAACGATGATGACGCCGACGCCTGCAAGGCTGGGTGCGACGATGGAATATAGGGTCATGGCGAGACGGAACATGTGGTCCTCCGTTAAAGTTTCAGGCGCAGTCTAGACGGTTTCCCAGCACTGTCTTTGATGCAGAACAAGCCATACATTTCGCATACAGATCCTATGCAGATCGGATACATATGCGATGCAGATCATTGTCGGGGAGGACAGGAATGAGCTGGTCAATCCATCACGTGAATTTAGAGGCGCGCGACGTGCGCAAAACCGCCGGCTT
>ERZ1740060.908-NODE-908-length-11915-cov-8.357083_pt1 | contig 11915 bp, 11 predicted proteins | sample MGYA00581743_ERZ1740060 | MGnify/ENA primary metagenome ERZ1740060 (study PRJEB43018, sample SAMN04849235) | marine metagenome | isolation source: floating plastic debris | place: Pacific Ocean | collected 2008-08-27 | study: EMG produced TPA metagenomics assembly...
GGCGTTGGGGATTTATCGCGATGTGGGGGATCGACTCGGCGAAGCCAACACGTTACAAGCGATCGGGCTGTCGATGCAGCGCACAGGTAGGCACCAAGAGGCTGAACGCCATCTAGACGAAGCTCTGAATCTTTATCAACAAATTGGAGCACGTTGGGGAGCCGCGAATACATTGCAAGCACTAGCGCAGGTTTACCAGCTACTTGGAAAACCCAGGGAGAGTTTTGCCGCTGGCCATAAGGCCCAGGAAATTTTCCAAGAACTTGATTTACCTATGGCGGTTATGCCGTACCCTGACTGGCTGAAAAGAGTCATAAGGTTTGCACAACGAGGAAGACTCAGCCTAGGGTTGTGCCTACTAGGCGGATTAATCGCTTTCCCATTTGCCTTGGTAGCATTCATCGTGATTTTGCTGTGGCGGTTCGTGAGAGCTAAAGCGCATTCCAGGTAGTTGCGCTCCAAAACTAGGACGAGAGGCTAGAGATCCAGTACTGACGGGCGATCAGTGCTGATTCTGTGTAACGTGGCGGCACAAATTCGAGCGGGTTTGGAAGAGGTCGAATCGAGTTAGGGCTAGGTATCCCGCCTAGCGGCGAAGTGTTACTGATTACGGGCATAGTCGAGATCTTCTACCAGCTCGGTTTCTGTATAGTGCCGAATGATCTGACGCGCTTCTAAAAGTTGACTGAACTGGTAATGATCTAAGCTTGCAAGCTCTCGGGCTTTACCAAAAGACAGTAGTTCTTGAGCATAAAGGGCGATCGCGAGCTCTTTCAGCAACTCGGCTTCGATGCGATTTTCAGGCAGGCGAAGGGATTGAATAATCGATTCAGGAATGGCGAGTTGCATGAAGTTCATCCTCTAAAGTCCATGTACTCAGTTGCATAAATTTTAGAGCACGGCTCTTGAATGGTAGACCGGCTATATCTAACCCGCTGAGGCTGCGATGATTAGAGATCTGGTCTCTTTGATTAACCGCTATGGCTCTCCACCCCCTCGAACCCCTCACCATTTCAGAAGTCGAAACTGCCGTAGCCCTGGTACGCCAACAAAAGGATGTGGGAGACGGCTGGCGGTTTCCGGTGGTGACCCTAAAAGAACCCCATAAAAACACTGTCTTGGCCTATCAGCCTGGGAGCTGGTGCGATCGCCAAGCCTTCCTCGTCCTCCTCGATAACCACACCGGCAACACCTACGAAGCCGTAGTGTCCCTCATCCAACAGCAGGTGATTAGCTGGACCCACCTGCCCGACATTCAGCCCAACATCATGGCCGACGAGCTGGAGGACTGTGAGGCGGCAGTGCGTGCCAACCCCGACTTTCAATCCGCAGTAGCGCGGCGGGGATTGGAACTGGATCAGGTGGTGGTGGACCCATGGGCGATCGGTAATTTTGGCTTTGCAGAAGAAGCGGGGCAGCGCCTCTCCCGCTGTCTCTGCTATGTGCGCACCACCCCCGAGAGCAACTTCTACTCCCGTGCCATTGATGGCTTAGTGCCGGTGGTGGACCTAAACACCATGACGGTGCTGCGAATTGAAGATGTGGGTGATGTGCCCGTACCGCCGGAGCCGGGGGAATATGCACAGCAATTTTGGCAAGACCAGTTTCGCCAAGACCTGAAGCCCCTCACCATTACCCAGCCGGACGGCCCCAGCTTCGAGATTGAGGGGCACCAGATCCGCTGGCAGCGCTGGCAGATGCGCATCGGCTTTACCCCCAGGGAAGGGCTGGTGCTCTACCAGGTGGGCTATGAAGACCAGGGGCGACTGCGTTCCATTCTCTATCGGGCCTCCATGGCCGAGATGGTGGTGCCCTACGGAGACCCGCGCCCCCAGCATTTCCGCAAAAACGCCTTTGACCTAGGGGAACACGGGGTGGGGATGCTGGCCAATTCCCTCACCAACGGCTGCGACTGCCTGGGGGACATCCGCTACTTTGACGCGGTGCTCACCGATAGTCGCGGTGAGGTGGCGGTGACCCAAAATGCGGTCTGCCTACACGAAGAAGACTTCGGCGTGCTCTGGAAGCATACGGACTGGCGACGAGACCAGGTGGATGTGCGGCGATCTCGCCGTCTGGTCCTGTCCTTCTTCACCACTGTCGACAATTATGAGTACGGCTTTTACTGGTACTTCTATCAGGACGGCACCATCCAGTACGAGGTCAAGCTCACCGGGATTTTGCTGGCGGCGGCCCTAGCGGACCAAGGCAAATACGGCACTTTGGTAGCTCCGGAGGTGAATGCCCTCAACCACCAGCATTTCTTTGCCATGCGCCTCGATTTTGATGTGGATGGCTGTGACAACCAGGTCTATGAGGTCAACTCGGTAGCGGAACCGATCGGCCCAGAGAATCCCTATGGCAATGGCTGGTATGCGGAAGCCACGCTGCTGGGGACAGAGCAAGCCGCCCAGCGCCCCATCGATCCCCTCGGAGGCCGCTACTGGAAGGTGGTGAATCCCCAGGTGCTGAACCGGCTGGGGCAACCCGTGGGCTTCAAGCTAATGCCGGGGGACAATGTCCGCCCCTTTGCCCACCCCGACGCACCGATCCGCAAACGGGCTGGGTTCCTGGACCACCACCTCTGGGTTACCCCCTACCACCCCGACGAAAACTTCCCAGCCGGTCCTTACCCCAACCAGCATCCCGGTGGAGATGGGTTGCCGAAATGGACGCAGGGCGATCGCAATCTCGACAACACCGATATCGTGCTCTGGTACGTTTTTGGCCACCACCACATTCCCCGCCCCGAGGACTGGCCGGTGATGCCCATGGCCTACAGCGGGTTTACTCTAAAGCCGGTGGGCTTTTTTGACCAAAACCCAGCTCTGGATGTGCCACCTTCAGTGCCTAAGTGTCATTAGCACGTTGAAGCGCTAGAGGGAGTTCTTTAAGATTGAGAACATGGTCGCAACGCTCTCTACACCGTTAACAAAACGGGTTCACCTTGAAGGCATTTCATGGCCGACCTATCAGGCCATGCTGAAAGATATGGGTGACCACCGCTTGACACGTCTACTTTATGACCGGGGATGGCTAGAAATCACGATGCCTTCTGAACTGCATGAGATTATCAATCGCATTTTGGATCGCATCATTACAGCCCTAACCGAAGAGTTAACCCTCAAAGTCAAGGCATATGGTTCCACAACCCTAGATCGCGCTGATTTAGAAAAAGGAATTGAACCAGATTCCTGCTACTACATCCAAAACGCAGATCGAATTCAGGCCCGTCGCCTCAACCTTCAGACCGATCCGCCCCCTGACTTGGTTGTAGAGGTGGACATCACTAGTTCTTCCCAGCGACGGTTTGGCCTTTACGAACAGCTTCAGATCCCAGAGGTTTGGCGGTACCAGGAACACCATGGCGTGACGTTTTACTGTCTACAGTCTGGGACGTATCGCGAGTGTGAGTATAGCCAGACGTTCCCGATGCTCTCTGCAATTAAGTTGGGGGAATTCCTCACATTGGCAGAGGCTGAAGATGACAATACTGTGATTCGAGCACTGCGACGTTGGGTTCAAGCTGAGCTTCTGGATGACGCTCAATAGCCTGGGTTCGCGCAGGACTGGGTTGCGACTGTGACTACGGTATAGATGCAACCGCCCAAACCACCCCCCACAACCATCAGGCCAATCAGCATTCCCAGCCTTCGATATAGACTGCTCAGCCAGGGTGGCGGGGTTTCAGAGCGGTCCATCCAGACATCCAATCCGCAGTGCAGCAGCATCAGGCTACCAATGGCAGCGATCGCATAAATAAACCCAGATACCTGGCGGTTGATCACTGCATAGGCAGGGTTGTTGACATCCACATAAGCCGTGATCGTTTGCCCGACCCGATAGTTGCAAACGGCCACGCTGCGATCGCGGTGGCTGTAGGTATAGCGCTTGGAGGTATAGGGCTGATTGCCATAGGTATAGTCGTAGGCAAACTCATAGCGGGCACGACCAGGGCGATCGGATGAGCTGGAAATGTATTCTCGGCTAGAGGCGGTGACCGTCGCAGAGACCGGTTCAAACACAATCAGCTGGGCGGGCAGAATCGTCGCCAGACTGAAGCCAAGCACCATTAAACTGATCAGAACTTTATAGCGTTGCATCCTTCCCTATGACCCCTAGCAGTGCGGCTGCCCTCTTTGCCACCATAGTTACGTTGGCGCTCTTGCCCAGTATGAGCGTTATGACCGTGCTGGCGAGATCGGCATCCTTGGGGTTTCGCCATGGGGCGGTCACCAGCCTAGGCATTGTGGCCGGGGATTTGGTGTACATCCTTTTGGCGATTTACGGTTTGTCCGTTTTGACCACAACCCTAGGCGGCTTGGTGGTGGTAATCAAATATCTGGGTGCAGCCTATTTGATTGGGCTGGGGATTACCCTATGGCGGGCCAAGTCTAAAGGGATAGAAATTCAAACAGCCTCAGAAACGGCGTTGCTCTCCAGCTTTCTGGCCGGGTTTCTATTGACCTTGGGGGATCAAAAGGCGGTCTTGTTTTATCTGAGTTTCTTCCCCGCCTTTATCGACCTATCGACCCTGACGTTGATGGATGCAGGATTGGTGGTGGCGATCTCCCTCACCGCTGTCGGCGGAGTCAAACTCGGCTATGCCTTCTTTGCCGATCAGGTCCGGGCTCGGTTGCCCAGGGGCAAAGCCAACCGCTGGGTGAGTCGGCTGGCGGGCAGCATCATGGTCGCCGTGGGTATTGTTGTGATCTTCCGGGTCTAAGGAGAACTGCGGAACCCTTTCGATTCCGACGGTTCTAGCGATTGCTGAGGTTCAAGGCAGTCGAGCTGACAAAAACCTCATTCCATCAGCCAGCCGAATAGGGTCTCCACCGTGAGCCTGAAATTGTTGGCAAATTCCGGCACAGGCAACAATACATCGGGCTGATCGTAAACAGCAGTGGGCTGATCCGGTCGATAAACAAACACGGACTGTTCTTCTGGATCAATTAACCACCCCATCTGACTGCCTTGGGTCAAACAATGGAGGATGTTTTTCGTGACTTTAGTTTGGCTCTGATCGGGCGACAGAATCTCGATCGTCCAATCGGGTGCAATTGAAAAAACATTCGCAATCCCACCATTTTCCTTGCGCGGGATCCGATGCCATATAAACACGGCAATATCTGGCACCGTTGAACGGCCCCCGCAGGTGCAGCGGAGTTCGCTAAAGGCTCGGGCGACCCGTTGACTTTTTACAGCCAAATTGATGGCTGAGGCTAATTCAGTCTGAATCGCACTGTGTTCCCCTTGGGGCATAGGCTTTTGAACAATTTGGCCATCAATGTACTCACTCGCAGGTTCCGTTTCTGGCAACTGTAGAAACGCTTTGAGCGTGAGGGGTTTGGCAGGGGTTTGGACCATCTCGGGCTCCCTTTGGAACAGGGTGGCATCACTGATGTACTTGCCATCTTACAAATCTATCCAAACCTTGTCCTGGAATGGGCTAATCACCGCAACTGCTGGGGAACCGTCATGGATGCATTAATGTAGATCCTTGGTGTTTTCTGATCCCCGCTGTGAACCAGCGGTGTCTGCCATGACCCTTTCCGCCCCCAATGACTCCTCGACCGCCGCTAACTCAACCCAATCGCACCAGCGCGAAATTTGGCTCTCAGTACTCTGGGTGGCGGTGGTCAGCGGCATTGCCTTTTTTTGGGGATTGGCCAGCACCGGCCTCGTCGATGAGACAGAGCCCTTGTTTGCCGAAGCCGCGCGGCAAATGTACGAAACCGGGGATTGGATCACCCCTTACTTCAACGATGTCACCCGATTTGATAAGCCCCCATTGGTGTATTGGCTGATGGCGATGGGCTTTCATGTGTTTGGGGTCAGTGAATGGACGGTGCGACTGCCGTCTGCTCTCTCAGCGGCTGGGCTGGTGGGCCTCGGATTTTGGACCCTGCGCCGATTTGGGTTTGCCCGCCCCGAACTGGCCACCGCCCACGCGACGGTATCCACACCGGATGCCCCAGGATCGCTATCTCGCCTCAGCCAGCGCAGCTTGATTGCTACGGCAGTAATCGGCTCGGCCCTGATTGCCCTCAATCCCGAAACCATTGTCTGGGGACGCATTGGCGTCTCGGATATGTTGTTGACCAGTTGCATCGGCAGCGCCCTATTTGCCTTTTTCCTGGGTTATAGTCAGCCCGAATTTCCCCAGCGGCAGCGCAATTGGTATTTGGCCGCCTACGCCCTGATGGCCCTGGCTGTGTTGACCAAAGGGCCGGTGGGGGTGGGGCTACCGGGGCTAACCATCGCGGGCTTTTGGATCTACCTAAACGGTCCCATCAAAGGCATCCGCGCCGCCCTAGCGGAAATGCATGTGGTCAAGGGCAGCATTTTGTTTTTGGTGATGACGGTACCTTGGTTCGTGCTGGTGACGATCGCCAATGGCCAAGCCTACATTGACTCGTTTTTTGGCTACCACAACATTGAACGCTTCACCGATGTGGTGAATGGCCATTCGGCCCCCTGGTACTTTTACTTTTTGGTGGTGACGGTGGGCTTCTTGCCCTGGTCGCCGGTTATTCCTTGGGCGATCGCCCGCCTCAAGCCCCTGGGGTTCAAATACTGGCGATCGCAGTCCCGCCAAGGGCAGTTGGGATTGTTTGCCCTGATCTGGTTTTTGGTTGTCTTTGCCTTTTTTACCGTGGCGGTGACTAAGCTGCCCAGCTACGTACTGCCGTTAATGCCTGCGGCGGCGGTGTTGGTGGGTCTGGCTTGGAGCGATCGCCTCTGTCCGCAACCGGGGCAAACGCGATCGAGCCTTGGGTTTGGGCTAAGCCTCGGGCTAAGCCTCTTGTTTTTGGGAATCTTGGCCTTTGCCACTTTCTATAGCCCCAACTGGATGGGAGATGACCCCTCCATGCCGGATCTGCCAGAGCAGGTGCGGGCCTCGGGGATCATGGTTTGGGCCGCGATTATTTGGACATTGGCCTTGGTGGTAAGCATCGGCCTAATTGTGACGAAGCGAGGGCGCTGGCTCTGGAGCGTCAAGCTGATCGCCTTTGTTGCCTTTGTCTTGATGTCGCTGCTCCCGGCCTACCAACTGGCTGACCAAATTCGGCAGCAGCCCCTCCGCTCTATTGCTGCAACAACCCTGGAAGTGCAGCAGCCGGATGAACCCATCTACATGGTGGGCTTTATGAAACCCACCCTAGTGTTTTACACCCAGAAATTAGTCACCTATATTTATGAGCCGGACGAGATGACCCAAGCCCTGGCAGAGGAGCCCGCTGGCACGGTTTTATTGGTGGGGACTCCAGCGGAAATTGACCAGTTGGGCTGGCCCGAAACCCAGCAGGAATCACTGCTGGTCGAAGGCACTTATGAACTCGTCCGGTTGGTGTTGCTCCGATCTGGGGGTTAAAGGCAAAATTCAGAGGCCACCAGCATGGAGCCAATGCCCAGGTCGGTGAAAATTTCCAGCAGTAGGGCATGGGGAACCCGCCCGTCCAAGATGTGGGCCGCCCCCACCCCTTGGGCCAGCGATCGCACACAGCATTTCACCTTAGGAATCATGCCGCCCCCAACCACCCCTTGATCAATCAACCGGCGGGCGGTTGAGATATCGAGGCGATCGATGAGGGTACTCGGGTCTTGAGGATCTTTGAGAATGCCAGGGGTATCGGTCAGCAAAATCAGCTTCTCAGCATTCAGAGACGCCGCCAGTTCTCCCGCCACGGTATCGGCGTTGATGTTGTAAGCTTGCCCGGTGTCGTCTGCCGCCACACTTGAAATGACCGGGATATAGTCTGATGCCACTAGAGCCTTAACAATATTGGGTTTGACATGGGTAACGTCACCGACAAAGCCAACGCCGTCATTGTCGTGGGGACGGGCCGTAATCAAGCTACCGTCTTTGCCACAGAGCCCTACTGCCGCACCGCCCGCCTGATTCAGCAGGGCCACCAGCTCTTTGTTGACCCGACCCACCAGCACCATTTCCACCACATCCATGGTGGCGGCATTGGTAACCCGCAAGCCATTTTTAAACTGGGGCTCAATACCCAACTTGTCGAGCCAGTTATTAATTTCTGGACCACCCCCATGGACAACGACGGGTTTGATACCAACCGAAGCCATAAAGGCAATATCCCGCACCACCTTTGACTTAAGCTGGTCATCTTTCATGGCCGCGCCGCCATATTTCACGACCACGGTTCGGCCCCGAAACTTTTGGATGTAGGGTAGGGCCTCACTCAGAATCTGGACGCGGGTAGCGTCGCTTTCGCGGACGCCATTGTCGGGAATCACATCGGTCATGGCAGGAGTCAGTGGCGATTCCCGTAGTTTATAGCCAAATTCTGCTGCCCGAAGCCAGGATTATTCGCCGACATGCGCAGATTGCAAACGATTGTTCAGCATCGTCATGAGTCGCTGAGCGATCGCCTCGACCGATTCCCCTGGGTTAACAGTCAGATGAATATCGGCTTCTTGGTACAGGCGACGGCGGTCGTCTAGTAGTTTTGCCAAATGTTCAGACCAATCAGGTCGCTGTAAAAGAGGACGGCTCTCATCCCCTTTGAGTCGTTGCTCCAGCTCGACCAAAGGGACATCCAACCAAATCACCACGCCGTGACAGAGCTGCCCCCAATTTTGACGCCGGAGCACAATCCCTCCCCCTGTGCCCACCACTAGACGCGTATAGGGCGAGAGCTGGGTCAAAACCTGGGTTTCCAGATCACGAAAGGCTTCCTCACCGGACTGATCGAAAATCTCAGGAATGGTTTGCCCTGCGGCCTGCTCAATCAGGGCATCGGTATCAAAAAAGCGATAGGACAACTGCTGGGCTAGGTGCTGACCCAGGGTTGATTTTCCGGCCCCCATCATCCCAACCAGGTAGAGGTTGGTTCCTTTGAGGCGATCGGCGTTGAGGGGATGGGCAGTCATTGTCATTGGGCTGGGGCAGCTTCCTTGGGGATCGTCATCATACTCAATCGAGATCACCGGAGGGCAGGCACAAGAACAGCCCCTTCGGATATCGTCATTTATTGGCAACAGCCTCTAAGGGCTACCATCGCCCTGCAGATCTGGATCTTCCTCTAGCGGGCGTGAGGGCGGAATGATCACTCGATAGTCGGCATCGTAGACGCCATCGGGTCCCACCTCCGGGGCATCCAGACCGGCATCCTGATCATCTATTGCCGCGTCGTCTGCATCTATAGGGTCTGATGAGGTCGCCTCCGTTGACGAGGGCTGACGCCGTAAATCATCGGCGCTGCGATACCGGTAGGAGTAACTGGTGCCGGATTTAGAGACTGATTCTGGCGATCGCCGCACTTCATAGATAGGTCGAGACTCTGGGGCGTTGTCCCGCCGCGCCACCTCTGGATCTTCCCAATCCTCCCAGCCCTCAGCAATCTCATCTAGGGCATCATCCACGGGACTGGCCCCAGCGGGTCGATAGGGAATATTGGCAGCTCGATCGTCCCAGCCAGTGGCAATATCTTCAAAAGTCTCTTCGGCTTGGGCTTGGGCCTGCTGCTCCCGCTTAGGGATATGACGGGCGGGTTCCTGGGGGGCTTGGTTCCAGTCTTGCCACTGACTGGCGGGGGACCGCTGCCCCCAGTCCTCCCAATCTTCATAGGGCTGACCCCGAGGGCGATCTGCGTAATCCTCTACATAATCTGTTGATCGCGGTGCATTAGACCGCGGTGCATTAAAGGCACTTGGCCGGGAAGCCGATCGTGGCCTGGGCTCAGGACCTCGACGCGGTGGGGGGCGATCTGCTGGATTTGACCGCACCTGCCAGCGGCGGCGATTGCCTGGGGCAGTCTTGATCCTAGGGGTGCCGCTGACCCCGATTAATAGGCCCGTGGTTAGGGCTCCGAGGGCGATCGCCCCAATTAACCACACCGCCAACGGCAACATCGGGGTCCTGAACCCCAAAATCACTAAGGGGAGACTGGGAGCCGTGTTTTGGATCGCAAATACGATCAACACCAAGGCCAATAAACCTGCACCGACCCACCCAGCGACGCGCATCACTCCCGAACTCCAGGCATCACATCAATCATGATATCGGCCCTGCCTTGGGCGCAAGCCTTGCGCCCCTACCTAAACTCAAAATTCAAAACTCAAAATTTCTCCTCTGGAGACGCTTCGCGAACAAAACTCTCTCCTCTTCTTGCATTGGATGCAGAGACCACACCCCTACCAATCCCTATTCCCTATTCCCATCTCCCCATTACTCCATCACCCCATCACCCTCCCCACGGCCCTGCCAGCGCGTTAACGGCACACAGTCCAGATCAAAGGCATCCAAGGCCCGCGCCACGACAAAGTCCACTAGATCTAAAACCGTTTGAGGGTTGTGGTACCAGGCTGGAATCGCTGGCACGATATGGGCACCGGCTTCGGCGAGGGTGGTGAGATTTCGGAGGTGAATGACGCTAAGAGGCGTTTCCCGAGGGACAATCACCAAGGGCTTGCGTTCCTTAAGCTGTACATCCGCTGCCCGTTCTAGCAAATCAGAACTTAGCCCAGCGGCTAATTTGCCCACCGTCCCCATACTGCACGGGATAATCAACATCCCCTGGGTCCGAAAGGAACCACTGGCAATGTTAGCCCCCACATCGCTCCAGGGGTGACAACGAATATGACCAGCCCGTAGAACCCCCGCCTGTTCGCGCCAAAACTGGGCTTGGGCTGCGGGCTCTCCGGGCATTTGGATGTTTTGCTCGGCTTTCCAGACTTGGTATGTTGCTTTGGACGCGACCAGTTCGACCGGAATCTCAGCTTCTAGTAGAAACTTAATCGTCCGCACCGCATAAATTAGACCCGATGCGCCGCTAATGCCAAGGGTCAGTGGCCGAGCGGGTGGGGCACCCATGCTACTCAGACTCGGCACCCGCTACGTCATCGCCATCATCGTCGTCAAAGTCATCCTCTGCATCGTCGACCGTATCGAGATCTTCATTGTCGATATCGTTGTCGAGTTCGGCATCGGCATCAATGTCGGCTGCATCTTGCTCCGCTGCAATCACGCCATTCTCATCGCTAGCATCATCGTCGTCGTCTCCGGCTTCGCTACCGCCGCCCACGGCCACAAGGTCAATTTGTTGACGGTAGTAGTCCACATTTTTGACTTGGACTTCTACGCGATCGCCCAATCGAAATTGACGACGATTTTTGCGCCCGACCAGTCGCTGTTGGCGGGAGCGATATTCATACCAGTCATCTTTGAGGGAACTGACATGGACCAGCCCTTCGACCAAGAGTTCTTCAATCTCCACAAAGAAGCCGTAGGACTGTACCCCTGTGATCAACCCATGGAAGACCGAGCCCATGTGGTCTCGCATGAACGCAGCCTTTTTCAGCCCTTCGAGATCAGATTCAGCTTCCTGGGCGAGGCGCTCTTGGTCGGTTAGGGAGCCAACAATGCGGTCGATGTAGTCTTCAAACTCATGGTGTAGCTCGGGGGGCAGCACGTTCCAGTTGATGTTGCCGTGGCTACTGCTATGGCGCAGGTTGACGCTATCTTTCGAGCGGGTTGAGCGGCGATCTCGGCCCTCATCAAAGATGCCATGGAGCACCCGATGCACCATTAAATCTGAGTAGCGCCGGGTCGGGGAGGCAAAGTGGGTATATCCCTCGGTTAACGCTAAACCAAAGTGGACATCGGGCTTAGCGCTGTAAAACGGTGGTTTGAAGGTGGACAGCAGCAAATAGGTCAGGATTTTCTCTGACTGAGATTCTGCAAACTGTTGGGTAAAGCGCTGATAGTCAGCAGACTCAATAGTTTCTGCATCCTCCATATGGAGCTGGATACTCATGTTCTCGGCGAGCTTCACCAGTTCCTGAACATCAGAAACATTGGGGGGACGATGCAGCCGATAAATGCCAGGGACTCCCAACGCCTTGAGATGAGAAGCCACGACCTGATTCGCCAACAGCATGAACTCGGT
>ERZ1740060.909-NODE-909-length-11897-cov-3.974160_pt1 | contig 11897 bp, 11 predicted proteins | sample MGYA00581743_ERZ1740060 | MGnify/ENA primary metagenome ERZ1740060 (study PRJEB43018, sample SAMN04849235) | marine metagenome | isolation source: floating plastic debris | place: Pacific Ocean | collected 2008-08-27 | study: EMG produced TPA metagenomics assembly...
GAGCGTCTGTCGCTCAACCCGCAAATGCAGATCGCTCAGCTGTTTCTTGGCGGCACTTGGCCGGTCAGGCGTATAGTGTTTCTCGCTCGTCTGCACGGTCCAGTTAAACCGCTCGAGCACCACGTCTGGCTTCAAGCCGGAGAAGATCCGTCCGACCCGAGCGGCCAATTTGGGATCGCCGCGCGGGACAGGACTGTGCAGCGCGCCGAGATCAAGTCCGATCCGTTCCGGCAACGTCCAATAAGTCGGCGCACAAAGCACGCCCGCGATAAGGCGCCAATCATGTGGTCGCTCTGCCGCGAGCAGGCATAGATCGTCGGAAACAATCGATGCGGCTTCTTCCAGCGCGGTCGGCATATTCTGGTTCGGCACATGGCCAGTTGCCTCGATAACCAAAGCCAGCAACTCTTCTGCCGCCGCCCCATTCAGATCTCCACCCACCACATTGGCACGCATCATTTTAAGGATCAGACACTTATCGCGCAGCCAGGTCTCCGCCTCTGTGTCTGGCGTCAGCCAATTCGCTTTGGGGATTGGAGAAAGGTTGGGCTCAAATTTAGGGATGCCGTCCAAGAAAGGCAGATAAGGGGGTGTCCGCGCCTTAAGCGACACCAGCGCTGCCCCAAGAGGCGAAGCCAGCGATTCTCGGCGTACTCGGCAGATACATCGTCTCGTAGCGATCCAGCTTGAACCCTTCAGCCTCAAGCATGGTTTTGGTGTCGCGGGTCAAATGACAGCCGCCCGCCATACGTTTCCAGATCGGTTCAACACGGCGCTGCCACTTTGCGACGCCTTCATCAGGCGCCAGGCCATGCTCGGAGAATAGGACTATGCCATTTGGTTTCAGGACGCGGCGAAGCTCCCGCAAGGACGCTTGCCAATCCGGAATGGTGCACAAGACGAAAGTCACGACTGCGGTATCGACACTGTTATCTTCAAGGGGAACCGCCTCCGCGCCGCACTCATAGATATCGCTGGAAAACGCATAATCGCCCTCCGCCATTTCCTTCTTCGCGCGCTCGACCATTGGGGCATGCGGTTCAATCGCGTGCAGGTGTTTGACCTTACCAGGATCGTAGAATTCGAAATTGGTGCCACATCCGCAGCCAATCTCCAAGACGTCACCATCAGCTTCAGGAACGGTTTTCTCGCGCTGCTTTATCTTCGGCTTGGACGAACAAGCGCAAGAGATGAGCGGCGGTAAAACATAGCGATCCCAAAGCCCGAACATTACTCGCTTCCTTCCACCATTCTGCGCCGCGTCTGGCCATCCATCGGCTCGACCACGAGCGCATTCTGCGTAATCCGGACACGATAGCTCAACTTATCCGCCATGGGAAAATAGACCGCAGACCCAAATGGCGGCGATCCTCCGGATTTTTTGGACGTGACCAAGCCAGCGGAAAACCATGACGGACCATTCGCGTCAGTCTCACCGTCGCTGAGCACCTGATCCAATTCTTGTTCGCCGCCATAGTTCACCAGCGCGCCATAGACATCGAGGCCAAGCTCTCGATCGAACATTTCGATTGTGCCGTCCTCACTCACCCGCCGGCCATAAGAGGTTGCGCGGGTTAGGTCGGTGGAGCTAAAGCGGCGCGCAAATCGGCTTTCAATGAATTCAAGCCGGTACAGGCTGTCATAGCCCAGCATTTGTTTCATCGGGGAAAAGCGAATGACCTGCGCGCTGACTTGGAACTCGTCTCCGATAAAGCCATCCTGCACGATCACCTCGCCAGACGGCAATATCATCGTCATCGTATATGTATCGTCGGCGCTATTGTCCTGAGCGAAACTGATCTCAGCGACATCACGTTCTTTGGTCAGCGCCTTATAGGTTTGCAGGTTGAGACCGACAAAAGTCCCGATCCCAGCTGCGCCTAGAAATCCGATGCCGAAGAGGAACCGCAAGCCGCCTGCCGCAAGCCGCAGTTTCAACAATCGCCCAATCCCGGCAAAGCTCAAGGCCAGTCCAACCACACCCGCCAGTGCCGGTAAGATCCACCAAATCATCATCTGCCACCTCCTAAGCGCCGCCCCTTCTGACGCCCTAAGGAAGACTATATCAGTGGTTAAGGAATCCGCGAGGCTTTAGTTGCAGGGAGGCATTGTCAGGCGTCATGGCCCGATCAGTCGAACCTGCTCATTGCGACCCCGGCCGACTTTCGCACGCTCGCGCCAGCCGAGGACTGTATAGGCTTCGATCGCTGCGATGTTCTGAACGTCGACATCCAATTGTAAGGGGCGGCCCACAAAGCCACGCGCGACTTTTAAGAGACCACTCCCGACACCGCAAAAGCGCCAGTCCTTGTGGACAAAGACGTGCGGCACATACGCTTTGCCTTGCTCGAGCGTCAAAAACCCAACCACGCCAGCCTTTTTCTCAACCGCCACGAAAGCGACATTTGCCGATAGGGATTGGCGTAAGCGGATGATCTCTTCACGTTCAGACCCACGCCATGGGAACGCCTTCAAGCAGTCCTTGAAGATGCGTTCTATGCTTGGATAGTCTTCCCGCCGCCAATGACGGATCGACCAGCCTGCACCCGGGTGGCTGTATAAGCTCATTTGTCCAACGTAATCAAAACTTGCGGCAAGGGAAAGACATTGCTCGGTCTGGGTAAAGTCTCTAGGCGTATGTCCTGGATTTAATGCCTACGGGAGAACAAGAATGCGCTTGAAGCAAGCGATCGGGACGATGCTGCTGGGAAGCTTTTTAGCTATGCCGGCGCTCGCCGACGATCATAGCGAAGATGACAGCCGTAAGTTTACGGCAGAACGCGTCTTCGACATTGAATACGCGGCCGATCCGCAAATCTCACCCGATGGCGAGACCATCGTTTATGTCCGCCGGTCTATGGACAAGCTGACCGACCGTGATCGCGGGGACATTTGGACGATCGATGTAAAGTCGGGCGACCACCGCCCTCTCATCACGGGTGGTGCCTCAGCGGGCGGCCCGCGTTGGTCACCGGACGGCACGAAGCTGATCTACACGACAGCAACAGATGGCAAACCGGACCTGCGTCTCTACTATTTCGACTCTGATCGCTCGGTGTCTCTCAGTCAATTTAGTGCGGGTCCCGGCAACGCGACTTGGTCGCCAGATGGCAGCGCGATTGCCTTTACCATGTTCACGCCTGGCAAGACGCCGAGCTTTGCGACCCCGCCTGCGGCGCCTGAAGGTGCGACCTGGTCTGAACCGGTCCGCGTGTTCGATGACTTACAGTTCCGTTTCGACGGCGCCGGGTATCTCAAAGAAGGCGCGACGCATGTTTACACGCTGCCCGTCGATGGCGGCACACCGCGCCAAATCACATCCGGAGACGCCAATTTCGGCAGCCCGACCTGGCTCGGCAATGACACGCTTCTCGTGGTTGGCAATGACGCCGAAGACCGCGATCTCGATCCAATTGAAAGCGAGATCTATGCGGTGAGCTTAGCGGATCTCTCCCGCACGGCACTGACCACCAGCGATGGGCCCGACCTCGCGCCATCGGTATCACCCGATGGATCGAAAGTCGCCTATCTAGGCTATGACGACCTGGTCAAATCCTACCAGCAAGCCGACCTCTACGTGATGAATGCAGATGGGTCAGAGGTGACGGAACTCGCCGCTGATTTCGATCGCGGGTTCAGCACCGTTACTTGGCACCCGAACGGACGCAGCCTGATCGCTCAGATTGAGAATGCCGGGGTGATTGATGTCATCTCCGTCTCAATGAATGGCGAGGTTGAGACGCTGGTGACCAATGTTGGCGGCACCTCCATCGGACGCCCTTATGCAGATGGCTCTTTCACGGTCTCTAACACCCGTCGCCCGGTCATCGCTTACACAGCTGGCTCACCTGATCGACCGGCAGAGATTGCGGTCACAGGCTCACGTGTGGATGATCGTGTCCTAACCGATCTCAACTCTGATCTCTTAAATCATCTCGATATGGCGACGATTGAAGAGATCAAAGTTCCGTCTCGGCATGATGGCTTGGAAATTGAAGCTTGGGTCGCGCTCCCGCACGGGTTCGAAGCCGATGGCAGTGCGCCGATGATTATGGAAATCCATGGCGGCCCCTTCGCCATGTACGGCCCTTACTTTGCCAGCGAGATTCAGCGCTTTGCGGCTGAAGGCTATGTCACAGTCTATGTGAACCCGCGCGGCTCAACCGGCTATGGCGCTGACTTCGCGATGGCGATCGATCTCGCCTATCCCGGCTATGATTATGAAGACCTGATGAGCGTTGTCGATGAGCTGATCGAGCGCAACTATGTCAGCTCAGAGCGCTTGTTCGTCACTGGCGGCTCCGGCGGCGGCATTCTCACCGCCTGGATTGTCGGCAAGACAGATCGGTTCGCGGCAGCGGCGACCGTTAAGCCGGTGATAAACTGGATGACCATGGCGTTGTCAGCAGATATCGCGCAATTCGTCCGCCGTCACTGGATCCGCCAGGACCCGTGGAAAAACCCGGACGCGTTCCTGGATCTATCCCCGATCATGCTGATCGAGAATGTCGTCACACCGACCCTCGTCATGGTCGGCGAGGAAGATTGGCGAACGCCAACTTGGGAAGCAGAGCAGTTCTATACAGCTCTGAAACTCAAAGGCGTCGACACAGCTCTGATCCGCGTGCCTGGCTCACCGCACTATATTGCCGGGCGTCCATCGCGACTGATCGCGAAGACCGACAATATCATGGGCTGGTTCGCGAAATACGATCCGGAAAAACAAGAGTCGGAAGACTAAACATCAGAGCCCGCGATCTAGGTCGCGGGCTTTTTTCTGTCGGCGGAATCCTAAAGCAATCGGGATCTCCGACTAAGGCAGGACGGCTCAAATTCGTCGCGTTGGCGTTTGTAGGTGACAGGCCGATGCGGCTGTGGCACTTCATAAAGGTACATGGGGACTCAACCGGTCAGGAGAGTTTCCATGTCAAAACTAATCCGCATACTAGCAGCTATATTATTCCTCCAATCCGCGCCCTATGCGCTTGCGGATGGTCATATTGATTTGGAGGCAAACCTCACGGGGGTGTGGTTTGGATTGGACGACTCAAGATGCTATGTCCGCCAATACGAACAGCATGAAAGACAACTCGTATCGATTTTCTGCGAAAATCCATATGAACAGTCGAGCTACGTATTCAACGGATACAAACTGGATAGTGGCGACGGGCGGACCCTCGAAGGCGCGTTGAGCTTTGTGCCGAAGGGAACAAGAATCTCACGGCGCAATGCCCGGTTCAGGATAGGCAGATATACCAAGCGCGGCAAAACGCCGAGTGAAACCGAAACCATGAAGGCGCTTTACCCGATAAGCACGACTGGTTCAGCCTCTATCGATCCATCATTCATATTGCCGCTTACCCGTTTCGACGATCCAACGTACGGCCAACAGATCAAGGAATCTGACTTCGGAGTATGGCAAGATCACTTCCCAGCCCCCGGAGGTAAAGATGACCTTACGGGGGTCTGGTACAGCGATGACGGAGGCGTTTACTACATCACGGAACGTGGCCCGTTCATAACTTGGTTCGGCGAGCATCCCGGCGGCGCGTGGTCTAATGTCGCTGAAGGTGCACGAATAGCAACACGAATTGCGCTGAATTGGGCTGACGTCCCTAAAGGTCGCACCCGGGGAAGCGGCGAACTTGGACTCCGCGTAGATGGACCCAACCGATTGATCCGAACCTCTCGGACCGGTGGGTTTGGCGGCTCGGTATGGACCAGGGAGAGCAACGAACGATGGATCCAACCAGATCCGATAGGCTCAACCAAACCGGTGCGAACTCGGCAAGTCGCGGAAAGTCTTTGCCCATCAGACGAAACCAGAACAGCGAGTGAAGGCGAACGAGAGTTTGGTGGAAATGGCCCTAGAATAGTCGCCAATATCGAGCTTTCAATCGAGCCTAGAATGCGCCGGTCCGTGCGGGCGACGGTTCGCTTTTCAGCCACAGAAACGGGGGGAGATAACTCATCCATATCTGCCACTTGGACCCGAACCGTCTATATCGCTCCTGAAAACAGAACGATCGTTGAGATACTCTCCGACACCGGTTCATCATTCGATTTTGTGAGCGCACATGAAGCTGGTCTGGAGATTGGGATGGGCGGCGATTCAGCGGCGGCCGATCTGTATGGCATCGCGTCATTTGAACCGTGGGCGGTTCAAGCTTTGCCTTCATCAGAAGCTGTGTCGCGCTTGTTTTATGTCGGCGACACAGGCGGAAGTGACATTAGCAGTGACGATGACTGCACTCGCGAAACGCGATTACATTTTATTGAGTTCATTCCGATGCACATTCGCCTGAACTAGGCCAGACCTACCGAGAGGGGTACAGCTAAAGACGCCCCAACGTTTAAGCGTTTGCCGCTTTGGCCGCACGTTTGCGCTCATGCGGGTCCAAGTGGACTTTGCGCAAACGAATGCTCTCTGGCGTCACTTCGACCAGTTCATCATCCGCGATATAGGCCAGCGAGCGCTCGAGCGTCATTTGCAACGGCGGCGTCAGGCGCACGGCCTCATCCGTACCGCTGGCGCGGACATTGGTCAGCTTCTTGCCTTTGAGGACATTCACCTCAAGATCATTGTCGCGCGTATGCTCGCCAACGATCATGCCTTGATAAACCTTGGCGCCCGGGTGGATCATCATCGGACCGCGATCTTCCAGATTCCAGAGCGCGAAGGCCACAGCCTCGCCTTTGTCCATCGCGATCAGCGTGCCAGTGCGGCGACCTTGAATCTTGCCTTTATAGGCGGCGTATTCGAGGAAGACGCGGTTCATGATCGCTGTGCCGCGCGTGTCGGTCATCAACTCACCCTGATAGCCGATCAAGCCGCGCGTTGGCGCGTGGAAGACCATACGGCTCCGACCAGCACCGGACTGTTTCATCTCAATCATCTCGGCTTTGCGCTCAGAGAGCTTTTGCACGACTGCGCCGGAAAACTCGTCATCGACATCGATCACGACTTCTTCGATCGGTTCCAAGCGCTCGCCGCCTTCGCCTTCTTTATAGACAACTTGCGGACGAGACACGCCAAGCTCATAGCCTTCACGGCGCATGGTCTCGATTAGCACGGCGAGTTGTAATTCGCCGCGCCCGGACACAACAAAGGATTCCGCCTCTGTCGAGCGCTCGACTTTTAGCGCGACATTGCCTTCGGCTTCTTTTTGCAAACGGTCCCAGATCACCCGGCTGGTGACCTTGTCGCCTTCTGTGCCCGCCAGCGGACTGTCATTGACGCGGAACGTCATTGAGAGCGTTGGCGGGTCAATCGGTTGGGCTTCAATCGGGGTGTCGACGCTTGGGTCAACAAACGTATCGGCGACGTTAGCTTTCTGCAGGCCAGAGATCGAAACGATATCGCCGGCTTCACCAACGTCGATCGGCTCACGCTGAAGGCCGCGAAAGGCCAGGACTTTCGACACACGCCCACTCTCAACCAAAGACCCGTCACGAGCCAAGACCTTCACGGTCTGGTTCGGCTTTACAGACCCTGAGGTGACGCGGCCAGTCAGGATGCGGCCTAGGAAATTATCGGCGCCAATCGTCGTGGCGAGCATCCGGAACGGACCCTCTTCAACTTTAGGCTCTGGAACGTGCTTCACGACGAGGTCGAACAGCTCGTCCATATCGGTACGCTCTTCTTCGTATTGCGTCGACATCCAACCATTCTTCGCCGAACCATAGAGGATCGGAAAGTCAAGCTGGTCATCGTCCGCGCCGAGCGCGTCGAACAGGTCAAACACTTCGTCGATGACCTCGTCGGGCCGGCGCTCAGGCTTATCGATTTTATTGACCGCAACGATCGGACGAAGACCAATTTTCAGCGCCTTAGACACAACGAACTTTGTCTGCGGCATTGGGCCGGCAGCAGCATCGACCAGCACAATCGCGCCATCCACCATAGAGAGAATACGCTCTACCTCTCCGCCAAAGTCGGCGTGTCCGGGCGTGTCGACAATGTTGATCCGCGTATCGCCCCAGCCGACACTCGTGGTTTTAGCGAGGATGGTGATGCCACGTTCTTTTTCGAGATCGTTCGAATCCATCATCCGCTCAGATGTGGCTTCGTTCTCCCGGAACGTGCCGGACTGTTTCAGCAGGCAATCTACCAAGGTCGTTTTACCATGGTCCACGTGGGCGATAATCGCGATATTGCGAAGGGAGGTTGGCTCAGTCATCGGGAGGGGCTTTCGAAGCGCTATTTGTCGTTGCGCGCGCCATACACGGGACCGAGCCCTTTGGCTATGGCTTGTGGACACAGATGGCGGGGGTCTGATGCCGCTTGGCGCTGACAAAGCGCTCAAGATTGGTTAATCAGGTCTTCGGGTGGATGAAGAGAGGGACGCTATGCGTTTGATTTTGCTAGGTCTATTGGCGGCCATATCTTTTCAATTGAGCGCGTTTGCGGAGAAGCGCATTGCGCTGGTCGTCGGCAATAGCGCCTATGAAACTCCTGGCTGGGCGCTCGCTAATCCGACCAATGATGCTGAGCTGATTTCGATCGCATTGGAACGTGTCGGCTTTGAAGTCCATCAACTGCTGGATGCCGACCGCAACCAGATGGAAGAAGCCTTTCAGGATCACGCCGACCGGCTCAAAGCGGCGGGCGAGGACGCTGTTGGTTTCTTTTTCTATGCCGGGCATGGCGCGCAGCATCGCGGATTGAACTATCTCGTTTCGACCGATGCCCGCTTGCGATCAGCAGCGGATTTGATGCGTCAACCAAAGCTCGATCTGTTGATGGATTATCTCGACTATGCCGGGAACCAAACGAATTTCATTGTGCTGGATGCCTGCCGGAACAATCCCCTGCCCGCCTCTATGCGCAGCGCGCCGCAAGGCCTGGCAAGCAGCCAAAAAGTGCGCGGCACCCTGATCGCTTACTCAACCGCACCTGGCATGGTCGCCGAAGACGGCGAGGGCCGGAACAACAGTTCCTACACAACTTCGCTTGCCTCGCTGATCACGCAGCCAGGTTATTCCGTCGAAACGATGTTTCGCGTCGTTGCCACGCGGGGTGAGGACTTGACCGAGGGCATCCAGATTCCCTGGACCGAAAGCGGACTTCGCGGAGAAGCTGATTTCTGCTTTGCCGGGTGTGAGCTGCGCGGCGAGAATGATCTGGAAACCGAGGCGCTCGCGGAAGCGGTTTCCAGCAATGATCCTATGATCCTGGAAGTGTTTCTGGACCTCTTCCCGGAAACCGAGCACCGTTCCTTTGTTGAATCTCAGAAACGGCAATTGGAGATTGAACGTAGCGCAGCGCAGGAAATTGAGGACGCGAAAGCCGCCAATGAAGCGGTGCGAGAAATGTTTGGTGTCGATCGGGTGATCTCCGAGATGATCTCGCCTTGGCAGGATGAACCCTAGCAAATCACGGCGCGGCTCGGTATGGAGGCTCGTATTTTAGAAGGCGATCCGGCCTTCGCGAAACTTGACGATGCCTTGTTTGTCTTCTTCGAAGAAGGCTCCAGCGCATTGTCGGAACCAGCTAAGTCGCACCTCGACCTGTATCTTCAATACACAGCAGAAGATCATATTCTAAACGCTGGCCCCGGCAGCCTGGCGATCGTCGCCAGCTGTAGCCCTGATGAGCTGAGTATCGAGATTTGCGAGGATAGAGCGTTCAGTGTCGAACAATATTTGCGTGCCCGCGGCCTGTACGAAACCGCTATTCTGCAATCAGAGAACTGGGGAACGATCCGCCAAATTTCCGCCGGTGATAGTGGCATCGATGCGAATGAATTAAATCGCTACGCCGCGATCATGCTGCTCAGCCGATAACCTTTATCAACCGCCTCGAAGCGCACATCCATAAATTAGCTTGACTCATAATTATCAAAAATGCTAATTAGCATTTATGGCAAATGAAGTCTTCAAAGCCCTCGGGCATCCGCTCCGCCGCCAGGTCATGGCGCTGTTGCAAAAGGGCCCTAAGAGTTCCGGCGAGCTGGCCGAGGCGTTTGATGCGGCCTGGCCAACCGTCACCCGGCACTTGAATGTGTTGAAGGACGCCGACCTGATCACAGCCGAGCGTCAGGGTACATCTATCATCTATCGAACCAATACAAGCGTCGTCGAAGACGCGGTCACCGCCCTTTTGGGACTGATTGGCCGCGACAATGGCGATGACGATATCAAGGAGGCAGCAGAATGATCCGCCCAGGTTTAATCGTATCCGCAATCACAGTCGCCCTTATGGCAGGCATTTCGATCTGGGCTGGCGGACAGCTTCCAGCTGACAATATTCCCGTCCATTGGAATGCTGAGGGCATACCAGATCGTTTTTCAGACAAGCGAGAGGCGCTTTTTCTGCTCTGGCTATTGCCCGGAAGCGCGCTGTTCGGCGCCCTGGTTTTCGCCCTCCTCCCGCAAATCGAGCCCATGCGGGACAATCTGTTTAAAAGCCGAAAAGCTTACAATGCTGTGTGGATCACAACCCAGCTGCTCTTCTTAGGCATCCATGGCGGCATCGCTTATATGATGATTATCGGCAGCGGACAGGAAATGCGCTCCAACGAATTCGTTCGGTTCGTGATCGCTGGCACCGGCATCCTGTTCATCATCATGGGCAACTATCTGCCCAAAACTCGCCAGAACTGGTTCCTTGGCATTCGGACCCCGTGGACCTTATCAAGCGAGGTCACCTGGGAAAAAACGCATCGTCTAGCCGGGCGCCTGTTCTTGATTGTCGGTTTTATATGACTGATCAGCGCCTTCATTGTCGACGGCATTGGCCTCGTCTTAGTAGTCACCGGCGCATCCGTCGGCACCGCGTTGGTCAGCGCCGTCTATTCCTATCTTGTCTATCGCAACGCTCCGGATAAGCGCGTGAACCCGGACTATATCGTCTAAGCCAGGGACGCGCCTATTCGATCGTTTCGCGCGCTTCGAGTATAACAGCAGGCGTATCATCCTCGAGCATTTGCATTTCGAGGCCGGTCTTCGCCTTCGCAGCTTGCCAGTCTCCGGCATTCACCCGCACGGCAAAGGCCCGGGTGGAGAGCATACCCGCCTCTGGGCGAGCGGTCGCGAGAATGTTGATATAGTGAACGCCATCAGACTGTGGTTGAAAATCAAGGCGCCATGTATGGCTGGTCGCATCTGCCATATCGAGTTGAACCTGGCGTTCCGCCCCGAACACTTCGAGCTCTGCACCGCCTGAGGCTTCGAGTGAGAGCGTTCCGAAGGGATAGCCCTCATGCACCGTAATGGTTACGGAGCCATTCTCGCCGACTTCGATTGGCTTAACTGCGTCATGTGTAAACGTCACAGAAGCGCCAGGCTTCACGGTCGTGATCGGCGGTGCGAGCCTGACTTCGCTTACTTGTGCTTGCTGCGATGGCTCCACAACATCTACAGATGCCGTGTCGTTGACACTCTCCTGAGCACATGCTGCGAAAAGCAGCGCGGCAGAAAGTGGAAGGGCGCTAATCATGGGCTTATTCATGGTCTTGATGTTCCGCATTTTCTAGCTCGCCGTAAAGTCGAAGCAGCTGTCCGCAGCCGTGCCTGTTTCGAAATTGTTGAAGTCATAGATCTCGATCGCATAAGTCCCGGCATCAAGCGTGCCAGTCCATGTCTCAGTGCCGTCGACAGACGACTCCGAAATGCGGTTCTGCCCACGCGAATCTCGTGTGAACAAACGGCCCGTCTCCCAGATCCGGAAGTCCGGGTCTGTTGTACCGGCAGGTCCAGACGTTTCAGTGGCTGTAAGGGTCAGTGCCGTCGTTGATGCCAGCGTTAGCGTGATGAACTCGCGCACGCCATGCTTATTGGTATCTCCGTTGATGGCTGTCGAGCAGACCGTCACGGCACCGCCGCCAACCGTCGAGGTCTTATAGATCGGCAAAGACTGCGGCAGGTTGCCATTGTTCGTTTCGCCAACGCCCCGT
>ERZ1740060.910-NODE-910-length-11883-cov-3.302672_pt1 | contig 11883 bp, 8 predicted proteins | sample MGYA00581743_ERZ1740060 | MGnify/ENA primary metagenome ERZ1740060 (study PRJEB43018, sample SAMN04849235) | marine metagenome | isolation source: floating plastic debris | place: Pacific Ocean | collected 2008-08-27 | study: EMG produced TPA metagenomics assembly...
GGTAGGCTGGTGTCAATGATATGGGGTTTGAACTTTAGTGAGGTGTTTTGTTCCTGATGGTTTTGGGCCTGAGCGTATTTGATTTGGATGTTCATGGGGTTATTTATGCAGGTGGATTGTGGTGGACGGGCTTGACTGGGGAGTTGACTTTCTTTGGAATGAGAAAGGCGATCGCACCCAAACTAATCATTAGCGACCCAAAAGCAACAAATAGTGTTGAGTGCAGCCCTGAAATAAAAGCCTGCTTGAGTGCCGCCTCAAACGCTGTCGAGGTCAGTTTGTTGGGCAGTGCGATCGCCGCATCGGTAAAGTGGCGCATCGCATCTGTTGTCAGCCCTTCACGAATGTTGTTTGCAATAGACAAGCTAATCAGCGTTTGGTTGAGATCTGCTGAGAACCTATGAGAGAAAATTGCACCCTGGAATCCAATGCCTAAAATGCCGCCAAACTGAACGCTAATGCTGGAAACCGCAGACGCAATACCCTCTTCATTTGTCTGCACAGAATTCATCGCGCCAGCAGCCAACGGCGGAATCACCAATCCACCGCCGAAGCCTGCAAGCACCAGCGTCCAAAGAATTTCAGCGTAGGCTGTTTCTGTTCCAATTTGTGTCAGCGTTAAAATCGCCACGCTGACCATGCTCAACCCCGTGAGAATCGGAAAGCGCCAACCTCTGCGAGCAACCACCCATCCCGAGGCAAAAGAAGCGACAATAATCGCGGCGTTCATCGGCAAGAAGCACAGCCCCGTCATCGTGGCGGAATAGTTTTGAACGTGCTGCAAGAACAAACTCAAAATAAAGAACAATCCGCCAGACATAAAAAACACCAGCATCTGCGTCATACAAATGACTAGAAACGTGCGATTGTGTCTTAGCGCTGGCGGAATCACTGGCTCTGTGCTGCGAACTTCAGCTAAGCAAAATAGCGCAAAGCTAAAACAGGTTGCGCTGAGCGTAAGCATCGTAAAGGCAGAGACAACATCAGTGCCGCCCTGGGTGAGTAGATAGGTTAGAAAAGCTATAGAGCTGATGCTTAAAGCAATGCTTGGTAAGTTGAGGTGTTTGCTGGTGTGTTGTCTATTCTCTTGAAAAGATTTGGCGGTGAGTAGAAAGGTGATAATGCCGAGTGGCACATTCATAAAGAAAGTGCTGCGCCAGCTCAGTGAATCGATCATTAAGCCGCCTAGTCCAGGTCCGGCTACCATGGCGATCGCAGACACCGCCGACCAAATCCCAATCGCTTTTGTTCTGGCTTTCTCGTCCGTGAAAGTTGCGGGCACGATAGTGAGCGATAGAGGAATCAGCGCGGCTGCGCCAATCCCTTGCAGAAATCTACTGAGAATCAACAGCGGTAGATTCGGTGCGATGCCGCACAGCATGGAAGACACGGTAAAGATAGCGAGTCCTAAGAGGAAAATTTTCTTGCGACCAAAAAAATCTCCAAATCTTCCAGTTGCGAGTAGAAGACTAGCCACAGGTAGATGGTAGGCGTTTAGAAACCACTGCACGCCGAGCATATTGGTGCCTAAACTCTTTTGAATCTGCGGCAGCGCCACATCTCCTGTGGTGCCGTCAAAATTTGTCATAAATAGGGCGAGGCACATAGCCGCGAGCACAAGTGATTTGGTGCTTTGAGGCTCGGGCGGATGGATGGACTGAGCGGACAAGTCTTGAGTGGGTAAGTCTTGAGTAGACAGATCGATTTGGGTCATGAGGATATGCGAGGGGATTTTTCTTCGGAGGTGAGGACTTCAGTGATCGAAGCAGTCTCCTTTGGCCTCCCTGTCTGAGGTAAATCCCCTCTGGAGGGGTGGCGCGCAGCGACGGGGTGGGTCTCGTTAATATGTGTGCAAAAGTGGGATGTACTCTCTAGGAAAATCTGGTCCAGGTAGTTGTTTGAAAACATGCCGTCAGGATCCCACTGCTGCCGCAGTTGAATGAAGTTACTCCAACGTGCGTATTGACGTTCAGGTTCACTCCCTGGCAGTTTCGGCAGTTGCTTTCCCCAATGGCCAAGAGGCTTAAACGGCTGTAGCAGTGCCATCATTTCTGCAAAGAATTTTCCGGTGCAGGGGTATTCCCAGAACTCAATCCAGCAGGCCGCTTCGCCGCGAGTAGGGCTGAGCCACGCAGTTTCGGCCGCTTGGGTGCGCAGGTGAATATGCATACTGGGAAAGCGCTGCGTGTTTTGAAAGTGCTGGCGCAGCGTTGTGATGGCTTCGATTGCCTGTGAATAAGGCACAGCTACTTCCATATCAGCGACCGGGTCAAGATTGCTCCGCGCTTTGTTGGCGAGTAAGTCAGTAGAGGTCGCATCGAAATGAGTGAGTACAAAGTCACTGTGTCCGTAGACTTCGGCGTAGATAGCGCGGTCGTAGCGTTTGATGCCCCACCGTTGCAGTCTGTTGAATTTGTGGGTGAGAAAGAGTTTTTGAGCCAGTTTGTTGATTCTGTCAGTTATGCCAGCTAATCTCTGTGCGAAAGGACTCAGGTTGGGTGGCTCCCAGCTGTCATTTTCAATGAGCGGTTCAGTGGTGGGGTTGATGAGCGCTAGGTGAGCTTTATCGGTGATGGGTGAGTAGCGAATATCGACATATTGGTTTTGACGATTGAGCACATCGAACTGCGCTAGAAAGGACGCCATGGGTAGGGTGATGACGTTTGTGCCGAGTGAGAAGGCTGGAACGCAGCGGAAGGTGATGGTAGAGATCAGGCCGAGACTGCCGAGTGCGATCGCCACCCCATCAAATAGTTCATCCCCTTTGTAAATCTGCACCACGGTGCCATCAGCGCGCACAATTCTCATCGCTTCTACATAGCCACTCAAGCTGGTGTGATGAAGCGATCCGCCATGCGTTCCGGTAGAGACTGCGCCGGAGACCGTTTGCTGTGCGATGGTGCCTAAAATCGGTAGGGCTAAGTCATGCTGCGCTAGAAACTCATTCAGTTCACATAGGCGAATGCCTGACTGCACAGTCACGAGTAGGCCATCGACTTGCAGGACTTTTTTGTACTGTTTTAATGAGACACAGACGCCTTCTGTCGCAGGTAGAGGCACGGCAGAATGGCGAGCGCCGATGGCCTTTACTCGGCGTTTATGGTGCTTGGCGGATTGAACAATGTGAATCAGGTCTTGTTCTGTTTTGGGCTGTGCGATCGCCTGCGGAGAAAATTCATACAGTCCGACTGCACTCTTAATCAGAAGCCGTTCCTGTTCACTGTTGGCTGCTCGAATGAGATGGAGAGTGTCCATTAGACTAACGATTTCGAGGGGTGGATAACTGGTTCTCAGAGCGTTGTTTTCGAGCGGACTTTGTCTTTTTTGCCGCTGTTTGCTCTGCTAAAACTTGTTCTAAAATCTCGGGCAGCTCGAAGACTGCTTTGTTCTCCAGTCGCTGTAAATTCTGTTGGTAGCGAGAAAAATTCTGAGGCTCAATCAAGGTTTCGACCGCCTGTGCAATGTCTTTGAAACTGCGGACACTCAGACCAACCTGATTGTCTTTTAGCCAGTCAGCGGCGTATTTTTCTTGGGTGAGGGTGAGCCAATTATGCTCAACAATTGTGGGAAGGTTCGTTGCGATCGCCTCACTCACGCTCACGTTTCCAGGCTTACCAATAAAGAAGTCTGCTAGCTGCATGTAGCCTGGAATATCGCGGGTGAAGCCGATAACTGCTTTTTTCTGCGCCAGGGAGTGCGACGGAGAGCAAGACTTTATGGCTTCAGCGACTCGATAGTTACGACCGCAGATGAAGATAAGTTGAATGCGATCGCCCAACGCAGCCAGATTTTTCGCAACCGTCAACATCGCCTTCGACCCATTCGCACCAAACATCACCAACCCCGTCATCCGCTCAGGATTGAGTCCTAGCATCTGTCGCCTGATTGCCATATCTGGCGCTGATGAGTGAGAGGATTTTTGCTCATAAGACGCTTCTGAAGAAGACGCTTCTAGATAGAAACGAGGATGAATAATAAGACCGGATGTTTCTATCACTCGGTTCGCCTTAACACCTGCTGAGAGTGCTTGCGTGACCGCCTTTTCGCTAGGGCACAGCACATAGTTTTTCGTAGTGGGAGCCATCCAGTAAGCAGGCGGGCTATCGGCAAAGTCTGTGAGTATGGTGACGACGGGAACTTGTGGAAAGTCTGACTCAAGACTTTCCGCTAATGCTCTGTTTTGAAAAGGAACAACAGAGATAACAAGGTCGGGTGAGGCTTGTTTCCAGGTTTGAGTAAGCAATCTGACATCCAGGCGGTGCTTCATTAGCGTGATCAGCTTATGAATGTGAACGGTCAGTAGGTGGATCCAACCCAGCCCATTTTTCAAAATAAAATCGTAGAACTGATCCGAAGCGCTGCTAGTCACCTGAGAAATTTTGCGAGCTGGCTGGCTGTGAGTCTCGGCCTCTAGTTCCGCGCCAAGCCTATCTGCAAAGCTGGGGGCTGCCTGCCAGCTCGGTCTTGCCTGTGCCAAAACTTCTCGAATCGCTAAGTAAGTTGCATAGTGGCCTCCGCCACCGCGCAATACCAGTACCTTCACTATGACCGATTTGGCTTGTGTCATTGCATTCACAGTTGTACTTATCCCTAGGCTGAAACCATCGATAGAAAAGTGGCTTTAGCCGCACTCAAAATCTGCGCACTGCGCTGAACTTTCTTAATCGCTCTCATCACATCGTCTATCCCCTGCTCTCCTGCTCTGAAGACCGATTCGTCCAGCCAGACGGCTTCTCTGTCGCACGCTTTTTCTGCCTCGGGCAGGCTTAGCTGGCTATAGTCAAATCTTTCTGATAGGCGCTCGGTACGGCGAGCCTGGAGCTTGTGGGTTGAAAGAGTGCGTATCGATGTAGTGCTGGATAGCCAGGATGACAGGGGATGCCTTCGGCATGAAGCGCTAAGCAGACTTCCTGATGCCTTGCGCCGAAAATGTCAGGCTCGATGGCGAAGATGTAGCGATAGAAAGAACGCTTTGTGTGGCGAGTATCCCGCTTGAGCAGCCTGATGCCAGGGACTTCTCTAAGTTTGGATTCTAGAGAGTCGAGTGAGATCGCCCGTTCCCTCACCTGCTGTTCAAATCGCTCTAAGGCTACATCGCCCATCGCTGCTTGAAACTCACTCATGCGGTAGTTAGTGCCAAGTGAAAAAGCAGGCTCTTGACCGCTGAACTGAAGAAACTGTTGTAAGCGCTGGTCTATCGGACTCAACTTAGCCTCACTCGCTGCTGGCCCAACTTCCAACCCAACTTCTGAATGAGGCAAGCGTCCACAGTTGATAATGCTCGTGGCTCTATCTGCGAGTGTTTGGTTTTTACAGAGCAGTATGCCGCCTTCCCCAGCGGTTAAAATTTTGCTCGACTGCAAGCTAAACGAACCAAAGTCTCCAAAGGTGCCAACGCCCTGTCCGTTCCACTGAGCGCCGTGTGCATGGGCACAGTCTTCGACGACAACGAGGCTGTGTTTGTGTGCGATCGCCATAATCGCATCCATATCCGCAAGCTGCGCGCCCAGATGCACAGGGATAACCGCACGTGTTTTCTCTGTAATGGCAGCCTCGATTGCTGCTGGACTGATGCAATAGGTGCTTGGATCAACATCAACAATGACTGGAATCGCTCCAGCTGCAATCGGGGCGGCTGCCGTCGCCTGAAACGTGTAGGCAGGCACAATCACCTCGTCGCCCCAGCCGATTTGCGCTGCTCTAAGTGCCACTTCAAGTGTGATGCTGCCATTGGCCATCGGCACAGCCTTGATCGTGTCCCGATCAGGATGGTCTACATTGACTTGCATCGCTGTAAATGCCTGAGCAAACTTTTCGGTTTGTGGTCCTGGAAAAGGGGCACCTCCCCACTGGCCAGACTGAACGACTTGGGTAACCGCTAGAATGTCGCGTTCGTCAGAGATGGGCCATGTTGGGTAGGGATGCGATCGCACAGGCGGATGGCCAAACACCGCCAAATCATTCTCTGGCAGATGAGAAAGCATCTGAGCTAACAGCACTGAAGATGAGCGCGCTTGCTGGTTTGACGCGGTTTTTTGTCCTGATGTTTCTTGTCTAAATGTCTCTTGTAGGTACGTCATTGTAGTCACCCTGATCGCTTACACAACAGTCGATACTCTTTCAGTTCCCTGCGCCGTCTCTGGTACTGACTCTGGTATTGGCGCTGATGTTGGCGAATTTAGCCCCAATGAAGATGGCGCTGACGAATCCTTTTTGAGGATGCTTTCGAGCAAGATATTTTCAAGTAACTCTGCGACCTCAAAAACAGCCTGATTGTCAAATGCAGATACTTTTTGCTTAAACCGTTGATACTTCGCAGGTTGAATCATCTCTACCACCGCTGACCTAACCTGCTTAAAGCTAGAAACGACGATACCCATACCATTGTTTTTTACCCACTGCGCGCAGTATTTTTCCTGGCTCATCGTGGTCAAAGCGCATTCCGTGATAATCGGTAAACCCATCGCCAACGCCTCACTGACGCTGACATTTCCTGGCTTACCGATAAAGAAATCACTGAGCCGCATGTAGTTGGCCATATCATCGACAAAGCCAACGACTGCTCTTTTCTGTGGGCCGCTGTAGGCGCTTAAGGCTTCGGCAATGTCTGCGTTATTGCCGCATACGAATATCAGTTGAATTTGGTCTGCCAGCGGCTCTAACCTTTTAGCGATGTCGAGCATGGTTCTAGACCCGTTGCCGCCAAACATCACAATGCCAGTGGGCGTTTGGGCCTCTAAGTCGAGTGCCTGCCTTTGAATAATTCTGGCTGGCTCGCTGATGGGTGCTTGCTGGGAGAAATCGGGATGGATAACTAAGCCAGAGCTTTTGACAATGCGATTAGGTGGGATTTGGAGCGATCGCGCTTGCTCCACTGCTCTGTCCGTCCCGCAGACCAACGTATTTTCAGCTTCTAAATCAAACCAAAACGCAGGCGGGCAATCTGCAAAGTCAGTCAGAACAGTAACGTAAGGGGTTCCTGGCTGAGCAATTTGCAAACTCTCATATAGCCCCTTGTTGTACAGCGGCATCACAGATACCACCAAGTCAGGCTCATACTTACGCCAGTGCTCTGTAAAAGTCCTCAGCCCTGTCTGATAGGTGATTTCCACCAAAAACTTGTTAAGTCGCATTTTTAGCGGCCATAGCCTAGTCCTACCGCCTTTCACCATCAGGTTGTACAAGTCATGACCTGAAAATCCAAACGTCTCATAGGCATTTTGAATTTCACCCGCTTGTGATAGCCCGGTGATAATTTCGTCCATATCTGTGACTTGCAGTTTCCAAGGCAGGTTGCGCTGCTGTGCGATCGCCTCAATTGCCCTATACGTAGCGTAGTGACCGCCACCCCCCTGCCCAGTCACCACATTGACTTTGAATGTCTTAGCCATGAGACTTAACCCTTCTGCGCTGCTTACAAATCGCCTAATAAGAATCCCGGCAAGAATCTCAGTATTAATCTCTGTTAAAAACGATACCTACAGTATTACGAGAAGTATGCTTTCTTAACAATAAAATTATGTAAAAGTATGCATAACTAACGATGCCGCATTTTTCAAATTTGTTCCCAAAGCGAGCAAAGGTGTCTAATGCGCTTGTTTCGGCGCTACACTGGTTTACTGGCTTAGGCACCACTTTGGTATTGAGCCAGTATTAAATCGTCGTCGCTGACACTTTCTCTTGTTATGCAATTTATTGATCAGGCTGAAATTGAAGTAGAAGGGGGCACAGGCGGTGACGGCCTCACAGCCTTCAGACGAGAAAAATTTGTGCCCGCAGGTGGCCCTTCTGGTGGCACGGGCGGTAAAGGCGGCTCAGTTGTCCTCACAACTAATTCAAACTTGCAAACGCTGTTAGACTTTCGCTATGCCCACAGGTTTAAGGCGCAAGACGGTGAAAAAGGCGGCCCCAAAAATAAGACGGGTGCGTGCGGCGAAGACCTGATTATTGAAGTACCCTGTGGCACGTTGGCTTATGACATCGAAAAAGATGAGCTGATTGGAGATTTGACCGAGCCAGGGGAAAGCCTGGTGATTGCACCCGGTGGCAAAGGCGGCCTGGGCAATCGCCATTTTTTGAGTAATCGTAACCGTGCACCTGAAATGTCTCAGCGCGGCATTGGTGGCATGATTCGTCAGGTGCGCCTAGAGCTAAAGCTGCTGGCAGAAGTTGGCATCATTGGGTTGCCAAACGCCGGAAAATCAACACTAATTTCGTCTCTATCTGCGGCTAAACCCAAAGTGGCTGACTACCCGTTTACAACGCTCGTGCCGAACTTAGGCGTAGTGAGAAAGCCCACAGGCGATGGCACGGTTTTTGCAGATATTCCCGGTTTGATTGAAGGAGCGCATGAGGGGCAAGGGTTAGGGCACGACTTCCTCAGGCACATTGAGCGCACGAAGCTGCTTTTGCACCTAGTAGATGGCACCGCTATCGACCCGGTTGAAGACTACAGAACGATTCAGCAAGAGCTAATGGCCTATGGCAGAGGCCTCGCAGATCGTCCGCAGTTGTTAGCGATTAACAAAATAGATGCCTTGCTAGATGAAGAAGTCGATGAAATTGCCGCAGCGTTGGGTGAAGTGACAGGCGAAAAGATCTTTAGAGTTTCAGCTGTGAGCAAAAAAGGCGCACACGAGCTGTTGCAGGCCACCTGGAAGCTACTAGACGAGACGAACTTAGTGCTAAAAGCAGAAGCGGAAGCGACTGCTCAAGCAATTATTGACTTCAATACGCCTCAACTGCGTTCCTTGATGTGAACTGATGACAGGTCAACAGCGCTATGTTGCACATCCGACTTGCATATCCGCACTGATTCTTTGTCCACTTCTTCTTCCACAGTGCTCTAATCGTTTTATCTGAATAATTGATTTGGTTATTCTGATCAGTCATGGACGCTTTACAGGCTCACGCCATGAGATTATGAAACTAAGATAAAAATGCCGCTCCTATGATAGATCTGATAAAGGTTTTAAGAGAATTTCTAAACAGCTACGTTCCCCAACACAAAGAACTGCTGAAAGAACTCTCTCATGGTCAGCATCCTCGAGTGCTGTTTATTACCTGTTCAGATTCTCGTGTACAGCCTGAACTCATTACCCAGTCAGACCTAGGTGATCTGTTTGTTATTCGAAATGCGGGCAATATTGTGCCGCCCTACGGTGCGACTAATGGCGGTGAAGGAGCCACGATTGAATACGCCATTAAGTCTCTAGATATTCAGCATATTGTGGTTTGTGGTCATACCACTTGCGGTGCTATGAAGGGCTTACTTCAAGTCGGAGAGCTAGAAGAGAAAATGCCCTTGGTCTACAACTGGCTCAAGCACACAGAAGCGACTCGTGAGCTAGTGGAAGAACATTATGGTCACTTGGCGAAGTCGGAGAAGCTCTCGACCTTGGTGGCTGAGAATGTGCTGACGCAGATTGATAACTTGAAGACCTATCCTTCTGTGCGATCGCACCTCCACCGCAACGAAGTCCAAATCCACGGCTGGATTTACAACATTATCGATGGCACCGTCCTCACCTACGATCGGCCTAACCACACCTTTGTGCCTATCTCCAAGCTAGAAGTCAACGACCCAGCGCCAGCGGTTGAAAGCTACGGGTCGTCTAGACTGGCTCAGGGGCAGCGCGATCGCATCTTTAGAGGCTCCCCCGCTTTCTACCATCGATAGATTTGCCACTGCTATTTCCATCGTCAGATTTTTGTGTTTCTAGTCTTGTAAATTTGAGGCTTACAGATTCGCTGTAGGCTGCTGCGCTTTCCAATACACCAGCACAGCGCCATTCTCTAGCCGAAACTGCGCATCTGCTCCAACATGGCTTCTTTGCGCATAGACCCTCGATCCCCGTTGATCGGTATACAGGCCAGATTCACCTTCTACCAGCTCAAACCGGGTGTGAATGCCGTTTTCCCAATCAATTTCAACGGCATCTGTATTCCAAGAGAAGGTGCAATCTTCGAGGACAGGCGTTTGTAAGCCTGAATCTGGAATGTATCCACAAAAGGAGGCGAGTGTTTCCGCTTTTGCGGATAGAGAGCAGCTAAGAGTTGCGATCGCGCCCCAAGCCGTCCCAAAAGCTGCCTTAGCTAGAAAACCTGAAAGCTTCATCGTCAAAACGCTCCAAAGTTGAAGGATTTGTACGATGTTTATACACAAACAAAGTTTGATTCTTTCCGCAAAAACGCAGACAAAGCTATACAGCTATTCTGCTCTGATTCTTACAATTTTTAGATGTCTTGCAATTTTTAGATGTCTTGCAATCTTCAGACGTGAGTTACACCAACGCAACCTCTTCTTGCGGCGCACTAAATGCACCTGAGCACACCACGCCCTTACTAACGTCTAAGGTGACTATCGTGCCATTGCGAATAATTTCTGTCGCTTTCTCAACGCCCACAATCACCGGGATTCCTAAGCGCAATCCTAAAACTGCGGCATGGCTCGTCAAACTGTCATCTTCAGTAATAATGCCGCCTGCTCGCCGAATCGCATCGACATAATCTGCGCTGGTCCGAGGGACTACTAGAATCTCACCCGTATGGAAATCCTTAATTGCCGCTGTATTGTGCGCAATCCGAGCCCGACCGCTCACCGAGCCCTCCCCAATGCCTTGACCTTGACCTAGCACAGCCGTCACGACTTCCACCTTGATCAAATCGGTAGACCCCGACACGCCTTGCAGCGTTCCAGCCGTCATCACAACCAGATCACCATCGTTGAGCAATTTCTCTTCCTGTGCAACATTCTTCGCCGCTTGGAAAGTTTGCCCCGTCGAGGGTAAATCCACGACTTGCAGCGGATTCACACCCCAAACTAGCTGGAGTTGTCGAGAGACATCGACCAGCGGCGTCACTGCCAAAATGGGTGCTCTCGGTCTAAATTTAGAGACATTACGCGCAGTGGCTCCGCTACGAGTCATGGTCATAATCGCCGCTGCTCTAAGCTGATTGGCAATTTGTCCGACTGCCTGACTAATCGCGTTGGGAATCGTATGGCTCTTGCTAAACTCCTCTTGCACCTGTTCCATCTGCTCTTGCTCTGTGCGCTTCGCAATGCGAGCCATTGTAGCGACCGCTTCAACCGGAAAGTCGCCAACGGCGGTTTCATTCGAGAGCATGACGGCGTCTGTGCCATCAAAAATCGCATTAGCAACGTCTGAAACTTCTGCGCGAGTTGGCCTGGGGCTATCCACCATGCTGTCGAGCATCTGCGTGGCGGTAATGACTGGAATCCCTAACCGATTCGCTGTAGAAATGAGCCGCTTTTGCAGCACAGGAACATCTTCAGCAGGCAGCTCAACGCCTAAGTCTCCTCGTGCCACCATCACCCCATCTGAAAGCGATAAGATTGCGTCCATTTGTTCAATCGCTTCGTGCTTTTCAATCTTCACGATGACGGGGACACGTCGATTTGTGGAGTTTTGGATAATCTCTTTAATTTCCAGCACGTCTTGAGGATTGCGCACAAAGCTCAGCGCCACCCAGTCCACATTCTGATTAAGGCCAAACTGAAGGTCTTCTTTGTCTTTTTCTGTTAACGCCTTAATCGAGAGATAGACGCCAGGGAAATTGACCCCTTTGCTGTTAGAAAGCTTACCGCCGACAACAACCTCGCAGATAAGATTGCGATTTTCGATGTCCTTATCGACTACCTTCATCTCCACCTTGCCATCGTCTAGCAAAATAGTGGCTCCGTTAGGCACCTCATCCACCAAAGGCTCATAGGTGACCGAGCTTTCCGCCTTCGTGCCTGGAACTTTACGGCTAGTCAGAATAAACCTGTCGCCCTTCTCTAGGTGAATTGAGCCATCCTCAAAATGACCCAGGCGGATTTTTGGCCCCTGTAAGTCTTGCAAGATGCCGACAGGCTGCTGC
>ERZ1740060.911-NODE-911-length-11878-cov-3.252559_pt1 | contig 11878 bp, 12 predicted proteins | sample MGYA00581743_ERZ1740060 | MGnify/ENA primary metagenome ERZ1740060 (study PRJEB43018, sample SAMN04849235) | marine metagenome | isolation source: floating plastic debris | place: Pacific Ocean | collected 2008-08-27 | study: EMG produced TPA metagenomics assembly...
CATTAAACTATGTTGCAGAATATGTGAGTGCTTGCGTCTGGTGTGATTGGCTAAAGGCTATCTGAGTATGTCTATACGCCGATTTTTTGCTTATGACTTGGCTCCGTCCCGATAACCGACAGCCTGATCAACTACGCCCCGTTGAGTTTGAGCGACAGTTTACGAACTACGCAGCAGGGTCCGTGCTGGCTCATTGCGGTAATACACGGGTATTATGCACGGTTTCGGTCGATGAGAGAGTGCCCCGTTTTCTAAAAGACTCGGGAAAGGGTTGGCTGACGGCGGAATACCGGATGCTCCCAGGATCTACGCATACGCGAAAGTCACGCGAATTTATGAAGCTCTCGGGGAGAACGCAGGAAATTCAGCGGCTGATTGGGCGCAGTCTGAGAGCGGCCATTGATCTAGAAGCAATTGGCGAACGGACGCTAACGATAGATGCGGACGTGTTGCAAGCCGATGGTGGAACCAGAACGACGTCGATTACGGGGGCGTATGTGGCACTAGAAGATGCGATCGCCCACCTGCTCAAAAAAGGCGAACTCACCACCTCTCCTCTAAAGCACCAGATCGCCGCTGATTCAGTCGGCCTACTCGAAGGCGAAGCGGTTCTAGACCTCAACTATCCCGAAGACTTCGCCGCCGATATTGATTTCAATGTGGTGATGAATGAGCAGTTAGAGTTTATTGAAGTGCAGGGGACGGCTGAAGAAGGGAGTTTTACGCGATCGCAGCTTAACGCCATGCTTGAGTACGCCGAAAAAGGCATTGGTGAACTGATGCAGCTACAGAAGTCTGCGCTATCTAACAGATAGTCAGGCAGACAGTCTAGATAAATTAGCTATCCATAGACGTTGGTATGGATCGTTATAAAGTGTTACATTCCGTGATAGCTAATCTTTAGCGATGCACCGTTTTAACCCTTCCATACGCACATCTAGACTATGGCGAAAGATCTACGAGACTTCTTGAAAACGGTGAAAGCCCGTGGTCAATTGCGCAGCGTTTCGACCCAAGTAGATCCCAACTTGGAAATCGCTGAAATTGCTAACCGATTGCTGCAAGCAGGTGGCCCGGCGGTTATCTTTGAAAACGTCAAAGGCTCGCCTCACCCAGTCGTTGTCAACCTCCTAGGCACCGTAGAACGCGTGTGCTGGGCAATGGGCATGGAAGATCCGGCTGAGTTAGAGGTATTGGGTAAAAAGCTCGGCATGTTGCAGCAGCCCAAGCCGCCTAAAAAGATATCGCAGGCGATTGACTTAGGAAAAGTCTTGTTTGATGTGGTTAAAGCCAAGCCCTCACGCGATTGGCTTCCAGCTTGCCAACAGGTTGTCAAGCTAGATGAGAACGTTGATCTGACCCAAATTCCAATGATCCGTCCCTACCCGAAAGATGGCGGACGAGTCGTGACTTTGGGGCTGGTCATTACTAAAGACTGTGAAACGGGTGTGCCTAATGTCGGCGTCTATCGCCTGCAACTGCAAAGTAAGAACACGATGACAGTGCAATGGCTGTCTGTGCGGGGTGGCGCCAGGCATCTACGTAAGGCGGCAGAGCGAGGAAAGAATTTGGAGATTGCGATCGCCATCGGTGTCGATCCCCTCATTATCCTGGCTGCTGCTACCCCCATTCCTGTAGACCTTTCAGAATGGCTCTTCGCCGGACTCTACAGTGGCCGAGGCGTCTCACTCGCCAAGTGCAAAACTGTTGACTTAGAAGTGCCTTCCATGTCGGAATTTGTGCTGGAAGGCACGATTACGCCCGGAGAGACTGCAACTGATGGACCTTTCGGTGACCATATGGGCTACTACGGTGGCATCAATGAAGCCGCGCCGCTGATTCGCTTTCACTGCATGACGCATCGGATAGCGCCTGTGTACTAGACCACATTTAGCGGCCGTCCACCAAAAGAAGAAGCCATGATGGCGATCGCACTCAACCGCATCTACACCCCCATCTTGCGCCAGCAAGTCACCGAGATTGTAGACTTTTTCCTCCCCATGGAGGCTCTCAGCTACAAAGCCGCCATCATCTCCATCGATAAGTCTTACCCCGGCCAAGCTCGCCGCGCTGCCATGGCCTTTTGGACCGCGCTGCCTCAATTTACCTACACCAAATTTGTCATCGTCGTTGACAAAGACATCAACATTCGCGATCCGCGCCAAGTCGTTTGGGCTGTTACCTCCAAAGTCGATCCCATCCGCGATGTCTTTATCTTGCCAGATAGTCCTTTCGACTCTTTGGACTTTGCCAACGAACGCCTAGGGCTCGGCAGTCGTATGGGCATTGACGCCACGACTAAAGTCGCGCCTGAGACCGCGCATGAGTGGGGCGAACAGCTAGAATCTGACCCGATTATGGCTGAGCTAGTGACCCGAAAATGGAAGGAATACGGCCTAGACGATATCAAGCTGGGTGATGCCGATGCCAATGTATTCGGCTACGACATTCGTTAAGGCTCAAAAACGAAGGATCCTAAAATAGTTTCTAACAATTCTTCCTGATAAATTTCGCCTGTACTATCTGTATTGGCCGTGAAGACAATCGTTGCTGTCTGTCCCGGAATTGGTAGACTCAGATGCACTAAATCTTGCTCAGCGTATGTTTCGTGCATGTAAGCGATGCCGCTAGGCATGCCTGTCGGTCCTAAATAAGTGCCTGTGCCGGGGCTAAGCTGAGCGCGAATATCCGCTTCTGTCACCGTTCGATCGAGCAAAGCGACAGACACACCATAGGGCTCAATATTATGAGCAGGGCGCGGCGTGAATCGACACTGCGTTTGAGCGTAGCTGCTAGGCGTCAAGACGTCTACCACTGAGCCACTGCGCAGCGTCTGATAGTTCTCAGGAATCGTAAAGCTCACCTGCCATTCTGGAATTTCAATGACTTTTTGCTTGTCAGCAGGCGCTTCTGTCGCGCTACTCGCAGCGCAGCTGTAAGCGGGTGATGCCATTGCCACGCAGGTAAGCAGTAGTGAACCTGTAGTTAAGAGCGGATTAAAGAAACGACGCATAGTGCTGGAAAACTGTAAAGTTCGGAATAAACCAGCAGATTTTATATGTAGATCCTGCTGCCTGTGACTCAAATCATATCTATAAAATAAGTTATGCGCTAGACAAAATCGAATAAAGCTAGCTAGCGGCCCAAAGCGCCTTAGGCCACAACACCAATAGAGGCTCCACAGACAATCAAAGATACGTAACCAAAGGTAAAGATAGATAAAAGTCAATCACAAGCTGATAGAGATCAGTATCAATTAGTGATGTGTGACACATGATCTCTTAGAATAACGGAGACGTAAGTTAGGACAATCTGCTCAACGCAGACCGCTTGCCTAACTGCTTTTAGATATCCATCGGCGCTTTATGTCTCAACAGAAAAAATGTCTACCCGGACCCACTGCTCAAGCCCCCTCTCAGCCCATTCTTTTACTTTTGTTAGTAACAGGCTGCTTGAGGGTCAGTGGTTTTGCAAAGAGCGCTCAGGCAAATAGCTCAAGCGACAGCGAGTCACTCCGTCAGGGCGTGCCTGGTCGCAGAGTCAGTGGTGGTACGCGGTAAAGTCAGTGCCGAAAGAGAGATTTTTTGCAAGTGAGCGGATCTTATAAGCGATTGAATTATGCTAATCGGCCCTCCGCGATCACCTGATTTTGCTCCAAACTCAGCTGCAATTCCGATAGCTGATTGAGCTGTTGTTTAATCTCAACTGCTGCTTTTTTCGCCGCTACTTTGCGATGAAGCGCAGCCCTCGCTAAATCGTCTCTTTTTCTTTCCAGCGCCTGCCGGGCAACATGATGCCAGCTCAGTGTGTCTTTGAGCGCACTTTTGTATTGAGGTAGCAGTGTTTGAGTGGCGATCGCAATATTACCCAGCGCTTCTTCCAAAAGCCGAATCGCCTGCTCTGGTGATTCTTCCTGCGCCGCCTTCTGAGCGAGGTCGCTGACTTGAGGTAACTTGATTTGCCCCGCTCTTGAGTCCCAAGATATTAAACCAAATCTCTCTAACTGAAGGCATTCATTTCGCCCAGTCTTGCACCAGTTAGCAAAATGCTCGCAGTTATTGAAAAATAAATCATACTGCTGCTCTCCAAGGCGACTTTCTGCCCTGCTGACGACGATGTCTGCAATAAAAGCAGTCGCCTGTGGCTTTACGTAGACCGCCTTCCCTCTCGCAAATTTTTCCTTTGAGGTGCGCGAAATTTTCGCATCCCCGATTTTGCTGTAGTGAATGATCGTCCCATCACCGCAATTGATTCCATGATGCTCATAAGGAATGCCTACAACCTCTCTGTAGACATACACCTGGTCGCCTCTAGCCATATTTTTCTCTTTCTCATGAGCGGTTTGTTGATGAGCCGACTATCGGCGCAATCAACCTTACCGCTCAAAATTTAGCATGGTCAAAGAATCTGCGTTGTCCAATTACTTCATCCAATTACTTCATCTGAGAAGAGGTTTTCTCTCGCTCTGTTTGCTTCGCTAGCAGTGCGTGAATAGACGACATGCCCTTAGACTGGCGGGTGACATTAATTTGGATATTCGGCCCCGATCTGGCTAATCGAATCACCAGCCCATCTTGCACAATCTTACTGTCGATCCGCTGTCCTGCTAAATACGTTCCATTTGTCCCAATATTGTGAATTTCCCAGCCATCTCTCGTTTGGCGTAGCTCTACATGGTGTCTAGAAACGACCGCACTATAGAGTACGACATCGTTATCTACAGAACGACCAATCCGAACAACCGATTCTTCTTCAAAAGACCAGCTCTGAACTGGCGTTTTATCAATGGGGTGAAGCAAAGATAGGGTGATGACGTTATTCAATGCGGACACAGCGCAGCCCCAAGCAGATGATGGACAAAGAAGTCACACCTCACCAGCACTTAAAAGGAAACGGCCTCACCAAAGAAAAATTGCTGGCATCAAAAGACACGCTATCCGCATCATTAAGCTAGCTGTTTTCAAAAATAAAGCTGACCTTGTCACCTTTACCAAGTGCAATGCGATCGCCGGGACGCAACCGATGACGATTGCCTACAGGTAATGGCATGCCATTGATGTAAGTTCCATTAGAGCTACCAATATCTTCGAGGTAGTAAGTATCTCCTTCTACTCGAATATTGGCGTGCACTCTAGAAACAATCTCCGAGTCAGGAAACCCAGAAACATCAATATCTGGTGGCGTGTGATCATTAGGTTTCCCAATCCTTACGACAGATAGCTGTCTGGGAATCTCTATTGTGGTGTTAGTTTGTACCTGACGTAGGTTAGCGACATGTACCTGGAGCTGCGTGGCCGAAGACGCACGCGCTGGTGGCGTCTGAGCAACCGTTGGCATGGAAGGTGCAGGGGTTGGAACCGCAGGCGGTGGCGTCGGGGTCGGGCCCGAGAATGGAGCCGCAGGGGCCGCTTCCGGTTCTGCAATAAAGGCTGCGGCACTGTTTTCCTCAGCATTGGCTGCTTCTGCGTAAGCACCTGTCGGCGCGGCTACTGGCTCTGGTGGATTGGGAATAAGTGCCTCGTGAGCAGAGACTTCTGGAGTAGAGACTTCTGGTTCTAAAATCTCCGGAGCGGCTGATTCAACGCCAATATCAGGAGCGCTCTGAATTGAGGCTTCAGGACTAAAACTACCAGTAGTGCTCGCACTACCAATCGGTTCCGGCTCAACTAAAGGATCGGGAGAAATCAAATCAGGCAGTCCTTCAGGCTCCTCCTGGGCAGCGCTGCTAGCGCTCGGATCTAGAAAATTCTTCGTCTTTACCGCACCAGAATCAGCGCCGGAGTCGGGGCTAGCCGACATAGCGCCTATCGGTGTAGAAGACGAAATAGACAGGCTCTCTTCACGCAGATCGCTACCACACTGACCGCAAAAGCTGGCATCTGCCTGAATGCTGGCATTGCAGTTTGGACAGTTCGCAAGACTGGGCAAAGGTGTGTAGCATGCCTCACACTGAAGCGCGCCGTTAGGGTTTTGGTGGTTACAGTTTGGGCAGTTAATCATGGCAAAGAATGAGCCTTGGTCCTTGGCAATAATAAGGATGCTGTGATTCTACTATCAACAGCATAAATGCGAGCAATTCCGCTCAGCTGCTGATGTCTTTAGATATCTTTATTTGAGAGACGTCTACTTGAACGAGTCGGGAACACCGACACCTGCGGCAGCAGCAATCAGCCAGTGAGGCCCATTTTCTGGCTGAATCAGCTTACTTGGATAGGCTTTTGGGTCGGCCTTGGCAGAGAAGACCTGAGCAAGCGCTGACTGCTTGTTTTCGCCCGCCACTAAGAAGACAACTTTCCGACCGCGATTGATCAGAGGCGCTGTAAACGTAATTCGCGGTTCACCATCATGATTCCCAACCGTAACCAGCTGATCTGTGACCTCTAGTGCTTCGGTGTGTGGAAAAAGAGACGCTGTATGACCGTCATCACCCATGCCCTGAATCACGAAGTCTATAGCAGGAAATTCGGCAGGAACTTCCCCAGACGAGGTTTGAAAAAAGGTCTGTAGGGTCTCTTCGTATTTTTTGGCATCTGTGGCGGGATCCTCTGAGCCTGTTGGCATTGGAAAGACGTTCTCAGATGGAATCGGCACATGATTTAGCAGTGCTTCGCGGGTCATGCGATGGTTGCTTTTTTCATGGTCATGGGGAACGTAGCGTTCGTCTCCCCAAAAAATGAAAATTTTATCCCAATCTAAATCGGCTTTGGCAAGCGCAGCGTACAGCGGTTTGGGCGTGCTACCACCAGAGAGTGCCAGGGTTGCTTGGCCGCGAGCGGCGATTGCATTTTTCACAGTCTCAATCGTCAGTTCCTTTGCTCGCTCGATTAGATCCGCTCTATTCGTCAAAATTTCGACAGTGGGTGTCACAAAAATATTTCCTTTGCTGACTACAATCTTTAAGATCAATCTATTGATGGCAGCTTAAGGGGTGAATCGGCGATGTTCTCTGTTGTTTTGCCTTGTTTTAACGAATCGCGTCATGGCTATTTGCCCCGCATTCTAGAGAATCTGTGTGCGCAAGCGGGAAAAAAGCAGCTGATTGCTGTCGTCAGCCCTAGTGAAGACGATACGCTCTCGGTGATTCAACGCTTTCCAAACATTGAGGTGATTGAGTCAGCGGCGACGAACCGGGCGCAGCGGCTGAATGTCGGCATTGAGGCGAGCATCGGGGAGGTTGTCTTACTTCATCATCCGGCGACGCTACTGCCAGAAAAAAATGCGCTGATTCAAGCCAAGGAGGCACTCAATTCAGGCGCTCTCTGGGGCGGGTTTGTTCATAGCTTTGATATAGATCATTGGCTTTTGCGGTTCACGTCTTGGTATTCGACCAGGGTGCGATCGCACCAGGGCATTCTTTACCTCGATCACTGTATTTTCGCTAAGCGTCAGATGCTGATTGAAATTGGCGGTGTCCCAAATATGGATATTTTTGAGGATACGGCATTGAGCATAGCGCTGAGGGAAAAAGGACGGTGTGCGATCTCCTCTGGAGTCGTCACCACCTCCGCCCGCCGTTTCCAGCAGCGAGGAATCTATCAGCAAGCACTCCTAAATCAAGCTTTGAAGCTGATGTATTTTGCTAATTTAGACCCCAAACAGCTAAATCGACTGTACGAACGCAAAAGTCAAATAAACGTCGGCTATCCATCAGATGACGACCGAGCCAGATAAGCGGTAAGCAACGCTAAGCGCCGACCCATTTTTCCACTGCTGCTGCCGACCAGCTGCAATGTCATGTTTTTGCAGCGCTATTGAGGAGCGCACTTATTTTTTTTGCAGTGCTACAGCAGCAGCGATGCCACTTCAATACTGGAGAGCAATACTGGAGAGAAGTCGTAAAGAACGGTTGCTATTCCGTCCATACCCGGTCGCCAATTCATCAACTTTGCTTTATTCTTGTTGAGAAATCGTGCTGATAATAACGACATCAAGGGGCAATATGGTGTATCCAATCTGCACCTTGCCGAATTTTTATGACCTCTTCTTCATCAAAAGACACGCTAATTCCCTCACCGCTAGCGGCCATTTCCCTCAAGCTCGTCGGTGCGATTACAATCGCAGCTGCCTTAATCGACTTTTTGACCCTATTATTCCCGCCAAACTTTGGTAATCGGGCTTGGCAGCTAGCGACCGTAACTAGCTTGGTGGATAGAGGTATCGTGCCCCTCGTTGGGATTGCGCTGCTATTTACAGGCTATTGGATCGATACGAGCCTGGGTAAAACGACCCGAAAATCTAGCCTTGCCGCCGATGCTCGGTTTTGGACCTGCTTGCTTTCTTGTCTGCTGGGTCTAATCTTTTTGATGACGACTGTGCTCCATCCTAATAACGTCCGTCTGCAAAGTCGCGATGCCCTCTCCCAAGTCGAAACCGAAGCAGAGCAGGCCACCTCAGAGCTAGAAACTCGCTTAAACGCAGACATCTCACAGCGCAGAGCTCAAATCGACGCCCTTTTGCAAGATGAATCCCAGCTCCAGGCGGCTAGAGACAGTGGCAGTTTGGACGAAGCCCAGCTAGAGCAGATTGAACGCTTCCGTTCAAACCCGCAAGAACTAGACAGCTTCTTAACCTCTCAAGCGACCGAAGCACAAGAGCAACTACAAATTCGCATTGGCGAGCAAAAAAACGACGCCACCGCTCAGCTCAAATCTGAAGCACTCAAAGCCACCGTACGCGTTACTCTCAGCAGCCTGCTATTAGCGATTGGCTACACTTTCATCGGATGGGCCGGGCTGAAGCGCTTACTGGCAATGGTGAGTTAGGTGAAGAGGTCGTCCTAGTCTTACAGAAATATCAAAATAAGGAGAGGGGGCGCAGAGGAGCAAGGGAGAAATGCTTATAAACATTCTCCTCACTCTTCTACGCCCCCTCTCCTTTGCGCCTCAACTTTCTCAGAATAAACCTACTTTACTAACTCAACGCTGTCATCATCGCCTGCTGCGCCACCGTTTGATACAGCGACTTAAAGTGGTCCATCACAATCTTCGCCTCACTCGCGGCTAGCGGCATATCCCCAATGACTTCTAAGACCGTCTGCTCTGCGGGCGTAATCACCACAAGCGATCGCCCCTTCAGGGGCTTTCTCTATGTCAGCTTCTACTAAGACATCATCAGTTGTTTCGGCTGATGGGTTTTCCTCTGTTGTCTCTTCTATCGCTTGCTGCCGCTGTTGTCTCAGCGCTTCTAAAATCTGTTCTTTGGTTCGACCTCTCAGCTGAAAAAGCACAAAAGGATCTTCGCGAAAGAAATCGCCTAGCTGATAGTAAACAGCGGCAATATGCTTACAGGGATTTTTAGGATCAGGGCAGTTGCATTTGGAGCTAACGTCAGCCAGAGTGAAAGGAAACAAGCTGAGTCCATTAGACGTGAAGACCGCTTCGATAGAATCAGGCATCTCCCCGGCCAGCAGTTGAGCAGAATAAAGCGCCTTTTCTCCCAACGTTTTGATGACAAAGCTCCAATCTTCATCCGTAAAGCGCTCTATCCAGATCGAGAGCTGATACGGCTCACTCGCTGTGCCTTGCACAGTGGCGTAGACTTTAGAGTCTTTGAATTCGAGACTCAGAATATTGCCTTGACGAGCATAGTTTCGACCTCGTTCCAAGCGCTTCTTGAAACGGTACGAATTGAGCAAATCTACCCATTGCTGAACCCACCAGGCATCTTCTTGGGCAGCAGGGGGTTGCGATGCGCTATAGGTCATAATCGAGTCTTATTTTGCTTCTAACCATACTTTATTATGCAGTGTCAACCTGCATTTGCAAGTCTCTCACCCAGCACAATATTCAAACGCCTACCCACCAACGATAAACTGAGCAGCCGCGATCTCGCTAGTCTCTACACCTGTAAGCGTTGCTAGTATCTCATCTGTTTGGGTGAAGATAATATCGTTCCCGGAGAATATGAGATCGCTCATTCCTAGCCCTTCTGAGAGCATCAGACGATCAGCCACGCTGAAGTCTGTAATCGTATCGGTGCCTGCACCAAACTCAATCTCAAATACATCACGGCCACTGCCGCCCGTCAAAACATCATTTCCCAGACCGCCGCTCAGCGTGTCGTTACCATCACCACCCATGAGTGCATCGACACCTTGCCCACCGGACAACGTGTCGCGGCCCTGACCACCTTCTAATCGATCTTCTCCTTGGTCTCCTGTTAGTACATCATTGCCGCCCGCACCTTTAAGCGTATCGTCGCCTTCACCACCAGAAAGAGAATCACTTCCTGCCGCACCAACGAGCACATCATCTCCAGACTGGCCGTACAAAATATCATTACCACCGCCGCCATTGAGAGCATCTGCCCCCTCACCGCCCTCTATCTCATCTTTTCCTTCACTGCCGCTCAGCGTATCGTTGCCTGCGCCAGCTTCAATGATGTCATTTCCACTTCCACCATTAAACGTGTCATCGCCTTCACCACCGATAAGCGTATCGCTGCCCGCACCGCCCATCAATGAATCGTTTCCTGCGCCACCGTTGAGGACATCATCGCCTTGGTCGCCTCTGAGGGTATCGTCACCGAGTGCGCCCTCTAACTGATCGTTGCCACTGCCCCCGGCCAACGCATCATTGCCATCTTCTCCTTTGAGCGTATCGTCGCCTGCTAAGCCAAACAGCCGATCGTCACCACCTCTACCTTCTATCAGGTTGTCTCCGTTTGTTCCCCTGAGGCGGTCAGCTCTTTCTGTACCCACAACAGCAACCGGACCTAGAATCGTCTCACCCGGAATGCCATATTCCAATATCCGGTCGAAATCGCCATCCGCACCGTGATCGTAAGATTCTCGAATCAGATTGCCATCGTCGTCATATTCATACTCGTAATAATAGTCAATGATTCCATCGCCACCAGAATCTTGCGATCGGCTAATCAGGTTATTTTGAGTGTCGTAGGCAAAGATAAATTCAAAGTCTATCTGACCATCTCCATTTTGATCTTCTGACTCTCGAACACGGTTTCCTCTCGCGTCATATTCGTAAGTGAAGACTTCGCTGACACCACCGTATCGATTGTCGCTGTACGACTGTTCTATCAAATTTCTATTCTTGTCGTATTGATAGAGCCTAACTCTATCTACGTTACCGTCGCCGTCCTCATCATAGCGTTCGCTTAGAGGATTGCTCTGCTCGTCGAAAGTATATGTGTATGTCCACTGTGGCTGTTCTTCTCCTATCGCACGGTACGACTCACTAACGCGATTACCGCTAGCATCGTAGGCATAGGAATAGATATCGTCTAGTTGTCCGTCGTTATCGTAGTCTGTTGATGAACTAGTCAGATTGTCTTGGCTGTCATACGTAAGCGCATACACAAAGTCTATCTGGCCATCGCCATCATAGTCTTCAGTTCTATGGGTGCGGTTTCCTCTTTCGTCAGACTCGTAGGTATAGGCAACATCAGGCTGCCCATCACCATCGTAATCAAATGCTTCACTGGCAAGATTGCCACGCGCATCATACGTATATTTGTAATCTTGATAGATCTGCCCATCACTACCGACAACAAATTCTCTCTTCAGATTATTGTCAGAATCAAATCTGTAGATAGTAGATTGATTTGTTTGTCCGTCTCCATCTGAGTCGCTATCAATACGAGTGAGATTCCCTTGCGCATTGTACTTGTAGCGAGTGAAATACGTTGTTTCTGGCTGTCCGTCGGCGTCTCTATCGTAAGAGGAGCTTTCAAGGTTGCCTTTGTCGTCATATGCAGAAGATCCGATGGCATCGACTTTTCCATCCCCATCTCGATCATAAAGAGTGCCTGTTCTATTACCGTTTTGATCGTATGTGTATGTCGTGATCTTATCTGGGTAGCCATTACGACTAAAAAACTTCTCAATCTCGCGTAGTAGAACGGTTTTATCAGTCATTGC
>ERZ1740060.914-NODE-914-length-11854-cov-8.550809_pt1 | contig 11854 bp, 8 predicted proteins | sample MGYA00581743_ERZ1740060 | MGnify/ENA primary metagenome ERZ1740060 (study PRJEB43018, sample SAMN04849235) | marine metagenome | isolation source: floating plastic debris | place: Pacific Ocean | collected 2008-08-27 | study: EMG produced TPA metagenomics assembly...
CCCCACCCCACCATCACAACCTTACTCTTTCATTTTTCGTCTACCCTCGCTCCCGCTGGTGCGGTCGTTCGGTGTCGGGCCCTGTGGGCCACGGGCGCGGGGGGCGGGGGTTGAGAGGGGGGAGTAACCGGTTCAGGCAGTGCCGGTTCAGAATCCGGTTTGGCAGGGGGGGCAGGGGCTTCTGGTTTAGGTTCTCCAACATCGGCAGGGTCTTCCACGGGTGACGGTGGATTGCCGCCATCATTCGCAGGGGGTGAAACAGGTTGGGAGGCCGAGTCGCTGCTTCCTGAGGAACCACTCGTTGTATCTGAAGCGCTCCCACTGTTCGTCGAAGTGGCCTCTTCTGAACCCACTTCGGGTTCGCTTACCGTTTCAGTGACATCGCTATCCTCGTCGTCATTGTCATTGTTGATCGAGCCCGCAGTAACTCGACCGGGCTTAAAGGGTTCAGCCTCAATAGACCCTTCTCGTCCGGCTAATTGGGGTAACGGTGGAAATTCTTCGACCGGCAAATCGTCTACCAGTTGAGAGACAAATTGCCGCCAAGTGTACGCTGCAGAACTACTTGCTCCCCAGGTATTACTGCTGTCGTCATTTCCGAGCCAAACCCCTACGACCAACTGGGGAATATAGCCGATAAACCAAAGGTCGCGGTTTCGCTCTGAAGTTCCGGTTTTACCTGCCACGGGGCGACCAATCGAGGCGTTACTGCCTGTGCCGCCAGATACAACTCCCCGCAGCATCCAGGTCATGATCGCAGCGGTTTCAGCATCCACGGCTTGCTCAGCGGTGGTATCGGCTTCGTAGAGAACCTCTCCGGCACTATTGAGAATGCGTCGGATTCCATGGGCTTTGATATGTTGCCCTTCTGCGGCCAAAGTGCCGTATGCACTGGTTAACTCCAAAAGATTGACCTCAGAAGCACCCAGCGCCAGCGAGTAAGTAGGCTTCATCGGTGACTCGATGCCCATACGCTGAGCCATACTGATGACTGGGTCAAAGCCCACATCAATCAGCACTTTAACCGCCACAATATTGACAGAAGAGACCAAGGCCCGCTGTATTGAAACATTGCCGCTATAGCCCCCGCCGTAATTCTTGGGCTCGTAGCCATCTACCACAAACTTCGCATCGGCATAGGATTTGTAGGGGGAGAATCCCGCCGCGACCGCAGTGGTGTAAACAAAGGCTTTAAAGGTTGAACCGGGCTGTCGCTGGGCTTGGGTGGCACGGTTAAACTGACTTTCATTAAAGTCAGTGCCCCCAATCATGGCCTTGATTTCACCCGTGCGGGGATCAACCGCAACCAACGAGGCTTGGCTAAAGCGTTGGCGGCGACCTAGGGTATCGACCGCTTCCTGGACCGTGGCCTGAGCCTTGCGCTGCCAGTCCACATTTAAGGTGGTTTCAACAACCAGTCCGCCCGCCTCGATCACCTCTGGGGGCAAGACCTCGCCCAGTTGCTTCTGAATGTAAATCGTGAAGTAAGGAAATTCGCTATAGAGAAATTTCGGCTGCTTGGGGGTGGTGGCGACTTCTGTGGCGATCGCCTGGTCTGCTTCCGCTTGGGAAATCGCCCCAGTGGCCAACATCCGCCGAATGACGATATTTCGCTGCCGACGCGCCGCTTCTGGGTCCACCAGAGGGGAATACAGACTTGGGGCAGGGGCCATCCCCGCAATCAGGGCTGATTCTGATAGGGTCAGCTCTGCAACCGGCTTGCCAAAATAAATCCAAGCCGCATCAGCGACGCCATAGGCCCCGGCACCGAGATAAACCAGGTTTAAATAACGCTCAAGAATAACCGACTTGTCGTAGGTCTCCTGCAGCTTGAGCGCCAAGATCGCCTCGCGGGCTTTGCGTTGGAAGCTCCGCTCTTGATCTAAAAAGACAATTCGGGCCAACTGTTGGGTGATGGTGCTGGCCCCCTCGACCACATCCCCCTGCAGCAGGTTGGCCCGAGTCGCTCGGATAATCGCGGGGAAATCAACCCCGTCATGCTCATAAAAGCGCTGATCCTCAGAGGCAATGAAGGCTTGGATTAAGTCCTGAGGAATGTCTTCGTAGGCCAGTTTGTCACGGGTGGCGGGGCCGATCTTTTGTAAAACTCCCCCATCGTCCGCCCTGATCGTGATTGTGCCGCCTCGCTCATAGGTCGGCAGTTCAGAAACATCGGGTAGCTGGGCGTTGGTGGTGAGCCAAATCCGATAAAAGCGGGTGGCTCCACCCGCACTAAGAGAGCCCACCAGCAAAACCAGCCAAAACAGGGGCCGAAAATAGAGGGGGCGCTTTGGGCGACGAGGGCGTTGTGACTGGGTGTTTTTTTCTTCAGGAGTAGCCTGACCTGAGCGGCCAACGGCAAGAGTAGCGCCAGACTTTTGGCTAGGGGAACTGCTCGCTGCCGCCCACAACCCTCTGAATTTTGAGAAGACGCTCGTCACCTTTTGCCCCCATACCGCCTTATGATCGCGGCCACTCTTTATCGGTTGCGTATCTAACGGTCATGCCACCCAGACTATCGCAGTTGCAAATCTTAACCTGATTGCGATTTGCCGATTCTACCAGTCTGATCTCCCCCTAGGCTATAGTGGCGTGCCCAAAGGCTAATGCTGCGACCAACATCCCCAAGACCAAAAACGGTTGGGCACTGGCTTGGTACTTAACATCATTTTCCAGAGGGTTGCGCAGGAAATACATGTCCTGGAAGGTGATTTGCGGAATGATCAGCAGAATTAGCAACACCCCGTAAAGGTTCTGGTGAATGGCCAGCAGGTAAGCCGCAATTCCCCCTTGAAATAGGTCAATCATCAAGACGCAAATCCAGGCGGCTGTAGAGACCCCAAACATAACGGGTAGAGATTTGAGGCCGAGCTGGCGATCGCCCTCAACACTTTTGAAGTCGTTCACCACCGCAATTCCCAACCCAGCCAAGCTATAAAACAGGGTTAGCACCACAATCGTCCAGTTGAGGGTACCAAACAGGGCATGACCGGCCCACCAAGGCAGGGCGATGTAGCTGGCCCCGAGGGCATAGTTCCCCAGCCAACCATTTTGCTTCAATTTCAGCGGCGGCGCTGAATAGATATAGGACAAGAACGAGCCCCCTAGCGCTAAGGCAGTAATGATTGGGAACTCATGGCCTGCCCACTGATCTAAACCGTAGGCCACGCCAATACCAGCAACCAGCAGCACCAAAATTTGAGCGACAACCTGAGGAATAGAAATCGCCCCTGAGGGGATGGGGCGATAGGGCTCATTAATGGCGTCAATCTCGCGATCATAAAAGTCATTCAGGGTCTGGGTGTAGCCCGTCAACAGCGGCCCTGACAGCAACATGCAGGCGGCTGAGACCAGCACCGTTTCAATTGACCAGACAAACTGCCCAGAGGACGCCGCCCCGCAAACCACGCCCCAAATCAATGGGACCCAGGTGATCGGCTTCATTAGCTGCAGGCGAATTTTCCAGATGGAGGTCTCGCCAGAATCTGCTCCTTTCATGCCCAAAAGCTGACGGGCTTTACTGCCTTTTGGCTCTGGTGAAGCAGGGGCAGTCTGTGCGGTGGGATCAACCATAGCGGGGTTTGAATGGAACGACCAGAACTTAATATTGCTAAACCTATTATGGGAGGCCAGCTTACCCCTGGCTAGGCGCTGTGGATGATGGAAGCTAATATTCTTGCTGCAAAATCGACATCAGTGCTTTGACGTTACGGATTTACGGCATGGTTTTTGGGTCAAATCTGAGTCGCTGAAAAGGTCCACAGACCCAGATTCTCCGAGCAGCAACGGCTATGCTTTCGAGCCTCGGTGTGAAACAATTTGGGTGAAGTTACATATCGATACATTTCCCATCCATGGGCAAGCAGCGCATCCTCTCTGGCATTCAACCCACCGGCAACCTGCACTTGGGCAACTATTTGGGGGCCATTCGCAACTGGGTGCAACTCCAGGAGGAGTACGATAGCTTCCTGTTTATGGCGGACCTCCACGCCATCACCGTGCCCCACAATCCGGCCAAGCTGGCGGAAGACACGTTGAACGTGGCGGCAACTTACATTGCCTGCGGCATCGACCCGGCCAAGGCTACGATTTTTGTGCAGTCGCACCTGTCGGCCCACAGCGAGTTGGCCTGGCTATTTAACTGCATCACGCCCCTCAACTGGCTGGAGCGAATGATTCAGTTCAAGGAGAAGGCGGTCAAGCAAGGCGAGAATGTCTCGATTGGTTTGTTTGCCTACCCCGTGCTGCAGGCGGCGGACATCTTGCTTTACGAGCCGGATCTAGTACCCGTGGGCGAAGACCAAAAGCAGCATATTGAACTCACCCGCGATATCGTCACCCGCCTGAATTTTCAGTACGGCTCTGAAGAGAGTCCAGTGCTGAAAGTGCCGGAACCAATGATTCAAAAGGCAGGGGCCAGGGTGATGAGCCTCGCCGATGGCACCAAGAAAATGTCGAAGTCGGATCCCTCAGAACTCAGCCGCATTGATCTACTCGATCCCCCTGAACTGATTCAAAAGAAAATCAAGCGCTGCAAGACGGACCCAGTGCGGGGTCTCACCTTTGGAGATCCAGAACGGCCTGAATGCAATAACCTACTCACCCTCTACATGCTGCTTTCGGGGCAGTCTCAGGAGGCGGTGGCGGCGGAATGTGCCGAGATGGGTTGGGGGCAGTTTAAGCCGTTACTAGCAGAGACCATGGTGTCGGCCCTAGGCCCAATTCGCGAGAAATTCTTGGAATTGACGAGCGATCGCACCTACCTAGAATCGGTGCTCAAAGCGGGGAATGAGAAGGCTGAGGCGATCGCCAATAAGACCCTGACGAAAGTCAAAGATGCCTTGGGCTACGCCCGTCCGTTTTGAACCACTGAAATTAAGGGTGTCATAACTGCTGCGGAACGTGATTGCGTTAGGTAGCCTGAAGGAACTCATATGATGCAAGAGTCATTATAGATTTCAGTACGCGTCAACCTTCCTGAGCCTTATGCATATTCACAAGCTTGATCAGTGGCAACACGCCCATGATTTCTCGGTCGATCAGAAGCAGGCGGAGCGAAACACTCAAATTGTGATGATCATGACCGCAGTCACGATGGTGGCTGAAATTATCGCGGGCACTGCTTTTGGCTCAATGGCGCTGCTGGCAGACGGTTGGCACATGGCCACCCACGTCGCCGCATTCGGCATCACTGTGTTTGCCTATCGCTATGCTCGCCAACACGCTACGGATACCCAGTACACCTTTGGCACCGGCAAAGTAAGTGTCTTGGGTGGCTTTGCCAGTGCCGTTGCCCTTGCGGTGATTGCATTTGTGATGGCGTTTGAATCGATAGAGCGATTTTTCCAGCCCCAAGGCATTCAGTTTAACGAAGCGATTGGGGTTGCCTGCCTGGGATTGGTCGTCAATTTGGTCAGTGCCTGGTTACTCCAAGACGAACATGATCATGGCCACCATCATCACCATCATGGAGAGCACGACCATCACCATGGCGATCAAAATCTTAGGGCCGCCTATATTCACGTTTTAGCGGATGCACTCACCTCGGTTTTAGCCATCATTGCCCTGTTTGCAGGCAAGTTCTTAGGGTGGATCTGGCTCGATGCGGCCATGGGGTTAGTCGGTGCCGGAGTGATCACGAAGTGGGCTTATGGCTTAGTGCGCGACACGAGCTCCATCTTGCTGGATGGCTCAATCGATAAGCACATCAAGCGGGATATTGTGAACGCGCTTGAAACTGATGCGGATAATCGTGTGGTTGATTTGCATGTGTGGCGTGTGAGCCAAAATCATCTGTCTGCCACTGTTGCGCTGGTCACCCACTATCCACAAAAACCGGATTATTACAAAACGCTACTCGGTCAAATAGCCAACCTCTCCCACGTCGTCATTGAGGTCAATCCTTGCCAGGGTGAACCTTGCATAGCCGTGACCGCAAGCCCCGCGTCACTGGTCACGAGCTAGATAGATCCCATGTGGATTAATTGAGCTGGGAGGCCATGAAAACCGGTTGATAGCCAATCCCCAGCAGGGCAATTATCGTACCGTTTACCCAAAAATAGAATTCGTCAAGGCGAGTGGGTAAACTCGGGAATGCAGTGCTGTAAAACCTCTCGGGATACCCCTATGGCGATCGCCCTCTCTGCGTTTATTGATAAGCCGATCAAATTTGGCACCGATGGTTGGCGCGGTGTGATCGCTGCCGACTTTACCTTTGCTCGGGTTACCCAGGTGGCGGCAGTGGCGGCCCAGGTGCTGAGGCAGACCTATGGCGCTGTGACTGGGAGCAACACCATCATCGTTGGTCACGATCGCCGCTTCTTATCCCCAGAATTTGCCCGCGCTGCTGCCGAGGCAATTACGACAGCAGGGTTCGATGTGGCCTTGACCGAGAGCTTTGCCCCTACCCCAGCCTTTAGTTGGGCCGCCAAAGCCCAGGGAGCTCTCGGGGCAATTGTGATCACCGCTAGCCACAACCCTGCCGCCTACAACGGGCTCAAAATTAAGAGTGCCTTTGGGGGGTCAGTACCGCCAAGCTTTACCCAAGCGGTCGAAGCTCAACTCAATACCCAGTTCACCCAACCTGGCCAAGCCGGAACCTTGACTACCTTTGACCCCTGGGCCAGCTACTGCGCTGGGCTCCAGGCCCTGGTCGATTTACCGGCCCTCCAAAAGGCGATCCAATCAGGGCAGTTGACCGTATTTGCCGATGTCATGCATGGCTCAGCTGCAACGGGACTAGAGCGCCTGTTGGGCATGCCCATTAACGAACTCAATGGTGAGGCGGATCCCCTCTTTGAAGGGGGCGCGCCTGAGCCCCTACCCAAGTACCTGGGGCGCATGCTGAGCACAGTAAAAGCCTACGAGCCGAAGGTGGATGGGGGATTGATTGCGGGGCTGGTTTTTGATGGGGACAGCGATCGCATCGCTGCGGTTGATGGTCAGGGCAACTTCCTTAGCTCCCAAATTTTGATTCCAATTTTGATTGACCACCTTAAGACAGAAAAGGGGATGACCGGTGAGGTAATCAAGACCATTAGCGGCTCGAATATCATTCCCAAGGTGGCAGCCCTGCATGGGTTGACCCTGCATGAAACTGCAATTGGCTATAAATACATCGCTGATCGCATGCTCGAATCCCAAGCTCTGATCGGCGGTGAAGAGTCCGGCGGCGTCGGCTACGGTCACCACATTCCGGAACGGGATGCCCTACTATCAGCCCTGTATGTGCTGGAATCTGTGGTGAAATCCGGTCTGGATCTGGGCGATCGCTACCGTCAACTCCAGGAAACCGTGGGCTATATTTCCGCCTACGACCGAATTGATTTGCCCTTGGCCAACATGAACGTTAGGGCCAAGCTGGTCGAAGCCCTAGAAACGGATTGTCCCCAGACCGTGGCGGGCAAACAGGTGACCCATTGTCTGACCATTGACGGTTACAAATTCTCTCTAGAGGACGATAGCTGGCTGCTGATTCGTTTTAGTGGAACCGAGCCGGTGCTCCGCCTCTATAGCGAAGCCGCCACCCTGGATGAGGTTCACAAACATCTGAACTGGGCAAAGGATTGGGCCACGGCAATCGGTTAGCGCTGTGGCAAGCTGGGGAAGTGTTTCCCCTTGCTGAGATCAACATGGCCAAGCTCCACCCCTGGATACTGCGTGATCGCGCCTTTAATTGGGGCATTCGTACCTATGTGATGGGGGTTTTGAACGTCACCCCAGATAGCTTCAGCGATGGGGGGCTGTTTAACCAGCTCGAAACCGGATTGGCCCAAGCTCAAAAATTGGTCAAGGCGGGGGTTGATATCCTCGATATTGGCGGTCAATCGACCCGCCCCGGTTCCCAGCCGGTCCCGATTGAAGCGGAGTTACGGCGGGTGGTGCCCGTGGTCGAAGCGATTCGTCAGAGTGCCGACCCTGCCCTGCAAACCACCGTTATCTCGGTAGATACGACCCGTGCCGAGGTGGCGCGGGCTGCGGTGCGGGCCGGGGCAGACATGGTGAATGACATTTCGGGAGGCACCTTTGACGATGCGATGTTGTCCACGGTGGCAGATCTGGGGGTCCCCATCGTCTTGATGCATCTGCGGGGCACCCCTGCCACCATGCAGCAGCAAACCGATTATGAAGATCTGATTGGGGAAATTATTAGCACCCTAAAGCGCCACATTCAAACGGCGATCGCAGCGGGGGTCAATGCCAATCGCATCATCGTCGATCCGGGCATTGGCTTTGGCAAAAGTTATCCGCAAAACCTAGAGATCCTCAGGCAAATCCCAACATTGCGAGGGCTGGACTGTCCGATCCTGATTGGGCCTTCCCGCAAAAGCTTCATTGGCTGGATTCTCGATCAGCCCGATCCCACCCAGCGGGTCTGGGGCACCGCTGCTGCCTGCTGTGCGGCGATCGCGGGTGGGGCCGATATTTTACGCATCCACGATGGTCAAGAAATGGTGGAGGTAAGCCGGGTTGCCGATGCCGTATGGCGACCGTAGCAGCGCCTTGTGCCTACCCTCAGGTAATGAGTGTGACTACCCCAGCAAGTATGAGGTTATATGAACGAAAAATCGCGATCACAATTTATCCAATGCACAATGGCCCTTACTGAGGGCAAAATACTTAACCTTTTTGTGAGTCTGCACTTATGGCTATTCGGTTTCGCACGCCTACCGTAACGAAAGACAATGAGACGGAAGCTCGCATTTTAAAGGCTGCGGAACGACTGTTTGCCCGCCGGGGCTATGGCGGCACCACCACCCGCGATTTAGCCCAAGCGGCTGGCGTCGCCGAAGGGACGCTATTTCGGCATTTTGACAGCAAGAAAGCAATTCTAGTGCAGGTGGCCACCAACGGCTGGGTCGAGATCCTGACGGATTTGCTGACCGAGCTGAGTGAAATGGCCAGCTACAAGGCGATTGGCCAGGTGATGCGTCGCCGCATGGGTAATCTGGTTCAAAACGGCGATAAGATGCGGGTCTGCTTTATGGAAGCCCAATTCCACCCCGAACTCCGGGAACAGGTGCAGAGCGAGGTGATTTCTAAAATGACGGACGTGGCCGAGGCCTTTTTTCAAACTGCCATGGATCGCGGGGTGTATCGCCCGATGAACCCAAGGGTCGTGGCCCGCATCTTTTTGGGGATGTTTGCGATCGCTGGATTTAGCCAAGCCACCCTGGGAGATGAGGCCAGTTCCCCGAGGGCCATGCAGGAGTTGGCGGAAGGATTGACGGATATTTTTCTAAATGGGGTCTTAGCCCCCAGCGAGGCCCCTTAGTCAGACGGATGCCCTCATTTCAGTCGAGACCGGAATGCAGACCGTAAAACAGGTTTTCCCTGGCACCGACTCCACCGACAGCATCCCTTGATGGCGATTCTCTACAATCCGCCGAGCCACATCCAGCCCCAGACCAGACCCTTCGCCCATCGGTTTAGTGGTAAAAAACGGCTCGTAGATGCGCAGCTGAATCTCCTCAGGGATGCCCGGTCCCGTATCCTCAATTTCGGTGCGCACATAGTTGCCATCACGACAGGTGCGCAAAATAATTTTGCCCTGGCCCGCCATGGCGGCGATCGCGTTATCAATCAGATTCGTCCAGACCTGGTTTAGCTCACTGCCGTAGGCCAAGATCTGGGGTAGATCGCGAGCGTAATGGCGCTCCACCGTGATGCCCCCCTTCAGCTTGTAGGCAAACAGCCGCAGGGTATCTTCCAAGCCATCATGGATATCCACCTGCTGCTGTGCCCCCGCATCCATGTGGGAGTAAGACTTCATGGAATTCACCAGTTCCGAAATCCGCTCCGCCCCCCGCAGGCCGCTCTGCATCATCTCCATCACTTCAAAAGAGAGGGCCAGCCAGCGAATCCCCATTTCGCGCAGCTCCTTTGGCTGATCCAACCAAGGATCGGTAAGATGCGCCAGGGCCTTGGCCTCAATGCCCGCTGCCGCCAAGGGTTCGCTCAGCTTCCAGGCATCGTCAATACCAAAGTCTTCGAGCCAATCGAGCAGCGCATCTTCGCGATCGCTGAGGGTCATCGGGTCAGGCCGCTGCCCTTGCAAGGTGTCGTAGCCCTGCTCTCGGGTCTGCTGCCATTGCTCGGTATAGTCAGCCTCGGGCAGTTGCTGACCGTAGATCAGGTTCATCATTTCCAGCTTCCGCATGGCGGGCAATGCATCTTTGAGGGCGCGGACGATGGCGGCGGCAGGGTTATTGAGTTCGTGGGCCAGCCCTGCCGACAGGGTACCGAGGGAAGCCATCTTTTCACGGCTGCGAATAAACGACTCCAGACCCCGAGTCCGTTTCTGCACCTCTCGAAAGATAGCCCGCTCAAAGATGCGGCAGGTGTGCAGCAGTTCTAGAAAATCGGTGCAGCTGAGTTGATAGAGGCGACAATCACTGAGGGCCCGCACCGAAACCGGCACGGGCTCTTCGGTGAGTACCTGAATTTCGCCCATAAAGGCGGGGGCTTCGGAACTGCCGATCGGCATATCGACCCCTTCACTGAGACGGGTCAGGCTAATTCGACCTTCAGTCAGAATGAAGAAGCCTTTCGGTTGGTTCCCTTCTTTGACTAGGAATTCCCCTTTGGGGAGGGGATAGGCTTGGGCGCGATCGCAGATCCACTGCAGCCGCTCCTTGGGCAGAGCTTGAAAGGGCTCTAGGGCAAGCAGGCTGTCAATACAAAGCATCGGTAGGCCGCCTCACGACAAGGTTTCCAACAGCGTTGCCTTGGCTTGCGCTAGGGCCGTTGGCAATTGCTCTGGTTGCCGTCCCCCTGCCTGGGCCAAATTCGGCCTGCCGCCGCCCCCACCGCCACAAAGCTTGGCAATGCCGCCAATAAATTTACCCGCCTGCAGCTTTTGGGCCATGACCTTGGAGCTAAAGGCCGCCACCAAACTCACCTTGCCCGCCTCCGGTACCGAGCCCAGCACCACGGCCCCCTCGCCTAACTGTTGTAAGAGCCGTTCGGCGGCAGTTTTCAGGGCTTCGACCCCGACCCCTTCCAACTGGGCCACCAGCACCTTCACCTCACCCACCGCTTCCGCCGTAGTGAGGAGCTGATCGGCCTTGGCCACCGCCAGCTCGGATTTCAGGGCCTGTAACTCCTTTTGAGCTGCTTTTAAATCCCCTTGAAGGGTGGTGATGCGATCGGGCAGTTCTTCGGGTTTGGCCTTAAAGCGATCGCTCAGATCCCGCACCACCGCATCCCGCACGTTCAAGTACTCCAGCACCGCTGGACCGGCCACCGCCTCAATGCGGCGCACCCCCGCAGCCACCCCCGTCTCAGAGATGATTTTGAACAGGCCAATCTCGGCTGTGTTGCTGACATGGGTGCCGCCGCACAACTCCATGGATACCCCAGGGAAGTCGATCACCCTGACCTCAGCCCCGTACTTCTCCCCAAACATGGCCACGGCCCCTTTGGCCTTTGCCGTCTGCAGGGGCATCACCTCCACCTCGGCGGTGTGGCTCTCGGCAATCCAAGTATTCACCTGGGCTTCCACCTGCTGCACCTCTTCTGGGGTGAGGGCGCGGGGGCAGTTGAAGTCGAACCGGAGGCGATCAAAATCCACCAAGGAGCCCGCCTGAGAAATGCTGTCATCTACCAACGCTTTGAGGGCGGCTTGTAATAAATGGGTCGCCGTGTGGTTGGCCATAGCGCGGCGACGCTGGGCGCGATCAATGCGGGCCTGCACCGACTGACCCACCGCCAGCGTCCCCCGCTCCACCTGACCGTAGTGGACAAAGAAGCCGCTCTCCTTCTGGACATCGGTGATTTGGACTACTAACTCATCCCCACAGAGATAGCCGCGATCGCCCACCACTCTGACTCGCACGGTGGTCTGGTTCTGCGT
>ERZ1740060.915-NODE-915-length-11848-cov-8.616213_pt1 | contig 11848 bp, 5 predicted proteins | sample MGYA00581743_ERZ1740060 | MGnify/ENA primary metagenome ERZ1740060 (study PRJEB43018, sample SAMN04849235) | marine metagenome | isolation source: floating plastic debris | place: Pacific Ocean | collected 2008-08-27 | study: EMG produced TPA metagenomics assembly...
CCCGTATATGCAGAAGTCAGTCAATCAGCCTCCGTCCAACATACTACCAAGTGATGTGGTAATCTAGACTGTGCTACACTGACACGAAATTATGTGGTAGCGTGAAACATAATCAACACTAACTATGTCTGCGTGAATTTGAACATAATTATGTAAAATTTATGTTTCGATTATGTTCTCTGTTAACACATAATATGTTACAGCACTCATGAATACATAATCTTTGTAAATTGAATTAGCACATCATTTATGTTGCCTACACACCTTTATAGTTCAACTTTAACACATAATTATGTGCTGAAGTCTGACAGAAGATGTTATATCTCAACCTGATTGAATTGTAAGGACAAGCTATTATTATGGTGATATTTAAACAATGTTTAGTCAATGTTTAACTCCTTAGTAAAAGAAATATAAACTCAGCAAAGCTTGCAAGCATCCCTTTCATGTCAATGTTGAACATGGTATTGTAGCTGAATCAATCGTGGGATAATCAGGTATATCCCATACAATGGCACAACTCCAACTCATGCGATGTCAGCAGTGAACTTAGGATAGTGGCACAAACACTTTGTCATGTTCTACACACAAAATTTCCACGTTTAGTGTGGTAACAGATTCTGATAGTTAACACACTGTTTTCAATAGGAAGCATACAATCAGAAGCAGGCAACTCCAAAGTCGTCACTTTTATTCCTTTCAATTTAATGCACACAACAGACAAATTTCAAGTCACATGATTAATAAGTTTAGTAGGCACATGATGATACACCCAAGGTACACTATCAAGGGCAGCAGGGCTTAATTATATTCACTAAAAAAACACTCAGATAACACAAAAACGTTATATAACAGCAGAACTAAATATTATTCGTATCAAATAATTACGCATTATGTACAGAATATTCTTTAGCAGAAAAATCAGGTTGTATTTAATAATTATATAGGCATTTTTTTAATAGAATATTTATAATTTAGCAATCTACTTTGGGCAGGAGGTTGTTAGCTGCCCTGCCCAGGGTAACGGTAGATGCTCGACATACTCGTGTAACAAAGTTATACACTGCCTTTAGTTCCGGCGGATAGACTGCATGCACAAGAAAATGGACTCTCATGCCCATGCATAGTGCTGCTGACAGGTCTTTCGTTGCCAAGAACTTTCCATTAGGGAGGCAAACATAAATAGAATCATTGTGCCTCCAAAGTGAGATCAATTCAGTTTCCTCAGAAGCTAGTTCAGGGTCTTTGTATGACAACTGGTGTTTAACTTTGGCAGCAATCTCTCCTGTGAGATACTCCAGCTGTTCATTAGTGTCTGTAAGTAAAAACAGAATGGGAAATAATGTAGAGACAATTTACCGATGTAGAGATTAAATTTACACTGATCAATGATTGTGGCAAACAAGACCATGTGTCTAAAAGCGACAAAAAAAACTATAGTGAGGCAGGATTTAACGTGATCGGATGAATACATAGAGCAGGCGTTTATCCTCAAAAGACAGCATTGAATTTGGGTTTTGTGATGATGCCTTTCAGTAAATGTTTTTGAATGGGGGTAATAGCATAGCGGATTTTATTTAGCAATGCTGAACTACGTATGTACATGTATGTAGTCATGTATGAACCTGGAGACAGTCGGATTATGCAAGTGTCTTGTTTACAATCCAGTATATCACTAACTAGAATGAGTAGATGAACAAGAGGAGGAATTGGGGAGGAATGGCCATTTTCGACCTGTAGGGTCAGTAAAATTATTTACCTTCTGAGTGTCCTCGCAGGAATTTGCGAAGTTTCTCTTCATGATCCACGTACGATGGGCAGATACGACGCATTTCAAGCTCAATCTAATTAACAAAAAAATAAACAACAATGAACAGCAAATAATTTTTAAGCTTTATTATTACAATTCTGAAAGCTCTGAGGATTGCAGATTTGTGGAGTTGTCTTCTCTGATGTCAAGAGAACAAGATTCAAAACCTTTATAATACAATATACCATAGCTCTATAATTATGGGCCAGTCATAATGGGTCCATAATTGCCAACATGAATTATATAATTAATATCAATGACCATCAATTAGCGCCAATCACCATCTCACAATATAGCCTAGGAATTATCAGCGTGTAAGTCGGTGTCAACGTAAGACTCGTTGAAATATTTGCATAGACTCGGAATTTGTTTTATATGGTATCGTGATGATGAAGCAACAAATCCTGATCAATTGATTATTGTGATAGGTTTCAAGTGCTCATAGAATATGATAAAGTAGCCTACTTGCAGCCAATCATTAAAGATTTTTTGTTGCATAGGAATGGAACTTCATGTTCCATGGTGCCACTCATTTTTACCTGTCCAGGGTACCGAGTGAATTGACTCCACTTATTGAGGATCTCAATCATCTCAGGTTTCTTATTGTGTATCCAATCCCTTCTCATGGAGAATGTCTGATCAAGCATTTCTGCCACCTCATTCTCAGCAGCTTCTGCTGATAGTTTCTGCCCTAAAATACAAATGGCAACAACATGTAACATGTAACTCATGCTATCCCCAATTTGTTTATTTGAACAAAGTGCCAATCTTGTTTCGAATTGTGCCCTCTGATCTCAAAATCATTGCAAGGTTTAAATATTCATCACTAGGCCAGCAAAAATTACTTATTGGATCTGTGTCAGCTCCCTGATCTGACTTTCTGAGTCCATAAGATGAAAACTCTCATGCCTGATCTGAAAATTCAGTATTCAGTATTGAAATTTTGGAATTTGATATCAAATCCAATCATAGTTTAAAGTGGCACTATTGCTTTGAATTTTATGTGTTTCTGATGCAATTCTTTGGATATAAACTCAAACCGATGACCCTATAAAATCACTAAAAACTAAAAAAAGTTCTGCAAAATGAACATATGATATTATGATAAAAGAGACAGCGATATATTCTTTATGAATCAGCTGTTAATAGTATCAACCATGGGCAATATGAAACAATAATAACAAAAGTAAGTGTGTTATGCCCTCTCAATGAAGGGGAAGATTACTCCCAAATATTTATCTCAAATAGATCACCAAGGCTGCAAGGGATAATAAATAGTGCTCCTAGCATATTTTCATGAAGGTTGAAGATTAGGGGTCTTATCATCAAAGAGAAGATTTTGAAACAAACATTGATTGATTGATGATTGGAGATGATCAGATTTGCGCCTAAAGACTGAAGATCAGTTCCAAAGAGTGAGGATCTCTTAACTTTGAAGACCAAAGATTGAAGATGGCGTGCCAACTTCGAAGATTTAACTCTTATCTTTGAAGAAACTGAAGACAGCATCACATGCAGAGATCCCTATTTATATGTGAGACAGACGCCTCTTTTCGTATTGATGAACACTTAAGAAATCTATTCAATTTTGACTTTCATTTCTATGTTTCCATGACAACTTTTTTGTAAATTGAACAACCAAGCTTACTTTTACTTTCAGCCACACTCTTTTCTTCCTCTGATATGGGGGCTGGTCTTTTCCTGCTTCCCCTCTTCCTTAGCTCTGGTGGGAGGTTTCTGTTAACGGTCTTCATGGCGTCATAGAGGCTCCCTCCCATTGGTCTTGCACAAAATAAGTCCTCCTAAAATATCGTTATGAACATCTCAATAATTTGGAACACCATCAACTGTGACTTATCAGGTAGTGGTAATATATTCTTGTAATGATGTAATGATGTGTATAGGACAGCGAATGGTTTGGCTGATAAAGGAAATTCAGAAAATTTACTGGTACATCAAAATATTAACACTGTCATGTTACGGCTAAAGGTCATCAATACCAGCTAGAGTTGAACTTTTGACAGATTGCGACAGTTTGCTTTAGTCTTCGCTTTTATGCATTCACAATAAATATTTTAAGAGAATAATGCTGGTCAGGGGTCATCTCCAGAGGACAGAAATGTGTTGGCTTTGATATACATCCCTACTCAAAGACCTGATACATCTTTCATAGAGTGACGTTGTGGACTTCTCCAAACATTTTATCTGTAACACTTACGTGCCCAGTGACAGTCAGTCGCTTGTCTCCTAGTTGTGTAAAGTACTCTACCATCTTATCTGCATAGAAACTTTTTATGCATGTCTCTGGATACCTAATAAAATGTTGAATCAATTAACAATCATTCGCAAACTCAAATGGCCTCAAATAAACTTCATTTAGGAAGCTTACATGGCAAACGGTAAGGTGTAACAAGTGTGTTGAGCATAGCTCCAAAGCCAACCCTTGTGCAAACCCGTATTGAGTTTATCTGACGTTTCAGAGAATATTACTTTAACTATTTTGAAGCTTCTGAACACCTTAAGTCATTGATGCTAGAAGTCAAGTGTAGGTGTCTCAAGATTCGTGATTTCAAGTCATAGTCTCAATAATAATGAGGCTAGACAGGCAACTACGTTTAGTCCGATTGGGGCACTTTATTGTTGGATTTCGCAGCAACTCAATGACATTGAATCGTACACTTAAGTACTATGGTAGTAGATGATGATAATATGTATACATCAACGATAAGCTTGTTGATATCAAAAGCTTCCTGAAATCTTCAATTAAAGGTGAATAGATTAAGTGTTCTTTTACCTGCTTCCAAATCTCTCGTTATAGCTGTGTATCATATGCTGGGCATAACCAAGTATAACTGCACTCTTCGTTGACCTGTTGAATTGCTCTAACTTTAGGGTGGCATCCAACTCTGCAAGCTGGAACTTAGCTGGTACCAGTACTTTGTGAGGTCTCAAATCAAGAGATGTCATCTGGGAAAAAATAGTTCAAGCATATATGTATGCCAGAGTTGTGAGCAATGAAAAGAATTTGGGTGCTGTAGTATGGAAACAGTGTTTTGTACATGCTGGGAGAGCAAGGTGAGGAGAGTACACATTGATTTATATCTCCTTTGTACGAGATAAAGCAACTCCAAGCAGAGACATTTCAGACTTCACATAGTCAGTTATATAGTGATTATGATAGCATATTAAATATTATGTCTACATGGTCCACATCTTTTTGGTCAGTCATCGGAAAAGCAACGAGTTAGTGATGGTTCCCACTGTCTAACCTTGCAACAAGAAACTATAATTAGAGTAGAGCCTTTTTTATTTAGAAAGGTGAGAATTCAATGCACTTACATATCGATGTAATTCAATAAGAGTTGGCTCTGCAGGTCTAGCTGGTAGTGGGACTGGGGTAGCAGGAGTGTCATCAGATGTTGATGGAGTACAGGAAGATATTGAGTCAGTGCGAGATTCTGTCCTCTCAGGTACAACCTGTGATATATAACGAAAAAGAAACTTTTACAACGGGATCTTTGTAAAATTTCAACCAATGACCGGATCCTATTACCTACATGCCGCTATTTATTAAATATCACATTATTATGAACTACAAGCATAATTACCATTACCCTAAATACAGTTATTCCAACAGTGACGATGGAGAGACACTACTAAGATTATTTGTGAGTCAGAAGTAATCAAACATTTTGGATTTGCTCACTCAATAATAAGGGTGATCAATAACTCAGTGGCAGCTGCAAATCATGTGATAAAAAGTTCATAAGGGTGCTTAAGTTTGGGAGTTGTACCCTCTCAATGAGTAGGAAAACAACTCCAAATATATTTTTCCAATGAAAAACAAATATATTTCTTTTATTTCTCACATTTACTCTTCGAAAACCTACGCTACTTCTTTACTTCCTTGTCGTCATGTTAATTACGCAATGGAGTGATCAACGAGAAATCATAAATTTTGTAGACCTCTCACATCACACTCGAAATCTTACACAGGGTTTTTCCATAAAATCTATTCATTATTGATTATAGCCTAAATGTATACTGACTGAAGCCGATAAGCAACATCAACGAAATATAAACACATACAAGGTGCCTTGTGACACTCTTTATTAGATGAGGTGGCAAGACGAGCAAATTTATAGGAATTTCATGAGTACTAAATTGCCTGTTTATGAGCATTATTGGTAAAAATATAACATGATGATATACATCAACAATGGTAGCAGCGGGATTGTACTTACAATGTCATCAGACTTTTGCTGTTTCTTTTTTAAGTTCTCTCTAAGCATACGTAATCGAATCTGAGTTGCCTTTATTGGTGTGAGCTCCCTGATATCTTCATCAGTCAACAGTGTAAACAAGTCTTCAGTTAGCTGATTGCCTGTAAGAGTGAAGAATGGTCTAAGTGAAGAACCGAGCATAAAAGCATGAAAGCTGGTAGCTGTCACCTTCCTTTATGAGCACAATGTGTTTCTGCTCCTCTGTGACATGTACTTGACAGTTAAGGGGCAACACTAACTGCATGCTCATTTTATGAAAATTTTTTTAACAAAAAACATAGTACTCCCTATATGACCGCCCAGCACTTGGTACTCATGGCTGAACTCGTAATAGAATGAAGGTAGCTGGTAGATGCATTCACATACACACCAACTACTATAATGCAGTGAAACCTACTTACATGATGTAGCCTAATTTCTGCCCTAAGTAGAATTCCAATAAGGCATGTTGACAACATTCCCACAATGTATTTATCACTGGAATTTTCAGAAATACTCTGTCAAAATCATAATATATGCTATCATTGACTGAGTGTGTCTGGAAATTCCAAAATAATGCATTGTGGGATATTCATTAACATGCCCTATTGTTGGCAACCTGCGACGGGACCAAGGATGTTCCAATTCACGCATTACCGCTGTACAATATATGAGACCCTCCAAGTTTTTGCAGTCATAACCGCTCTCAAATATACATAATTACGCCATTTTGCTAGCTGAATTCCGTTTATGATCAGATTTCTGCTAATTGTACAATGAGAGCTTATATAAATAAATTTTAAAACCAAAAAGCCTCATACCTAAATCCGTTAACCAGACCATTCGAAAACAAATCTGTGTCTTTCATTAGTTAGGATGCATCTCAATTTGAATGATCAGCTTAAATGGAACCATGTTGCAGGACATAAACGGTTACTTTCATGAATGTATGAGAGATACAAAGGCTTAATCCATATAATATAAATGAATATCACCGAAGAAATTCCCTCAAAATGTGTAATATGATAAAAAACATTATTATGAACAGCCATCTTCATTTGAAACCCTTGGATCTCCAGGTATACCTAATGTAAATACTTATAATATTTAAAGAATAGCTTGATATGCATTTAAGTGTAATATGGCAAGGAGCGTATGTATGACTAGTACATAGCCTACTCTGAACTCTAGAACAGATGGAAATTAATGCACATTGGAACCCTAAAAAGTTTGTGATCCGAACCAGTATTAAGATTTTAATAGAGGTAAATACTGAAGCAACGCTGTGCGCAAGATACAAATAAAAACCACAACCCATGAATATCTGAAAATAATGACAGGAACTTTAAAAACTCAGCACTGATTCTAAACCTCTAAATATATATGTACAATTATAAAATTGATAGTAATAATTGGGACTTACACTTTGCTTCTTTGACAACCGCATCCCCATAGTCAGCTAGAAAATGTCTTTTTTCAGTGATTTCAACTTCAGAATAGCATTCATTTCTCTCCTCTTTATTAAGCCTCCACATGGTCGGATCTGAGTCCATATTTAAGTTTGACTGATGGCTTGTTCCAAGTTTACACTTCAGCGGCTCATCGAGTAATGAATTATGATTGTGGTGTTAAATCATTTGAGGCACGCAAAGCACAAAAGGATTTCCCATGAATAGAGACTTTTAGGTCCTTTCTTTTGTTCTTGTATTATATATTTATAAAGTAGATATATGTCTTATTTGCTATGTTTTGTGTGGTTAATTCAATATTTTGGTGGTTCCAAATTGAGCTATGTTTACCTATAATCTGTGAATGAGCTAGCACACTGCCATTCTGTTCAGATTGAAACCACTGGCTGCTTGGGCTAACACAATATCTTACACGCTCCCAACATGGTCCCGAATTGACCGACATTGATAAGATGATGATTCCATATCTATATATACAAAATTTTTGTCCATATGACATTGCAAATTGTGACCGATGGCACATCCCAACAAACGTGCCCAATCTAACCTTTCAGATAACGGCCTAAAGTGAATCACATCAGTTCAAATTAAAAAATGTAAAAGCCTCCACTGTTGATGAAGAAAGTTATGTTGCATGCAGGAGATTTTGTCATCCCTGCTAATAAATTGGGATAAGCCTGTGGCCATAAACTACTCTATATAAATGATATCCCAGATGCTATTTAGCAAGTCAATACAACAGAGCACATTATGAAAATTTCAGGCAACTGGATTTTTTTGCATTTGCTGGACGCCATGATTATTGCAAAAATCATTGAAACATTTTCTAGAAACACTGTGCTGATTCTGACTTCTGAAAAATTAACTGACTAGGTATCAAGAAGACATCAAAATTCGAGTTGTTTAAAGGTATGGCAATTGGCAGTTATCTAGATTGCCATTAAATCATAATAATATTATCACGCTTTTCTAGGATGCTAACTGAGCTGCATAATTGTTGACAGCTAGCTGAGTAGAATAAAGAATAACACCCTAATTATCTGATAGCATTAGACAATGAATGATCACCCACTTGGCCTCGTTGAGAAAAGGAGTCATTCTAACTCCTTGGTTGAGATGAACAAGCTTTAAAGCTAATTCCTGAGCAGTAGCTTAGTTGTCATGCCAGGAGAAGGACATAGCTGAGGGACTCTTTTGGTTCAACCTTCAATACTGGAAGTGCTGGTACACCGCATTCGACTCAATTGAGACGATAATCGCGCCGACAAGGTTTGTGCCATTTTAACAGTAATTTTTTTGACATGAACGATGTGGATATACTGTCCATTATCTAAAAATAGTATAGTGTATGTCTCAAAGTTTCTCCACATCAAAAGCATATTGAGACCTAACAGGTTTTTAATGTTCCTGGTACCGTAATTCTGCTAGATACAATTACATGTGTACATATTTCTTTCAACATTCCACAAAACTTTTGCATAACTTTGTTTGCGCTTATTATCATTGATGATTCACTACTACCCATCAGTAACATTCGTCTTGCTGCTAGACAAAAACAAATTCATATATACGCTATATAACCTTGCCTCCCCAAATCAAGAAAGCTAATCATTTCTATTCCACAAAATATGAGGCCTCGAAATCCCAAAACTTGCTCTCTGAATCGTGTGCTAATATTTGACATATACTCCCAGATTCTTTCCACATGGCTACTGTTTATCAACTTATGTGATCCAGTCACATTTACCATTTTAAAACCCTCTTACGATTCCTATGCTGAACTCATATAAAAACTGGACTTTAGACTTCCACATTCAAGATTCACCCCAGGATACCTGTCTTATCTGATTTCCTTGTGACATTATTATGTAGTGTATTTCATACCTAGCGCAAAATCGAGGTTTTACACTGCTTAGTTTAACGGCACATGTTGGTGCTACATACTGAATTAGTGCCCTTGCCCACTCTCCTAGATGGATAATAATCTCTTTGCTATTATTATTTAATTACAGGGTGACTGACAAATAGGCTAGTATGGATACCAAATCATCAACCCTCTACCTGAAGTGCTACTATTGCCACCTGGCAAGCAAAGGCAGCTGTGGAGGGCACACTCCATATGAAGCATCCATCCATAAAACGTCAATGAGATACTTCATGAGTCATCTTCGTGGTGCCCATAGCAAAGGGTCAACTAAACAATCTCAGGATTTGCTGGTGGGTTTTGCCTGAATGCCATATGTCTGTCCACTCTGACATTTCAAATACATTTCAAAGATCGTCATTCCTGCTTTCCACAAGGTTTTTGAGAGAAATATAAATACCAGGATCTTGTAATAAGTGTTAGTTGTGAAGAAGTATGACAAGCTTTGTCAGCTCGGCTTTTAGGAATGATGATAATACGGTTTTTTGTTAATTATAAAAATTCTAAATTTTAACTTTTAGATATTTACGAACTAAACAATGATAGCTTATGTTGATGAATGTTAATTTTAATTTTAAGGACACTGAAAAATACATGTAGGCCTACATGTTTCCTAATCTGTACATTTGCCGATTCTCTCTGCTAGGATGCTAAATAAAATTATTGGGAACTATTTAGGCCTACATTCCTAAGGGTCAGCAAAATGTGGTTCATTAAGTCTGTACCACAAGCGCGGAAGTTTCAATATTATAAATCAAATTTGTGTTTCAGATATGTGGCAACTGCAAATTTGGAACTAAGAAACTAAGAGACTTCCGAGATCATCTTAATAGTCATACAAGCCATCCTGATGAGATTAAGCCAGTTATAGGGAGCAGAACAAATTCACACTCTCCAATCAAAGCTGGACTAGGCGAAGACGTAAAATATTATGATGCTGCTCAAGGTACTTGTTAATTAATTGGGGTAATGCTTTTCAATACCTGATAAGCCAGTTACACCTTGAGCTTCTCTATACTGTAACACTGCTTGGAGTATGAGCTTGAATTAGTTGACACAAAACGTCATCTGGTGCCGCTTGCGCTATTTACCAAGGAGTAATTTGAGTTCATTGGCAATGGATAGTACACGTAAATCAGTGTGGCAATTATTCTTGAGGAAATTGGAATAGCATTAGAAACAATGGGTATTGAGTTTGTCTTGGAATTTTGGGGTTCCTCTAATTCTAGAGCAGCCTGTCATGATGAAGGGTAATTATGTACTTAATTCATAATTACCAGCATTGAACCTCTTTGGCTATTAAACAAGCCAATGGAGTTTCCTTGAACCAATACCTACTATCTCTTGTTTTAATCTCCAGAGCATGTAGGGAAAAACAATGTCACATTACCAAATACCTGAGGATTACTTTGTTTACATACTTGTTGTTTATGACATGTTATTGTGTATTACACTAATGATAGAAACCGACATGTCTGCTGTTTCTTGAGAAATTGATGCAAACTTTCGACGAATTTTTATTTGCTTAGCCCTACATCAAAATCATATCGAGTTTGACACCCTTACGCCATTACGAATGCAAAACCATAATGGCCCTGGTGGTAGATCATTCCTCAATGTTGTCAGCTCTATGTTATGAGACTAGAGGAGTGGATCATGTTGGATTGATTTGATGGCCAAAAATAACAAACCTTTTATCAGAAAATTTGTTTTGTTCCGTTCAAAGGGTGGTCTTGCCGCAACCGCCCTCTTAGAATGGCCCCTGTATTGATGTATGTATACTTTTGTTTTAGCCCAAAAGGTTCTACAAAAAGCAGAAACAGCTGAAATTACAGATTTACCTGTACAAGAAGAATCTGTTGAAATAGACGAACTGGATCTAACTAGGCAGTCAATAAGGTACCGATACAATGATTAACCATCCGTCTAAATATGAAGGATTTCGCAGAGACACTTCTGTTCATTTCATTAAATTTTTCATTTCGAAATTGCTTAATAATATTTGGGTTCACCCTACTAACAGCACGGCTTATGAATGACGACTAAAAGTTAGTCATAGGTCATGTAATCTTGTCGTAAAATCTGAAGGAAAGCATATTATTTTAGGCCAAATCTTTTGCACCCATCACATAATTGTTACCCATTCATCCGGCTAAGTTTCAATAAACCCTATGACGTTATGACTTCCCATAGCGAATTCAACAAATTATCATGAAAGCCATGTAAAGGCTGAAAAACTTGAGCAATTACCTCAAATGTGCGTGAAGTGTAAAATACGTCTGAAATTATGGGTTTTATAGTTGACCTTGTGTGGGAGGGAACCCCATTCTAGTCACTGCATACCTTAGGAAAGTAAATATATAGGCTAGATATTGGTTGCAAC
>ERZ1740060.916-NODE-916-length-11844-cov-8.003817_pt1 | contig 11844 bp, 13 predicted proteins | sample MGYA00581743_ERZ1740060 | MGnify/ENA primary metagenome ERZ1740060 (study PRJEB43018, sample SAMN04849235) | marine metagenome | isolation source: floating plastic debris | place: Pacific Ocean | collected 2008-08-27 | study: EMG produced TPA metagenomics assembly...
GAAGCCTTTTCTCGAAATGAGTGCTGATTGATACTTTCCAAATATCCTCTAAGGTGTCGGTTAGCTGCTTGAGCTGCAAATGCACACGCACCCTCGCTAAGATCTCCCCTTCCTGAAAGGGTTTGGGAATGTAATCTACTGCACCCACTGCAAATCCCTTGGCCTTACTCTCAGCATCAGCCGCTGCAGTGGCGAAAATAACTGGGATCGACTGTGTGCGAGGATTGTTTTTAAGGCGGCGGCAAACCTCAAAACCGTCAACGCCTGGCATTTGGACATCAAGCAAGATCAGTTCTGGCTGACTGCGATCAACGAGGGTCAGCGCAGAACTCCCATCCATCGCGACTCGGAAGCGATATCCAGCCTCACTCAACACGTCTGACAACACCGATAGATTGGTGGGGTTATCATCCACAACCAGAATGGATCCCGTTTCTGATTGGCTTGGGGTCATCACTTCACTGGATGCAATCATCAGTTGTCAACTTCTTTGCAAAATAATTTAATGACGACCTTGGAATAAAAGACCATCCTCAAAGTACCCTCGCGGCCACAGGCTTAAACACAAAAATCTCAAATACATCCCACTCCTCCTTAGGCAACAAAGGCAGAGTTCTGACAGCAAGGCTCCTTCAAGACTTTAGGGCTTTGACTAAAGACTATCTACGCAAAGCCACGCAAAAGTCTAGGCCGACAGCCTTAATACACTTAAATGACGTAACGAAATCGAAACAATTCGATCCCAGAGGTGCGATTTAGCACCCTTTTAAGTAGCCTCAATATCTTGAGGTCAGCCAGGAAATTCAGAGGGTGTTTGGACAGTTCTCGGGACTTCTTTCAATGATATGGATCACCTGAAAGCGTGACGGTAGCATCAGGGCTTCAGCTATCTTACGAATTGATTTCGGTATTGCTCAAGACTGGCTTACTCCCTTTTCAAACAGCCTCTTAGGCTGAGTAATATTGAAGCGCTACTTCCGTTGATGGCTCTGTTAGCCAAAGATAATATCTTTTACTTTATAAGCTCGTATATTTTCAGGGTTTAGAAAAAATTCGACTATAAGACGCTAATCTTTCCTGCTCTTGAAGCCCTACTATCTCTAAAAAATCAAAAATATTCCATTATTTTGTAAGGCTAAATCAGTGAAAGGTTGTCTTGGATTTAACCTGAGTTTTATAGGGGTTCTGAATTAGATTAGATGATAGTCATAAAGGGAATTTTGCCGACAGAGAAACATACGTAGTGATGCCTCGTTGTTTATGCCGACGAATCGTTGCCTAAGATCTAGGAGCAAAGCAGAAGCTCTCTTCTCTGCAAGCGTGTTTCACAATAGGGCAGTCTTTACTCAAGGCATCACGATGGGCAGTTTCCAAAGCTATTACTTATTACGTGCCAAGCAAGACGGTCGTCACCTTGCGGCCCGTGATGACGACAAAACCTACCTACTGCTTTTCATCGCCGATCACGATGCGCTCAGTTATTTGACTGCCCATGCCCAAGAAATGGGCGATCGCTTCACCATCGAGCCCCTTTCTGCAACCCAGCTCAAAGACACCTTCAGTCGCTGGAGCTTTAGCGGCATTGGTCTGGTGCGTGACCCGCTGATTCCCCGCATCGACTTTATGCATCACGCCCCCACCCTCTAAAACCCATCTCCCCCTCTTAACCTCTCTCCCTACGCCCTCTCACCCACGCCCATAGATAGCAGAAGCCTACAGCCTGTCCTCCAGTTGCGCCTTATAGAGCCCTTGGACAAAGTTTTCCAGCTTCTCGGGTGAGTTACAGTCGTTCACCGCCTCAAACGCATCCACCAACCGAGCCGCCGTTTCGCCCAGGGTGGGACTGAGAGCCCAAACATCCTGCACCCAATCCTCCGGTGAGCTGTCACCAAAGACCAGTCGATTCAGCAATTGCCGGGTGTCTTCGTTGGATAGCGCCATGCCTTTTGCCCGTAACATCCCGGTGATTGTAAGGCGTCGGGGTAATACAGAACCAGTGATAACCCAATCGCCATTGACAATCCCCTAGCTTCTTTCGGTATAGTTCATATGTATTTATCGCCTGCTGTTACTGTGCTTGCACTGTCAACGGCCAGCGATACACTAAAGTGCTCACTCCCGTGGTGTCATGCCAGAGGTCACCCAGCAACTCACCTTGTTTCCCATCGCTGACCATCAAGCCCCCCTACCCGACTACCAAGTGCGCGAAAGTGCGCGCGCCCGCCATGTTTCTTTGAAGGTGTCCTTTCAAGGAACGGTCGAGGTGGTCGTGCCCACTGGGTTCGACCCCAGAGAAATTCCCGAAATCTTGGATCGCCGCCGCAGTTGGATTACCCGCACCCTCAAGCGCATTGAGCACCAGCGCCAAGCACTCCCCCCCGAGCACCAGGAGGTGTGCCCTACCACCCTAGAACTGCGATCTCGGACCGAAACCTGGACCGTGGACTATAGCCCCACCGCCCAGGGCAGCGTCACCCTCACCCAAAGCGGCCCGCAGGTCCTAGCCTTGAGCGGCGCTGACGATCCTGAAACCCACCGCGACCTGCTGCGGGGCTGGCTGCAGCGCAAAGCCCGAGCCGAGTTTCAACCCTGGCTCCAAGACCTCAGCCAGAAATGTGACCTGGCCTATAGCCGCCTCTCGGTGCGGGGCCAAACCAGCCGTTGGGGCAGTTGCTCTTCTCAGCAATCGATCAGCCTCAACTACAAACTGCTGTTTTTGCCGCCCCACCTGGTCAACTACGTATTGATTCACGAGTTGTGTCACACCGTCCACATGAACCACTCCAAGGCATTTTGGGCGTTGGTGGCCCGCTATTGTCCGACTAGCGATCGCGATCGCGCCGACCTCAAACAAGCTTGGCAATACGTGCCCAACTGGGTCGATGCCCGTGGTCGGGGTTGAACCGCAGTGGACGCCCCATAGCGGCTACCACTGGCATGGGGATTCCCGGCGTTTTTTTGAGGGCTGGTACTTTCGGCTGACCTTGCCAGAGGTGGGGCAGTCCTTTGCCTTTATGTATTCCATCGACGACCCCGGTGGGCAGACGGCGCTGAGTGGCGGGGCCGCTCAAATCTTGGGGCCTGATGACCGCTATCTCTATTGCCCCTTCCCCGATGTGAATGGCTTCTGGGCTTGGTCCCATCGTCTGGGTTTAGGTCATTGGACGACTGAACCGATTCAAGAGACACCGCGATACCTCACCCCGGAGTCCTTTCACCAACAGATCACCCGGGGCTATCAGGTCACCTCAACCCACCACCAGGGCTGTTTGAAAGATGATCAAACGGGGGCGATCGCCCGCTGGGATTACCAGATTCAACCCCGCTATGGTTGGGGGCCTGGCCCCCAACGCCCCACTGCTGGCTGGCTCTCTTACTTGCCGATCTTTGAGCCCGGCTGGCAAGTACTCATGGCCCACGGCTGGGCCAGCGGCTGGGTGGACTGGCAAGGCCACCGTTACACCTTTGAGGCTGCACCCGCCTACAGCGAAAAGAACTGGGGCGGAGCCTTCCCACAAAAATGGTTTTGGATCCAAGCTAACTGCTTTACTGAATATCCTGATCTCACACTCACCGCTGCAGGGGGAAAACGCCAGGTGTTTAGCCAAACCGAAACAGTTGGTCTGATTGGCCTGCACCACCAAGGCAGGTTTATTGATCTGTCTTCTCTGAATGCCCAACTGTGCTGGCAGGTCAGCCCCTGGGGGAGTTGGCAGATGATCGCCCAAAATCACCGCTACCGCATCGTTTTGCAGGGCACTACTGAGCGTGAACCAGCACCTGTAAGGGTGCCCACCCGTAAGGGCCTGCAGTGGCACTGTTGGGATACCACTCGGGGCCAGCTCACACTACAACTCTGGCAGCAGAAAAATTTAGCCCCTAAAAAGCTATTGCTCGAAGCAAAGACAAACCTAGCCGGTCTAGAAGTTGGGGGCCTGGGGTGGACTGACCCTTGGCATCATCCAGAAGCCCCCTAAAAACCCGCCGCCCTGGCCATATTTAGAGCCAGGACGGCGGGTTTTAGCACTTCAGCTCAATTGGACGAGGCGCTTATTCAGCGAAGCCACTCCAAAGCGCTGCTTCGTGGGGAATAACGATCTCTGCAGCGTCAGCCGTGGCATCGGTATTGCCCTGACTCAAAGACACCCGGGTCACGGTGTACCCGGCAACGAACAAGACCATTGCAGCTAGAACACCAGCTGCAACCTGGTCCGCGCGGGACATCTGAAGATCGGTAGAGAATTGAGGATTCATTAAAGCGAGTTCCAATCGAACGGTTTCGCCCTAATCGTCGCATCAACTTTTTGTATCGAACAATACTGTTTATGAAACTTTAGCGCCGCCACTGGTCGATATAGCAGCCGCCAGTCCGGTTAGGACAAGGCTGCGACCCACTTTGCTTATTCGCTAAGGATCAGAGCGATCCGAGGTGTCTTAAGCAAAGTGGCCAGCGCTATATACAAAAGTTCGCACTGCCGGAATGGCCGTATTCATATTCAAATGGCCTTCAATCAGACAGAGAAGGTGTTTTAAAGGCGGCTGTCGATAGGCTGCTACTTTCCAGAAAGGACAGCTAAGCAGGTTTGCAGAATTATCTGTGAGATAGCGTTTTCCAGAAAACCCTCTGTAGTCCCCCTTGGCAAGGGGGACAGCGAAGCTGGGGGTCTGCGCGGCGATGTCTAACCTGATTATGTCTTCCTACTTATGAGGCTTAGTCCTGTCGCCACGATTCACTTATGAGGGGCTGTAAAAGCTGATCGGTGAACGACAAGGGCAAATCGGCGTGGTGAGACACAACCCCGTGGCCAATTCCAGCGATAAGCCCCATCAGAGCCGGACCAATTAAAAAGGCAAGATTGTGCATATCAAAATTACTGCTGTAGTCCCTGTCAGCATCCCAAGGCCCCGTGTTAGCGCGTTGTAACAAAGGGTACGCTTTCTAAACTTTCAACAGTTTGAAAAGCGCAAAGTGCAGTAATGAGGCCCTAAGCCAGGGTTGAAAGCGCATCAACCACCTGAAACCGGCCTCTACGAACGCCCTGCAGAACCCGGTTAACGGCATCCCTTTCTTCTGAAGTGAGGGAATCGTCAAATGCCGCTGCCATCAGGCCAAATCGATCAGCTAGGGTGATTTGGCGCGTTTGGGTCACCTGGGCAAATAGTTCCGAAATGGCAGAAGGGATCAGGCAGACGGGGGCAAACATTGGTCAAAACCATTCGATACCCCTAGTATCGCGGCAGCGCCATAAAGCGCCTGTGATGGCAAAAATGTCGCTTCCGTGATTTTGCTGAGACGTCATCGTAAGCGCAATCAAGCAACTTAGTGACAGGGATCACCCGCTGTGGGCCGAAGGCTTTAAGCCCCACCACCAAAGGGCAGCGGCAAGTAGTCTCAAGACAGTTCAATACAATCTTTAACAGGATTTTGGGCAATTCATTAGCTGGAGCACGCTCAATGGCATCTACTGTCGAGATACTCAGCGCCTGGATAAGGCCCTACATTTTATGAATCGTAAAAGTCATCGCCCGCAAACAGTAAGGTTTGAAAAGAAACAGCGTGAAACGATTATCGAGCTCAACGCTTGCCTTTACCCTTGCAGATAAACAATTTTGGGTACAGGCAAGACATGAAAACACGAGCAGCGATCGCTTGGGACGCGGGCAAGCCTCTAGAAATTGAGGAAATTGATCTAGCTGGCCCTAAGGCGGGCGAAGTATTGGTGCGGATTATCGCAACGGGAGTCTGTCACACCGACGCCTATACCCTCTCAGGCAAAGATCCAGAAGGCATTTTTCCGGCCATTTTGGGCCATGAAGGTGGCGGCATTGTGGAAGAAGTTGGAGAAGGGGTCACCACTGTCCAACCGGGGGATCATGTCATTCCGCTGTATGTGCCGGAATGTGGCGAGTGCAAGTTTTGTAAATCAGGTAAAACCAACCTCTGTCAAGCGGTACGGGCTACCCAAGGCAAAGGTTTAATGCCTGATAGCACGACCCGTTTCAGTAAAGACGGCACACCGCTGTATCACTACATGGGCACGAGTACCTTTAGCGAATATACCGTTGTCCCTGAAATTGCTTTAGCCAAAATAAACGCCGCTGCCCCGCTAGAAAAAGCCTGTCTCTTGGGCTGTGGCGTCACCACAGGTATTGGTGCCGTGTTAAATACAGCCAAAGTCGAGGCGGGGGCAACTGTCGTCGTTTTTGGTTTGGGCGGGGTGGGTCTCAGCGTCGTGCAGGGTGCAGTAATGGCCAAGGCGGGCCGCATCATTGTGGTTGATATTAACCCTGGCAAATTTGAACTGGCGACTCAATTAGGTGCTACGGATTGCATCAACCCCAAAGACTACGATGACCCGATTCAGCAGGTGATTGTAGATCTGACCGATGGCGGTGCGGACTACAGCTTTGAGTGTGTCGGCAATGTGGAGTTAATGCGGGCAGCGCTGGAGTGCTGCCATAAGGGCTGGGGCGAATCGACCATTATTGGCGTGGCGGAAGGCGGTAAAGAAATCAGCACGCGCCCCTTTCAGCTCGTGACGGGAAGGGTCTGGCGCGGTTCAGCATTTGGCGGGGTGAAAGGCCGCAGTCAACTTCCCAGCTTTGTGGATCGCTTCCTCAAGGGCGAAATCAAAATCGACCCCATGATTACTCAAACGATGCCCTTAGATGAGATCAACACGGCTTTTGATCTGATGCACGCGGGTAAGAGTATTCGCTCGGTCGTGATTTACTAATCTGATGACTTCTCCTCAAACCATTACTCAGAAATCTCACCAGCGCTGCTTTGGCGGTTGGCAAGATGTGTATCAGCACCATTCGGCAGTGCTGGCCTGCGATATGAACTTTGCGGTATATCTGCCGCCCCAGGCTTCAACCCAATCTTGCCCAGTGGTGTATTGGCTGAGTGGACTGACTTGTACGGAGCAAAATTTCATCACCAAGGCCGGAACACAGCAGTACGCAGCTCATCATGGGCTGATCATGATTGCGCCAGACACGAGTCCTCGTGGTTGCGGCCTACCGGGAGAAGATGACAGTTATGACTTTGGCAGCGGGGCGGGCTTTTATCTGAATGCAACGCAGGAACCGTGGGCCCAGCATTACCGCATGTATGACTATGTGGTGCATGAATTGCCAGGGGCGATCGCGGCCAACTTCCCCATCTTAGAAACCCATCAGGGCATCATGGGTCACTCGATGGGGGGCTATGGTGCCCTAATGATTGCCCTACGTAATCCCAAACGATTCAAGAGTGTGTCAGCTTTTGCGCCGATTGTGGCCCCCTCGCAGGTGCCCTGGGGCAAAAAGGCATTTAGCCATTACCTAGGCAGCAATGTAGCTGATTGGCTGGCCTATGATCCTGCCCATTTAGTGCAAACGGCTCCCGAACAATTGCCTATATTGATTGATCAGGGGGATGCCGACGCGTTTCTCAAAGAACAATTGCAACCAGAGTTGTTGGCGACGGCGTGTCAGGCGGTCAACCATCCATTGACGCTCCGAATGCAGCCCGGTTACGACCACAGTTACTACTTCATCGCCAGCTTTATAGGGGATCATCTGGCTCATCATGCTAAAGCTTTGGGCCAGTGAGCGTAAATAGCCCCTAGGGCGTGTGGGCAATCAGCGGCGAAATCCTTGCAGGGTGAGCACTGTCACGCCCGCCCTGCCAAATCAAGCTAGGGGCTGAAACCACCTTGTGGTCAGGTATCTGATTTTGATTGTCCACAGCCCCTAGACAAAAGCGACTGTGCCGCCTAGCAAACGCAACCCTAGACAAAGCAAAAACAGGGCAAACAGGCGTTTGAGCTGAATCTGGGGAATGATGTGACATAAACTCGCGCCGATGGGAGCGCCCAGCATGGTGAAGGGTGCCACCAAGGCAACTGCAGGCCAATACACGGTCCCAATGGTGCCTATGACACCTGTTTCTGGTGAAGGCAGCAATAAGCAGGATACGGTCCCGACAATGGCAATGGGCAGGGTGAAAGAAGCTGAAGTGCCGCTGGCTTGGCCCATAGATAGGCCGGAGTAGAGCAAGAAAGGCACGCTAATGGCCCCGCCCCCAATCCCTAAGACCCCTGACTTAAAGCCTAAAATGGTTCCCACTAAGTTGACCCATTTCTGCTGGGGCGGTTCAGGGTGCTCCGGTGTAGGCAACCAGTCTAAAAGCAGTTTCAGGGCGACAAACAATAGGAAAACGCCAAAAATGCCCTCTAACCACTGGCTATTCAATTGATTAGCCAGAAGTTTCCCCAACACAACGCCGATCCCCACCGAGGGCAAAATCCGCCGAAAAATCGACCACTGAACATTTTCCCGTCGATGATGGGACAACACCGACGAGGTGGCCGTAAATATCATGATGGTCATGGATGTGCCGGCAGCCAGGTGCATGAGGGTAGGCTCCGGCAACCCCATGAATCCAAATAGGTAGAACAAACCGGGCACAATCACCATGCCCCCACCAATGCCAAAGAGTCCGGACAATGTGCCTGCTGTTAGCCCTAAGGCAGCTAACAGGGTCATGTTGAGGACATTTAGCTCCATGGGTTTGGGCGCATTAAAGATGAAGGCATGGCTGACGCGTTTTTACCCTAGCAAGAAGTAATCTATAAGGCTCAGCACGATTGAGGCTGTGAAGAACCTCACCTAGCCTCTCCTTAGCAGGACTACTGGATGCACACAAGTCAAATGAGATGTCATTTAAATACCTGTGGCCCCCTGAATCCCCCAATTCTGGGGGACTTTGAATTCCGATCTCCCCCCAGAATTGGGGGGCAAGGGGGGGCAAATGTAGCATTTTGAGGAAACAACCGAGATGTGCGTACTTGCTAGCAGCTTAGGTTGCTTTAAAGGGTTAAAGATTGGGGCTCCGTCTCGATCAGTTTTGCCAGAGCCTGCAAAAAGGCAGCAGCGTCGGCACCGTAGATAATCCGATGGTCACAGGTAATGTTGACCTGCATTTGACGCTTAACCCCCAACATGCCGTCTGGGGTGGCGACAACAGTGGGCTGAGCCCCCCCAATCGCTAAAATTGAGCCCTGCCCTGGGGGCAAGATGGCATCAAAGGTGCTGACCCCAAACATCCCTAGGTTCGACAGGGTAAACGTGCCGGTGCTGTATTCATCCGGCTGTAGCTGCTTGCTTCGAGCCCGACTGACCAGATCTTTCCACGTGCGCGATAGAGAATAAATATCCATCTGGTCAGCTCCCTGGAGCACGGGGGTAATTAAACCGCCGCCCTCCATGGCAACCGCTACAGAGACGTTAATACTGCCGTTGTATTGAATGCCTTGCTCGGTGTAACTAGCATTCAATAAAGGATGCTGCTTGAGAGTGACCGCTACGGCTTTCGCCAGCAGCGCCGTCATGGTCACCCCTTTGGACTTGATTTGCTTGTAGAGCGCATCTAAAGTATCAGTCGTGATTGCATAACCGACATGGAACGTCGGTACCGCGAGGCTGGCCACCATATTGCGCACCACCGCCCCTTGCAGCGTATTGAAAGGGACCACCTGGCCTGGAACAGCAGGGGCGGGGGTTGGCGCAGGGGCGGGAGGCGCGACTGCAGCAGGCGCTGCGGGCGCTGTGGTTACCGGTATGGGGGGCGCAACAGGAGTGGGGGTCTTGCCTGCTGCTAGCTCAACATCTTGAGCCACCACTCGGCCATGGGGGCCGCTGCCTTTAACGGTGGCGAGATCGACTTTTAGGGTTTTGGCGAGTTTACGGGCTCGGGGTGAAATGATTAGGCGACCGCTGCTGCTTGCGCCATTTTGGGCAGCGGGGACGGGAGCGGCGGGCTCGGGTGCAGGAACAGCGGGTGCGGCAGGGGCAGGGGCAGGGGCTGCGCCACCTGTTTCAGCGGCTTGTGCTTTGGCGGCTTCAATTTCAGCTTCAGTTTCTGCCAGAAGGGCGATCGCATTACCCACAGGGGCCACTTCGCCAGCCTCCACCACAATGGCAGCTAAGAACCCCTCATAAAAGGACTCTACATCCATGTCGGCCTTGTCTGACTCGACAATAACGACTGTTTCCCCCTTATCAACCTTATCTCCTGGAGCCTTGACCCAAGAGACAATCTTGCCTTCCGTCATAGTAGAGCTGAGGGCAGGCATAAAAACTTCGCGGATCATGGGGGCACTTCCAAGACAACATTCCAGATGGGCGAGTGACCTGCTCTGAATGGGTGCAAGCCTTCGCAGTTTTCAATTCTATCCTGATTAAGCCCACCTCAATAGTCGCTTTGACGGGGTGGGGTGGACGAAAAAAAGCGCGGCTTTGCCCAGTAGGGGCATGGTATGCCATGCCCTGGAGAATCTGGTCTGACAAGATCGCGCTCTGTTAACCCCTGAAGGGGGGTTCTCTCCGTGAGCCCGCAATTCCATTCGCGGGCAGAGTGGACTGATGGGTCATTGCTCATTATTGCTTCTAGCGAAATGCTTTCGTTATCAGCCTCAGTCTGAGACTTGGTGTTGACTCGATTCGGCTGTAATCCGCTGCGGCACGACATTACGTAGATGCAGCATCGTGATTCGAGTCACAATTGAGCCTAATTTGAGTCACGGAACGTTGTGGCTGGGAACAGGGTGAAAACACTGAGATGTCACCATTGCGCATGGACTAACCTCACGTCTCAAAATCAGGATCCACGGGACGATAAATTCATAGCAAAACGTGCCCTGGAGTTCCGACCATGATTGCGACTGCCCCCCAACCGCTTCAATCCAGCCAAGCCGACGCCCCGACCTATGTTGAACTCATTAAGGCCATCTTGTCAGAAACCTTGAATGACCAGGGTCTTTGGGCTGATGGCGACGAACTGGACGTCTAATTTATTTCTGACAAACTCCGACAGTGTCATTGTCCTTTCACAGCGCCCCGGCCTCGGCTGGGGTTTTTCTTTGACGCTATTTTCGGCCTATGGGTTACTCCAATCGCTGTGAGGCTATTTCCCGATACCCGGTAATGGCAGCCATGCTAAAGCGGTGTCATGTTCAATGGGTAACCAGGTCTGCTTTGGGTTGCCTACCACCTGGGGCATCAATCGCCATTGGCGTTTCCCGTCGTGGTGCTCACAGCGACCTAAATAAAGCCCCGCCGCAACATTGCCAGCCGACGTAACTTGCTGGAACCCCAAATCAATTAATTTGAGCGCGGTGTCTTTGGGATGTAAATTCCCTTTTAACCAAGGGTTACCTGACTCACTGCCTGGAATTTCAGCATGGTATTGATAAGCGCCAGAACCGATACGAGTCCAGTTGCGGGCGGCGGGAGACCAGTGATCGATCACCAATACAAGTCGTCGCTCAGGGCGCGAGTTACCATCTTGACTGCGATAGAATCGCTCCCGAAAACAAAGGTAAGGGGTATGGTCTTGGCCAGGGTAACCAGACGTGGCAATGATCCGTTCCCGAAGCCAGTTGGGGAGTTTGGACGGGGTGACCATAAAGCAATTGCATTTGCGAATAGCAGGCACGCCATTTTAGCGAATCCCTGACAGTGCAGTGATGGGGAAAAAGCCTATTCATTGACTTGATTTTCGCTAGGATATGGGCGCTGCGCCAACTGCTGGGGTCTCTATCTGTGCATGCCGCTACCTTGGGGTTAATTTTTTCGTTGCTGGGGGCAGGTTCACCGGTACCGATGCAGCCGATGCCCTGGCCTACCTCGATTACAACCCATCAATGGTCGGCCCCTTGGTTGGCCCAACTAACTGCCACTGATCCTCAGGCCGAGGCAATCGTCGAACAATACGTATCTGTGTTGGCAGATCAAGGTTTCTCCACTGCCATTCAGGGGGTTTGGGTGCAAGGGGGGGGCGCTTCTCTGGCGCTCCGT
>ERZ1740060.918-NODE-918-length-11834-cov-6.179132_pt1 | contig 11834 bp, 11 predicted proteins | sample MGYA00581743_ERZ1740060 | MGnify/ENA primary metagenome ERZ1740060 (study PRJEB43018, sample SAMN04849235) | marine metagenome | isolation source: floating plastic debris | place: Pacific Ocean | collected 2008-08-27 | study: EMG produced TPA metagenomics assembly...
CGTAGGAAGAAGGTCGCGCCGCAGTGATATCGTCAGGTTCGAGTGGTTCGGCAGTCAGGCTCAATTAATGGCTCCAGTCAGACCTTCGGCGACCGTGCGTGAGGTCACGGTGAGAAGGTCAAGGTAGGTTGGCACAGGTCCGTCGGCTTCCGACAGGCTGTCGACATAGAGGACGCCGCCGTAAGACACGCCTGTCTCGCGGGCGACCTGTTCGGCCGGATCGGTGTTCACTGTGCTTTCACAGAAGACCACTGGAATGTCCTCATCGCGCACCGTGTCCACCACGCGGCGCACCTGCTGCGGTGTGCCTACGGCATCTGCGTTCATCGGCCAGAGATAGAGTTCTTGCATCTGGAAGTCGCGGGCGAGGTAGGAAAACGCGCCTTCGCAGGTGACGAGCCAGCGCTGGTCGGCGGGGATAGCGAGCACTTCGTCGCGTAAGGGGGTGATGGTGGCTTCGATCTCGGCTTTGTAGGCCTCGGCATTGGCGGCATAGACGGCGGTGTTATCCGGGTCCTGTTCGCTCATCGCGTCGCGAATGTTGTCGACATAGATGAGCGCGTTGTCGAGGCCCATCCAGGCATGTGGGTTGGTCAGTCCTTCATAGCTGCCGGAGGCAATCGCGATTGGGTCGATGCCGTCCGTCAGCGTTGCCGACGGGATGTCGCCTAAATTGTCGAGGAACTGCTCGAACCACAGTTCGAGGTTCAGCCCGTTCCAGAGGATGAGGTCGGCATCCTGGGCGCGACGCAGATCGCCTGGCGTTGGCTGGTAGCCATGGATCTCAGCACCCGGGGTGGTCACCGAAACGACCTCAGCGGCATCTCCAGCAACGTTCTGGGCCATGTCGGCCAGAACCGTGAAGGTGGTGACGACCTTCAGACGGTCCTCATTGGCATAGGCCTCGCCTACGAGTGTCAGCGCGGCTGTCGCGCCGAACATTGCGGCAAAAAAGCTGGTGCTTTTGCGCAGCCGCGCGCGTGTTTGCTGGATGGCCGAGGGGCGGTTGTTTGCTGGCAGCGTATCGCTGTCGCGCATAGTGAAATCTCCTGTTGGATGAGGCGTAGCAGATTTGAATGATTATGAGAATGAGTTGCAGGAAGTCAATACAGTTGCGAATGATTTGCAATTGCGACTGAGTATACGCATTAGTTCGGGGGCTGTACAAAGCAGGGATGGCTGTGCTCGCATAAGCCATGGCTGCCCCACGTTTGCTCCGTACGATCAATGAAACCCGTGTCCTGAACCTGCTCTTGGAACGTGGACCGCGCTCACGCGCTGATATTGCGCGCGATCTTCAGGTAACTCGATCGACCGCCTCTGCACTGGTCGCCAGCCTTGTGGAGCGCGGCTTGGTGCTGGAGACCGAGGAAACCTCAACCGCGGAGCGCATCGGCCGCCCCGGTTTCGTTGTGAAGCTCAATCGGGCAAGTCGAACCTATGTGGGCGTCGACATCGCGGTGTCAGAGCTTCGAATTGTCGCGCTGGACATGCAGGCCGACCTCATTGCTTCGCTGACGATACCGTACACTGATCCTGCAACGCCAGATTATGTCGTCGGGCTGATCCGGCCAGGCGTGGAGCAACTGCTTGCGGACCACGGCCTTGATATGGACGCGGTGGAAGCGCTAGGCGTTGCGATACCGGGTCTGGTTGAGACAGACGGGCTGATCGTCTTCGCGCCCAATCTCAATTGGCGATCCATCGACATCAAAGCGATGATCGAGAAGGCGTTTGACCGACCGTCCGACCGTCCTCTGCACCTGCATTTTGACAATGATGCCAATGCCTGCGCCCTGTCAGAAGGGTACGACCAGCATGGCCGCAATGCCGGAACGCTTGCCTACTTCCTTATGGAGATCGGTGTCGGTCTCGGCATCCTTCATGAGGGACAGGTGTTCCGTGGGTTTGAAGGTGTAGCCGGCGAGATCGGGCATGGCCGGTTTTTCTGTAGCCTTGGCGATGAGCAGGACAACGCTGCGACGCCAACCTTTGAGGAAACTGTCGGGCGAGAGGCGGTGTTGCGTCTGTGTCGAAAAGGTGGTGTCGAGGCTTCATCGGTCAGTGAGGTCGTTGCGCTTGCGGAAGCCGGCGACGAAGGCGTGCGTGGTGTTTTTGATGTCTGGGCTCGCCGCCTTGCAATAGGCGTGGCCAACCTTGCCGTCATTCTCAATCCCAGTGAGATCGTGCTTGGCGGCAAGACGGCGGCGATGTTTTCCATCGATCCGAAGCGGGTCCATGACGAGGCCAATCGACACCTTCGCTTTATGTTCAAGACGCCGACCATTCGCGCCAGTTCACGCGGCGTTTTGGCGGCGAGTTTTGGTGTCGCCTACGCTGTTCACCGCCAAAGGTTCGGCGTCGCCGATGTTCCAGGCCTTTCATTAACTGCCTGATTTTTAATGCTCTTTATTGGGTCCGGTTGAGGTCATGCGTGGCTTTTGAGGGCTGTGAACAATGGCGCCCCGTAAAAGCCGGTTGACAGCGCCGGACTTTGTTTGCACTTTGAACAAACTCGGATGAAACCGGTCTCGGAACGTTTCGCCATGGCGATGTGTCGAAGGCCGCATAAGCAAACAAAAGCGGCGTGACCGAGCACGCTCGCCCAGGGATGGAACAGATGAAAAAATTGCTCGCATCGTCCGTATGCGTGGCCGCGCTCGCGGTCGGCGCAACCAGCACAGCCAACGCCGAAGGTGTCGAGGTTCTGCACTGGTGGACGTCTGGCGGTGAAGCGGCCGCCGTTCAGGTTCTCAAAGATTCGCTCGAAGCTCAGGGCTATGCCTGGGAAGACATGGCTGTTGCCGGTGGTGGTGGTGATGCTGCTCGCACCACGCTTCGCGCCCGTGTTGTTGCCGGCGATCCGCCGACCGCGGCTCAGCTCTTGGGTATGCAGGTGACCGAGTGGGCTCAGGAAGGCTTCCTGGGCGACCTCAACGATGTTGCTGCTGCCAATGGTTGGAACGATGTTGTGCCGGCTGCTGTGCAGGGCTTCGGCGTTTACGACGGCAACTGGGTTGCTGCTCCGGTCAACATTCACCGTCCGAACTGGCTCTGGATGAACGCTGACATTTTCGAGTCCAACAATCTGGATGTTCCCACCACATGGGATGAGTTCAACGCGGTTGCCGAGCAGCTTCAGGGCCTGGGTATCATCCCACTCGCCCATGGCGGCCAGCCCTGGCAGGACGCAACGATCTTCGACGATGTGGTTTTGGGTCTCGGCGGTGCTGACTTCTATCGTTCGGCCATTTTGGAACTCGACGAAGATGCACTCGGCTCCGACTCGATGGTCGCCGTCTTCGACCAGATGCGCACGATCCGCGGTTTCGTGGACGACAACATGTCGGGCCGTGACTGGAACCTGGCCACCGCCATGGTGATCCGCGGTGAAGCTGCCATGCAGCTGATGGGCGATTGGGCAAAGGGTGAAATCACCGCTGCCGGTCTAACGCCAGGTGGCGAAATCACCTGTGCCACGGCGCCTGGAACGGAAGGTTCCTTCCTGTTCAACACCGACTTCTTCGCCATGTTCGATGTGTCGGACGCAGACGCTGAAGCCCAGCAAGCACTGGCTACCGGCATTCTGGACCCCGGCTTCCAGGAGGCTTTCAACATCGTGAAGGGCTCGATCCCGGCGCGTCTTGATGCTGATCCATCAGCCTTTGATGCTTGCGGCCAGAAGTCGATTGCTGACCTTGCGTCTGCAGCAGAAGCTGGCACGCTGCTGGGTTCCTTGGCCCATGGCCATGGTCAGCCGAGCGCCATCCAGGGTGCGATCGTTGACGTCGTCACGCAGCACTTCAACTCCGACATGTCGTCGGCCGATGCTGTGACAGCGCTGGTCAACTCGGTCAACGCCGCTCGCTAACGGCTTTGCACTTTAGGTCCTGCCGCTCTTTAACTAAGCTGCAGGGCCTGAAGACCTGCCACATCACGCGGCGGTCGCTTTTTTTGTGACCGCCGCTGCTGTCTCTAAGGCCCTCATCGAAAGGGCCACTGTCCGGGGGGACTCACGGGATGCAGCGCCTTATCGCCCGCGTCATGCCCATTACGGTGCTGTCGCCGACGCTGATCATCACGACGATCTTTGTCTACGGCTTTATTGTCTTTTCTGTCGTCCTGTCCTTCACGGGCTCACGGATGTTTCCGCGGTTCACGTTCGTTGGATGGGATCAGTACACCCGTTTGTTCGCCAACCCGCGCTGGGACGTGGCGTTCGACAACATGCTGATCTTCGGCTTTCTGTACATCGCTCTGTCGACCCTTATCGGTCTGACACTTGCGATCCTGCTTGATCAGAAGATCCGCAATGAAGGCGTGCTGCGCACGATCTACCTCTATCCGATGGCGATCTCCTTCATCGTCACAGGCGTGATCTGGCAGTGGATCATGAACCCCGGACTCGGCATACAGAAGCTGGCGCGCGATTTGGGTTGGGAGACCTTCACCTTCGACTGGATCGTACAGAACGACATGGCCATTTACTGCGTGGTCATAGCCGGTGTATGGCAGGTGTCAGGCTACATCATGGCGCTGTTTCTCGCCGGTCTGCGTGGCATCAGCGCCGATATCGTCAATGCCGCCAAGATGGATGGCGCGGGCACGATCCAGACCTATCGGCACGTTATTCTGCCCGAACTTCGGCCAATGTTTTTGACGGCTTTCGTGGTGCAGGCGCACCTGGCGATCAAGAGCTACGACCTTGTGGTCGCGCTCACAAAGGGTGGACCTGGTTTCTCCACCGAGCTGCCGTCCACGTTCATGTACGCCCACACCTTCACGCGCAACGAGATGGGCCTTGGCGCCGCCAGCGCCGTCATCATGCTTTGCATGATCGCAGCGGTCGATGACCCTTATCTTTACTCGGAGATTCGCAATGAGCGTCGCAGCGCTTGAGACGGCGCGCACCGGCGAGCCGGGTGCGGAGGTCGATTGGGGCAAACGGGTCAGCCGTTTCGCCGTTTATGCAGCGCTTGTTTTCATGGCGCTGGTGTTTCTGGTGCCGCTCATGTCCATGGTTTTCACTAGCCTGAAGGACATGGACGAAATTCGCGGCGGCAATTTGCTGGCGCCGCCGCAGGTTTTGACGTTCGAGCCTTGGATCAAGGCGTGGAGCGAGGCCTGCATTTCTGTTCGCTGCGATGGCCTGTCACCCTATTTCATCAATTCGCTTTTGATCGTGGTGCCGGCAGTGATCATCTCGGTCGGGCTGGGCGCGCTCAATGGCTATGTGCTGACAATGTGGCGCTTCCCTGGTGCTGACTGGGTGTTCGGTGCGCTCTTGTTCGGCTGCTTCATCCCCTTCCAAATCGTGCTCATCCCCATGGCGCGCATGCTGGGCCTGATGGGACTGGCGGGGTCTATTCCCGGCGTTGTGTTCGTGCACGTGGTCTACGGCATTTGCTTCACCACGCTCTTTTTTCGGAACTATTACGCCTCCGTGCCCAAGGAACTTGTGAAGGCGGCCAGTGTCGATGGCGCAGGGTTCTGGGCGACCTGGTGGCATATCCTGCTGCCGATCTCCTGGCCGATCATCACCGTGTCGGTGATCTGGCAGTTCACTGGCGTTTGGAACGACTTCCTGTTCGGAGTGTCGTTCGCGGCGGGTGACAACCAGCCTGTAACGGTGGCGCTCAACAATCTGGTGAACACCTCCACCGGGGTGAAGGAATACAATGTCGATATGGCGGGCGCGATCATCTCCGCCTTCCCAACCTTGTTTGTGTATGTCGTTGCCGGCCGCTTCTTCCTGCGCGGTCTGATGTCCGGCGCGGTTAAGGGGTAACAGCTTATGACGACGCTCGCCGTTCAGGACGTGAAGAAGGACTTTGGCGCTACCAAGGTGCTGAAGGACATTGATATGGAGATCGGCACGGGGGACTTCCTCGTGCTGGTCGGACCATCTGGGTGCGGAAAATCGACGCTTCTCAACATCATTGCCGGTCTGGAGAAACAGACGTCCGGCGAGATTTTGATTGCTGGCAAAGATGTCAGTCATCTGGAGCCCAAGGCGCGTGATATCGCGATGGTGTTTCAATCCTATGCGCTCTATCCGTCGATGACGGTGGAGCGAAACATCGGCTTTTCGCTGGAGATGGCAGGCGTTGATAAAGCGACTCGCAAAGAGCGCATTCGCGAGGTCGCCGAGCTATTGAAGATCGAGGAGCTGCTCAACCGGCGCCCGAGCCAGCTTTCCGGCGGTCAGCGCCAGCGCGTGGCCATGGGGCGGGCCTTGGTGCGCGAACCGCAAATCTTCCTGTTCGATGAGCCGCTTTCCAACCTGGATGCCAAGCTGCGCGTTGATATGCGCGTTGAAATCAAGAAGCTTCACCAGCGGCTTGGTGCCACCATCGTTTACGTCACCCATGACCAGATTGAAGCCATGACGATGGCCACCAAGATTGCCGTGATGAAGGGCGGGATCATCCAGCAGTTTGGTGCGCCGAAGGACATCTACGACCGGCCCTCGAACACGTTTGTTGCAACGTTCATGGGCTCGCCGGCGATGAACCTCATCGCTGGAACGCTCGTCTCAAATGGCGCTGGTTTGGCCGTGAAGGCTGGCGAGGAAACCATTCCCGTTCCCGGGCACATCGCTGCTGACGGGCTCAGCGAGGGGCAGTCGGTACAGTTGGGACTGCGCCCGGAGGCCGTTCATCTGGAGAGCGAAGTGGCACACGATACCCGGCTTGCCGATGGCTGGGTGTTCGACCGGGTGATCGAGGTCACCGAGCCGACCGGCCCGGCAACACTCGCGCTGTTTGAGATGGGCGGTGAGGAGTTCCACGCTTCACTGTCGGGCGATGCGGAGGTCGAGGCCGGCCAATCCTATCGCTTTAAGGCCGACCTCTCCAAAGCCCTGCTGTTCGATTCTCAAAGCGGTGATCGCTTGCCTCATTCCGATGAAGTGCGGCAATCGCCGAAGACGCAAGCCGCCTGACCATGACCGATCCAACCCCCCTCAGGATCGGCGTGCTGGGCGCCGGTCCGATCGCTCAGTTCGGCCATTTTGAGGCCTGCGCCAAGGCGTCCAACGCCGAGCTTTATGCCATTTGCGATGTTGCCGAGGACCTTGCGCAGCGCATGGCCGTGACCCATGCCGCGGGTCGGGTCTACACCGACTATGACGCGATGTTGGCCGATCCTGACGTCGACGGAGTGATCATTGCAACGTCCGATGCTTTCCATGTGCCCGCCGCGAGCGCCGCGCTGGAGGCTGGCAAGGCCGTGCTCTGTGAGAAGCCGCTGGGCATTTCCGTCGACGATGTGCTGGCCCTGGAAGAGGTTGTCACGCGCACCGGCGGTTATCTCCAGGTTGGCCATATGAAGCGTTTCGATCCGGGTATCGAAGCGGCCAAAACCTTCATCGACACCAAGATGGGCGAGGTTCAAGCGTTGAAAGCCTGGTACTGCGATTCCACGCATCGCTACACCAACACCGATGCGGTCCAGCCCCTACCGGTGCGGTCTGCCAACGCCAAGAAGCCTTCCGCCGACCCGAAGGCCGACAAGCAGAGCTATTTCATGCTGGCCCATGGTTCGCATCTGGCGGATTTGATGCGGCATCTGGCTGGTCCCATCACAGCTGTGAATGCGCGCCTCTCTGAGCGTTATGGGGCCTATTGCTGGTTCGTCGAAGTGGCTTTTGAGAACGGCACGCTCGGCCATTTCGATCTCACGGTTGCCGTGCGGATGGACTGGCATGAAGGCTTCCAGATGTATGGCGAGCGCGGTGCCGTCCTCGCGAAGACCTACAACCCTTGGTACTACCGATCATCGGAGATCGACATCTTCGATGAAGAAACCGCGACCAGTTCACGCGTGTTGGGCGCTGACGGCCACTTTTTCCGCCGCCAAGTGGAAGGGTTTGCGCGCGCGGCACGCGGTGAGGCGACACAGGCAGCGACCATCGCGGATGGTCTTGCCAGCGTGCGCATGATGGCAGCGATCCGCCAATCTGTTTCCGAGAGCCGGTGGGTGGACGTTGCCACCGCCACCGGGTCTGTGTGAGGCGCGGGCCCATGCAGATCGGGATCTTCGGCAAGACTTTCCCCGGCAGCGATCCCGATCAGGTGTTCGCCGCGGTGAAGGCTGCCGGTTTCGATGCCGTCCAGCACAATTGGGCGTCGTCAGGTCTGGCCTCGATCCCAGAAGCGATACCGGAGGGTTCCGCTGCCACAGCCAAGGCGGCCGCGGACAAGCACGGGCTCGCCATGGCGGCCATCTCAGGTACGACCAACTTGATCCATCCTGATCTTCAGGCCCGGCAGACTGGTGTTGAGCGACTAAAGGGCATCATTCGCGAGGCGCCCGCCCTCGGTGCACCCGTGGTGACGCTGTGCACCGGCTCGCGCAATGCTGACGACCAATGGGCAGGCCACCCGGACAACCAAAGTCCATCGGCTTGGAGGGACCTCTTCGCCGCGCTTGAGCAGCTCCTCCCGGAGGCCGAAGCCGCCGGTGTGAAGCTTGGCGTTGAGCCGGAGCTCGCCAACGTCATCAACTCCGCCAAGGCAGCCAAGCGTTTGATCGGTGAGGTCCAGTCGGACGCGCTGACCATCGTGTTCGATCCGGCGAACCTGTTCGAGGTCGCTTCGCTCGACGAGCAGCAACACGTCATCGCCGAAGGCCTGGAGATTTTGGCCGAGTCCATCGGCATGGCGCATGCCAAGGACCGCACTGAGGATGGTGGTTTCACCACTGCCGGGCAGGGCGTGCTCGATTATCCCTTCTTTCTGGAACGCCTCGGCATGGTCGGCTTTTCCGGGCCGCTCATCACACATGGATTGAGCGCCGAAGACGCGCCGGGCGTCGCGGCGTTCCTGAAGGAGCAGCTGGCATGATGCGCACCTTCGATCATGATGGCGTGACGCTTTCCTACAGGGACGAAGGGTCGGGACCGGCCATCATCTTCCAGCACGGGCTTGGCGCCTCCGCCGAGCAGCCTTTCGAGGTGATGACCGAGGTAACGGGTTTCCGGCGGATTACGCTGGAATGCCGCGCCCAAGGCGCAAGCGCCGTGGGGCCGACGGAAAGCCTGTCTATCTCAACCTTTGCCAGTGATGTTCTAGCGATGGCTGACCATCTGGGTCTCAGCCGCTTTCACCTCGGTGGCATCTCCATGGGCGCAGCGATCAGCGCACGGCTGGCCGTGCTTCATCCTCGTCGCATCCAATCACTCTGTCTGGCGCGGCCGGCCTGGGTCAGTGACGCTGCGCCGGCGAACATGGCGATCTTTGCAGAGGCTGCCCGCTTCATGGCCGCCCATGGACGCGAAGAGGGGCGGGCTCGATTCCAGGCGGCTCCAGCCTTTGCAGCGCTCCAGAAAGCATCTCCCGACAATGCCTCTTCGCTGCTTGGACAATTTGATGCGCCCGAATTCGTTGTGCGCGCGGCGCTGTTGTCGGCGATTGCGACCGATGGGCCAGGGGTTACGTTGGCCCAGCTTTCAGAGCTCTCCATGCCCACCATGGTGATCGGCCATGACCAAGATGCGGTGCATCCGCTTGGTTTCGCGGAAACCTTGGCTGGCCTGATCCCGGCAGCTGACCTTGTGACCATCACGCCCAAGAGCGTGAGCCGCGAGGCTTATCTCACCGATTTTTCCCAAACGGTCGGGTCTTTCTTCGAGGCGGCTGAACGCAGCGAGGCGCTCGTTCATGGCTGATGCGCCAACTCTGCTGGTTGCCGATCTGGGCGGTACGTCGATGAAAATCGGTGCCGTGGTCGATGGCGTGCCGCAGGCGATCCATCAGCGGGTAGCATCCTCAAACTTCCGAACGCGAGACCCGCTGGGGGCGATGGCTGAGGTTCTCTCCGGGTTCGCATCGGAGCACCGGCTGTCGCCTGAAGCGGTGGTGATGACGGTGCCGGGCTTTGTCGATCGGGATTTCGATCACGCGCTCTATGTCGCTAACATTCCTGAGCTCAATGGATTGGCCGTCGCCTCCGGTCTTTCGGCGCGTCTTGGAAAGCCGGTCATGCTGGAGCGTGATGCTGTGCTCCTTCTGCAGGGCGAGCAGCTTCAAGGGGCTGCACAGGGCCAAGATTGCGTGCTCGGCATCTTCTTCGGTACCGGAGTTGGTGCCGCCTTCATCGACGATGGCGAGGTGTTCCGTGGTGCCGGTTGGGCGCTTGAAATCGGCCATATGCCGATCCATGGCGACGCCGAGCCGCTGGACGGGCTGAAGGCGGATTCGTTGGAGGTCTATGCCTCCGGCCGGCGCCTCAATGCCTTGGCGGTCCATCATGCCGTCGCGGTTGAGGATCTATTCCGACCTGGCGGGCCGCCGGCTTTGCAGGCTGATCTTGATCTGTTTGTGCGCGACCAGGCCTTTGCCACGGCCTCGGTGATGCTGATGCTCTGCCCCAAGGCGCTGGTGCTGGGTGGTGGTATTCTCGATATGGCCGGCTATCCGCGCGATGCGCTGGTTCGGCAAATCCGCGAGCGGGCGACGCTGCCGCCAAGCCGCGCGCTTGATGTTCGCTTCGCCCAACTGGGCTGGCGTGCGGCGCTGCACGCGTCGGCCCGTCTTGTGTCGGAACGCCTCAGTGCGCCGGCGCGCCCACCTTCTATCCCGCAAGAGGACGCTCTTCATGCCCGCTGATCATCTGCCCAACCGCCTTGGCATCCACGCGCTGGTGTGGACCGGATCGTGGGATGAAACCGAGCTAAACCGCGCGTTCGAGCGTAGTCGCGCCATCGGCTATGAGTTGATCGAGCTGCCACGCTTTGACCCTTCCATGATCGCGGTGGACACCTTGCGCCGCATGCTGGATGCGCATGGGTTGAAATGCGCCATCACCATGGGCCTTGCTTGGGATGCCGACATTTCCAACCCGGACGCGGAGATCGCGCGGCGCGGCGAGGTGATGCTGGAAAATGCCGTCTCAGCCGCCCGCGATATCGGTGTCGAGCTCCTTGGCGGCATCCTCTATTCAGCGCTCGGCAAGTACCCCAAGGCTCCAACCGCGCAAGGCCGGCAGAACGCCGTTGATGCGATCCGGCGCGTGGCCGAGAAAGCAGAGGCTGCCGGCGTGCCAATGGTTCTGGAAGTGGTGAACCGCTACGAGACCAACCTGCTCAACACCACCGATCAGGGCCTGCAGTTCCTTGCTGATGTCGGCCATAGCTGGCCAAAACTGCACCTTGATACCTACCATATGAACATTGAGGAATCCGATATTGCCGACGCCATTCGGCGTGCTGGCGATCAGCTTGGCTACTTCCATATTGGCGAGAACAATCGGGCGCAGCTTGGCTCGGGCAACATCGATTTTGCCGGTACGTTTTCGGCGCTGCGCGACATTGATTATCGCGGCTGGGTAACCTTTGAGAGCTTCTCATCTGAAGTTCTGGATGAGGGGCTCTCCAACGATATCGCGATTTGGCGGAACACCTGGACCGATAACCTTGCCCTTTCAGACCATGCCCATCGCTACATGGTCTCGCAGATGGAAGCTGCCGTAGTGCGCGCCGGAGGGTAACCCGCCTGCGCCGCCATTAGCGCAAGCTAGTTTCGTTTGATGGCAAAAGAAGGCGTTCAAGTTTCGCGTCGTTGCGGGAATTGCGCAATGTGTAAAATGGCATTCTCGCATGATGCCTTGGCGACGAAAGCCATGCCTTGTCGGCGATCAGCCCTTTAGGCAAAAAGGAGGGACGATCCCCCCCCATTGCGGTGCTTTGCCATGTCGCTGTCTGAATCCTTGTCTTCGCCGTCTGCCTCCATCACGCCGCAGCCTGTCATCCAGCGCTGGTTTGTGGTGGGCGTGCTTGCGCTGACACCGGTCCTTGCCCTGCATATCGGCGACTTGCTCGCCTGGCGCCGCTC
>ERZ1740060.920-NODE-920-length-11796-cov-7.909207_pt1 | contig 11796 bp, 11 predicted proteins | sample MGYA00581743_ERZ1740060 | MGnify/ENA primary metagenome ERZ1740060 (study PRJEB43018, sample SAMN04849235) | marine metagenome | isolation source: floating plastic debris | place: Pacific Ocean | collected 2008-08-27 | study: EMG produced TPA metagenomics assembly...
CCCTTTACCCCGGCCGTGGCCCTCCTGCGCCGTTTCCAGGGGTTCCCCCGCCTCCCGCCCGATGGGGTGGCCTGCGATCACCTCCCCTTGGCGGTGCGGGCGGCAGGGGGTTTGCTGCAATACCTGGAGGCCACCCAAAAAGACACCCAGGTCCCCTTACAGCTCCTCTCAACCTATGTGTTGAGCGACTTTTTGGTTCTCGATCACCAAACCCGCCGCAACCTCGAAATCACCCAAACCTGTCGAGATGGCACCTACAACGGCTCTCTGCTCTGGGCCTTAGACCGCACCGTTACCGCCATGGGTGGGCGGGCCTTAAGGCGTTGGCTGCTGCAGCCTTTACTAGAGCCTGCAGCGGTTTGCCAGCGCCAAGCCACGATTACCGAACTGGTCACCAACGGCCCCTTGCGGCAAGCGCTGCAGCAGCAACTCAAGCAAATTTATGACCTAGAGCGGTTAGCCGGTCGGGCCGGTTCGGGAACCGCCAATGGTCGGGATCTAGTGGCCCTAGCGGATTCCTTTGGTCGCCTGCCCATCTTGGCTGCCCTAGTAGAGTCGGCAGAGTCGCCCCACTTGACTGCCCTGCAGCATGTGCCTCCTGAATTAGAGCAGCTAGGAGATAAGCTGCGATCTCACCTAGTCGAGCAGCCGCCCCTCTATCTAACCGAGGGCAACCTGATTCGAGACGGGGTAAATCCAGATTTGGACCAGCTCCGCAGTCAGGTCAAGGGAGACCAAGACTGGATTGCCCAGCTCGAACCGGCAGAGCGGCAGCGCAGCGGGATCAGCACCCTCAAGGTGGGCTTTAATAAAGCCTTTGGCTACTACATCAGCATTTCGCGCAATAAGGCTGACCAAGCCCCCGATAACTACATCCGCAAGCAAACCCTCACCAATGAGGAGCGCTATATCACTCCAGAACTGAAGGAACGAGAAGCGCGGGTATTCAATACCCAGGCCCAGATTCATGCCCTGGAGTACGAGATTTTTCAGCAGTTGCGGGAAGAAGTGGGCCACCATGTCGCCACCATCCGTGCAGTGGCGCGTCGCGTGGCCGCAGCGGATGTGCTAGCAGGTCTGGCAGAGGTGGCCATTTACCAGGGCTACTGCTGCCCTGAAATCACCCCCACCCGTGAACTGAGCCTCACCAGTGGACGCCACCCGGTCGTGGAGCAGCTCTTGCCTGCAGGCTTCTTTGTTCCCAATGACACGGGACTGGGAGGCCGGGCAGAGCAGGGGAGCAGCGGGGCAGGGGAGCAGGGGAGCGGGGGAGATGAGGATATAGCCAGCGATATTACACCTAAGCCCTCTAGGCAGGCTGCGCCATCACCCCTAACGCCTCCGGCGACGCTACGCGAACACCCCATCACCCCATCACCCCATCACCCTACGCCTGATCTGGTCATCCTTACCGGCCCCAACGCCAGCGGTAAGAGCTGCTATCTGCGGCAGGTCGGGCTGATTCAATTGATGGCCCAGGTGGGCAGCTTTGTCCCCGCTAAAGCGGCTACGTTGGGAATCTGCGATCGCATTTTTACGCGGGTGGGCGCTGTCGATGACCTGGCCACGGGGCAATCCACCTTCATGGTGGAGATGAACGAGACGGCTAATATTTTGAATCACGCCAGCGATCGCTCCCTGGTGCTGCTGGATGAAATTGGCCGGGGCACCGCCACTTTTGACGGCCTCTCCATTGCCTGGTCCGTCGCAGAATACCTGGCCAGTGAGCTGCGGGCACGCACCATCTTTGCCACCCACTATCACGAGCTGAATGAACTGGCCGGGATTTTAGACAACGTGGCCAATTACCAGGTCACCGTCAAAGAAATGCCTGACCAAATTGTGTTTCTGCATCAAGTCCGTCCGGGGGGAGCCGATCGCTCCTACGGCATTGAGGCGGGCCGTTTGGCGGGCCTGCCCCCCACCGTGATTAAACGGGCGCGAGAAGTGATGGGCCAAATTGAGAAGCACAGCAAAATTGCCGTGGGCTTACGCAAAGGGGCACAATTTGAGCGCAATGGAGCCAAGCATCGCACCCGCCGTTCGGCTGAAGCCTCCCCTAACGGGCAATTGGATATTTTTGGCGCTTGATTGGCAAGACGGGCGTGGCCATGTTCACCCGGCTAGGTTTCTGCAATTCACTACCCACACGCCCTGCTCAGTTAACGAGCTGCACTTTTCCCGCGCGAATATCATCAAGGACGCGGTTGATTTGATTGCGATCGCGGACATCCATACTGGGATTCCCCAAGATAGCCGTAGTTAACTGCAGGTGTTCGCGGCGACTGAGGCGACGGCGACTGAGGACACGTTGCACCATAGCTTCGATGGGGGATGGAGGGGTACCTTCAGTGGCGACTGCCATAGCTGCGACTCCTGGAAAATAAATCTCACGAAAAGGCCGTTAAACCTCTTTAAGCTTGAGTTTAAGAAGAGAGTATGGGCACCAGCATCAGCAGAGTTTCGGACTCCCAGGGCGAGTCCACAAGTAAGTGCTCCGTATTTCCATGGGGTTTAAGTCAGCAAGGGGATGTAGACATCCAGGTATGGCCAATGCCGCAAGCTTTGCGGCATTGGCCACGCCAGAAAGCTTGTGGATAAAGACTTAGCGCTTGCAAGCGTGCCGGAGGCTTTCTGGCCAAAGCTATAAAAGTCTTGCTGGGCAAGTTGACCACGCCCGTTCCCAATTACTAGGGGCTGAAACCTTCGCACCACCAGGATCCTAATTTTAATTGATGACAACCCCTAGCACTCTTTAAAGAGTGGCTGCCTTCAATGCGTCAAGGTTAGGGCGCACCTTAACGCGGACCATCATAGCGGTAATGTTGTCGTGGCCATTGTGCTCATTGGCTAGCTCCACCAATTGCGAAACGCCTTCTTCTAAATCAGCGCGGGATCGCATCAGCGGCTCAATATGGCTCTCTGCATAATTCTCAAGAAAGTCATTGTCGCTGAGGCCATCGGAGCAGAGCAGCAGCAGCATATCTTCTGAGAGAGGCAGGCGCGTAATCCCAGGACGAACATCTTTTTGGGAACGAGGCCCCAGGGCTTGGGTAAGTTGGTAAGCATCAGGACGCGCGTAGGCGATCGCGGGCTCTACCCCTCGCTGAATCTCCCGCTGGCCCACCTCATGGTCAACAGTAATTTGCTGCAGCCCTTGGCGACGGGTCAATGTGTATAAACGGCTATCCCCCACATGGGCAACCAGGGCGTTGCTATCTTGCAGGAGCACCATCACCAAAGTAGTTCCCATGCGGCCACTCCCGGCCTGCCCCTCAGATTCATTTTTCTCAAAAATACTTTGATTGGCAGCCATAATGGCCGCCTTGACCGTTTCGTCATCAGGTAGTTGGTCTGGGTCTGACCAATGGGCCTGAAAATAGTCCTTTAAGGTCGAAACCGCTAGGGCACTGGCCACCTCTCCCCCAGCGTGCCCCCCCATACCGTCGCACAGAATATACAAACCCTTAGCCTTGAGCTTTGGGCCTTTCGGAGTATCCATCTTTTGCAGATGGGTTTCAGCAAAGAAGGAGTCTTCGTTATGATCCCGCTGCTGACCCACGTGGGTGCGCCCGACCTCATCCAGCTTGAAGAGCTGCATCGGCAAGGCCATAGTGGGTAAGTCTGACAGCTCGGCTCCGGTCTTAGCCTCGCTTACATCGTCCCCTAAGGTGTCATCGTCTGACAAATTAGCCAAGAGATCCTCATCTGAGATCATCTCAACCGCAGCAGCCTTATCGTCTAAGTTAAGAGGCTCTTCGTTAAGAGGCTCTTCAACAGTCTCAACCCAATCGACGGGGGGTTCCATCGTATCGGCAAACGCATCAATTTCGGGAACAGAGGATTGCGCTTCCCCCTGCTGGAGTTGATCCGCCAGGTTCGCTAGGGTTTCCTTAACCGCAGTCGCCTGGATCAGCTTGCCCGCCGCAACGGCTTCTGCTAAGGCTTCTACAGCGTTCAACGCTTTGTCCTCTTGAGCCGTATCCGCTAAGAGCCGCTGCCAGGTTTTACCCAAATGACTCAAGGTTAAATCGCCGCTAGCTTCCCCGATCTGAAGCCGTCGCAAGCAGAAAATCTGGTCCTCATCAACCCGCAAGTTGTCGAGGTCCAGCAAACTCCCTTGGCCCGACCACGGTACGAGCGCTTCCCACAGGTCCACCATTTCATAAAGCCAATGGATCACCTGTAGCGGCTCAATGCCCTCGTTAGCCAGCGCTGCAGATAGGCTTTCCCAACTGGAGCGATCTTCTAAGATAAGGGCCACATATCCATTCCGCTGCCAGGCCGCATGCAGCTCTGGAATCGCTGGAAACAGTTGTCCTTTTAAGCCAATGTAAGGCTGGCTAATGGAGGGTAGCGTAATGGTTTCGCCCTCATCCGCCTCACCATCGTCATCTTCCTCGCCCCCTTGGGTCAAAACCGCCACAGGCGAGAGCGAAGCGGGCTTACAGTCAACAACTTTGAGTTCTAAAACCTCATCAATGAGGCGATCGCTTTCTACCCCACCATGGACTTGATAGCGCTGCTTGGCATCCAAAAAGCGATCGCTAACCAGCCATTTTTGTAGCGCTAGAACGGGAGCGGTTTCACCCTCATCAAGTACTGCGCAGGGAACTAAAACGGCCTGCAGTGTCCTCAAAGGACTGCCACAGCGTTGGCAAAATCGATTTTCGGTGGGGTTCTCAAACTGACATTGAGGGCAGACGAGCATAGCCAGGAGACCAGACGTTTTATACGGCAATGAGTTCAGTAAGCGCCGCTACCATACCGCAACCCAGGAACCCCAGACAGCCAGACTGACTACTGATGTTTAATTCAATCAGGATTGAGATCCTAGAGGTTCCCATTAACGATATATCGAAATTCGGGGACTGCCTACCTAAATTTATGGCAAAGCCTAGCCCCCTTTGTCAGGACAGTCCCCGCCACTTTGCAGAAGCTTTATATTGATTGCGTCAAATGCCCGTACCAAGCCGGTACTGATAGTACCTTACAGTGGCAGCCCCACCGCCTGCCCTAAAGTCTGACGCTCCGATGCTTGCAGCGATCGCCATTGCCCTGGGGGCAAATCGGCTAAATGCAACGGCCCAATCTGAACCCGCACCAGCCGCAATGTAGGATGTCCAACAGCGGCGGTCATGCGTCTAACTTGACGGTTGCGCCCCTCCTTCAGGGTCAACGCCAGCCAGCAAGTTGGGACCGTCTTACGCAATCGAATCGGAGGCGTTCGCGGCGGCAGGTTAGGTTCCGTTTCTAAGCGTCGAACCTGGGCAGGGCGGGTTGAGCGCCCTCGAATCATCACCCCTGTCCTCAAAGCCTCCAAAGCTGAATCGCTGGGCATGCGCTCTACTTGTACCCAATAGGTGCGGGGATGGCCTTGAGCCGGATCACTGAGGCGATGCTGTAGTACCCCATGGTTGCTGAGGAGCATCAGCCCCTCGCTATCGCGATCCAGCCGACCAATCGGATAAACCCTAGCCACAGGAACGTAGTCCTTCAGGGTCAGGCGATGGTCCTTCAGGACCGGTCTAGCCCCCTTAGGGCGGCTACGCCAACGACCATCTTCCTGGCGATCGGTGAATTGACTCAGCACATCGTAGGGTTTGTGAAATACCAGATAGCGATAGCTTTTGGGATGCGATGCCTTAAACGGTTTACTGCGCCGAAAAGATCCTCTGGACAATCAAGACCTCCCAAGGTTTGAAGGGGGCATCAAGCTCTTTACAGAGCGCAATGAATTAGTGGATTATCCTCAATTAATGTTGAGAAACAATGCTGTTTTCAGGCGGGCAGATATGCTGAATAAATTAAGCGCCCTGCCAGGAAACTTTAAGCCATGGATAAGCTACAACGATACCGTTTTGTCTGCACCCTAACCTTTGGTGATGTGTACGGTCAGATCATTGCTTGGCTAGTTGTACTGTTGATTAGCTTGGCGGCATCTATGGGGCTGATGGGGGCGCGCCAACCGCTCTATGCCTTAGTTTCCGTAGGGTTGATCTTGGTGTTGTCTTTACCCTTCCTACTATTTGCATTTGTCACGACCCTGGTTAACCACATTGAGTTTGCCACGGTTGATCCAGCTGCAGAAACCGCTGAAAAGAATGACGCTGCTTTTGCTCAGCAAACGGCCCAGGCAGCGGGTTAAGGCATGGCGGTTTTAAACTAAATTCCTCCTCAGTTTTGCCAGGGTCGAGTCTAGCTCGGCCCTGGCTTTTAAGGGATGCTGAGGCGGTTTTCAACGGCCTCTAGGCTGCGGCGATCGCGCAGCATGAGGGGATGGGCTAGGGCTGGAATTTGCCCCATTGTCCCAACCGATAGTCGTGAACTGTGGGCGGGCAAAATCATCAGGTCATAGGGGGTCCAAAGGGAGGTAAACTGCACCTGCTCTAAGTCAGTCAACGTGCCGTTGAGGTCATTTAAAAAGTCACTGTTGGGGCGCATTTGTTTTACCCCAGGGCGATGGCGGGCATAGGCTGTCCAGGTGCCGTTGTGAGGAGAGGACAAGGTGATAAATCGCTGAACCTGTTTCAAACCACCTAGGCGTTGTAGATAGTAGCGGCTAACGATTCCCCCCATACTGAAGCCAATTAAATCAAAGGGTTGGTCGGCAAGATCCCTAGCCACATAATCGCGAACCTGCAGAGCTAACTGGTCCAGCCCCACTTCGCCTCGATTGGGCACCAGATCAAGGGAGTGGACAGACCAAGCGTGATCGCCTAGATAAGCCGCCATCTTGTCAAAAACGCGATGGGTGTCACCGATCCCGTGGATTAGCAGCACTGGATTCTTGCTTGAGGCCATGGCCCACCCTTAAATCAGCCCTTGCAGTTTAAGCAGCCCTAGCCTTGCCCCAACAGTCCCGAGGGCAGTTTTTGAACTGATCCCATTTATAAAATTGTGGATGACGACGCGATCGCCCTACAATTTCAATCTCGCCCTATTGCCCAGTCACCATGCTCGATACCACTGACCTAAAACGGGAACTCGCCACGTTGTCTGAACGCCTGGGTAAAGCCCAGGCCTGTCTTTGACATTCCCGCCATCACTGCCACCATTCAAGACTTAGAGCAGCAAGCCGCTCAACCGGAGCTATGGGATGACCCAGCCCAAGCCCAACAAACCCTGCAAACCCTGAACGACCACAAGGCCCAACTGAGTCAAATGGATCAGTGGCAGGGTCGGTTTGAGGATGCCGAAGCCATTTTGGAACTCTTAGCTGAAGAACCAGATGACGCTCTCCTTGCTGAAGCCCAAACCAACGTCACAGAGCTCAACCAAGCCCTAGATCAGTGGGAATTGCAACAGCTACTCTCAGGTCCCTACGACAAAAATGGAGTGGTCTTGACCATTAATGCTGGAGCCGGGGGCACCGATGCTCAGGACTGGGCCGAGATGCTGCTGCGTATGTATACCCGCTGGGGTGAACGCCAGGGCTACAGCTTGAAATTGGTCGAACTCTCAGAAGGGGAAGAAGCCGGCATCAAATCTGCAACCCTAGAGATGGTGGGTCGCTATGCCTTTGGCTATCTCAAAAGTGAAAAGGGCACCCATCGACTGGTGAGAATTTCTCCCTTTAATGCCAACGGCAAGCGCCAAACCAGCTTCGCTGGCATTGAGGTGATGCCCATCTTGGACAAATCCCTAGAACTGGACATCCCAGAGAAAGATCTAGAAATTAAAACGTCCCGCTCGGGCGGTGCCGGAGGCCAAAACGTTAACAAGGTGGAAACGGCAGTCCGCATTACCCACCTGCCCACCGGGCTATCGGTACGCTGCACCCAAGAGCGATCTCAGCTTCAAAACCGAGAGAAGGCCATGGCCCTGCTCACGGCCAAACTATTGGTGATTGCCCAAGAACAGCAGGCCCAGGCCATCGCTGAGATCCGGGGTGATATGGTCGAGGCCGCCTGGGGCAACCAGATTCGCAACTATGTTTTTCATCCCTACCAGATGGTCAAAGACCTGCGCACTAATGAGGAAACCACCGCCATCGAGGATGTGATGGGGGGCGAGTTAGACCGGTTTATCCAAGCCTCTTTGCGACAGGGCACACAGATGGCCGAGATGGAGGCGGTGTAATACACTTGCCGCCGCTTTGCTTCACAATAAGCAATATCGCTGCCTAACTTTTGTGAGCCCAATGTCTGAAACGCCAATCCCTGAATCTCCCGTTGCCGAAGCACCTGCTGCTGAAGGCGCGGCCTCTTCTGAGCCACCTCCCAGCTATGTGAAGCTGGCCATGCGCAACATGGTGCGCAAAGGGGGCAAGTCGCTGTTTCATTTCACCCTAACGGCGATCGGTCTGATGGGGCTATTTGTGGGGCTAGCCTATCTCACCCACTAAGGAATGAGGGTTATGGCAGTCGCCAGTCCGGTTAGGACAAGACTGCGAGCCACTTTGCTTTTGCGCAAAGCATCAGGAGGATACTTGGTGTCTTAGAGTATTCCATCTAAAAAAGCATCCCGGCTGTCACTATGCCGAACGGGCGTTGTCTAGACAAACGAATCAATCCTTGACGGATGTTTGGACAACTAATTTAGCTGGAACACTCTTAAGCAAAGTGGCCAAAGCTACATATATCGCCCTTCAATGACTCTCGCCAAAGAATAGCTGAATCGATGGAAACTTGTTAATGCCAGGGCCGGGGCAATATCCGGCAATGCCCCAGCCGCTCACAAACAAATTGACCTGCCCCCAAAAATTAGCGGCAGATCAACTTGTTTGGCAGTGGGCAAATAAAAGCTGGGACTGAGCAACGGGTAAGACAGCCGCAGTCCAAACATATTGCGTTTCTCCGAGTAAGCGGCCTCTTAACGGGTGGCAAAGTTTGCCGGGTCCTGATCGCGGCGGTGGCGCATGGTTATCGGTGGGCCTTGGCGATCTCCCACCAGCGCAGCGGTTTCTTCTAAGGCCATGCGGAATCGTTTCGCCGCATAGATCGACATGTCGCGGGGCACATTGACGCGATCGCGCAAATACCGCAACCCAGCGTCAGACCCTTTCGGGGGTGGGCAGGGCTCTCCCGTCATCATCTGGGTGAGGGCACAGCGTAGGGCTTCCTCAAATAAGCCATCTTTGGCTGGATTCACTCGAATAATGTTCTGCCGATGCTTGAGCACCCGCTGTAGCGCCTCCGCTTTTGCTGTTTCTGGTTCTGGATAGGTGACATCGGGCAGCCCCAGCCAGGGGCCTTGATCCACCCGGTTTTTATTCACCTGCATCTGGGGTTCGCCATTCTCGTAGCAGCCGCCCATTTGCGGGGGCAGATCATGGGCATGGGTGTGAAAGTCGCTCTGGGTGCCGCAATACGTGGGGCGGGTTTCCATGGCGTCAAACCAGGCGGAAAAACCGGGATTGTCCTCCCTGAGGGAATAGCCCTTGTAGTAATAAAGGCTGGCATTCATACGCTCCACATAGGGGGTGAAAACCACATCAACAATGCCAAAGTCCTCTAAAAAGTAAGGGCCGGGGGTGCTGGCAAAGGCCTCCTCTACCAAGGACACTACCTTCGTAAATTGGTCGCGGTTGCGCTGATCCTCTCGGGCCGAGCGGGTGGGATAGCACAGCCAGCCACACCAAGCCCGGAACAGCAAACGCTCTAGCTGCCGCAGCGGCATCACCTGGGGATCGCTCATGGTCCAACCCAGGGGACCAAAGACTTTTTCGAGGGCAATCAAAATGTCGTCACTTTCGGTGATCAGACGCCCGTCCAGTTCCACGGCAGGCAACATGCCCGACGGGACCTTGCGCTTATACCAGCGCTCCTTCTCCCCGTAGCAAAACATGGTGACTTTCTCGATGCGGTAGGGGATTTGCTTCTCCTCTAGCCACAGCCAGATCTTTTGGCAATAGGGGCACCAGGCATGGTTATCCCGGTAGAGGGTGACCCGCACCTCGCTTTCTGATTGGCCAAACAGGCGCAACCGCGCTTGGGCATTGGTAGGGCCATTGACGGTGTCAATGTGAAAGTCGGTAAGGGCTTCTAGCTCTGGCCAACTGAGGGGGGTGGTCATGGGGCGATCGCTCACTGCAGTCTCTCAATTGAGCCTAGCCCAAGCGGGGCAGCTTGTGGGTGCGACCCCAAGCCGATGCCATAAGAAGCCGAATTGGGTTTACCCTTAGTCTCTTCACCCTTACACCCCGTCGCCCTTACACCCTTTCACTCCTCAACCCATGACCGTCGAAATCACCACCGCCACCCCAGCTGATATCCCCGTCCTATTTGAGCTGGTCCAAGCCTTAGCCGAATACGAAAAGCTCACCCACGAGGTCACGGGTACCCCAGAGGCCCTAGCAGAAAGCCTCTTCGGACCACGGCCCTATGCCGAAGCCTTGGTGGCACGGGTGGAGGCCGAAAGCGAAACCAGAGGGGTGGGGTTTGCCCTGTTCTTCCACAACTTCTCGACCTTTTTGATGCAGCCCGGTCTTTATCTAGAAGATCTGTTTGTGCTGCCCGACTATCGCGGGCTGGGCATTGGCAAAGCGCTCTTGCAGCGGTTGGGGCAACTGGCCGTAGAACGCAACTGTGGGCGATTGGAATGGATGGTGCTGGATTGGAACGAACCCGCGATTCAGTTTTACAAACGGATGGGAGCCCAACTTAAAACTGAATGGCAGCTCTGTCGGGTTACGGGAGAGGCGTTAGAAACGTTAGCAAGTCAAGCGCCTTAGCGAAACTGCCAAAGACGGATACTTTCGATGATCAAAATGATTGCCCAGACCAGAATGCTCAACCCCGTAGCAGCGGCAGCGATATCTTTGGTAATGCGAATCCGTTCATTGTGTTGGGGTTCGACAAAATCACAAAGCACCTCAAGGGCGCTGTTAAACAACTCTGCAATCAACATCAGCCCCAGGGCTAGCAAAATCAAGCTGGCATCCACCCATTGACGAAACAGAAAGGCAAACCCGAGCACCGGTCCCGACAAGATCACCTTGTAGGCCACGCTGAAGTCGGTAACCACAGCCACGTGGAGACCCGACAAAATCACCTTGATCTTGCGAATCGGGTCATATCCAGGGGTTCGGAACCGTTGACTCACAGGTTGTTGAGTTCCTGACAACGCCAACCCAATGCTAAGGGAAACAGCGCCTTGGCACGTGCCAAGGCAATAGGGCGTGTGGACAATCAACGGCGAAACCCTTATGAGGTTGGCATGACCACGCCCGTTCTGATGAATCAAACTAGGGGCTGTAACCGCCTTGTGGCGAGGAATCTAGCTTTAATTATCTGCAGCCCCTAGACCTTAGGCCATCCATGCTTTCCAGAACATACAGCGTGAGGCGGTTTGCATAAGATGACCTAACAACAAGGGGCCTACAAGGGGGTACTCAACTCAGAGGGCATCTCCTCACCTTGGTATTCTCGGGTCGGCGTATCAAACCCACAGGAGGTGCCGTCGGTATAGATCACCTCATCTTCCCAAGGCAGGCGATAGTTGCCGTCCACCATGTCTTTCATGTAGGTATAGGGGCAATCTTGGGCACCGCCTTTCACCGCCACATAGCCCCGATGGCCAAACTGATAGATGTTGTTTTCTACCGCCCAGTGCTTGCGGGCCTCCCGCACCAGGTCAGGACGTACTTCAGCGGTGATGATTTCGTCCGGACGGTGGCTGCCCATGACTAAGGGCTCACCGTCAAAGTTAACGATCATCCCCTCTCCCATGGAGTCAAAGCTACCGTCACTGCCACACATGCAGACCGACGCCGTGGCCATCAGGTTGCAGAAGGCATTGGCTTGATTAGTAACTCGCCAACTGTGGCGAATGGGGGCGGTGTAGCCAGCGGTA
>ERZ1740060.921-NODE-921-length-11790-cov-5.933617_pt1 | contig 11790 bp, 10 predicted proteins | sample MGYA00581743_ERZ1740060 | MGnify/ENA primary metagenome ERZ1740060 (study PRJEB43018, sample SAMN04849235) | marine metagenome | isolation source: floating plastic debris | place: Pacific Ocean | collected 2008-08-27 | study: EMG produced TPA metagenomics assembly...
TCAGAATCGCTCCGTGTTGGACGAGGACCACACCGTTCAGCGCGATTATGTTGCCTCGCTGACCAGCGCGATTGCGGGCGGCGACCATGGTGAGGTCCGTGCGCTCACTGACCAGCTTTACGTCTCAGAGATCGCCGACGTTTTGGCGGTCCTTGATGAAGACGAACGCCCGCGCCTGATTGAGATGATCGGCGAAGAGTTCGACTTTGCGGCCCTAACGGAAGTCGACGAACAGATGCGCATCGCCGTGCTGGATGCGTTGCCTTTGCCGCTTATCGCGTCCGGGTTTTCCGCTCTTGAGTCCGATGACGCGGTCTACATTCTCGAAGATCTGCCTGAAGAAGCACAGGCGGAGATCCTCCGCACCATTCCAACGCTCGACCGGCTCGCCCTGCAGCGCAGCCTGGACTACCCCGAGGAGTCCGCTGGCCGGCGCATGCAGTCCAACTACATCGCTGTCCCACCTTTTTGGACGGTCGGCCGCGCCATTGACTACATGCGGGAGGCCACTGACCTGCCGGAGGAATTTCACGACCTGTTCGTCGTCGATCCCGGCTATCGGTTGCTCGGCTATGTGCGTCTTAACCGGCTGCTTCGCTCCAAGCGTCCGGTTTCCATCCAGTCGCTGATGGAAGACGTGCAGGAAATCAGCGCAGAAACCGACCAGGAAGACGCAGCCCACACTTTTCAGAAGTATGATCTCACTTCAGCGGCCGTTGTTGATCGTGGCGGACGATTGCTCGGTGTCCTGACGGTCGATGACATCGTCGATGTGGTTCAGGAAGAGGCCGAAGAGGATATGCGAGCGCTCGCCGGTGTTGGCGATGAAGAGGTGTCTGACAGTGTGCCTCTCATCGTGCGCTCGCGTTTGCCTTGGCTTTGCGTGAATCTGGTGACGGCTATTCTTGCATCGCTCGTTATTGGTCTTTTCGATGCGACACTGGAGCAGATGGTCGCCCTTGCGATCCTCATGCCCATTGTCGCCTCCATGGGCGGTAACGCAGCCACACAGACCATGACCGTCGCCGTGCGTGCCATCGCGACCCACGAACTCGATCCTTACAACATAGGCCGGGTGGTGCTGCGCGAAACCTATGTCGGTCTGGTCAATGGTGGCGCCTTCGCGATCCTGATGGCGGTCGTGGCGATTGTCTGGTTCGGCAGCCCGGGTTTGGGGCTGGTGATCGCCGCGGCGATGACGGTGAACATGCTCGCCGCCGCGCTGGCCGGTATCTTGATTCCCATCGGCCTTGACCACTTCAAAGTCGATCCGGCGATTGCCTCCAGCGTCTTTGTAACGACCGTGACAGACGTCGTGGGCTTCTTTGCGTTCCTGGGCCTCGCAGCCCTTTGGTTCGGCATTTAGGTCGCTACGGGGGTTAGACCCAGCGCCGCACCCGCTCGGCATAGCTGCGCCATGCAGCGCCGAACTTTGCCTCCAAATGCGCTTCTTCCCGTTCAATGGCGAGCTTCTGGACGGCCAGTGCCAGCAATGGCGCGAACAGTAAGGGCCAGGCTGAGCCAGCAACCAGGCCGGCGCCGACCAGAATGAGAACGTTGCCGACATAGATCGGGTTGCGGGAGAACTGAAATGGCCCGTTCGTCACCAACTGTGCCGTGCCCTCATGCGGTAGGATCGTCGTTTGCGCGCTGCGGAAGGTCACCATGGCCCAGACATCAAGCGCCAGCGCAAGGATGATCAGGAGCACGCCAACCAATGCGCCTGGAAATCCGATGATGAGCGGCAAAGGTATCACGCGGTCCACGCCAAAGGCCGCAACCAGCGCGATCACAAGCAGCACGGGCGGCCAAGGGAACCGGTTGGGCCGTTCCTCAATGTCCCAGTTGACCATCTCTTCCCCTTACGGCTTGGCGTTTCAGCGTGATTGAGGGTGTCGGCCCCTGCCGCCTCTGTTGCAGTGCGGCAACACAAAGCTTTCAAGCTTGTTAGCACCCCTGATTGCCTTTGAATAAAGGTTTTCGAAACCAGAAGCTGTGTTATGTGACGCGCCGCACAGTGATGCCGACTCTGTTGGATTAAGCCGATACTATGATCAAGCGTATTACCCTTTTCGTCGTTGCCCATATGGCTTTCTTCGCGCTCGCTGCTGCCATCGTTACGGCATCCACGCCGTAAGAGCCTTCAACAAGCCGTCACTGCTGGTCTTTTGAGAGCAAGCGATTGCTAGCTTGGTGGCGTATTTGCCGCCCTAGGGCTTACGCGCGCGATCAACAGACCACCGACAACCAGCGCCAAGCCAATGAGCAACGTTGGTGACAGTGGCTCTGAAAGCGTAAGTGCGGCCACCGCAATCCCGAACACCGGCACCAGATAGATACTGATGCCAAAATAGCCCATGCCGACCGTTCGTATCAGGCGGTAGCGTAGGATATAGGCAAGGCCGGTTGTCACCACGCCCAGATAGCCGATTGCCAGCCAGTGGCCGGATTTCGCAGCTGCCAAGGCTACTGTGAGACCGGACCAGGTGAAGGGCAGCGTCAAGAGAAGGCCAAGTCCACCCATGCCGAGCACCAAAGTCGCCAGCTGCGTTGGCGGCAAAGCTTGTGTGCGGCGCACCAACAATCCGGACGCGGCGTAGAAAAAGCTGGCGAGCAGTGCTGCGGCCGGCGCGGCATAGCTGCGCCAGCCAGTATCGCTCTTGCCGGAAAAAGCATCCCCGCCCAGCACCAAGGCGATACCGCCAAACCCCAACAGGACGCCCAAAGCCTTGGCGGGCGTAAGCCTGTCATCGTCCGTCGCCAGATGAGCTATCAGCAGACCAAAGATCGGACCTGCGCCCATAATGAGCGCCATAAGGGAAGCATTGACCGTCAGTTGAGCCCAAGAGACCAGGAAGAAGGGGATAAGCAGGTTGAAAAGGCTGAGAAAAACCACTTGACCCCAGCCCGTGGGCGATGTCGGCCAGAGCCAGCCACGCCCCAAACAGACAGGCGCGAGAATCGCAAAGGCAATCACCACGCGGCACAAAACCAGCGCGAAGGGGCCGACTGCCGGCACGGCAACAGCAATAGCGGAGAAGGCCGATCCATACATCGCCGCCAACACGATCAGCAGCGTCAGGTCGCCTAGGGTAGCAGTGCGCAACACGCCTGCGGCTTTACCATGTGGATAAGTGCAAGGGTAGCAGTGCTGCTATGCAAAAATGCAGCCTTGCACTGCGGTAAACACTTCGTTAATGAGCGCTCCACGTCCGGTCGTATGACCGTTTTGTGTGGGGTTTTCATGAACTCGTCTGATAGCGTTATTTGCTGGTCGGCAGCCCGATGGACTGTGGCCGGCGCTCTGGTCATCGTTGCCTTGGTTTGGTTTTTTGGTGGATTCGATCCATCCGCCGTCGAGTTGGCAGGCTAGCCACCTTCAAGGGGTCTCAGGCGCCCCTCAATTAGCCGCAATAGGCCCGTGCTGCTAGCTGCACACAAAGTGGCAGCCAGCACATCTGCCAAACGCCTGTTGTCTTTAAGAGAAGATGTGCTGGAGCGTCAGGAGCAGGTTTTCAACCCGCTCATCAGCGATCCGATAGAACGCCATCTGCCCGTCCTTGCGAAAATCGACCAGCTTGTCTGCACGCAGCCGCGCCAAATGCTGTGACATGGCCGACTGTCCAAGGCTGACAGCTTGCGACAGATGCGACACGGTCGCTTCGCCCTTGGCCGCCAAAAGGCATAGGATCATAAGCCGCCGCTCGTTGGCGATCAGCTTCAGATAGTTAGCCGTTTCAGCTGCATTGAGCTCCAAGACGGACGCCTTTGACGCCGACTGGAAAATGGGTGTTTGATCATTCATCGGCAAATGGCCCGGTTCAAACCTTGTTGGTATATCGCCAAATGAACCGGCTTGACGTCGCGCCGACTGGCCATTTAGCGGCATCAAATTTATCGGCCATGGTTCCTGACGCCTATCCGTGGTCATCCATATCTTACCCATCGAATGTGAGCACAAACGGCCTCTATCTTTGACGGCTAAGGATAAACAAAGCCTGTGGATGACCAAAATCTGTGCCTCCTGACGGTTGGTTGTGCAAACAAGAGGCGCAAGACTGAAGGCTATGGCTCTGCATCTCATCAAGCTGTGCGTTGGCGCCGAATCGTTTGACGATCATCGCGACTGGATCGCCACCATGTTGGCGCGCAAAAAGCGACTCGGTCTACCGGCCGAACAGCTTCACACCACACGCATGGTGCCCAAGCGGACCGACGAGCTTTTGGACGGCGGTTCACTCTACTGGGTCATCAAAGGCGTGGTTCAGGCGCGCCAAGCCCTGGTCGACATCCGTCCCTTCAAGGATGATGAGGGCGTCAACCGTTGCCATCTGGTCTTGGAACCCACATTAATCGCCACGCGCGGCCAACCCAGACGGCCATTCCAAGGCTGGCGCTATCTGAAGGCCGAGGACGCGCCGGCCGATCTGGAAACATTGGCAGAAGGCGAGGGCGCCGGTGAACTGCATCCGACGATGCGCCAGGACTTGATGACGCTTGGGCTTCTTTAGCGCAGAGCCCGCGGGTCACACTGCGATATTGTCGATCAATCGCGTTTTGCCCAGCCAGGCTGCCACCAGGAGCCGGGCATTATCGAGAGACGTGGCTGGGCCGAGTGTCTCGGCATCGCGCAGCGCGACATAGTCAGGCCGGAAACCGACCGTCTCCAGCCGCTTTTTGGCTGTTGCCAGCACACTTTCGGCATCAGAGCGCTCGCGAAGCGCCTCCCGGCCTTTCTGAAGGCTGGCGTGCAGTTCTGGAGCGATCCGCCGTTCTTCCTCGCTCAGATAAGCGTTGCGGGAGGAGAGGGCGAGGCCGTCCGCCTCGCGAATGGTCGGGCTGCCTTCGATCCGCACAGGGATCTTGAGGTCGGCCACCATGCGCTTGATGACCAGAAGCTGCTGATAGTCTTTCTCGCCGAACACAGCGACATCAGCCATCGCAGCCAGAAGAAGCCGTGAGACGACCGTCGCCACACCACCAAAGAAATGCGGCCGGAAATCCGCCTCAAGCCCTAAAGCCGGGCCTTCCATCACCAACCGGGTCGCATCGTTTTCGCCATACATCTCTTGGGCGCTTGGGGCGAACACGGCATGCACACCTTGCGCGCGCAGGGCCTCAAAGTCCGTCTCTTCCTGACGCGGATACCGATCGAGGTCCTCATTGGGCGCGAACTGGGTGGGATTGACGAAGATCGTCGCGATCACCCGGTCGGACAGCTGCCCGGCATGCTCGACCAACGCAAGATGGCCTGTGTGCAGCGCCCCCATGGTCGGGACTAGCGCCGATGTTAGTCCCTGTGCTTTCAAATCTGCCTGCACAGCACGTAAAGCGTCTACAGTGAGGCAAATCTGCATGGAAAGGGCTCCAACGGCTTAGAAAGGCGGTATCTGACGGGTCTGTGATCGCCCGTAGACAAGGACCGCCCGCCTATACCCTTCCCATTCGCGCTTGTGCATCCCAAATGATGGCTATGCCGAAGACCAATCCGCCGAACGACAACCCGCCCAACACCAAAGCTCCGGTAAAGGGAGCGGGACAATCTAAGCCAGAGCCCCGAAAGCAAGGTTCTGTCGATGCCTTTATCGACGCCCTTGATCGCGCTCCCAAGGCAGCCAATGCCGGGCGGCTGATGTTCGCGCTTGATGCAACGCTCAGCCGAGAACGTACCTGGGATCGTGCGATGCACATCCAATCGGCCATGTTTGCCGAGGCTGCTTCGGTCAATGGTCTGGCGATGAAGCTTGTTTACTTCAGAGGCTATAATGAGTGCCGCGCTTCCAAATGGGTGCAGGACGGTCCGTCGCTCATGAAACTCATGCAAGGCATCACCACGCTTGGCGGGCAGACCCAGATTTCTCGGGTTCTGGGCTTCGCGCGCAAGGAAGTCGCCAAAGCGCCTGTGCCGGCGATGGTCTATATAGGCGACGCCGTGGAAGAAGACCCGGACTGGATCGGTAAGCAGGCTGGCGAACTGGGTCTGCTTGGCTGCCGCATCTTTGCCTTCCACGAGGGGCACGATCATATGGCGGGTGCGACCTTCCAAACGATGGCGCGCAATTCAGGCGGCGGCTACTTTCAGTTTGATGAGCGGTCCGCCTCGCAACTGGCAGACCTCCTGAAAGCCGTCGCCCGTTATGCGTCGGGCGGCCGAAAGGCGCTTGAGAGCGGTTCGGCGCGAGAGAACAGGCTGCTTTTGGAGCAACTTCGATGATCTATCTGGTTTTCGGATTGGGCCTGCTTGCCGCGTTCTTGATGCTGGGCAATTTGCTCGCCCGTATCCCAGCGGCGCAGATCGCCCAGCATGCCCGCATCGGCGGATTTGCACTGCTGGTGGGGCTGGCCGGGCTCCTGCTTCTCACAGGCCGGGTGCACGCCATGACACAAGTGCTGGCGCTGGTGAATCATGCTTGGCGTCAACGCAACGCCTTTCGGCGACCACCGGGCTTTGACGATGTGTCGGGGACAGGGTCGGCAGGTTCGTCTGGATCGGGCCCAGCCATCCGAACCCGCTATCTGGAAATGCATCTGGATGAGGTCACCGGCGCGATTGATGGCCAGTTTGTCGAAGGACCCTATGCCGGGCAGGAGCTTGCCGGTCTTGCCCAGGCTGATCTCGTCAATGCCTTGGGTGCAATGCGTGATGATGCTGAAAGCGTGCGGCTTTTAGAGGCGTACCTGGACCGCACGTTTGCCGGATGGCGAGAAGACCATCAGGAGGGAACGGGATCGCGGCGCACCAGCCCGTCTGATACGAGCGGCATGAGCGAAGACGAGGCCTACGAGGTCCTGGGGCTTGAGCCGGGAGCGGATCCGGAAGCCATCCGCACTGCGCACCGGCGTCTCATGGGCTCGATCCACCCCGACAGAGGCGGGTCGACTTACCTTGCCGCTAAGGTCAACCTTGCCAAGGACGTTCTTCTGGGTCTGCACGGTTGATACTCCTTACACAAACAACGTGCCGGGCCTTCTGGCCCCTTAAGTCTCGGACCAAGCGGTCCTAGCGGTCGGGACGCACCGCAAGACAAGCAAAACTCTGCGCTTCAAGGGCGCTACAGGCCGCTTGGGCCATGCCACGATCAGTGAAACCGCCGAATCGCGCACGCCACAGGGTCGTGCCATTGGCCTGAACTGTCTGCGTGTACGGCGTACGCTGGGTGAGAGCGCCATGCGATGATCGCGCACGTACAAGCATATCGACGGCAGCCTGTTCGCTCGGCAGAGCACCGATCTGGATGGTCCAGCCACCATTGGGGACACCGCCAAGCTGCATGCCAGCTGGCGCCGATGCAGTGGTTGCTGGTGCTGGCGCAGGCGGCGGGGTGGGCGCAGCCAGAGTGGCTGGCGCGTAGGTGCCCATCATGTCTGCCGTCATTGGTGAGGAAAGCACAGCCACATTCTCAGCCGCCGCAAGTGGTGCCGGCAAGGTTTGCTGCGAGCGCGGTGCCGTTGCAACCAACGCATTGGCCGCCATCGGCAGGCGTGCCGGATGCGGAACAGGCGAGGGCGCGCTGTAAGGCGCGCGGGCCATTACGAAGCTGGTGCGTGGGCCGGACGAAGCGCGCGGCAGATGCTGAGCGATCAGATCGCGCATATGCGCATTCCGGCTGGCGCCAGTGCGACCGCCCATAACAACAGCGACCAGATGGCGACCGCCGTCGCGAACGGACGTGATCAGATTGAAACCCGATGCTCGGATGTAGCCGGTCTTGATGCCGTCAACGCCGCGTACCGAACCCAGAAGACGATTGTGGTTGCGGTATGTCTGGCCGCCATAGCGGAATGACTGCGTGGAGAAAATCTCATAGCGGCGGGGAAAGCGCTCTTGGATGGCGCGGCCCATCAGCACCATATCGCGCGCCGTGGTGCGCTGCTCGCGGTTGGGAAGGCCTGATGCATTACGGAAGGTCGTCGACGACATACCAATGCGACGCGCCGTTTGAGTCATCCGCTGGGCGAACTGCCATTCAGTGCCGGAAATCTGCTCGCCGATAACAGCGGCCGCATCATTGGCGGACTTCGTTACCAGCGCCAGCATCGCATCACGCACCGTGATGGACTGGCCCTGGCGCAACCCAAGTTCTGATGGCGGCTGCGACTGAGCGTGGGCGGAGACGGCCATGCGTGTATCGAGAGAAAGCCGGCCGGCCTCCAACTCTTCAAACAACACATAAAGTGTCATCACCTTTGTCAGTGAAGCTGGGAAGCGTGGCGCATCTGCATGACGGGAGAACAAAACGTTCCCGGTGCGCGCATCGACAACCAAAGCTGCATAGCGGGGATTGGCTTCAGCCGTTTTGGGACCTGCAAACAGTCCAAATCCAACGGCAACACAAACGCTCAGCGCGAGGCCAACTCGCGCCAACGATACTCTACGCAACACAACACCACCCATTGCTCTCCGGCCCAGTACGCTGGCCGGTTATGCCCCCGGGAAACAGCGCCAACCACACAGTTTGGCGGGCACCAATCCCGAGGTGCACCATGCGGTAAGGTTGGTTGCGGAACTGTTAAACAGACGGCAAAAACTGCAATTTGTGCATTGCACCATCATTGCTTGACATCTATGCTGCGCTGCACATATAGCGTGGTGCGCTGCAACACCGCCATTGGGCGGTGGCTGTCCTATTACCCGTCCCGATGGAGCAAGATGATGATGACGAATTTCGACGAAGTGCAAAAAGTTGGCAAAGAGAACATGGACGTCGCTATGGCTTCCATGGCTGCCATGTCCAAAGGCGTTCAGGCTCTGGCCCTGGAAACCCAGGACTACTCTAAAAAAGCCATGGAAACCGGCTCTGCCGCTATGGAAGAACTGCTCGCTGCCAAGTCTCTCGACAAGGCTGTTGAAGTGCAGTCCGATTACGTCAAAGGCGCTTATGAAGCTTTTGTCGGCCAGATGACCAAAGTGAACGAAATGGTCATCGACATGACCAAAGAATCCTACAAGCCGTACGAAGGCGTGTTTGGTAAGTTTGCCAAATAAGGATTTGAAGACCGACTGACGATGTCGCGAGCGCGCTTCGGCGTGCCGTGACACGGGTGCAAAGAAGGGCTGATAGCCTTTCCCCGCTCCACGGTTTTAAAGGGCTGGTGTGCTGCTGCGCGCCGGCCCTTTTTCATGCTCGTGATACACCGGGGTTTAAAAAGGTCGTGATCGGCTTACATTGTCACCGGTGCCGCATGATAATTGTCCTTGATGGCACCGCCAATGTGCTCCACCATCTATTACTGAGTGATTTGTGACCATGGTAACCCCGACCATGCCGATATCATCCGTGTCTTTGCCTGCCAGGCGCATCGACGGATCGCAGCCTCCTCTGAAGGCCGCTTCCGAAGACGATGGCCGTGGCGATGATGGCGACGGCGCGGGCAACGGCACCGCGGTCATCACCCGCACCAAACCGAAGGTCAAACGACCAAATCTCTACCGGGTGCTTTTGCTGAATGACGACTACACGCCGATGGAATTCGTCGTGCATGTGCTTGAACGCTTCTTCCGCAAGAATCGCGATGAAGCCACCCGCATCATGCTCCACGTCCATCAGAACGGCGTGGGTGAGTGTGGCGTCTACACCTATGAAGTGGCCGAAACGAAGGTCACGCAGGTGATGGATTTCGCCCGCCAGAACCAGCATCCGCTGCAATGCGTTATGGAAAAAAAGTGAGACGAACCTTTGCCAACCTTCTCCCGTAGTCTCGAAAAAGCCCTCCACCGTGCCCTTGCTGGTGCCAATGAACGCCAGCATGAATACGCGACTCTCGAACACCTGCTTCTGGCGCTGCTTGACGATGAAGACGCTGTCGGCGTGATGCAGGCGTGCAGCGTTGATGTTGCCTCTCTACGTGAGGCGGTATCTGACTATGTCGACCATGAGCTGGTCGACCTCATCGCCGATGATGGCGAAGACGCCAAACCCACCGCCGGCTTCCAGCGCGTTATCCAGCGCGCGGTTATCCATGTGCAGTCCTCCGGCCGCGATGAGGTGACCGGTGCCAATGTACTGGTTGCCATCTTCGCAGAGCGCGAAAGCCACGCCGCCTATTTCCTGCAGGAGCAGGAGATGACCCGCTACGATGCGGTCAACTATATTTCACACGGCATTGCCAAGCGCCCCGGCTCCAGCGAAGCGCGCAGCCCGCGTGGTGCTGAGGATGAGCAAGGGGAAGCAGAAGGCCAGAGCGGTAAGAAGAACGAGGCGCTCGAAGCCTATTGCGTCAACCTCAACATCAAAGCAGAGGACGGCAAGATCGATCCTTTGATCGGCCGGACCAAAGAAATCCAGCGCACCGTTCAGGTGCTCTGCCGCCGGCAGAAGAACAACCCTCTTCTGGTGGGTGACGCCGGCGTCGGCAAGACGGCGATCGCCGAAGGTCTTGCCAAGCGGATTGTCGATGGCGATGTGCCGGAAGTTCTCAAAGACGCCACCGTCTTCTCGCTCGATATGGGCGTGCTCTTGGCCGGCACGCGGTATCGCGGTGATTTTGAAGAGCGGTTGAAGCAGGTCGTCAAAGAGATCGAGGCCTATGACGGCGCGATCATGTTCATCGATGAGATCCACACCGTCATCGGTGCCGGCGCGACCTCTGGCGGGGCCATGGATGCATCTAACCTGCTCAAGCCTGCTCTCGCGGCCGGCTCGCTGCGCTGCATTGGCTCCACGACCTACAAGGAGTACCGCCAGTTCTTCGAGAAAGATCGGGCCCTTGTACGCCGCTTCCAGAAGATCGATGTGGTTGAGCCAACTATCCCGGACTCCATCGAAATCCTCAAAGGTCTCAAGCCCTATTTTGAGGAGTATCACAAGGTCCGCTACACCAACGACGCCATCAAGACGGCGGTGGAGCTTTCGGCGCGCTACATCAATGACCGCAAGCTGCCGGACAAGGCAATCGACGTCATTGATGAAACCGGCGCCTCGCTCCAGCTTGTGCCAGAAGCCAAGCGCCGTAAGACCATTGGCGTCAAAGAGGTGGAAAACGCGATCGCTTTGATGGCCCGCATCCCGCCCAAGAACGTCTCCAAGGATGATGCGGAGACCATTCGCAGTCTTGAGACCAATCTGAAGCGTGTGGTGTTTGGTCAGGATGCCGCCATCGACGCCTTGTCGGCGGCGATCAAGCTGTCGCGGGCCGGCCTGCGCGAACCTGAAAAGCCCATCGGGAACTATCTGTTCTCCGGGCCGACCGGTGTTGGCAAGACCGAAGTGGCCAAGCAGCTCGCCAATCTCTTGGGCGTGGAACTCTTACGCTTTGACATGTCGGAGTACATGGAGCGGCATGCCGTCTCCCGCCTCATTGGCGCGCCTCCGGGCTATGTCGGTTTTGACCAGGGTGGCCTTCTGACCGACGGCGTCGACCAGCACCCGTACTGCGTGCTTCTGCTTGATGAGATCGAAAAGGCCCATCCGGACCTCTTCAACGTGCTCCTGCAGGTCATGGACCATGGCAAGCTGACCGACTCCAACGGCAAGGAAGTCGATTTCCGCAATGTCATCATCATCATGACGACCAATGCGGGCGCCGCCGATCTTGCCAAGCCAGCCATCGGCTTCAAGCAGTCGCGCCGAGAAGGCGACGATATGGAAGCGATCAACCGGCTGTTCGCGCCGGAATTCCGCAACCGGCTTGATGCCATCATCGCCTTCAGCCACTTGCCTCAGGACGTGGTTTTCCGCGTGGTCGAGAAGTTCGTTTTGCAATTGGAAACCCAGCTTGCTGACCGCAACGTGGTCATTGAACTCACCGGCCATGCCCGCGAGTGGCTGGCGGTCGATGGCTTAGATGAGC
>ERZ1740060.922-NODE-922-length-11788-cov-8.038950_pt1 | contig 11788 bp, 9 predicted proteins | sample MGYA00581743_ERZ1740060 | MGnify/ENA primary metagenome ERZ1740060 (study PRJEB43018, sample SAMN04849235) | marine metagenome | isolation source: floating plastic debris | place: Pacific Ocean | collected 2008-08-27 | study: EMG produced TPA metagenomics assembly...
AGGAAGCCTTTTCTCGAAATGAGTGCTGATTGATACTTTCCAAATATCCTCTTAGCGATTCAGATTTTGATTGTAGGAGAGAAAAATGTCTATCCCTTTGGGTAAGCAGTTGCGCGAGGCCCATATTTTGGTGGTGGGGGCCAGCCAAGGGATTGGGCTGGGGTTTGTAACCCACCTGTTGCAGGCGACCCATGTCGCCCGAATTTACGCCACCTATCGCCAGCCTGACACCGCTACGGGGCTCTTAGCGCTGGAGAACGCTCGGCTAATTGCCTTACAAATGGACGCCACGGTTGAGACTGAAATTGCGGCGGCCTTGAAGACCATTGGCACCTCAACCCAGCGGCTAGATGGGGTAATCAACTGCGTTGGCTTTCTCCATCGCGATGGGCTCCAGCCCGAGAAAAGCGTGCGGCAGCTCGACGGTGAGCAGTTGCTGGAATATTTTCGGGTAAACAGCATCCCCACGGCGCTGTTGGCCAAACATGCATTGCCCTTGCTCAAACGCAGCGATCGCAGTTTCTTCACAACCATCTCCGCCAAGATTGGCAGCATCGGCGACAACCGTCTGGGGGGCTGGTATGGCTACCGGGCCTCCAAGGCGGCGCTGAATATGTTCTTGAAAACCATTGCGATCGAGTACAGCCGCAAAAGCCCGAACACAACGGTAGTTGCTTTACATCCCGGCACGACCGATACGCGATTATCTCAGCCGTTTCAACGCAACGTGCCTGAGCATAAGTTATTCACGGTTGAGCGGACGGTGACCCAACTCTGGGATGTGATCAGCGGCCTACAAGCAACCGACCACGGTGACTTCTTCTCTTGGGATGGCAACCCCTTGCCTTGGTGATCTTTGGTTTCCTGAAATGACTAGTACACCATCAAGATTCAGTTTGTGATGGTGTAGCGCGGTGTCGAGGTTACGAGACCCACGGCCTCAGTCACGTTCGTGGGTCGCACTGCATTTGACCCACGCTACGACACCCCAAGCTTTGATATTGACAGACCATTAGGTCCAGAGGGCTACTAACGTTTGCCAATGGTGCACCTTACATATCCGTGAAAAGGTGAGCGCTGGTGAGGTGATGGCGGGTGAAGCTGCCGTGGGTGAGGCCGTTATGGCTCAGCCGTTCCATAGTCTGTTGGGATGGCAAATCGGCACCTTCCGCTTGGGCCAATGCGTCAGCATGGATGGCTTTTGCTTGGCTGATCGGTAATTCGCTAGACGCAGCGCTAAATTCGGCAGCGATAGCGTTGTGATAAAACGCATCAACGCTCACGGTAACGAGGAAGAGGGCGATCGCGGCCAGCATCAAACCCTTAACCGTTAGATGCCGCCACAGAGATTGCCAAAGTGAAGATTGTGGCTTTTGAGCCCGAGCAGAGTCCCTAAACATTCAATTCTCGAAATCAGATTAATTACGCCAGACCTTTAGAATTTCACCGCCTGCCATGTCGCCAGAGGCTCAAAAACATAAGACGGAGTAATGACAAAGTTATTAAAAGTTTATGTATTTAGCTTAACAGCCCTACGGTGTTGAAGTCCTTAAAAACTTTAGGAAAGTAGCTGCTGCTATAAAAGGGGGTTAAGACCACGTAAATTTAGGGTTGTCAACCCAGAAGCGTCGATTTCGCAATATCTCTTCGTTAATCTGAATAATTCCGCGAGTGAATCCTCGCTATCAAGTAACTCCGGCAATGGTCTGGCAGGTGCTCGGATCTCCTTTGGGTTGAAGGCCGCTCTCGTATTCAAGCTTTAGATGCTTTGTCGATGCGTCCATTACACATCCAAGGCTGGTTTGACCACATCGAAAGCGCGTCTGGATTTGGGTCAATGGCAGTAAAGTGAGGGGTGGCGTTGAACCCATTCCCAATGTTCAGTAGCGTTTGGCAGCAGATCACCCTCAACCGCTTTGCCCTGCATCAGTGGCGAGAAGTCAGCGTGGTGCATCGCCTGTTGGGATTTTTGCGCCAGTGGCGGCAAGGAAGTGCGCTATTGCCCTGGGGAGACGGTATTTGGCTGATCCTGGTTGCTGTCCTCTTGGTTCTATCCCCCTATGTCTCGACCACCCTGATTGGGGTGTTGCTGCTGGCCTGTGCAGGCTTTTGGATATTATTAACCCTGTCTGACGAGGCGGGGGAAGGACTGACTCCAATTCACCTGGTAGTGGTGGTGTACTGGGGCGTTTTAGCTATAGCAACGGCCCTCTCCCCAGTTAAGGCTGCAGCGCTGCAAGGTCTAGTCAAGCTCACTCTAAACTTATTTCTGTTCTTGCTGATGGCGCGGGTAATGCGGCGACCTCGGCTGCGAACCGGTTTGATTACGGTGTATTTGCTCACTGCCCTAGTGGTCTCGGTCTATGGGCTGCGGCAGTGGTTTTTTGGCGCGGAGGCCCTGGCCACCTGGGTCGACCCCACCTCAAATTCCGCTGGAACCACGCGGGTCTATAGCTATCTGGGCAACCCAAATTTGCTGGCAGGCTACCTGATCCCGGCAGTTATGCTGAGTGGCGCGGCGATTTTTGCCTGGCCCCGCTGGACCCCCAAGGCATTGGCGGTGGTCTTGACCCTGGCCCATACGGCCTGTTTGGTGCTGACCTTTAGTCGAGGCGGCTGGCTGGGATTTTTGGCCGGGAGCTTTGCGCTGCTGGTGCTGCTGGTGCAGTTTTGGAGCATTCGCTTTAATGTATTTTGGCGACGATGGGCCTTGCCGCTGTTGGTGGGTGGGTCGGCGGCCTTTGTGGTGTTGGCGGTGCTGACGCTGGATCCGCTGCGCGATCGCGTCATGAGCATCTTTGCAGGCCGTCAAGACAGCAGCAACAACTTTCGCATCAACGTGTGGGCGGGCGTGCTGGATATGATTCGCGATCGCCCGATTTTGGGCATTGGTCCCGGTAATGATGCCTTTAACAAGGTGTATCCCCTCTACCAGCGGCCCCGCTACACGGCCCTCAGCGCCTATTCGGTGTTTCTGGAAATTGCCGTAGAAGCGGGTCTAATTGGACTGGCGGCATTTCTGTGGCTGATGACGGTGGTGCTGGGGCAGGGGTGGCGGCAGCTACAGCGGCTGCGGGAGCAGCAGTCGGTGCAGGGCTATTGGCTGATTGCGGCGATCGCTACCCTGCTGGGGATGCTGACCCATGGTTTAGTGGATACGGTCTGGTATCGCCCCCAGGTGAGTACGCTCTGGTGGCTGATGATGGCGCTGGTGGCCAGTTACTACCGCAGCCAACCCCGGACGCTATCCCCGAATCACCTGGACTGATCGCCCCGTTGCCGTCACCCCCGTTTCTGTCGTGGTGCGCTCAGCAATAGGCGACAGCCCAGGGCGGCGATCAAAAATGATCAGCCAGCCCTCGGTGAGCCCTAATCCGGTTAGATAGCGCTCTAGTTGCACCAACCCAGCCTGGAGGGGGTCTGGTCGGCCCTCGCGCCAGACTTTGAGTTCGATGGCCAACGTCACCGCTCCATAGCGTAAACACAAATCCATCCGGTCGGAGCCAATGGCATATTCCCGCTCCAAAGTACCGCCGCCATTGATAACGCGGTGCAAAAACGCCATCAAGACCAGGTGAGGAGCGATCTCGTGGTACGGGGCACTCTTCAACAAGGGCTGCCCATGCTGACGCCAAAAGCTCAGGAATGCGGCCAAGAGTTGGTCTGGATTCAACTCGCCTTGGGGGGTCAGCCAACTGGGGCGAATCATCGGCAAGCTATCTTGGGCACCGCTGGCCAAAATCCGAGGCAGCACTTCTCGGTAGATCGGATTAGCAACGGTTAACCCGCCCGTGGTGCTGCGGGTGACTAAGCCTAAATCGACTAAAAACTGGCGATCGTCATTAGGCACATTCCCTAACTCCTGGCCAGCCAAAATCGGCTCCATGATCGCCTGGACTCGTGCCTCTCGCAGAAGACTGGCCAAACTATCCAGGTGGGTGTCTTGTCGCTGGATCAAGATTTCCTTGGCCTGATTGACATGGGCGACCGTAATCGTTTGGGTGGGATCAACCGCTAGCCCCTCCACAATTTCTTTGGCTAAGGCATTCACGAGCCAGGGTTGCCCTTGGGTGAGGGAAATGGCTCGGTGGAGCGCTTCGGGGGCGAATGTCTGACCGGTGGCCGGCGTGGGCTGTCCATAGAGTTCTGCCACTTCAGCCTGATTAAAGCTGCGTAGGGTGAGGGATGCGATTTTGATGTTGAAGGGACTGGCGGTATTGAGGCGAGCACTGCCGCCAGCAGCGACTTTATAGTCGCGTACGTCGCGCACGCCGATCAGGGCCAGCGCATGGGGAAACCGCTGGGGTCGTTTGGGATAGCCATTTCGCAACTGTCGTAATACTGAGAGCAGGGTTTCATCTTGCAGGGCATCAATTTCGTCAATCAAAACCACTAAGGGTCGGGGTGATGCCTGTGCCCAGGCACTCAACGCGGCCCCTAACTGTCGCCCTGGCTCAGACTTCGGCCAGGGGTCTGGCTGTAAGTTTGGGGGGAGCCAAAAGCTGACGTCATCTTTCCAGGCGTCTAGGATGGCTTTTTCGGCGAGGCCAGGGGCATCGGGAAAGACCGCTCCGACTTCTGCCGATAGCAGCACCGCCGCATATTGGCCGCTAGCAGTCAGTTGCTGGGCCAAGGCCAACATCGCTGTGGTTTTGCCCGTTTGCCGGGGGGCATGGATGACAAAATAGCCCTGCTGCTCAATTAACCCGGTTAAGGCCGGGAGTCGCGCTAGGGGCGAGAGCATGTAATGGATGTCGGCTTTACAAGGACCGGCAATGTTAAACCATTTGGGCATCGGGGGAGCCGTGCAGAGACCACCGCTATGGTAGCGGTAGGCAAGCTGCTGCTGAGCCACAAGTCTAAAATACGATGATGCCCTGATTTCTTGACCGCCCATGGTTTTGCCCGCGATCGCCGCTAATCTCACCGAAGCCACTTCTCAAGCTTTGGCCCAACAGATTCAGCAGGTGGCGATTCAGACGCCTTTAACCGATGCGCCTATCCCCAGCACCTATGCCTGCCAGGGGAGCGGCCCCCCCCTCGTGCTGCTCCATGGGTTTGACAGCTCATTGCTAGAGTTTCGACGCTTGTTTCCCCTCTTGGCCCAGTCCACCCAAACCTGGGTCATGGACCTGTTGGGGTTTGGCTTTTGCGATCGCACCGTCAGCCCCAGTTTTGACCCAGGGGCGATCAAGCTGCATTTACATAGCTTTTGGCAGCAGCAAATGGGTCAACCGATGGTGCTAGTAGGAGCCTCCATGGGCGGCGCGGCGGCGCTAGACTTTACCCTCACTTACCCGGAGGCGGTGCAGAAGCTGATCCTGTTAGATAGTGCCGGTTTTGCCGCTGGACCAGCCATGGAAAAGGTGATGGTGCCCCCCTTTGACCGCTGGGCGACGGCCTTTTTGAAAAACCCCTGGGTGCGACGGCGGATCAGCCTGCAAGCCTACTGCGATCGCGCTTGGGTGACTCCAGATGCGGAGCTGTGCGCGTCCCTACACCTGACCTGCCCCCGCTGGTCTGAGGCGTTGATTGCCTTCACCAAAAGCGGCGGCTACAACTTTCTCAGCGACAAAATCGCTCAGGTTGCTGCACCCACCCAAATCGTCTGGGGTCGCCAGGACCAAATCTTGGGCACCGCCGATGCCGAGAAATTTGCGGGGGCGATCGCCGATAGCCAACTGGTTTGGATTGACCAATGCGGCCACGTACCTCACCTGGAACAGGCCCAAGCAACCGCTGAGGCAATCCTGACGGGGTTAGGTTCTTTGTAGAGGTGATTGTAGCTAGGTTTTAGCAGCCAGTTGCGCCCCTTCAAGCAAATGATGGAACTTGGTATGGCCGCGCCAAAGCGTCTTGACGCCCGGATTGCGATCTCCCTTAGGAGCCAGAAAACCCCCGAACTGACCTGCGGATTAGACCCAAAACGATAGATGCTTTTGGCCTGACTATCATTGCTAGTGGCCTCTGGCACGCGGGCAGTTGGATGCTCACCAGGAAGTTTTAATGTACTTCGCAGACGCTTGGCATGACGTAGATCCTTAACTCATACTCAGGTTGAATAGGATTGCACGGTTAATTGAATCTGCTGTTGACAGCAGCAAACGCCGACTCCGGTTAGTCCGGGGAAGCCGCTAACGACAGGACGCTAGGCGGATGTTTTCTGCCGGGGCCTGATCGGGCAAAATCTGCTCCGTTTCACCGTGGGATTTCAGCAACGCCGCTACTTTTTTGCGGATCATGATGCCGGGACGGTCGGTGAGCATATGGGCTTCGCGGCTGGGCATGAGGGGAACGTCGTAATCGGTCGATTCGAGGATGCGCTTGTCTTCTAGGGTGACGGCGCGATCAAAGGCGATCACGTCAGCGGCTGGGGTTTCGGCTTCCGTGTCGTTGCGCAGGCAGAATTGCACCATCTGGGAGCAGCGATCGCTCACCGGGGTCATGGTGTTGACCACGATATGCTCTAACCCATTGGGGTAGGCAATTTTGAGCTTAATCGTGAAGGGCATAAACCAGTCCATGGCCAGGGTTCGGAAGGTTTCAGTTTCAGCCATTTTTAGGTTGTGCTGCTGCAAGGCCGGGTTCACTACCCCTAGGGTGCCTGTGACATGAATCCCCCAGTCGGTATCGGTGATGTCCAGCTCGTCGGGGGTGGGATGGGCTTCGCTGCCAAAGGTCTCGGTATGGACAAAGGTGGGGTGGGCCAGATCTAGCTCGTTTTCCATCACCCGCAGTCCGGCGCATTGCCAGGGTTCATAAAATTCTGGGATCAGCCGATAGCTAGGATCGCTGGCTTCTAAGATGTCGGGCAGGTCAATGAGCGGTTCGCCGAGGCAAACCCAGATGTAGCCGTAGCGCTCGGTGCAGTGATAGGCCTGGACCCGATAGTTAGCCGGAATGGTGCAACCGGCCTGCAGTTGAGGTACCTTCACACAGCTACCAGCGGCATCGAATTCCCAACCGTGATACGGGCAGCAGATGCGGCCTTGGTCGACCCGCCCGAGGGACAGTTTAGCGGTGCGGTGGCAGCAGCGATCGCGCACTGCTGCGGGATTACCCTGATCATCAAGCCACAACACCAGCGGTTCACCCAGCAGCTCAAAGGCTTGCGGCCCATCCATGAGGTGGCGACGGGGGATGACGGGATACCAAAAGCGACGGAATACGGGTTGTTGGGTGACAAGCATGGGGACGACCAGTTTAAAGGCAATTTGTATACTGTATACAACGCGAAAAAAAGGCTTTTGTAGCGTGTCATACGGGATTGAGGATTGCCGGGACTGATCGCCGCACCTGATGCGAATCAGTTCGGCACAGATGGCAACAATTTCGCCGGGAGTAAGGGCTGCGCTCTCAACGATTGTGATAATGCTGCATAGCGCTATGTTATTAGCGGGCAGAATTCATACTCTAGGTATCGGAGCAAAAATACTGGCCACCGCTCAACTCTTCCGTTAGGCGACTGATGCGCATAACTCGATGGTTTAACTTAAAGCAAGATTGGCTCCTTGCATTGCTGATACTCCTGCTCGCCACAACCGCGATCATTGCATCCTTAAACAACGAGTTGGTACCAGCTCTAGTGTCTGCGTTGTTTCTCTTCCTGGTCGCCTTCATCTGGTGCAGGCAAGCTAAAAGCCGGTGGTGTCAGAATTGCAGATGCGAGATGGAGCATCGCACTCGGAGAGTTGGCGATACCGTCTCTCAGCACTATTATTGCACCCGCTGCGGGCGAGAGCAGGCTTCTGGAGTCGAACTGGAATGGCGAGAATAATCGAGGCGCTGGGTTCTCCATACCAATCGAATCGTCGCCTAACTATGGGGTGCATTGGACGCTTGAGCGGTGCGACTTTTTTGCCGCAAAACCCCGCCCCAGTCAAACGCCACTGACCCCAGATGTTAGTCATTGCGATTGAGCAGCAATATTTAGCAGTTTTTAGCCCTGTGCGTGATTGCATCAAATTCAAATCTTTGTTTGAGATCGCGCACCGCTGCCGGATTACCCTGATCATCAAGCCACAACACCAAGGGTTCACCCAGCAGCTCAAAAGCTTTTGTAGCGTGTCATACGGGATTGAGGATTGCCTGATCGCCGCGCCTGACGCGAATCAGTTCGGCACAGATGCTGATAGCAATTTCGCCGGGGGTAAGCGCGCCGATCTCTAGGCCGATCGGGGCGTGGAGACGAGCTAATTGTGGAGTAGCGATCCCTTGGGCCTGTAGCGATCGCACCACCGTCTGCACCCGTTTTTGCGAGCCGATCATGCCGAGGTAGCGACAGGTGACCTTATGTTGGTAAAGACTGGTGAGGGCAGCCAGATCGAAGGGATAGCCTCGCGTGACGAGGGCGACAAACAGGTTGGGATGGGGGCAGATTTGCTGGAGCGTTTGCTCAATGGGGTCTGTGAAGATCACCTGGGCTTGGGGATAGTGGGCGGCGTTGGCGAAAGCGGGGCGATCGTCTTGAACGGCAATTTGAAAGCCAGCGATGTGGGCCACTTGCGCTAAGGCTTTGCCCACATGCCCAGCGCCGACAATTAGCAGGAGTGCGGAGGGATGCAGGGGTTCGATAAAGGCGGTGGCGGTGAGTTGGGGGTTGAAGGCTGTTCGCGCAGCTGGGGTGAGGGTCGGGATTTGGTTGGAGGCAAAGGGGGTGTTGAGCTGGAGGGCTTGACCTTCCTGCAGGGCGGTGGCGATCGCCCCAGCCAATTCAACCGCCTCGGCACCCAACCAGCGTTCTAACCACAGGCTCATTTGGCCACCGCAAATGCCTTCTTTGACAAGGGTGGCATCGCCGGTCAGGTCAATGGTGGTCTGGTGTTTGTTGCCGCTGGCGAGGAGCGATCGCCCTTGCTGAATAATTTTGGCTTCACCGGCACCGCCCCCAATGGTGTCAAGGGTCCAGTCTGCACCAATCAGCATTTTTGCCCCCACTTCTCTGGGGACGGATCCTTTCGTGGCAATTACAGTGGCGACGACGACGGGTTGCGATCGCAGATTCTTCGCCAGGGTTTGGTAAAACTCAAGGGCCATGCTCAGAGGGCGCGGTACTCATCAATCAGCCTTCACTGCAACGGGTACAGCAGCTTTAGCCGCCTCAATGGCATTTAAGATCGCTTCCGGGGTGGCGGGAGAGGCTAAAGGCACCCAAGAGGTTTTGCCAAAGGCGATCGCCGCCTCCCGCAACGCCTGCCGCACCGAAAACGCCAATAACAACGGCGGTTCTCCCACCGCCTTACTGCCATAGATCGTGCCATCTTGCGACGCCCGCGTCAGCAGATGCACATGAAACTGCTCTGGAATTTCGCTAATGGTGGGGATTTTGTAGGTACTAGGAGCAGTGACGAGGGGGCGACCATCCTCTGCCCAGACCAGTTCCTCCATGGTTAGCCAGCCCATTCCCTGGGTAAAGGCCCCCTCAATTTGCCCCTGATCCACCAGCGGGTTTAGCGATTCCCCCACATCATGGACAATATCCACCTGGCGCAGCTTAAAGGTGCCGGTAAAGCCATCCACCTCCACCTCGCTCACCGCCGCGCTGTAGACAAAGTAGTAGAAGGGGCGACCCTGACCGGTTTCCTTATCGAAATAGATATTGGGGGTGCGATAGTAGCCCGTTGCCGAGAGACTGACCCGACGGCTGTAGGCTTCCTGCACCACCGCATCAAAGCTGACTCGACAGTCGGGCTGACCGGCGCAATAGACCCAATCGTCAGCAAATACCAGCTCCTCAGGGGCGTACAGATCCAGCATCCGAGCCGCGACGGGGCTGAGTCGCTCCTTGATGCAATCACAGGCATCTTTCACCGCTTGACCATTCAGGTCCGAACCGCTGGAGGCGGCAGTGGCAGAGGTGTTGGGCACCTTGTCGGTGCTGGTGGGCATGATCCGAAATCGCCCCAGATTGACCCCCAGGGCGCGGGCCGCCACCTGCAACATCTTGGTGTGCAGCCCCTGGCCCATTTCCGTACCGCCATGGTTGAGCTGAATGCTGCCATCTAGGTAGATCAAAATCAGGGCTCCGGCCTGGTTGGGGGTTTGGGAGGTGAAAGAAATGCCGAATTTAATCGGGCAGAGGGAAAGCCCCCGTTTGGTATGGGTATGGGTGGCGTTAAATTCAGCCACTTCTGCCTGTCGCGCCTCGAAGTTGGCGGTGGTTTTCAGCTCATCCCAGATCCGCTGAATCCGATTGTCTCGCAGCTCTTGGCCGTAAGGGGTGGTGTTGGTCTCCCCGGAGCCTCGATAAAAGTTACGCTCTCGCACCTGGTCGGGGGGCAAGTCCAGGGTATGGGCCACCTGCTCAATCATCTCTTCCATTACAAAGACCCCCTGGGGGGAGCCGAAGCCGCGAAAGGCGGTGTTGGAAACCTTGTGGGTCTTGACCACCCGTCCTCGCACCGCAAAGTCGGGTACGTAGTAGGCATTATCGATGCGGAGAATCGCGGCCTGCACCACTAGGGGGGACAGATCAGTACTCCAGCCGCCATCGGCAAATAGATCCACATCGACGGCGGTAATCAGCCCCTCACGGGTAAAGCCCACCTGGTATTGAGCCAGAAAGTTGTGGCGTTTACCGGTGAGGGTCATGTCTTGCTGGCGGTTGAGCCGCACCCGCACTGGACGCCCCGTTTTTTGGGCAGCGATCGCGGCGGCTGTGGCCATCAGGTTGGCCTGGGTCTCTTTGCCGCCGAAGCCGCCCCCCATGCGCAGACAGGTGACCACCACATGACTGCGGGGAACATCGAGGACATGGGCGATCGCCGCTTGGGTTTCGGTGGGGTGCTGGGTGCCTGCATAGACCTGATAGCTGCCGTCAGGAGCCGGAATCACCCAACTGGCATGGGTTTCGAGATAGAAGTGATCTTGCCCTCCCATCGTGACTTCGCCACTGAGGCGAGACTCGGCTTGGGCTAAAGCCGCTTGCGGTTCCCCCCGCTGCACGGCTTGGGGACCGCCATGGAAGCTGCGCTGGGCGATCGCCTCGGCCAAATCCAAGATCGGCTCCAGCGGGTCGTATTCAATCTCCACTTGCAAGGAGCCGAGCCGAGCCGCTTCCTCGGTTTCGCCCACCACCCAGGCCACCGCCTGGCCCCAATAACTCACCTTGTCAGGCGGCAGAAGCTCCTCATCGGCGACAATCGAGCCAATGTTGTTGACGCCGGGAATATCCGCCGCCGTCACCGTGGTGATCACCCCCGGCACCGCTGCTGCAGCGGTGACATCTAGACGCACAATCCGAGCATGGGCGTGGGGAGCCTGCACCGGCCACAAATGCAGCATCCCCGTAAGGGGGCGTTGGTCATCGGTGTAAATGGCCTGACCGGTGACATGGCCGATGGCGCTTTCGTGGCTGCGACTTCCTTTACCCATATCCCGATTCCCCATAGCGTTACGTCTGTTGCGGTGCAGCGACGGGAGCAGATCTCCATGCGCTTCAACTTAATTAGAAATCCCTGACCTGACTACGTTTCAGCCTTTTTCCCTCATCCCCAGCCCTTCTCCATTTGGGAGAAGGGAGCCGGATACCAGTCCCTCGCCCTCTGGGCTGCTGCTTATGCATAAAGTTGCTTGCTAACGGCTTCGAGTTATCTGGCCCCCTAAATCCCCCAATTCTGGGGGACTTCCGGCCTCTGACTCCCCCAAAGTTGGGGGTTGGGGGGCCTCGGAAACCGCAATGTCATTACCAATGTTTCTAAATGCTGATTTCGCCATTGGTATCAAAGTTGGGGGGATAAAGGGGGGCCAATGCAACATTTTGCAGTCTTCCAGAGATGTGCATACAGGT
>ERZ1740060.924-NODE-924-length-11781-cov-3.406447_pt1 | contig 11781 bp, 7 predicted proteins | sample MGYA00581743_ERZ1740060 | MGnify/ENA primary metagenome ERZ1740060 (study PRJEB43018, sample SAMN04849235) | marine metagenome | isolation source: floating plastic debris | place: Pacific Ocean | collected 2008-08-27 | study: EMG produced TPA metagenomics assembly...
GACGGCGTTCAAGGTTTTGGGATTGGCGATGCGGTCTGTGGCGGTGCTCGGTTTGGCGGATTTGCCGAATACGCCATCGTCAACGCTGAAGGCTTGCAGGCAAAACCAGACTTAATGAGCTTTGACCAAGCGGCGTCCTATTCAGCAGCTTATCTCACCGCCTATGTCGCTTTGGTCCGGCGCGGACGATTGCAAGCAGGCGTATCACTCTTGGTCCATGGCGCCAGTGGCGGGGTCGGCATGGCCGCCGTTGATGTCGGCAAGCTGCTTGGTGCGACGGTGATCGCAACCGGGGGCAGCGATGAAAAGCTCGCCAAAGTCAAAGCCTATGGCGCCGATCATGTTATCAACACCGCGCAGGGATTTCGTGAAAAAGTCAAAGAGCTCACAAACGGGCGCGGCGCCGACGTGATCTACGATCCGGTGGGCGGGGATGTATTCGATGAAAGCGTGCGTTGTATCGCTTTTGATGGGCGTTTGCTGGTGCTCGGGTTCACGTCTGGGCGGATCGCGACGGTGCCGACCAACATGCCGCTGATCAAAGGTTTCTCGGTCGTCGGCGTGCGCGCCGGCGAATATGGTCGGCAATTCCCTGATCGTGGCCGCGAGAACGTAAAACAGATCTGGGATTGGGCCCGCGAGGGCAAAACGCGGCCCTATGTCCATGCCAGTTTGCCTTTAGAACGAACGCTTGAAGGCTTTCGTGACCTTCAAAATCGCCAAGTCGTCGGCAAGCTCATCATCACGCCATAAGCGAATCAGTTGGCTAAAACCAAAGATTCTCAATCGAATCCGGAGCTTGCTTGATTAAATTTGTTTCAAGCCACCGCAAAAAAACTTATACTTAACAAGGCTTTGAATCGCGCCCCAAAATGGTCTGAATTGCGTTACAAAGACTTAGCTTTTTGTCGCGATCTAAACCCCTAGTACGAACGATTGAGTGAGTATGAGGGACGGTTTTATGAGTGCGTTGCGATTTCCTAAAGCATCAATAGTTGTGGCAGCTAGCCTGTTCGCGGCCGCCTGCGGCGGCGGTGGAGGCGGCGACTCGTCGGTCCCACCAAGCACCCCTGGCGGAGGCGGTAGTTCTGGTGGCGGTACGACGGCCCCTGTTGAGCCTGCCTCGAAAATCGACAGCGAAACCGAAGCGTCTCGCTTCCTCGCGCGCGCTACGTTTGGCGGGACCAAAAGCGAGATTGCATCGCTTAATGGTCGAGACGCGGCCGACTGGCTCGCATCTGAGTTCTCAAAAAGTGCGTCGCTGACCATGCCGACTCTCCTCGCGCAGCCAAGAAATGCCGACGGACGCTTGCAAAGCCAACGCATCAACGAGCTTTATTGGGACCATATCGTGACCGCGAACGACCAAGTTCGCCAGCGCATGGCCTTCGCGCTCTCACAGATCGTGGTCTATTCAGATGCGGCAGACTCAGATCAGCCAACGCGCGCTTATTATCAGGATATTCTGATCCGTAACGCGCTGGGCAATTATCGTGATCTGTTAGAAGAGGTTACGTATTCCCCTGCCATGGGCCAATGGCTCACCTACCTTGCCAATCGCAAAGGTGATCCAAACAAAGGCCGTATGCCAGACGAGAACTATGCGCGCGAAATCCTGCAACTGTTCTCAATTGGTCTGATCGAGTTGAACATGGATGGCACGGCGAAACTCGACGCCCAAGGTCAGCAAATCGAAACTTACTCAAATGATGACATTGAAGGCCTGGCACGGGTGTTTACCGGCCTGTCTTGGACTGGCGGCGATTTCTGGAAGGAACCGCAAGACGGCGGCATCAATCCAATGGAAATGTATCCAGAGCAGCATTCAGAGCTCGAAAAGACCTTCTTGGGGACGACCATCCCTGAAGGCACATCGGGCACTGAAAGCATCGACCGCGCCCTCGATACGATTTTCGAGCACCCGAACGTGGCGCCTTTCTTATCGCGGCAACTGATCCAGCGGTTTACACAATCCGATCCATCTCCGGCCTATGTGCAACGCGTTGCAACAGCGTTTGAAACCGGTCGCTTCACCGCCGCTGGAGGTCGTTCCTTTGGCAGCGGACAGCGCGGAGATCTACAAGCGACGCTGGCGGCCGTACTGCTCGACGATTCAACCTTCGCCGATGCGAGCAATGGCACCAATATTGTCAGCGGCAAGGTCCGCGAACCTATTCTCCGCTTCACCCATTGGGCACGGGCATTTGATGTCAGCGGCGTCGATGCGGGCAATGAACGGCGCCTCCGCGACACAAGAAGTTCAGAGAGCGCCCTCGGACAGCAATCTTTCCGTTCTCCGTCTGTGTTTAACTTCTATCGCCCGGGCTATATCGCACCAGGCACGAATGCCGGTAATCGCGACGTCACAGTGCCAGAGTTTCAGATCGTGAATGAGAGCAGCTCAGTTGGCTATCTCAACTTCATGACCGATTTCGCGTTCGATCGAGCTTCGCAACGAGATCGCGATATTGAGACGTATACGCCTGATTATAGCGATGAGCTGGCTTTGATCGATGATCCGGCCGCGCTGGTCGATCATCTCGACGACCTCTTAACGGGCGGACGCATGGCCGCCGATGAGAAAGCCGACATTGTTGACATTATCAGCACCGTCGAAATCCGAACGAACAATGCGGACAATACTGCCGCCGACCAAGAAGACATGGTTCAGACCGCTGTCGCCCTGGTTCTTAACTCACCGTCTTACGCGGTCACTTGGTAGGCCTGAAGGAGATTAAAATGGCTAATATTTCTCGTCGCCACGTCCTTGCAGGCCTCGGCACCGCTGGATTCGCAAGCAGCTTAAGCTCTATGACAGGCCTTGGCCTGAACAATGCCTGGGCCGCCAATACAGGTGGATACAAGGCGATGGTCTGTATCTTCCTGAAAGGCGGAATGGACGGCGCTGATACGATCCTGCCTTATGACCAGGCTTCATATGACCAGCTTCGCAATGTTCGAAGCGGCCTGTTTGGCGCTTACAATTCCACGTCAGGGGCTTCGACCCGCAACCGCGCCAATCTCCTGCAAATGAACTTGGATAATGCGGGACAGTTCGGCGGCCGCCAATTCGCGATGCCGCTTCAGCTCGCCCCGCTACATTCAATGTTTGAGGCTGGCGATCTCGCTGTCGTTGGCAATGTTGGCCCACTGATCGAGCCAACCACACGTGTCGCGATGGACAACAATTCCGCGATCCTGCCAAAGCGGTTATTCTCGCACAATGACCAACAGTCGACATGGATGTCGTTCGGCGTTGAGGGCGTGAGCCGGGGTTGGGGCGGACGATTTATGGACCGGGTCGTCGCATCTGCGCCGAACCAAAACCGTATCTTCTCCGCCATCGCGACGAGTTCAAACGATGTCTTCCTCGCAGGTGAAGACGTGACGCAGTTTAAAGTCGGCACAAGCGGCATTGCGGAACCAAATCTCTACAATAATCGTGGCCTGCTCGGTTATAATGACGGTGACGACGCGGCCCGTGACAAGATTCGGGCATTCTTGGCCAAGCGCGATTTCCAGAGCCAGAATGTTCTTGAACAGGACATCGCAACCGCCACAGCGAAAGCGGTCGATAACACAGCTCAATTCGCCGAAGCGCAAGAAAACGCGACTCCCTTTACAACGCAGTTTGAAGAAGACCGCGTGTCGCGCCAAATGCGGTCGGTGGCCGAGACGATCAAGATCCGTCAGTTCCTGAATGTGTCTCGCCAGATGTTCTATGTTTCGACCGGCGGTTACGACACTCATAGTGGCCAGGCTAACAGCATTGGCGGCCTTCATGCACAGCTCGCAGCGGCTATCTCGTCGTTCCGTGAAGCGATGATCGAGATTGGCGAATGGAACAATGTCGTGGTCTTTACCGCCTCTGACTTCGGACGCACCGTCATCGATAATGGCAATGGTACCGATCATGGCTGGGGCGGGCACCACTTCGTCGCGGGCGGCGATGTGCAAGGCAAACGCCTCTATGGTGAGGTCCCGTTCGCCGATGTGGACAGCAATTCTTATACGCGCTCTCGCGGCCGTCTGATCCCAACCACGTCGGTCGAGCAGTATGCAGCGACTATGGGATCTTGGTTCGGTTTGGACAATTCGGAGCTGCGGTCATCGCTACCAAACTTGAACAATTTCAACCAAACAGATCTCGGCTTTATGGGCGGGGCGACGAGCTAAACGCTGCGTCAAAAATCGCCTTCAGACCCTCACGATAGGTCGGAAATAGAGGTCGCCACCCTGAGGTGGCCTTTATTCTTGCGTTCGAAACTCGCTTGCATTCGCCATAAAAGCTTTGCCCCATTGGCGTGAGGTCCGCGTTTTCGATCGCGATCTCAGGCGGCGGTGTTTGTTTGAGCAGATCCGCGGCATAGGTGATAACGTCTTGCGGCGGCGCTGCTTCATCATCGCAAAGATTAAACACACCATAGGCATGAGACAGGATCAACGCCTTTAGGCCAGACGCGATATCCGCAACATGAGCGCGAGAAAAGACCTGACCTGGCTTTACAATCCGCCTAGCCTTGCCTGCCACGACACGCTCCAGCGCGGAGCGACCGGGGCCATAAATGCCAGGTAATCGGACCACGCGCACGCGCTCATGCGCCGCAAGCCATGTCTGTTCAGCCGCAGCGCGCCGTTTGGCCCGGTCCGATTGCGGATTAGGCGCTGACCATTCCATCGCCAAACCCCCAGCGAGATAGCAATAGATGCCCGAGGATGACAGAAAGGTCACGCTGGAGGCCTGCTGCGCGTGGTCGCCCAGCAAAGGATGGGCCGGGCAGCCGTCCGCGCTCGGCGGGGCCGAAATCAATAGATGCGCACTTTTTAGGCGCTCAAAGAGTGCATTCTTATCCTCAATTGAGATCGGTTTGATATCTGTGCCTGCAAGCGCCGCCCGGCTTTTCGCCGACCGGACCGTCCCATACGCATCGCCATCCCATAGGGCCGCAAGCGCCGTTGCCGAATAACCAGGGCCAAACAGAAAAAGAGGTTCTGACCGAACTGTCATTTGCGCCCACCCTGTTTGCTCGTTACCGCGACTAGAAAAGCTTTAGAAGAGAGCTCGCCCATGTTTGTCTCCCTCCTCGTTTCAGGACTGTTACCGATAACGCAAACTGCGTCGGCAGACATTGCCCGCGCTGAACAGGTAAGGCTCGAGACGTGTTTGGCAAAGTCTGAATCTGAACCAGAAGAGGCGTATGAGGACTCGTTGGCATGGCTGAGCAATGGCAATCGCCCGAGAGCCCGATACTGCAACGCTGTCGCCTTGCTGGCCCTCAATCGTTTGGAGGAAGGCGCCGCGCGTCTGGAAGCCCTTGCAACCGCGCCAGACGCAATCGCGGCTGAAGATCGAACCAAATACCTCGTTCAAGCTGGCAATGCGTGGCTTAGCGCGAATTATCCGCAAGCGGCGATTGTCGCACTCACAGATGCGCTCAAATTGGAAGTCGATGATCCAGAAATCTATAAGGATCGGGCAGCGGCCTATCTGGCCACCGAACGTTGGATTGAGGGCGTTGACGATTTGAACACCGCGCTGGAAAAGTCGCCTACCGACGCTGAAGCGCTATCGCTGCGCGCACGGGCACATCTAGCGACAGATAATCTCCGCGCGGCCAAAACCGATATGGAAGCAGCCTTAAGCTACGAGCCTGAAAATATCGACATCCTGGTGCTCCGGGGCCAGATCCGCGAAGCCATTCGCATATCCGAACTCAATTAGTGCCGAGCACGCACGCGTCTAATCCATCGCGCTGCACAACATTCATCCGCGCTTGGATGGTGCTCGTTCGTTGCCTGACATAAGGGCCAGCGGGATTGAGCCGCCATTTGTTCGGGCTCGGCAAGACGGCTGCTAGCCTCGCCGCCTCGAAAGCGGTTAAGTCACTCGCGGGCGTGCCAAACCGGCCATAAGCCGCCGCCTCAGCGCCATAGAGCCCATCGCCCCACTCGGCCACGTTCAGATAGACTTCCATTACGCGCTGCTTGCCCCAGAAACCGTCAATGAAAACCGCCATCCAGCTCTCACCAGCTTTGCGTAAATATCCGCCACCATTCCAAAAGAACACGTTCTTCGCGGTCTGCTGGGTCAAAGTAGACGCGCCTCGCAAGCGTCCACGGCGCTCTCGTTCATCCAGAGCCTCCTGGATGGCTTCAAGATCGACGCCTGAATGATCGCAAAACTTCGTATCCTCAGCGGCGATCACCGCGCGCACAAGATGCGGCGATATCCGCTCGATCGGCACCCACGTGTGATAGACGGTCGTGCCTTGCAAAGCGCGACGAGCCATATTGGCTGTTCCAGGAACCGGCGCAAAAAACAGGATCAGCGCATAAAGGTGGAAGGCGATAAAAAGACCGGCCAAGAATTTGACCGCCCACCAGAGCCATTTCCCAATACTCACGGGGTTATCTCGCCGGATTGCATCCATTCTGCTCGAACACTTTCGTCTGCTTCAGCGTCAAACCGCGCGGCCTTTTCGGCTTTGAACCGGGCAGAATCAAGGCGGCTCAGCGCCCAAATCGCAGCGCCGCGAACGATCGCATCCTGATCATCAAGATGCGGCATGACGCTCTCAGAAATGAGCGACGGGTCTGCAGAGTTCCCGATGGCAATCAGCACGTTTCGCAAGAAGCGGTTACGCCCGATGCGTTTGATCGGCGATCCTGAAAACACTTGCCGAAAACTCTCATCATCTAAGGCTGCAAGCTCATCTAGGCCGGGGCCTTTGAGCTCTGCCCTCGCCCAAAACGCGGCTTCATGGGCGACATCTGCAAACTTGTTCCAAGGACAAATGGCCAAACAATCATCGCATCCATAGATTCGATTGCCCATGGCGGCGCGAAACTCAACTGGGATCGGGGCTTTATGCTCGAGCGTGAGATAGGAAATGCACCGCCGTGCATCGAGCTTGTAAGGCTCAGGAAAGGCCCTGGTGGGGCAAATATCCAAACAGGCCCGACAGGATCCGCAATGATCAATTTCGGGGGGATCTGGGTCTAAATCGGCACTCGTCAGCATCACACCGAGAAACAACCAAGAGCCAAGCTCGCGAGAGACGAGATTGGTATGTTTGCCTTGCCATCCAAGCCCAGCCTTCTGCGCAAGAGGTTTTTCCATCAATGGCGCTGTATCCACGAAGACTTTCACCTCAGCGCTGGCTTCGGCGACAAAGCCGCGGGCCAAAGCTTTCAAACGCTTCTTGAGGACGTCGTGATAATCCTTCCCGCGGGCATAAACAGAGATGTTCCCCTCGCCGCGGCGTTTCAGGTTCTCCATCGGATTAGTGCTCGGCCCATAATTTAAGCCAACCACGACCGCTGACTTCGCCTCAGCCCACATCGCTGTTGGCGCCCGGCGCCGCTCGAGCGTGGTCTCCATCCAATCCATTTCGCCATGAAACCCCGCCTCGACAAAGGCTTCTAGCCGCTCGCCCGCCAGCCATGCGTCATCGGCGCGGCAAATCCGGCAGACATCGAAGCCCAATGATGTGGCTTCGGCTTTGAGGAAGGTTTCGAGCGACATGCTCCTTCATCCCGCGCAGGCGCTAGAAATCAAGATCTGCATAGTGTTTTACTGGTTTCGCATTGCCCACCCGATCGTCCAGGAGCCCCCGGAAGCTTGGCCGCGATTTCATCCGCGCATACCAGGCCTTGAGGTCGGGTGTCAGATCCCAGGGCACATCTCCGAAATAGTCATACGCAGAGAGATGCGCGGCGACGCTGAGATCCGCAAGGCTCAAGTTTCGTCCCGCAATGTAAGAGCGCTCCCCGGCCAAAGCGTCGAGAAACGTCATACGATTTTTAAGGGCGTGCGCGCCTTGGCGCAGCGCGAGACTGTCGGGCGATCGATCGCGTTTCACCCATTGCGTGACGCGCTCTGACAGGAGCGTATTATTGATGCCGGCAAAACTTTCTTCCGCCCACTGCCAGAGGCGGCGCGCTTCGGCTTTTTCCATCGGCGTAAAGGGCAACAATCGCGGGCTTGGTTGAGCTTCTTCGATATACTCACAGATCGCCAGCGCCCCGACCGCAGAGGTCTTTACTTCGGCATCTGTGTCCAAAAGCGCGGGGGCGCAGGCGCCCGGTGCAAGCGCTGCAAGCTCGAGATCGGACACCCACGGCCGAATCTCAATCGATTCAAACGCCCATTCTTTCTCGCCGAGCAACAGGCGAACGGTGCGCGCGAGCGGGTCGATAGGCCAGTGCCACAGCCGTTTCATGCGCCCCGCCTTAGTCCTATTCGCAGATCAGGCAAAGTTGAACGCAAGCGCTCCACCTTATTGCCCCCTCTGCAATGGTGTGTCCCGAAGATCATAGGCATCATTGGACTGCAAAAAGCTGACGAAATCCTTTCCTGCGACGTAATTTAAATTCCGCTGGTTCTCGCCGGTTCGTGATTGACACCGTAGTCAACAGTTCGTGTTCAAAAACGGCCATCGTTTTGATTGAGGTGGGATTCGATTTCCCTTAAGGAAGTTCATTCGTTTCGGGACGAAGCTTATGGCAGATCATTCTCACTCCACATCACAGTCCAGCAATAATGACCCCAAACAGTCGTGCATTGCGCAAATGTTGAACGAAGTTCCCGCTGACGCACGCGGAACCATCCCACGCGGGAATATCGAAACACTTGGAGCAACACTTTGGGATTGGTCTTTAACCACCGACCAACCCTCGGTACGTTTACGGCCTGCGATCGACATCGATCCGCATTGGTTCGGGCATTACCTGCTTGAGATTGTCGGCCCCGATCGCCCGTTTCTTGTCGACTCTCTCCTGGGCGCTTGTGCGGATGTTGGCATCGAGGTCTTGAGCCTGTTCCATCCGATCGTTGAGCATCAAGGCCAAGCGCAATCGCTGATTCAGATACATCTACCCGACTTAAGCGGAATCGAGCAAGCGCGCGTGCTCGAAGAAGCACAAGCGACGCTGAATGATGTCATAGCTGCGACCGATGATTACCAAGCGATGCGGGTGCGCATGGTCGACGAGATCGACCGTTTGGCAGCCTGCACACATGTTTCGGCGCGCTACAAAGACGAAGCGCTGGAATTCTTGAAATGGCTTGGCCAGGAGCGGTTCGTTTTTCTTGGCGTCCGCAGCTATAACTTTCAGACAAGTGATGACGGCAAAGTGCTCCCGGAAGAACCGGACATGGTCGACGGGTCAAATCTCGGCCTGATGCGTGACGAAACAAGCAACGTTCTCAATCGCGGCGCCGAACCGCTCCTGCTGACCCAAGAGATTGGATCTTTTCTAGCCGAACCAGAAACACTGATCCTCGCCAAAGCTACTTTAATGAGCCGCGTCCATCGCCGTGTCGCGTGTGATTATGTCGGTGTGAAGCATTATGGCGCGCATGGCGAAGTCATCGGTGAAACGCGCTTCTTGGGCCTATACACCGCCGAAGCGTACAACGAGTCTGTGCGCAATATCCCGCTTCTGCGCCGTCGCATGCAGCGTGTTCTCGATATTCTTGGCGTGCTACCTGGTAGTCACAATGAGAAAGCTATCTCGAACATCATCGAAGGCTGGCCACGGGATGAGTTGATCCAAACGAAATCTGAAACGCTTGCGCCAATCATGCAGGGCGTTCTGGACCTTGTAGCCCGGCCACGTGTGCGTGTCTTTACGCGAGCAGACCGCTTCAACCGCTTCGTCAGCACGGTCGTTTTCGTGCCTCGAGAAACCTATGATACGGACCTCCGCCGTCATATCGCCGATGCGATAGAGACAGCCTGGGGCGGACGCATGACAAGTTTCCAACCCAGCTTTGATGGCGCCACCATGGTCCGCGTCTTGTTTCAAACAGCCCTTCCAAACGATGGCCCGCGACCAGACCCGATCGCTTTGGAAACACAAATCGCGAAGCTCGCGCGTCGTTGGACGGATCGGTTTCGGGACGCCATCTTTGATCATGATTTGAGTGTTGATAAACGCTCACAAGCGGAGCTGTTCACCGAGGCCTTTAATGCCGCTTATCGCGAGGCATTCTCGCCGGAAGAAGCCATGCTGGACGTTGCCATGCTGGCGCGTCTCGATGAGGGTCACCCGGTTGGTCTGCGGGCATTTCGCACCGATGCAGATCCGAACGGCAAAATCCGAGCGAAGATTTATTCCCGCAGCGGCGCGATCGCACTTTCTGACTGTGTGCCGGTGTTCGAACGGATGGGATTGTTCGTCGATTTCGAGACAGGTTATCCCGTAACTCCGAAAGCGAAACCCGTTGCCGATGCCCCAGAGGAGTATTGGGTTCACTCGCTCTCCATGCGGCTCGATGCAGCAGACGGCGTTGAATTACATGACATAAATCATGCATTTGAAGATGCGTTTGTCGCGGTGTGGAGCGGTCTTGCAGAGAATGATGGCTTCAACGCTTTGATCTTCAATGCGGGTTTGAGTTGGCGCGAAGCTGCGCTTTGCCGCGCCTTATGTGCATATCGGCACCAGTCCGGACTAGATCCAGCCCGTCAAACCCAGATTGAGGCTCTGAACGCTAACCCGCAACTTACCCGCCAATTGGTGGATTTGTTCACCAGCCGGTTTGATCCTGATATTGACGGTGATCGATCGTCTAAGATGCACGATCTTCATACCGCCATCGAGCAAGGCTTAGAAGCCGTTCCATCCTTGGATCATGATCGTGTCATCCGGCGCCTCGCGGATCTTATCACAGCCATCCAGCGCACAAACTTTTTCCAAACCGCCCCTGATGGCGAATGCTTACCTTTTATCAGCTTCAAGATTGCCAGCCGCGAGCTGGTCGACCTGCCCGAGCCAAAACCTTATCGGGAGATTTTCGTCGATTCGCCGCAAGTCGAAGGGGTTCACTGCCGCTTTGGTCCCGTCGCCCGCGGTGGATTGAGATGGTCAGACCGTCGAGGCGATTTCCGCACCGAAGTCCTCGGCTTGGTCAAAGCTCAACAGGTCAAGAATGCGGTGATTGTCCCTGTCGGCTCAAAAGGCGGTTTCTTTCCAAAGCAATTGCCGAGCGGCGGCACGCGAGACGCGATCAGAATTGCAGGCGTTGAGGCTTACAAGACCTTCATCACGAGCCTACTCGGCTTGACCGATAACTTGATCGCCGGCGCGGTTCAAAACCCAGCGCGAACCGTGATCCATGATGGCGACGATCCTTATCTTGTTGTCGCCGCAGATAAGGGCACGGCCACATTTTCAGACATCGCGAACGAGATCAGCATGGCCTATGGGTTTTGGCTCGGCGACGCTTTCGCGTCCGGCGGGTCAGCCGGGTATGAGCACAAGAAAATGGGCATCACGGCGCGCGGCGCCTGGGAAGCGGTGAAGCGTCATTTCCGCGAGATCGGCAAAGATATTCAATCAGACCCTTTCACCGTCATCGGTTGCGGCGACATGAGCGGCGATGTGTTTGGCAATGGGATGCTGTTTTCAAAGCTAATCCGTTTGCAAGCCGCGTTCAACCACATGCACATTTTCATAGACCCTGATCCACAGGATCCAAAACGGCTTTGGGACGAGCGCAAGCGGATATTTGACCTGCCACGATCAAGCTGGATGGACTATAATCAAGACCTGATTAGCGCAGGCGGCGGGATCTTTGATCGCAGCGCAAAATCGATAGAGCTTAGCCCACAAATCAAAGCGCTCACCGGCCTGTCAGAAGATCAGGTCACTCCGAACGAATTGATTCATGCGCTCCTAAAAGCCGACTGCGAACTGTTATGGTTTGGTGGCATCGGCACTTACATCAAAGCAACAGATGAAACGCACATTGAGGCGGGGGATCGGGCCAATGAC
>ERZ1740060.926-NODE-926-length-11758-cov-3.532684_pt1 | contig 11758 bp, 10 predicted proteins | sample MGYA00581743_ERZ1740060 | MGnify/ENA primary metagenome ERZ1740060 (study PRJEB43018, sample SAMN04849235) | marine metagenome | isolation source: floating plastic debris | place: Pacific Ocean | collected 2008-08-27 | study: EMG produced TPA metagenomics assembly...
ATTGAGGTTAGAATAATCGCTGCCCATGGGGCCCACGTAAACCCCCGCGATCCGCAGCCGCCGGCGACGAAAATTCCGGGTTTTGTGTATGCGCCCGGTTCGATGATCCAAGCGCGGCGTTCGAGCACCTGGCGGTCAGCCGCGAGCGCTGCCTGGTCTGGTAACCCGCCAATCAGAGGCAAGCGATCAGCGGTGGTTGCGCGAACACCGGCGCGGGCTTTCAAATCCGCGCCGTTGCTGTCCCGTCGCCAGTATGGGTTTAGCACGTCAAGCGCTGCCAAATTCTCTCGGCTCGCCTCCTCGCTGGTCTGAGGGTCAGGGCCGACTTGGTCCGCAAACGTTGCGCCCCAGAGTCGGGTGTGGTCGAGCGCGAGGGCGTAGTGTCCGCTCGCCTGGGCCGAGGGCGGCGCAAGGACGCTCGACTGAAACCATTCGATCTGTCCAAGGCGGCCCGTCAGATCGAGCTCAGGAAACGTCGCGTCCATCTGCCAACCGCTAGCAATGACCACAGCATCAAACGTCTCACCATTCACGATGCGCGCATCAAGCTCAATATCGGCCGACGTGTTCCAACGAACGTCGATGTTTTCGAGCAGAGCAGGGAGGAGTTTTGCCGGCTCGATGATCAAGCTTTTCTTATGCAAGAGACCGCCACCGCGAATGGCTTCCAATTGCTCAAGCGCCAGTGGAGGATCACTCGAAACTCTCTGAAAACGCTGAGTTTCTTGTGCATTTCGAGGCGTATGGACCGTCTCTGTGAACGCGATACCTGGGTGGCCTTTATAAAAGGCTTGAGCACTCATATAGGCATCGATCAGCAAGCGGGCCTGTACAGTGTCGGCCGCATCAAGGCGCGGCATGACCAAGGCCAATGGATTGCCGCTTGTGCCTTGCGCGGGGGCTGCGGCGCGTTCGAAAACAGTAACGGACGCGCCGCGTTCTGTGAGCGTATGAGCGAGACAGGCCCCCGCAATCCCGGCGCCGATAATTGCAACTTTTGGAGGCGTGGAAACCGCGCGGGCTGAGCTTGCTGTGGAGCCTTCAAAGACTGCCTCTAACCGTTCTCTCTTGCGGCCATGACCTGGCTTTTTCTCGGGCGTAAACCCCGCTGTCATAAGGCCCCGGCGAACGGCGCCTGCGACAGTAAACGTGGCCGCGCGTGCGCCAGGTGCGGACCGTTCAGCGATCAGGGGCCAAAGCCCGTCATCCCACATCGCTTCATTCTTAGCCGGGCTGAAGCCATCCAGAAACCACGCATCAGCGCGAAATTCTGCCTGGGCCAGGGTGTCTTCGATCAGTCCGACATGCAGGGTTAAGCTGATCCGCTCCTCCGGCCAGCTGATACGACGAACGCCTTTGGCGCGCGGCGGCCATTTTTCGCAAAGCTTGGCGGCGAGGTCTGCGAGTTCGGGCCAGGGTTTGAGCGCTCTCGCCACATCATCGGCATCAAGAGGGAAGCCTTCAAAACTGATAAAATTGAGCCAGCTTCCGGAGGGGCGAGTCTCTCGCCACATTTGCCAGGCCGCGAGGAAGTTTAAGCCCGTCCCAAAGCCAAGCTCAGCGATCGTGAATTGGACTTTATTTTGCCAGGCCTCCGGTAGCCCGCATCCGGCCAAGAAACCCGCTCGGCTCTCATCCAAACCATCTTCGACTTAATAATAGACATCGCCCACACTCTCATCCACGGGCGTGCCATCCTCTTCCCAATGCAGGTCTGGTCGGGGCGGCAATCTCATCGCGCCGCCATACCGTTTAAAGAGAGGCCAAGCTAGGCCGCAGCTGGTCTAGCGTTGCCAGAGGCCGTGTTGGATGCCGCCGAGCATATAGATTGCGAATGTGCCCTGCCCGGGGACTTCTGTGGCGAGCATAGCGAATTCAGCGCCCGCCGCTTGAGCATTCGCGGTTGCAGCTTCGATATCATCGACGAGCATGTAGGGGCGTACAACGGGTGTCTCGTGCTCTGCCATGGGCGCTCGAACACTGACACGACCGCCATTTGACAGATCGGCTAAACGGGCTTGTCCGAGTTCGGCCACAGGCTCGCTAAAGACGGCTCCGTTCTGTTGCGCCAGCGCGGCGCATGTTGCGTCGACCTCTGGGGTTACGATTTCTAGATACTCAATCTGCATGTCTGAGTCCTCCATCCCTGATTAATGCTAGCTAAGCATAGGCTGAACGCGATCGAAAGACTGAAGCCGATTGTACAAGATTGACCAAGCTTCCCGCCCTAATGAGCTTGGCAAAATGAGCGTCATTCACTATCGCAGACTGGAAAGATCTTTCCGGCCTTTTGCGTTAAGGAACCAGCTTGATTTGAACCCGATCTCTATATTTGATTATGACCTTCCCGAGGTCGATTTGGCCACGAGCCTGAGCCGAGACGAATTCGAAACGCAGGTCCGCAGCGAGGGGCGTCCGGTTCTGGTAAAAGGGCTCGTTGACTCCTGGCCGATCGTCGAGGCGGCGAGCACATCACACGAGCAATTGGTCGCCTATCTTAAGCAGCTAGATGTGGGGGCATCTGTCCCAACCTTCGTGGCCCCGCCTAGGACCGCAGGGCGCTATTTCTACTCAGAGGATATGCGCCGGTTCAATTTTGAAATGCGCGATGCACCGTTTAGATCGATATTGGACAAGCTGCTCGAGCAGACAGATCAACCGGAGCAAATGGGCATTAAAGCCGGGGCGTCACCAACATCTCAGACGCTGCCAGACTTCGCCGGACACAATCCGATGCCGCTACTTGGGCAAGACGTAGTACCCAAGATTTGGGTTGGGAACGCGTCGAAGGTTGCACCTCACTTCGACGTCTCAGCGAACATCGCTTGCGTTGTTTCAGGTGTTCGGCGCTTTGTCATTTTCCCGCCGGATCAGATCGAGAATCTTTATGTCGGGCCGATAGACTACAATATGGCCGGACAACCTGCGAGCATGGTTGATCTATCAAACATCGACCTGACGAGGTTTCCAAAATTCGAGCAGGCGCTCAAACACGCGATGATTGCCGAGCTTCATCCCGGTGATGCGCTTTATCTACCGAGCCTTTGGTGGCATTTCGTTCAGTCTGACGGCCCGCTAAATGTGCTCGTAAATTACTGGTTTGATGACTTAAGGGACGGCTCGCCGATGAACGTCCTGGCGCTCGCCCTCCTCGTGATCCGTGATTTGCCTGACAATGACAAAGCCGCGTGGCGCACCGTTTTCGATCACTATGTTTTCGGATCGCAAAGCAGCGCGGCCGTGGAGCATATCCCCGAAGCCTTCAGAGGTGTGCTAGGCAGTAAGTCGGCCGACCGGGATCAGAGAATTAAAGCTTTCTTACAGGCGCAATTACCTGCGATCTTAAGGTAGATGGCATAGCGCTGCAGTCGGGGCCCAATTATACTTCAGCTCGCCTCCAGGGCCCGCTGCTCATCGATCCAGGCGGGATCGACATTGAGTTTCTTCGCCATTTTGTCTTTGCTTGTGATCATACGCCAGAAGGGACTGACCTCGGAGACGGTCTTACCATCCGCAATGTCCTCAAGTGCAGCTTCTGCGACCATGCGGACAAAGATTGAGGTCGACATGGGACAAGTTCCAGAGCAGGATTCAGCAGCGGCGAGCGCGTCGCGCATTTCGGGGATGGTTTCGGTTTTGCCGTGTGGGATACTGCGAATATAGGCATCGACTATTTGTGGTGTTGCGACAAACATTGTCTCCCCCGCTTTCACGCCCCCGAATGGCTTGTCCAAAACAACTTTCTTGATCTCTTTTTTGGCTGCGAGTTTTTCGCGGGCGGTTTTCTTGGGCATAAGAGTCTCCGTCGGTTATCGTCTACTATAAGGCACCCTGCTGACAGGAGCTGGCACCTGAACCGAAACGCGCCATGCGATTTCCGGATAAGATAATTCAGACCGTTCGCCATGGCCGCCGATCAGGCTTTGACCTATCTCTCTTTAACACAAAGGAGGCGTTGATGTCTGATATTACGATTACACGTGAAGATGGACCCAAGGGCGGGCGTTATGTGACGGTCGTCAATGGCGACGAAGCTGAGATGACTTATTCCCGTGCCGGCGCCACCCGGATCATTATCGATCATACCGGCGTGCCGGATTCGATGCGCGGTCTAGGCGTTGGCAAAAAGCTGGTCGAGGCGGCGGTCAATGATGCACGCGCCGAAGGTTTCAAGATCATTCCGCTCTGCCCATTTGCAAAAGCGACTTTGGAGAAGCACCCTGAATGGCAGGATGCTGTGCAATAGAAGCCGACCTATGAGGCGTCTTCGGGCGGTTGAAACTTAAACGGTTTCAGCTGCTCCACGACTTCCGGGATCGGACGCATCGGGCGTCCATCCGTATGGATCATCACCGCCGTAATTCGGCCCTCAGCAATAACCTCATCCCCGCGCAGGCAGGTCTGTTCAAAGAACATCCGCACGCCTTTCACGCCGAGGCTGCGGGTGCGAACGGTCAGCAAATCATCGACCTTGGCCGCACGTTTATAGTCAACCTCGACATTGGTCAGTGTGAACGCGGCGGGCGTTTCACGCGCCAACAGGTTCTGATGGCTCACGCCCGCATCGCGCAAAAAGTCAGAGCGACCACGCTCAAAGAACCGCAAATAGTTCGCGTGATAGACCATGCCTGTGAAATCGGTGTCCTCATAATAGACCCGGATCTTCAGCCAGTGCTGGCCGTGCTCGTCGAAAGGCGGAGGAAGCGTGCTCATGGTGCTTAGCTAGCAGGTGGAGCGGCGACCGCGCTAGTGCCGGAAGTGCCGCATTCCTGTGAGCACCATGGCGAGCCCGGCCTCATCCGCCGCTGCGATGACGTCATCATCGCGGATAGAGCCGCCCGGCTGAATGATCGCACTTGCGCCCGCAGCAGCGGCAGCCAGCATCCCATCCGGGAACGGGAAGAAGGCATCGGAAGCCGCGACGCAACCGGTCGTGCGCAGAGTGTCGCACCCTTCCTTCTCTTTTGCGTCTTCAGCTTTCCGGGCGGCAATGCGGGCTGAATCGATGCGGCTCATTTGACCCGCGCCAATCCCGACGGTTGCGCGGTCTTTTGCGTAGACGATCGTGTTGGATTTCACGTGCTTAGCGACACGCCAGGCAAACAAAAGGTCATCCAATTGGGCATCTGTCGGAGCGAGCTTCGTCACGACTTTCAGGTCGTCTTTGGTAATCCGGCCAAAGTCGCGGTCTTGCACCAGCAAACCGCCGGCGACGGTTTTTACGAATGTACCCGGTGCAGCTGGGTCAGGCAGGCCATCTGTTAGGAGAAGGCGCAGGTTCTTTTTCTTTTTGAAGACCTCGACCGCGGCGTCGTCGGCGCCAGGTGCAATTACGACTTCGGTAAAGATGGATGTGATTTCCTGTGCGGTGGCTTCATCCAGCGGGCGGTTGAGCGCGACGATCCCGCCAAACGCGGAGGTCGAGTCGCAAGCAAGCGCTTCGCGATAGGCTTCAATCACACTGTCACCTAACGCAACACCGCAGGGGTTCGCGTGTTTGATGATCGCGACCGCGGGAACATCATCGCCAAGCTCACCGATCAATTCGTAAGCCGCGTCGGTGTCGTTGATATTGTTGTAGGAGAGGGCTTTGCCTTGCAGCTGGCGCGCCGTGGCGACGCCGGGGCGGCTTTCTCCGGTGACATAGAAGGCGGCTTTCTGATGCGGGTTCTCACCGTAACGAAGGGCCTCGCCAAGCTGTCCACCAAAGCCAACCCAATCCGGAGCTGACTCGCCAAGTTGCTTTGCATACCAGCCGGAGATCGCGGCATCGTAAGCCGCCGTCCGGGCATAGGTCTTCGCAGCGAGTTTGCGGCTGGTGTCGCGGCTGACGCGGCCACCTGTGCTCGCCATTTCAGCCAGGACCGCATCCAGATCACCGCCATCGGTACAAACCGAGACGAAATCGCCATTCTTAGCAGCGGCGCGCAGCATTGCTGGGCCACCAATATCGATATTCTCGATACAGTCCTCAAATCCAGCGCCCGATACGACAGTCGCTTCGAACGGATAGAGGTTGATATAGACTAGATCGATCGCCTCAATGCCGTGACGTTCAGCATCGGCTTTGTGGCTGTCATTGTCGCGCAGATACAGCAAGCCGCCATGCACGGCAGGGTGCAGGGTTTTGACCCGGCAATCCATCATTTCCGGATACACGGTAAGGTCCGCGACGTCTTTGCCGTCCAATCCGGCCTCTTTCAGGACACGAGATGTTCCGCCGGTCGAAACCAGCTCTATGCCAAATCCAGCAAGGGCTTTCGCGCGTTCGACCAGCCCTTCCTTATCTGAAACGGAAATCAGGGCGCGGCGAACTTTTGTGGCGTGGGTCATTGAGCGGCTTTCAGGCTAGGGGCTGATCACGCTCGCCCGCCTATCACGAGTCCCACTGGCGTCAACGGGCTTGCGTCACCTCGTCTTTGCAATTCGGCGGATCATAAGCCGGAACCAGTGAGCCGAGGATCTTCAAAGCATCTGTCTGTTGGCGCTCTGCTGCGTCCGATTAGAGTGCATCTATGGTCTTACCGAAACCGGCGGGCTCGACCTTGCGGCTTTCTGGCGTGACTTTGTTAAGGCCATTAATTCCGGTCGCGATGAGCCGCTCGTCTGAATAGGTCAGCTCTTCGTGCAGCTTTTCGCCAGGGCGCAATCCTGTCGTTTTGATTTTGATCTCCTGATAAGGAACCATGCCCTTCATGCGGATCATCGCTTCGGCGAGCGTGCGGATCCGAATGGGGTCACCCATATCTAGCACGTAAAGTGACGCCTCACCGGGGCGGCCATTGGGCGCGACGCCTTGCAGCACGAGCGATGCAGCTTCTTCCACAGTCATGAAGTAACGTGAGACCTGATCGTCTGTGAGTGTCAGAGGCCCGCCCGCCGCGATCTGTCGTTCGAACAGGGGCACAACCGAACCGGATGAGCCGAGCACATTGCCAAAGCGCACCATAGAAACGGCGAGCTGTGTGTCCTTGGCGCGGTAAGCCAGAGCAAGCTCCGCTAAGCGTTTGGTTGCCCCCATGACATTGTCAGGATCAACGGCTTTGTCCGTGGAGATAAAGACAAACCTGTCGAGGTTGCACTCAATTGAGACATCGACTGCGTTGATAGCGCCGCCAACATTAGTCAGGATCGCTTCGCAGGCATTCATCTCCATCAAAGGCACGTGTTTGAGCGCCGCAGCATGGATCATGATGTCTGGCTTGGCCTGTTGGACGGTTTGCAAGAGCCGTTTCTTATCTCGGACGTCGCCAATCTGCGCGAACACATCAAGGTCAGGGAAAGACTCGCGCAAGGTGAGATCGATGTCGTAGAGGTTGAATTCTGACGCATCAAACAAAGTCAGCTGAGAGACACCCATCGCGGCGCATTGGCGAACCAGCTGCGAGCCGATGGTTCCGCCGGCGCCCGTTACAAAAACACGTTTACTCTCAAGCAGATTGCGTAGCGGCTCGATGTCCAGTTTGCGCACCGGACGCGCCAGCAGGTCCGCTGGTCGTACGCGCTGCAAATGCAAGCCTTCCCGGTTCGAGCCGAGCGCCATTACTTCCGAGCCGTGCTGGGTTGCAAGTTCCAGGACCTGGTTCATCGTATCCCGAGCGCGAACAGAGCCAGCGACGGCCACCCAAGGTGTCTCATCATAGCGCACGGCGAGTAGGTCCAGCATTTTGCCAAGCTCACCCAGATCGCCAAACACCGGTACCCCGCGGATCGCGCGGCCAGGTTCCGCGCCATCTGCTTCGATCAAGCCGAGAATTCGGACAGGTGCGCCGCCTTTTGTTGCCTGTAGGTCGCGCAGAACGTCTGCGGCTTCTGTTGCATTCGCGACCAAGATCGCAGGTGGCGCATCGGCGCGAATGCCTCGGAAAATCTGAAATGGTCGCCTGGTTGAGCGCGTTAGAGCAACCATGCGCCCGACAAAAATCAGGGTGACCCAGATGAGCAAAGCCAGCGGCAAGCTGGTCCTCGGGAAGCCTACCCATCGGTTCCAAAGAAAAACGATTGGAATGAAGATCAACGCCGTCAGGAGCACGCCTTGAATAATCCGCATGGCATCGGGCCATCCTGAATGACGCCAGACCTGCCGATGAACCCGTAAGGCAAAGAACGCAACGGCTGCTGCAAGCGCGAAGGCTCCAGATGCAATCAAAGAGGTCGGCCAAGCATCCGGCGGTGATCCGCCTGTCGCCATCCAGCGATACTGGATAGCCGCGAGCATCGCTATAAAGGCCGCGCTTGCGTCGAAACCCAGTGTCAGGGCCATTGCTCGTCTTGCTTCGAGCTGCGGTCTCATCCGTTATCCACCTTCAGGAACGCCCAGCGAATACAATTCGGCGGCGCGGAGCCATCGCTGTCCGGCAAAGCTTGGCCACTCAGGACGCTCTGCTTGCTACGCTCGATAATCCCTCGCCCGAGATAGATAGTCTCGTCCAGTTTGGCCTTGGCGTGGCTTGATTTGAACCGCCATCTTGCGCCGAATTCGCTTCGCAACAGGATCGAGTCTCCTGTCATTTCGGGGTCGACGGTCGGATGCAGATGGAACCTCAATGCATAGGTGATCGGTGCGTTATCCTCTGTAGTGCCAGCTGAAACAGGCCGCGCAAGTGAGTCTTCGCCGGTTAAACGGCGGCCGTCACCGGACATAAACAAACGTCGCCGGTGCAGCAGGCCAAAGTCGCGCTTATAGCCGCCATGCTGTGCGTCGAGCCAGATCTCATCATCTTCTTCGAGGCGTTTCGCAGAAATACCTTCTGGACCGAGCGGGTAGAGAAGGCGCGTGTCTTCGTTAGGTGTGAATTTTGACGAGTCCGTAGCTGCCAGGACGAGCGTGGAATGTGCGCTGGAATGGCGGACGGCGGCGCGAAATGCGATATCGATTTCGGGACTGCAGGCGCAGGAGGACACAATCCGCGCCTCGCCATCATGCAGCTCAAACCCTAGAGCGCCCGCATGAGCCTTGTCTCCAAATGGAGGCTCAGGGGCGGCGCCGGCGTCGAGCGTGAGGACGGTGCTATGTTTCTGGAGCTTATGAAATCCGGACTTTGGCGCCACTGAGAAACGCCTCGGCGGGGTTCCCATATGCCCGAGGACCGCGGCGACGGCCTCCGGCCAGCGCTCATCACCATCATGAAAGGGCAGTAGCGCGCCATCGCCCGCCTTAAAGAACGCGACCATGCCGCCAATGCGGGAGATCCAGCGGGTCAGAAATTCCGGAACTTCACGGTCACTTCGGGTCAGGAGGTCGTGAATCGCAATCAAGTCTGAAAGGCACCGCAAAGCCCTTGCAGGTGACCTGCTGACATGTCCGCCATCGGCAAAGAATTGCGCCGTACATTCGCTTTCGAGCCGCATTTCCGCATCGTCCAGACCTTTGCCGCGGCCAAGGCAGCGCGCATGCGCGACCGCCAATGTGCAGCCGCGCCATCGCGCCTGAGGCTCAAGTTCGGAATCTACAAGGGCGAGGACGTGCCGTGCCTGGCGGCCTAGCGCTTCAAGGCGGTTGTCGCAGGCCTCTGGTAGGCCCTGTTCGAACAGGGCCGCGCCGCAGCGCATCCAATTCCATACGCGATCGGCAGCGCATCCCATGCGCCAAGTGAAGCCATCAAAGCGGCCAAAATTCTCGATCCAATCGTCCACCAAGAAACGCGCCCGGTCTGCGCCCGTATCGCCTTGTGTGAAGAGGTCAGGTAGCCAGTCGAACCGGTGGAGCCGGTTGGCATAATGCCGCGATGGCATGACGCTTGACCATGGCGCCGCGCCATCCTCCAGCGTCAGCCGATCCATTCCGATCCGCCAGACACCTCGCATCAGCATTTCGCCGCGTAATTCGTCCGGAGGGATAATTTGGCGCATATGTAGGCCAAAGCCTTCTGGAGCAGCACCTGCAATCCTGAGACGGTGTACCGCGGAGACTTTCGCATCCTCGCCGGGTCGCCCAGCATACTTTTCCCAGATCGCCGCATCTTCTGCGTCGCTTCGCTTAGCTTTGAGCGGTTCAGAGGAAAGAGCTTCACTCATTGGGAAGGGTTAGCCTTAAACGGTAACAGGCGCGCGCAAGGCAGCAATGTTTTTGGCGTAGGCGCTGGGGCCGCCGCGAAAAACCGCTGATCCAGCAACAATGGCTGTGACCCCGGCCGAGATGGCGCGGGGCGCGGTCTCTGGATTGAGGCCGCCATCAACTTCCAAAATGATGTCGCGCCCGGTGGCATCGATTTTCTGGCGTAAGATTTCGATCTTGTGCAATTGGCTCTCGATGAAGCTCTGTCCCCCGAAGCCTGGATTTACTGACATGACCAATATGAGATCAATATCATCAATCACGGCGTCGATCACGTCAGCAGGTGTACCAGGGTTTAATGCGACCCCGGGCTTCATGCCTGCGGCGCGAATGGCCTGAAGGGTCCGATGGAGATGCGGTCCAGCTTCAGGGTGCACGGTTAGGATATTTGCGCCTGCCTTGGCGAAGTCGCCAATATAGGGGTCAACTGGCGCAATCATTAAGTGTTCATCGAAAGGCTTGTCCGTATGGGGACGCAGCTTTTCAATCACAGGCGGTCCGAAGGTCAGGTTCGGCACGAAGTGGCCATCCATGACATCGACATGGATCATGTCGGCGCCAGCGTCATCGATTCGGCGTATCTCTGCGCCCAATTCAGCGAAATCCGCCGATAGAATCGACGGTGAAATCAACACCTCACTCATGCTGAACGCCTAAAACGTAACTGCCGCCAGCACAAGGCTAGCGGCAGCTTAGTTTTATGGTTTTAGGCAGTCTTGATCTAGTATCCAGCAGCGTATTGCACCGGTACAACATAAGCGCCGTCTTCACGGAACTCGACATTGACTGGCTGACCTGGCTGAAGATTGGTGTCAGCTGGCTGTACGAAGGCTTTCACGTTGCCATCATTGAATTCGACTGTGACGGCTAGGCCCTGTTTCGTGCCAGCTGCGGTGCCGAGCATGTTGCCGGCAATGCCGCCGAGCACAGCGCCGCCAATGGCGCCAGCGGTCTGGGCTTTGTCGCCGCCGCCCAGTTCCGATCCAGCGAGGCCACCGAGAACGGCGCCTGTGGCGGTGCCGATAATAGAGCGGTCAGGCTTGATCGTAACCGCGCGCACGCTGGTCACCACGCCGGGTTTAACGGTCATGGCGTAACCTACGCTGCTCGAGCTAACAGTGTTAGCGCCATAGCTGCTTTGGCAGCCGGCAATAGCAAGAGTCATTGCAGCTATACCGCCAGCAAAGAGTTTGGTTGGGGCCTTCACGGCTGAGACAATCGTCGTCATTTGGTGTGCTCCTTATGCACGGGAAACTATGAAAGGGTTTTCACCGATTATGGCTGAACGTCTTATGAACCTGAAAAGGCATGATTGGGGCAAAAGGGGTTGTTTTTATGACAATCTGTTTAGGATTCGCGCTTCAAGCGAGCGATATAGAAAGCGTCATGACCAAACGCACCATTCGGCAACGTTAGAAGGTCTCCGTGCGCGGTAAGGCACGGCTCGAAGCCGTGGATATCCTCAGGCCCTATCGGTTGGCGTGAGGCCTGCGTATCGGCAAGTACCCGCTCAACCACGTCCAATCCTTCATGCGGCAGCGGTGAGCAGACGCAATAGACGAGCATTCCGCCGGGCTTGAGCATATCGAGTGAGGCTCTGAGTAAGCGTTCCTGAATGTCGGGGAACCGGGCAACATCCTCAGGGGATTTTATCCATGCGCCTTCAGGGTGTCGCCGAAGCGTTCCGAGTGCCGAACAGGG
>ERZ1740060.927-NODE-927-length-11757-cov-3.636814_pt1 | contig 11757 bp, 10 predicted proteins | sample MGYA00581743_ERZ1740060 | MGnify/ENA primary metagenome ERZ1740060 (study PRJEB43018, sample SAMN04849235) | marine metagenome | isolation source: floating plastic debris | place: Pacific Ocean | collected 2008-08-27 | study: EMG produced TPA metagenomics assembly...
TCGGCCTCATTGCAGGAAGTGGTCATTTTGCGCGCCGATGGCAGCGAATACAAGGATACGCGGCCAATGACACGGCTCAATATTGCGGTAATCGTTGAAAAAGATGGCCGTCGCGAAAGCGGGTCTGCCGCAGGCGGTGGGCGTTTTGTTCCTGACGGCTTGCTTGATCCGGCAGATTGGCAAGCCAAGGCACGCGAGGCGCTTCGTATAGCAAAGGTCAACCTTGAGGCAGAGCTTGCACCCGCTGGTGTTATGGACGTCGTCCTTGGCCCAGGATGGCCCGGCATTCTGCTTCATGAGGCGATTGGCCATGGGCTTGAGGCAGACTTTAACCGAAAAGGGTCGTCAGCTTTTGCCGGACTTATGGGGAGGCGGATTGCTGCGCCTGGCGTCACGGTTCTCGACGATGGCACCCTGCCTGATCGACGTGGCAGCATTTCCTTTGATGATGAAGGAACCGCAAGCAATGCCACAACCCTGATCGAAGACGGCGTTCTTGTGGGCTACATGCAGGATCGGCAGAATGCGCGCTTGATGGGCAAAACCTCGACCGGCAACGGCAGGCGCGAAAGCTATGCGCATGCACCGATGCCGCGCATGACCAACACCTATATGCTTGCTGGTGAAACAGCGCCAGAAGACATCCTGGCCGATCTGAAAGACGGAATATACGCGGTGGGTTTCGGCGGCGGGCAGGTGGATATCACAACTGGCAAGTTTGTCTTTAGCTGTACCGAGGCATATCGTGTTAAGAACGGTAAACCGGGCGCGCCACTAAAGGGGGCGACGCTCATTGGCGATGGCGCCACAGCCTTGCGTGAGATTCGCGCGGTCGGCAATGATCTCGCGCTTGACCCCGGTATCGGCACCTGCGGGAAGCAAGGTCAATGGGTGCCCGTGGGCGTGGGCCAGCCAACGCTTATGATTGGTGGGCTTACAATTGGCGGCTCCGCCACTTAACGGCATGGTCAACCCGGACAAACTTCGCAGCTTTGGCAATCAGGTGGATTTCGGCCGAACGGCTGAGGATTATGCCGCATACCGAGCCGGTTTTCCGCCTGCCTTTTTTGAGCTTCTGGTTTCACGCGAATTTGCTCGCGAGGGTGACACAGCTCTCGATCTGGGCTGTGGCACGGGGACACTTGCCAGCGGCCTTGCCAGGCTCGGGCTTTCGGTGACGGGCCTTGATCCGGCAGAGTCCCTTTTGGAGCAGGCCCATGCCTTGGACATGCAGGCCGGGCTTTCGTTGGATTATAGCGTTGGTCAGGCCGAAAATACGGGCCTGCCAGACGCACATTTTGATCTGGTCACAGCCGCGCAATGCTGGCACTGGTTTGATCGCGCTCGCGCGGTTAATGAAGTTATGCGCCTGCTTGCGTCGGGCGGGCGCATTATTATCGCGCATTTTGACTGGCTCCCTTTGCAAGGTAATGTTGTTGCGGCAACGGAAGAACTGATCCTTTCATTTAATCCGGAATGGGCAGGCGCAGGTGGAAGCGGTATTTACCCCGATTGGCTCGCCGATCTGGGAGAAGCCGGCTTTTCTAAGCTAGAGACGCATTCATTTGATGTATCGCAGCCCTATGATCATGCCGGTTGGCGAGGGCGTATTCGAGCCAGCGCAGGCGTGGCGGCCTCTCTGTCAGAAGAGGAAACCTCGCGCTTTGATGCCGAGCTTGCGGCGTTGCTGAAACGTGATTTTGCAAACGAAACGCTGGAAATTCCACATCGGGTTTGGTTCGCGACCGGATGCAAAACTTAGACTTTTGCGATTTTTGAAACACCCTAAGCAAGAATTTGAGCCGTGCTTATCGTTCAAATCGGATTCGTTTTGGTTACTGGACAGTTAATTTTGTATCAGCCGGAGCGCTTTACAGACAAATCCCACCAAAGCGCGGCGTATGGTTTGAACTCAATTTCAAACTTTTTTGAAGCAATTTCATCCACTTAAAATTTAGTTGGTGTTTCCGACGAATTTAGCGGGTTTGATTTACTCCCCATTAACCAAAACTGACCTAACAAGATCGGGCAACAAGACGGAGCGACGATGTCCGAGGATGTAGATCATTCCACTCAACCCACCCGACCACCCACCACGGAAGATGATCGGATATTGTGGCTTCGTCTGTTGCGCTCCCGCCGCGTCGGGGCAACCACTTTCCACCGCTTGGTTTCAGAACATGGCAGCGTCGCAGCAGCCTTTGAGGCATTGCCAAAAGTGGCGGCAGATGCGGGACTTGATTACTACTCCCCCTGCAGCGAGCAGGCCGCCAGAGATGAATTACGTGCAGCGCAGGCACATAACACGCAGATGATCTGCATTGGAGAGCCTGACTATCCGCCACAGCTTGCCGCTTTGGCCGATGCGCCCCCGATCCTCTGGCTGCGCGGAAAGGTAGACGTGCTATCTCGTCCGCTGATCGCCGTAATAGGCGCTCGAAATGCCTCTTCGCTTGGCCTGCGAATGGCGCGCGGGCTATCGCAGGCTCTTGTCGAGAAGGGGTATGTAGTGGTTTCGGGCCTGGCGCGCGGTATCGATACGGCGGCGCATCAATCGGCAATCGAGGGCGGCACAATCGCGGTGATGGGCGGCGGTGTCGACGTCGTCTATCCAGCGGAAAACGCGCCGTTCGCAATATCTATCGTGATCAGCGGTTCTAACGTTTTATATCAGCCGCTGGGCATTGCCCCGCGCGCTCGTCATTTTCCAACGCGCAACCGAATTATTTCAGGGCTCTCGCGCGGTGTGATTGTTGTCGAAGCCGCCGCAAAATCGGGCTCATTGGGTACTGCGCGGATCGCACTCGAGCAGGGGCGAGAGGTGATGGCCGTCCCCGGTCACCCTCTCGATCCACGCGCGGCGGGCTGTAATATGCTTATCCGTGATGGGGCGGTTCTTGTCCGTCACTGCGATGACATAATCGAGGCGCTTCCCGATGTTGATGCCGCAGTCGTGCCGCCACACCAAAGCAAACTTGATCTGTATTTGCCTTCACAGGCTCAGGCACCGCCCCAAAGCAGGACACAAAGTCGAGCCGAAGACGCCAGAGACTTTCGTGAGACAATTGCGCTGCACCGCCAGATCCTTGATCGGCTGGGTCCTTCGCCCGTGGCCGAAGATCAACTCATCCGCGATCTGGCCGCAACCGCATCTGATGTCTCCCCTGCTCTGACAGATTTGGAAATGGACGGGCGCATTATCAGACAACCGGGCGGGCTCATCAGCCTTGGCGAGATTCCCAAAGAAGCTTCTCACGCTCGGCCGGATCGCGACCTTAAAAGAGCTTGAAAGGTGGCTGTAGTTTGCATGTCATGTAGATGCCACCCAAATATGCGCCCGAGATAAATTCACACTTGATTGGTGCGACATGACGCGGCGCTGCATTGACATTCCGCGCAGGCGCACCACATTTTGCGCCGCCAAGGGCCGCGCTGAGTCGGCCTCGGTGTCGAGGAGTATGCATGCCAGTCGTTGTCGTAGAATCGCCAGCCAAAGCCAAGACAATCAATAAGTATTTAGGCAATGATTACACTGTCCTTGCCTCTTATGGTCACGTTCGCGACCTGCCGGCAAAGGATGGCTCTGTCGTTCCCGATGACGATTTCGAGATGAAATGGGAAGTCGGGACCGACAGTAAGAAACATATCAAAGCGATTGCCGACGCCCTTAAAGACGACAACGCGCTGATAATCGACACGGACACTGACCGAGAAGGCGAAGCGATCAGTTGGCACCTTGAAGAGGCACTGCGCAAACGCAAAGCCATCAAGAAAGATACACCGGTCAGCCGCGTTGTTTTTACCGCCATCACCAAAACAGCCGTAACCGAGGCGATGGAAAATCCTCGAGACGTGGATGCGCCGCTGGTAGAGGCATACCTTGCTCGCCGCGCGCTTGACTATCTAGTGGGCTTTAACCTTTCACCTGTGCTATGGCGCAAATTGCCCGGTGCGCGCAGTGCTGGCCGAGTGCAATCCGTCTGCCTGCGCTTGATCGTCGAGCGCGAAATGGAAATCGAAGCGTTTCGCGCCCGCGAGTATTGGAGCGTCAAGGCAGAGCTGACGACGCCTCGTGGTCAAAGCTTTGAGGCTCGTCTTGTCAGCCTGACCGGCAAAAAGCTCGACAAATATGATCTGGAGGATGAAACGCAGGCCGAAATGGCTGCACAAGCCATAAAGAGCCGCGACCTTAGCGTTACGTCAGTGCAGGCAAAACCCGCAAGCCGGAATCCTTCCCCGCCTTTCATGACATCTACCCTACAACAGGAGGCGAGCCGCAAATTTGGTATGGGCGCGCGCCAGACGATGAGCACCGCGCAGAGGCTCTATGAGGCTGGTCACATTACTTATATGCGGACAGACGGCATCGACATGGCGCCAGAGGCAGTGCAAGCGGCGCGCGATGCGATCAAGGACCGTTACGGTGCCGAATACCTGCCCGGATCGCCACGCATGTATAAGAATAAAGCGAAGAACGCGCAGGAGGCCCATGAATGCATCCGTCCGACGCGGATGGATAATGATACCGAAAGCCTGAGGCTCGCCGATGCCGACCAGCGAAAACTCTATGATTTGATCTGGAAGCGTACCCTGGCCTGCCAGATGGAGGCCGCCAAGCTTGAGCGAACCACAGTAGAAATTTCCAGCGCTGATGAACAGGTTGGCCTACGAGCCACGGGTCAGGTCGTTCTATTTGATGGGTTCATGCGCATCTATGAGGAAGGTCGCGACGATCAGGTCGTGGATGATGATGACAAGCGCTTGCCACAAATGTCGCAAGGAGAGGCCAGCGCCAAAACATCTGTCACACCGGAACAGCACTTTACCCAACCACCACCACGCTACACCGAGGCCACTCTGGTCAAGCGCATGGAAGAGTTGGGCATCGGACGTCCGTCAACCTATGCCAGCATCGTCACCACGATCCAGGACCGCGATTACGTCCGCAAGGAAAAAAACCGACTGCTCCCCGAAGACAAAGGCCGGATCGTTACGATCTTTCTGCTGAACTTCTTTCGAAAATACGTGGGCTATGAGTTCACGGCCAATCTGGAAGAAGAGCTTGATGTGATCAGCGCGGGCGAGGCAGATTATAAAGCGGTGCTGGCTCAGTTCTGGCGTGATTTCTCGGCAGCCATTGCAGAAACCTCTGAACTTCGCATTTCCGAGGTGCTTGACCGGCTTGATGAAGCCCTGGCTCCACAGCTATATCCGCCACGGGAGGATGGCACCGATCCGCGAAAGTGCCCCGCCTGTGAAGACGGAAGCCTACATCTAAAAACGTCGCGCAGCGGCGGCTTCGTTGGATGTTCTTGTTATCCTGATTGTCGCTTTACACGTGCTATTGGCGGTGAGGCCTCGGAGGCCGCAGCAGATCGCGTTTTGGGCGAGGACGCTGGCGATGAAATTAGCCTTAAGAGCGGACGATTTGGCCCATATGTGCAACGAGGTGAGCCAACCGAAGAGGTTAAGAAGCCACCGCGCGCGAGCCTGCCGAAAGGCTGGACACCTGATGATATGGACCTTGAGAAGGCCTTAATGCTCCTGAGCCTGCCGCGCGAAATTGGCCCTCACCCCGATGATGGCGAAATGATCGAGGCAGGAATCGGACGCTATGGACCGTTTGTCAAACACGGTCGCTTGTACGCCAATCTTAAAGACGTCGATGATGTTTGGACAATCGGTATGAACCGTGCCGTCGAAGAACTGGCCCTAAAAGCTGCCAAAGGTGGGCGTGGGCGCGGTGCAGCTGCCAAACCACTGAAGGAACTGGGCGAGCATCCAGATGACGGCGGGCCGGTTAATATCATGGACGGCAAATATGGACCTTATGTTAAATGGTCCAAGGTGAACGCAACACTACCCAAAGACGTAGAGCCGGTCGACGTGACAATGGAAATGGCGGTGGCGCTTATCTCAGAGAAAGCAGCAAAAAAGGGTGGTGGACGACGTAAGAAGTCATAGTCGTCTTTACCCGTGGTCAGTTGGTCAAGTTCAAGGCACAGGCATCGCTTATTAGAACGGGCGGTGTCTTACAAAGGCCTCGGGCAACCTGGAAAGCTGCCAGAACTTTAGGCACATAATCCCGTGTTTCGGCAAAAGGTGGCACGCCTTCATGCTTTTTGACTGCATTCTCTCCTGCATTATATCCAGCAAGCGCTAGCACTGCGTCACCTTCGAATTCGCGCAAAAGCCAATCGAGATAGGCCACGCCTCCCTTTATATTTGCAGCTGGAGAAAAACTGTCTTTCACACCAAAGCGCTCTGCAGTCGCTGGCATCAGTTGCATGAGTCCTTGAGCTCCTGCTGAACTCACAGCTTCAGTTCGGCCTCCAGACTCCACGGACATCACAGCAAGGACCAAGGCCGGCGAAACCCCGGTGCCGATTGTCGCACGCAAAACGTCCGGGCCCTGTTTGCGAGCAAGGTCTTGCATATCTTGCAAGCGCGGCCCCAGAACCTTAGCGCCGTCCGGTCCGTCGCTCAGTGTTCGGATCGCAGAGAGCAGACGATCTTGCGCCGCTTCGTTGCGACCAGTGGGGACCTTTGCCCAAAACCAAGCGTATGCTGCATCAGGCTTAGGAACTGGATCCAAATCTGTTTCAGCGTTTGGACCGTTTTGAGGCTTGTAAGGCGCAAGGCGTGCTTTTTGCTCTTCTGGATCAATTTGGACGGTTATGAGCTTTTTGGCACCTTGTTTTGGAGGCGCACCAAACCGTGGTGAGAAATCTTCAAAGGGCGGTGGGTCCTCGGCAAAGCTGGAATTTACACCAAAAGACAGCGCGATAAGCGCTAGAAGATAAGTGAATCGCATTTTAGGGCCTGCTCCGCCTCTATGTTGGAGCGAAGTATCGCATTAATCTTGCTCTGAGGCTAGCTTTGTTAATTCCTTGGAAACAGAGCCGCTCAGCCAACCGTGCAAGGAATCGACATTTGGCTCGAAATTACCGAAAAAATCAAAATAATATTCTTTGAAATTCAATATGTTAGATTGAATATGCAGTAAATTCTTAACAATTACAGAAATGGCTTCAATGCCGCCCAAATCTTGCCGGAATTGAACAGCTATATTTGCTCATTCCGCACTACAGCGGGCCTGTAAGAGAGAGTTTGGGTCCGGTTCACTGCAGAGCGGTCGACTTAAATGCTTAGATCCTTTGGAGGGACCAAAAATGATCAAATTCATCGAAAACTTCCGTTCGGAAGAAGACGGCGCCGTAACAGTAGACTGGGTTGTTCTGACAGCTGCAGTTGTTGGCCTTGGCGTTGCAGGTGTTACAGCCGTGAATGGCGGCGTTGTAAGCTTGGCTGACAGAATTTCTTCTGCCGTTGCTACAGCTGACATCGGCCCAGGTGCCTAAGTCGCTGCTTCAGCGTACTATATGCTACAAGATTATGGTCGCTTTGCAGCGGCCATTTTCTTTTGCTTAGAACAGGCAATAGAATGAACGACATACTGTCGCATTTTTGCCGCTTTTGAGCTGAAAAATAAAAGATGAAGACACTAACTACGAGTAAAACCATGAAAAACTTCATTGCAAAGTTTTGCAGTTTGGAAGACGGGGCAATCACAGTCGATTGGGTTGTATTAACCGCTGCAATTGTCGGCCTTGGCACAGGTGTAATACTGACAGTGGGCACAGGGACGGATTCCGTGGCCAACGCCGCTGCGGACAGAATTGGAACCCATGAAATTGGAGTTCCGGATTAAGATCGCAATATCTGCAACAATCAGCGCTGAATTGCCTCTTTGAACATTTTTCTCCAAACCGCCGTCCACGCAACACTTTATAGCCACATTCGACATGTAGCGATCAATCGAAGAATAGCGCGCAGCGCTAAATGAACGAGCAGTCACGATTGGAAGGGACGACCCATGCGTCTGGTTTTTGGATTTGTACTGATCCTTGGTGTAGGCCTTGCCGGTTTTGCGGTTTACATGGCCAAAAATTACATTCAGGGCTATCAGGCTCAGCTTGAGCAAGAGCGCGCAGCCTACAAGCCGCCTATTGAAACAGTCGATGTTTACGTTGCGAGCGAAAAGTTGGAATATGGCCAGCGGCTCTTGAAAAAACACGTTAAAGTAGTCGGATACCCCAAGGAACATTTGCCGGAGGGTGTATTTTTAACCGAAGAGGAATTGTTTCCTGAGGGCGAGGATGAACCACGATCCGTCGTTCGGACAATGGAACCTTTGGAGGTTGTTCTGAACGTAAAGGTGACAGACGCCGGTGCTGACGCTGGCCTCACTTATCAATTAGCGCCCGGCATGCGAGCGTTCGCAATACGCGTTGACGTTGCAAGCGGCGTTTCGGGCTTCTTGCGCCCAGGTGACCGAGTAGACGTTTATTGGACTGGCTCGGTTAATATCAGTCGCGAGCGGAGCACTGAGGTAACCAAGCTCATTCAATCTGCCGTAAGATTGATCGCTGTTGACCAGGTATCTAACGAAGACGACTCCGCGAGTGCGACGATTGCTCGTACGGTCACGGTCTCCGTAAAGCCAGCACAGGTCGCCGCGCTCGCGCAGGCACAGTCTACTGGAGTGCTGTCGCTCTCGCTTGTCGGTGCGGGTGAAGAAAGTATTGCCGAGAATATCGAGGTTGATCAAAAGTCGCTGCTTGGGATCGTTGAAGTCGAGGCTCCTGAGCTTGAGCAAGAACGCAAGTGTTTCATTAACACACGGCGTGGTGGTGAGCTGATCAAAACAGAGATCAAGTGCGCTGACGACTCCGGCTCGTAAGACCCAAACACAAGATGTTGTACACACGCGACGCTCTACCACAGGGCGTCTCGGCTTTTTCGCAACTGTCCCCTGAAATCCACAGCAATTTGTGGATAAAAACTATTGATTCTTGCAAAAAATTTCGAATTGCCCCAGTCTCCGAGCAATCCGGGCGTAAAGACCCGATAAATAGAGGCGTGATCGGAAAGGCAGGTCACATGACACATTTGAACGCTGTAAAGGCGGCCCTATTGGGTTTTGCCGTTGTATTAAGCTATGTCGCGGCGCCAGCCACGGCACAGGACATCCAGGTTGTGCGCAAAGGTGCCGCACAGGACCTGAAAGTAAACATGAACCGGGCCGTCGTTGTTGAAAGCGACGTACCATTTGCAGAACTCAGCATCGCCAATCCAGCGATCGCAGACTTCTCCACATTGTCAGATCGGACAATCTACGTTCTTGGTAAAGCGCCAGGGCGTACAACCTTGACGTTGCTTGACCCAACTGGTCGACTGATCACAAACGTAGAGGTCCACGTAAGTCCAGACGTTTCCGAGTTTAAAGAGCGTCTGCAGCAGATTTTGCCAGGCGAAAAAATCGAAGTTCGTTCAGCCAATGACGGCATCGTTCTTTCTGGCACAGTTTCGAGCATTGTTAAAATGGACCGCGCTATCGATCTTGCACAACGATATGCTCCAGAACGGGTATCAAACCTAATGTCTGTCTCGGGCAAGCAGCAGGTTATGTTGAAAGTGCGTTTTGCAGAAATGCAGCGTACGATATCTAAGTCGCTGGGCACATCGTTCTTTTTCGATGGCCTAGACTCTGGTCTTTTGGGTGGTAGCGCATCGACCGGGAGTACGCTTTCCCCGAATGTCACGATAGACTCAACAAATGGCACGATCGCAGGTCTTGATCCGTCCACACAAGGGGCAGCTTTCTTTGGCCTGAATATTGGTTCAGCGCAGCTTGGCGTTCTTCTCGAAGCGATGGAGCAAAAAGGCATCGTTCGTACTTTGGCAGAGCCTAATCTGACCGCCCTTAGTGGTCAGGAAGCAAGGTTTCTTGCTGGCGGCGAACTCCCGATACCTGTCATTAGTGACGATGGGGTTGGCATCGAATACACGCCATTTGGCGTGGAGCTTGATTTCATCCCTCGCGTCAACGAAGACAACGTGATCAATTTGGAATTGGGCGCAGCGGTAAGATCACTTGATCCAGCCAACGGAGTCATCGCAAACGGCTTTAACATTGACGCATTCACGACCCGCCAGGCCGAAAGCACAGTGGTTCTTCGTGATGGTCAAAGCTTTGCAATCGCAGGACTATTGCAGGATGACTTTACTGACCTGAACAATCAGGTGCCATGGCTCGGTGATATTCCAGTCCTTGGCGCACTGTTCCGGAGTGCATCCTACACTCGCGGGCAGACAGAACTTGTGATCATTATCACAGCTCACCTGGTTTCACCGACCAGCGGTGCGGCATTTGCCCTGCCAACGGATCGCGTGAAGTTGCCAACAGAAAAAGACCTTTTCTTGAACGGTCGTGTTGCGATTGACAAACGCGGTGGCGCGGGTGGTGAAGTTGCTCGTCAAGACTTTGACGGGTCCTACGGATATATTTTGGACTAAGGGAGGCGGAAGAAATGAAAAAACTCATCATTACCGCATCTATACTCGGCCTTACGGCATGTTCCCAGCAAGGTGATGTTTATCGTTCCTACTTTGGTGAAGCGGGCAACTAGGTCGATGGCGGTGCCTTCGGCAATGCCACGGCGCAAAACCAATTGGTCATGACCGACGAGAGCGCGTTCTCGCTAAATCTGGCAAACCGGTTCGCTCAAGAGGTTGCAAGTACTGTGAACTTTGGGTTTGACTCAACGGTTTTGGATGAATCGGCGAAAAGTACTTTGCGTCAGCAAGCGACTTGGATCCGGCAATTCCCAGAAGTTCGGTTTCGGGTTTATGGTCACACGGACCTCGTAGGCTCAGACGGGTATAACAAGTCTTTGGGTCAGCGACGTGCAAACGCGGCTGTAAACTTCCTAGTATCGCAAGGCATCTCAAGGTCGCGTCTTGAGGCCGTTGCGTCATTTGGCGAAACCCAGCCACTTGTTGTCACACAAAACCGCGAACGCAAAAACCGCAGAACCGTTACAGAGGTCAGCGGTTTTGTGAAATCGCATCCAACGGTGCTCGACGGAAAATATGCGCAGGTTATACACCGCGAATACATCGAGAGCGCACAACCCCCATCCGACTTGGTGATCTCCACCGAAGGTACAGGGGTGACTGGCGACGAATAAAGCAAAATTCTCCCTGTCCGGTATCAACCGGGCTAACTCCAGAACCCGCCGATTTCGGCGGGTTTTTTTGTCTTGTGATACCGCACAAATACGATCTTTAGTCCTAAATGTTGCCAAGATATTCAAGCAGATTGTCTCCGATAGGTGAGCCTTGTCCGGAAGGTTTCGGTGGGTAAAGCCATGAAAATAAAAGTAAAAGCGCAAAAATTGCGCAAATTGCATAAGGCCGCGTTGAGATGAGTAGTGAGCAGAATCAACCTGAAGCAAGCCGAATTAAGGCCTGTACAATCAGTCGAGACGTTCAGGAATTCGACCTCCTGATTGAAGATATGGAGGCCGCTCTAGGCGAAAGCTGGGGGGATCTTGGCTTTGCAGAAGCGCTCGCTTTCTTCAACCAACCGGAAGCAGAAGACCTCGAATTCATCGCGGTGGCGATAGACCAGAATGATGAGGGCGAGATCTCAATGCTAAGCGAGATCATTTCGTTGGCCAAAGCACGCAAAATCAAAGTGGTTTTGATTGCTGAGGATGTAAGCCCGGCTTCTCTGCACCACCTGCTTCGCCAGGGAGCTGATGAATTCGTCCCCTACCCGCTTCCCGAAAACGAATTGCAGGCCGCAATCGAGCGGATGCGTCAAAAACAGGAAATGGTTCAAGCGGCCGCAACATTCCAGGGCGGATCGGCACCTGCCGCAGGTGTGCTCTTTGCTGTCCAAGGTATTGC
>ERZ1740060.928-NODE-928-length-11744-cov-3.237060_pt1 | contig 11744 bp, 13 predicted proteins | sample MGYA00581743_ERZ1740060 | MGnify/ENA primary metagenome ERZ1740060 (study PRJEB43018, sample SAMN04849235) | marine metagenome | isolation source: floating plastic debris | place: Pacific Ocean | collected 2008-08-27 | study: EMG produced TPA metagenomics assembly...
GGGATAATCCATTGAGGGTGCGATTTGCGACCGAAGATGGTGTCGTCGCTTGGTCAAGTCCGATTTGTATTGCGTCTTAAGCGTCTCTCGTTATTGCAGACCTTGGCTTTATAAAAAGTACGACCGCTTTGTCTGCAGAGCAGCTATTGAATGGATTGTTAATGTGACTGTCTAAAAATTCATCTGATCAAATCGGGATACTTTTCATAAACATCTGTTTAAAAGCAGTAATTTCGCAAACGCATCCAATGGGTTAACGATCGTAATTGAGGCCGAGCGCGGTCAGGCCAATATTGGCAGCCGCGATGACATCTCTACGATTTCACTGCATACCACTTCGGTGTTTCACTTTGAGGAGACGCCTGGAAGCTCATCCATCGCCACGCAGACCCAAACAACTTTCTCAGACCTTCTGGCACTGTGATCCGTCACTAGTTGGCCCTTTGTGAAAGCCGCCTTGCCTCAACCGGCTTTCGCAAAGTCTTTCGTTTCTTCAAGGAGTTCCGGATACCAATTCTCAAGGGTCGGCAAAAACTCCTCGCGGATCCTGGCCACTTGCTCTGCCGTCAATTCATCTCGCCAAACGCCCGCTTGTCCCTTTGCGAAGAACGTTTTCATCCCGTCCGGCCGCTCTGTGAAGCCAAGTTCCTCTTCCTGCTTTTTGAGATTTTTGAAACTGGTGGCCTTTATCGCCTTGGCCAATTTTGCACTGTTGGGCTCAACACTGAGGAATTTCAGCAATCCGCGCACTGTCTTCGGGGCTTGGGTGAGCATGTCTTCGTATCGCACGACGTGCCGGGGCAAACCAGGGGCCTCAATCCAGCTGCGAATGTGATCATCCCAGCGGCCAAGCGCATCGCGTATCCCGGTATCTGTTCCCATCATGGCGTCTGGATTGCACATGCGTTCGATCGCGGTATCGATATCCGCACTTTGATGCCGGGCAAAAGATGGCGCCAGATCAAACGGATTGCGCAGCATATAGATTGCACCAGCCGTCAATTGAGGCGGTATCAGATCCTGTCCTTCGTAGCGTACGGCCTGACAGTGCGTTTTGACAAAATGCGTGCCAGGTTTTGACCCCGCAATCAGCGCCAGCGCCTTGGGCCGAACGCTCAGCCAATCTTCCACATTTGGAGAGTTGAACGGGCCGCCGTTTGCTTTGTCAAAAAAGTCCTGGCGCACGTCTGCGGTCGTGAAACGGCGCAAGTTGTTGATGTCAGGGGCTTGCCCCGGCGGCATAAAGTAATTGGCCAAAAGCGACCGCATCCAAGTGTTGCCAGACTTAGGATAGGACGCTAGCCATATGATGCGTCTGAGATCACTCATCGAAATATCCGAACTTTTCCATCGTTTTACCGTGCTCAGCCCGAATTTGCATCACCAGTTCAGGCGAAAGAGCGCTTTTCCACTGAGCCGCTTGGCCTCTTCCAAAAAAGGCTTTGGTGAACTGAGATTTCTCTTCAAACCCGCCCTTTTCCTCCTGCTGAGACAGCTCTTTAAAACTGGAGAACTCTATCGCCTTTTTCAGGCGCAGTTGGTCAATCGGGATCCCGATATGGGTGAGCAGATTGGCGAAATGCTGTACCGGATCGGTCAAAAGATCCTCGTACCGTAAGATGAGCTGCGGATAGTCTGCAGGCACAGCCCAGCTTTTTACATGTTGGTCCCAACGTCCCAGAAATTGGCCGACCGTATCCCCCGTGGGCGCAATCCAATTGCTGGCATTCGACAAGGCCGTAGCAGCCTGCTTATGGGTAAGGCCGAAATGGCGCGCGTAAGACACAACCACATCAAGCGGATTGCGCACAATGTACACGGCCGACCGTGTCAGCTCTTTGGGAATGAGTAAGCGACCCTTCATAGAGCCTTGAAAATTATGAGTTTTTACGAAGTTCACGTCTGCACCATTGGCGACAATCCCACGCAACACCCTGCCTCGGAGATCCAGGACCTGATCTAAATCTCCCGTGTTAATGGACGTCTGCGCCGCCAACGCATAGGTCTTAGCAACACTGTCGCCCATGGCGAAGCGATGCGCCTGATTGATTGGAACAGGCTTGTCCCCGTTCACAAGATAATTCGCCAGAAAAATACGCGTCCACGTGTTGCCGGATTTCGGATATGATGCGAGCCAGACAATTCCTCGCTTATCAGCCATCGAGATATCCGTATTTCTTCATGACGCTCTCATGATGTTTGCGCGTTTGTTCGACAAGCTCCTTCTCCAAATCCGTGACCCACTGCCCAGACTTTCCTTTGGAAAAGAACTTTTCATTTTTTGGCGAAGCTTCGGCAAATCCACCTTCGCTTTCCTGCTTGGACAACACGTCGAAGGAAGAAAAGCGGATCGCTTTGTCCAATCGCTTTGCATCAACTGGAACGCCTATGTGTTTGAGAAGAGAAGAAAAACACTCTTCAGGCTTGGTTTGTAAATCCTCATATCGCAGGACCAAGGTGGGGAAGAGTGTGTTCTTTGTCCAGCTGTTCACGTGCTGTGACCAAGATCCAAGATACTGAAACACCGTGGATTGATCGGACACGGTAACATTGTCTTTCCTCGACATGGCTTGAACAGTTTCCGAATGGGTTTTCCCAAAATGACGGGAGTAGGACACAATAACATCCAAAGGGTTGCGCACGATGTAAACGGCGGACCTTGTAAACTTTGGCGGGATCAGATCGACCCCAAACGCGCTGGACCGAATATTGTGCGTTTTCACAAAGTTCACATCGGCGTTGTTGGAAACGCTCCCCCGCAGCACGCCCTCCCTGAGCTTCAGGACAACATCATGATTTTGCAGATCAAACGGCCCGCGAGCAACCATCGCGTAGGTCTTCGTAATAGAGTCGCCCATACCAAATCTGTGGACTTGATTGATCGGCACCGGTTGATCGCTGTTTACCAGATAATTCGCAAGAAATATCCGCGTCCAAGTGTTCCCGGACTTCGGATAGGATGCCAACCAAATGATGCTGTTTTTCATGGCTACCCCGGTACCACAGAAAGCCATCCCATAAAAAAGTGGCGGGAGCTTTCGCACCCGCCACCCCTAAGTATTCTGATAGATCAGAAGCTCAGGTTGATCGCTGTACCCAGTACAGTACCTTCAACGTCGGTACCGACTGTGGTTGCAATGTCACGCTCTTCGTAGAACAGGTAGATGTCCCAGTCGACGCCCGGTCCAAGAGTACGGCTTGCACCGATCTTGTACACCTCACGGTCGAGATCGCCACCTACGGCGCCTGTGAAGCCGCTGACTTCACCCTGGTATGTCAGGGCTTCGAAGGCCCAAGGACCAGCTGCGTCATACACAACACCGAAGCTCCAACCTTCCTGGTCGCCGATACCTACGGCGCTAAAGTTGTCGTTCTCGGCGTAGCTACCACCAACGGTGATGCTGCTGAAGGTAAAGGATGCACCGATACCCCAAGTTTCTGGGTCCTGAAGTCCAACAGGTGCGTCACCCTGACCATAACGAGCAGCCAGTGTAACATCTGTTGTTCCGAAAGAACCGGAGTAGTTAACACCGATGTCGAACACGTCAGAGAGAACAGCGTTCTTATCTACGGAGAAGCTGCTTGTAGCGTTCGTTGTGGTTTCAGGCGCATACGAAACACCGATTGTCAGACCGTTGAAGTCAGGTGTGTAGTACGTGATACGCTGAACGTCGTTGTTGCCCGCAACTTCCGTAAAGCTGGAGATTGCAGCCTGACGGAAACCAGAAGCTGTACCTGTTCCAGTAAACGGAACAAATGCAGACGTCGAAGGCGAGTTGACGAACATAGATGTGACTTCAGGCGCACCTGTCATCAGCTTGTAACCGGCGGAGTTTTCACCACCGATATCCAGCTGACCAAACGTGTCCGAACTGATGGTCGCATAAGATTCGTCGATCTCACCAGCACCGCTGTTCTGAGCTTCGACCTGAACGTTGATACCGAAAGTCAGCCCGTTGTCCAGAGTCACGCTCGGTGTGAAGATGATCTCACCCGTGGTGTGGATGTCCACGCCTTCACCGTCGAAATCAACGGCGGCCAGCGCGGGGTTGCCGACGCTGATATCGCTGATGGCGACATGTGTGTTAAAGAACCCACCCCAGTCCAGGTTCCAATCCTGGGCTGCCGCGGGCGCAGCTGCGAAGCCAAGGGCGATCGCGCTGGTGCAGAGAAGTTGCTTTTTCAAGGTTATCCCTCCTAATCAAGCAGGATAAGGTTAGTCCACCGCACCAATGCACCGATACGGCTTGATCATGGAATGGTCGAAATCGGCGGGTAGGTCAACGCAGCCTCCTGCGCTTGCGCCGATGTTGCTGGCGTTGTGACGTAATAATCACACAGTTCCAGACCCACATTGCATGTTCAGCCCTAGTTTGCTGAGGAAACGTCAGCTTTTAAAGCGCTTAGCGACCGTGGACGGATGTATCTCGAATCCGTCGCACGCGCCCTGCATGGTCAGAAATCTGTCAACCACTGTCGCATATTCGCCTCACTCGAACTGCCTAGATTCGCCGCCGAACGCCGCTCTTTTACGACGGGTAATGAGACCTAGAGACGGGTGTCTTGCAGTGGAAATGAGAGGTCGTTCAGCAGATCTTGTGCCCGCAAAAGTGCACCGCCCCCCGCCTCCATGATCCGCGGCAACACCATCCATTCCAACGCCCAAGCGGTGCCCGACCGCTCCAACTCGTGCTCTTGGGCCAAATGCAAGGCCCCTAACTGAACGCTTGTATCACGTCCAAGCGCCACCAAAATCTCCGCTTTAACCGGATTTGATTTATGCGCCATGGCCGAGGATCGTCCGCCTGACGCCAAGCTGCCCTCATCCACCCCCTGTTGCGCCATAAGTGCCACGTCATGGCCGATTTTGGCCAAACCGCCTGTCACGCGTGTCACCCAGGCGCCAAGTTCCATGATACGGCTGCGATCCGTATGCCAAGGGAGCCCCGAAGCCAGATCCAATCTGGCGGCAAACGCGTCTCGCAGCGGCCCAACTGGCGCGACAAAGCTCTCCGCCGTGCCAACAGGTCCTCCCATTTGTATCACCGAGACTCGGCGTCTGAGCTCAGGTAAACTGTCCATCTGGAGGGCAAGTGGCGCTCGCCACGCCTGCAAACGATGATCGAGCGTGATCGGCAAAGCCGCTTGCATGCGCGTGCGACCCATTAGGGGTTGCGCCCCTGCAGTTTCAGATAGCTCATCGAGCCGATCAATGACCCCCTTCAGGCGCGCCTCATTGCAATCAAGATAATCTTTCACGGCCAGCATCAAAGCGGTATCCATCACATCTTGCGATGTCAGCCCCGCATGCAACGCCGGATGCAGCGCTGAATTGAGGATTTTTTTCAATTGCCGCACCATTCCGGGCACCGGCATGCCGTCCAGTGCCGCATCTTGGCATAAAACATCCATATCCAAAGTGGCCGCCTCAATCGTGGTCGCCGCGGCGGCAGACAGGTCAGCGGGAACAGCTCCCACATCGCCCATGGCACGGGCAAATGCGGCCTCAACCTTCAGCAAATCCTCAATCTGACGCTCTGGAGAAAGCCGCGCGCGAGTCGTGGCGTCACCGGTGATGCCGAGATGCCAGTCCCAGCTCACTGAACAGGCCGCAAACCAAGGATGACCCGTGCCTCTTGGCTTGTCGCAACGGGCCGCTCATACTTTTCACACAAGGCCGCAGCACGCTCCACTAAGGCCGCATTGGACGGCGCGAGCCTGTGTTTATCAAGGCGCACATTGTCCTCAAGACCGGTGCGCGTGTGCCCACCAGCCGCGATCGCCCATTCGTTCACCACGATCTGTGCGGCGCCGATGCCCGCCGCGCACCACTCAGCCTCCGGCGCGCGGGTGTTCATCTGATCGACATAAAAATCAAAGACAGCGCGATCTGCTGGCATGGCATTCTTTACGCCCATGACGAACTGAACATAGAGCGGACCGTATAGCACGCCAGCCGCATGCATCTCAATCGCGCGAAATATATGCGAGAGATCGAAAGCCTCGATCTCGGGGACAACCTCATAGGTCCGCATCTCCGAGGCCAACCACGCCACCAAATCAGGCGGATTTTCATAGACCCGGGTGGGGAAATTGTTGGAGCCAACCGACAAAGACGCCATATCAGGCCGCAACCCCAGCATGCCACCGCGCTCTTTGCCCGCGCCAGACCGGCCACCTGTCGACAATTGCACGATCATGCCAGGACAATGCGCTTCGATCCCGTCTTTCAGGCGGGCAAAGCGTTCAGGATCCGAAGTGGGGGTGCCGTCCTTCTGACGAACATGGCAATGCGCAATGCTCGCTCCGGCCTCAAATGCGGCATGTGTGGCCTCAATCTGTTCGCCCACTGTGATCGGCACAGCCGCATTGTCAGACTTTTGCGGCACGGATCCCGTGATAGCCACGCAAATGATGCAGGGTTTGGACATGTGAGATCAATCCTTCCGTCACACGCATCCCGGTTCTAAAGGGCTTCATCAGCAAAAGCGCGGCGCGCCCGAAAGGGAGCGACGCGCGGGCCCTCAGATCCCTCTCTCATCAAACACCTTTATTGCCGCGCGAAAACACTCAAGCCCCTGCGGCACGCCGCAATAAATCGCCACCACGTGGATGATGGCTCGGATCTCTTCCTTGCTGACCCCATTGTTAAGCGCCCCGCGACAGTGGATCTCCCACTCGTGCATCTTGCCCAAGGCGCCAATCATAGCGAGGTTCATCATCGAGCGTGTCTTTGGCTCTATGACATCATCGCCCCAACCAAAGCCCCAGCACCACGCCGTCATCGCCTCCTGAAACGGCCGTGTAAACGCGTCCGCAGCTGCCAGGTTTTTCTCGACATACTCGGCACCCAACGTGCCTTTGCGCTGCTCCAACCCTTTCAGAAACAGATCTTCGTCAAATGTATCGGGCATTTTGCCCTCCCTTTCTTTGTGTTCATATTCCATGACGCGCCAACATGTCCCGGATCGACGCTTCGATCAGACCGCCGCAATATTGATCGCCAAACCGTGCATCCCTTTCTTTGCGCACACGCGATAACGGCTTCAGCGCCAGCACCCGTTGCGCAAACCCCGCGACCTGAGGCGCGTGCCGCAACAGCAAGGGGGCATAGCCATCCAGCTTTGATGTCATGACGCCCCACAGGATCGCAACAGTGACATCTGCAAGGCCCGGCGCGTCTCGACGAAAGAGGTAGCCCGTCTCTGCCGTTACGTTTTGAGACGCCAGCGTTTGTTCAAAAATGGCCATCCAGCGGGGCAAACGCTCCTCTACAAAGCTCTCCCACTCTCCCAATGTCCACATGGAGCGACCGCCGAAAAGCGTTAATTCATCCAATACGTCATTGGCATCCTGTACGATCTTATCCGTAAGCGCGGCATCCTTGGCCGTCTCCGGCATCAAGTCATGCTTTGCCGCCAGATAGCGCAAGATGGCAGGCATCTGGGCCAATGTCAGATCCGCATCGTGGTCGACCAGAACCGGTGGCGCCATAAACGGCGCAGGCTGCGCGTCTGGCTCCAGGAGCTTGACCGCAGACACATCGTCAAATCCCGGCTCGTCATAGTCTTGTTCTGCGAGGGCGAGGACCGCGCAGACAAACTCCCCGCGAAACGGGATCGGCCAATAGTAAAGGGTGTAGCCCACCTGCCCTACCGAATGCTGATCGCCACGTTTTTGGTCTGAACATAGTTCCACAGCGCTTCCCGGCCCTTTTCACGCCCGTACCCAGACTTACCGTAGCCTCCGAAAGGCGTTTCAACACCGCCTGCAAACCATTCGTTCACGAAAACCTGACCCGCACGGATCTTTTGTGCGGCGCGCGTGGCCCGGTCCAGATCACGGGTGAAGACACCGCCCACAAGACCGTACTCCGTTCCATTGGCAATGGCATAGGCGTCCTCTTCATCCTTAAAGGGCAGAACGGACAACACAGGGCCAAACACCTCTTCCTGCGCGATGGTCATCTCCGGGCGGACATCGGCCATGACGGTCGGTTCCAGGAAGGCGCCTGGAATGTTCATCTTGCGCCCGCCGGTCACCACCCGCGCGCCCTGGCGCTCGGCGTCACTGACCATGCCGGCGGCGCGATCGCGCTGCGCCGCTGAGACCATGGACCCCATCGTCAACCCCGCCTCGCCTCGATCGATGCCTGGTCCAACCGAGAGAGATTTCGCCACCGCCTCCGCGCGCCCAATCAGCTCATCATGGCGGCTTTCATGGACGATCACGCGGCTCATCGCCGAACAAACCTGTCCGGAATTGAAATAAATCCCCCAGCGAATGTCACTCTCAAACGCGTCCAGATCGGCGTCGTCATGCACGATGGCGGCAGATTTCCCGCCCAGTTCCAGAACGCATGGCACCACGTTGGCCGCCGCGGCCGTTGCAATAGCTATCCCCGTTTGTACGGATCCGGTAAACACAATCTGATTGACGCCCGGATGACCGGAAAGCGCGGCCCCCGCCTGATGCCCCCATCCGCACAGGATGTTGACCGCGCCCTTCGGGAGGCCCACGGCCTCTGCAGCTTGCGCAAAGATGTAGTTTGAGAGCGGCGTCAGCTCCGGAGTTTTGATCACACAGGCATTGCCCGTGGCCAGGCCAGCCGAAAGTGACCGGGCGGTCATCTCCAAAGGGTAGTTCCACGGGATGATCTGCGCAGAAACGCCGTAGGGTTCATAGTGGGTGAAGTCGAAATACCCCTGCCCCAGCGGGATGGAGCGGCCTTCCACCGTCTCGGCTTGATTGCCGTAATACTCAAAGTAACGCGCAGCCCCCTGAATTTCCTTATGCGCTTCCCAGAGCGGCTTGCCCTGTTCCAAAGTCAGAAGTTTGGCCAGCTCATCGGCATGCGCCAACAGGTAGCGCCCCATGGCTTGCACCAGCCGACCACGCTCGACGGGGCGCATGGCGGGCAAGACGCCGCTTTCATGAACGCGTTTAGCGGCGGAACCGGCGCGATCGACGTCCGCCTCATCGGCCAGGGCCTGCGTCGCCAGCACCTCCCCGGTGCCGGGGTTGACCACGTCCACCCGACCCGCGCCGCCATCGACCCAATCGCCGTCTACATAGTTTTGCCAATAGTCTTTCATGGGATCTGTCCTTCCTGCTCAGACGACAACGCGGTGCTCGTAGAGACGCTGATAATGGGGGATCATGCGTCGATACACCTGCTGCACCCTCTCCGGGCTTTGGTCAATGTCAATGTATTTGCGTTTCTGCCTGGTCAATCCGGTGGATTGCGCGAGATTGGCATGAAAGGATCCGCCGTCCCACCAGCTGTGCTCTGATGGATCACCACCGGGTTCCCAGCTGAGCGCCTCTGGCATGTAATCGATGCCCACCCCTTCGCAGAAGGCTTGTGTCACCTCTTCGGGCTTATCGAGCAGATCATCACTGTCGATCACGGGTGGGGCGCTGCCATTCAAAACCCAAAGCAGATCAAAAAGCGCACGCTGCTCTGGAAAGCCCACCTCGCCCTCGTGAAAATCGGGCCATTTGTCATGCATCGACGTGATCGTCTTGGCCGGATCACGGATGAGGAACGCATGGGTGAAATTGGCCAGGAACTCTGGCGTCCACATGTGCGAGATGTAATGCGGAAAATCCTTGAGAAAGACCGGGCCTTTCTCGGCGCGAGCCTGGATGTCGTCCCAGACGCTTTCCAGCGTGAGACCAGGCGGCGTCACCGCGCCAGGCTGATAGCGATGCCAGAGCGGCGCCTCGCCTTGATACCAGGCTTCCCCAAACGGCTCATGTAGGCACTCAAGATCGCCACGCTGGCGCATCATCCATTCAAACGCGGTTGAGGTGGAACGGGGGATAGCCCAGAGGGCAACGATCTTATGCATGGCGGTTCCAGTATGTTCGGCCGGACAAAACTTTCATGCCTCCGGCGGGGATATTTGCGGCCAAAAGAAGCGCGGTGTTTCAGAGACTTTCCAACAGTTGGCCCATGGGCCGCGTGGGCGCGATCCCGAGGCTTTTGAAGATGCGCCAGTAAAGCGCTGTATCGTGGCCGATCACGGGTTTGCCGAGACGCGCCTCAAGCTCTTTGGTCAGGTGTAGAGGGCGCTGCGGCAAGCCACCCGGCCCGGCGCGAAAGTTGCACATGCCATTGATCAAGTAGGCATCCGCCTGAGGCGCTTTTTCGGCAACATAGTCGAAGCTCTTAAAGGCCAGCTCCCCTTCGAACACCCAGCGCAGAGCGTTCACGTCTTCCTGGGTTTGAAACCAGCCCTGATCGTGGAAATTGCCAGCCCAAATGACGTCAAATCCGGCCTCTTTCAGAAAGCCCACCGTGCCTTGCCACCATTCCGGCCAATGATAGGCCGCGTTGAGCGCCACTTTTTCGACATTCATGGCGCGCAGCGCTTCGACCATCGCGTAGCCTGCCATGTGAAACTGCACGCCATGTTTGTCTGACAGATCCTCACAGTGCTGGCGGATACCTTCGACGCCCAGCCCGCTGGCATGAACCCAGTTGGAGCCCACCTGACCCGCGACATCAACGCCGTTGCGCCCCATGCAGTGGACAAAATCCTCCATCATACCGAAATTGGCCTTCCGCTGATCGAGCCCGTGGGCGTAATCCGGCGCGTGGAGCATCCAGCCATGCACACCGACCGTCTCGGGCGCCATGCGCAGGAAATCAGACGGGGCTGCATCATAGTCAAAAGGCGGACAGGTGAAGCCCACCTGATGCGGGAAGAGCTTGTGCTCGGGCTGCCAGGTTTCGGGCATCAGCATCTAAAGCGCCTCCGTCGTGTCGGCAGACCCCGAATACTTTGGCAGATCATTGACGATATCGACCCAGTGCAAGCGTTCTGCGTAGTGAAAATGAGCTTGAGGCGTGACCTGCACCGGATCATCCAGCGTTGCCGCGTAAAGATGTATTTCCTCAGGCCAGATGACATTTTTATAGCTCATCTGCGTGCCACACGCGGCACAAAACTGCCGCGTGACCTTTCCGCCTGATGACAGATTATCCGATAGTTGACCCCGCCACGAAACGCTGTCGCGGGGCACCCCGAAAAAGCTTGTAAAGGGCGCCGACGTGGCGCGACGGCAGCTGTCACAATGACAGTTGCCAGACCAAAGTACCGGCCCATTGCTGCGCCAGGTCACCTGACCGCAAAAACAGCGACCAGAGAGCTCAGACGCCACCTCAACCATCCACGGCCTCGCGCATCCATTGCTGCAGTTTCTGGACAGAGTGTTCAGAACTCACACCGCCTTTGGGATCAACCACCAATGGTCCGGGCCTGTAGCCCTTTGACTTGAGGCCGCGATAGACGGACTCGACCAGATGGATATCCTCCTCAACCGTCGTTTCACGGTCTTGGATTGCCAGGTTACGGCTGACATCGCTGTCCTGGCCGCCGGGCGTGTACCACCCGCGCCACACTGTGCACCGGTCCACGTCATGGACCCGCCAGTGATACGTATTCAGCACATTGCCAGGATAGCATTGAAAACTGACCATGGGCCATAAAAACCAAGATCGATACTCATCAGCATGGGGCACCGAGAGATCAACCGGATAAGTCATCTTTTCCATGCTTTGACACTCAGTCGTGTGGCGCAGGGTGTAGCCCCTGTCCATGGGCTGAATGTCGTAGGTTTCGGGCTTGATCACCCCTGTCGCAAAGGTCTGGTGGTTGATGGGGAAATGGTAGCATTACGAGTAATTCTCAACCGAAACTTTCCAATAGCACTTTTCCGGGATTTCGACCCATTCC
>ERZ1740060.929-NODE-929-length-11740-cov-5.899700_pt1 | contig 11740 bp, 4 predicted proteins | sample MGYA00581743_ERZ1740060 | MGnify/ENA primary metagenome ERZ1740060 (study PRJEB43018, sample SAMN04849235) | marine metagenome | isolation source: floating plastic debris | place: Pacific Ocean | collected 2008-08-27 | study: EMG produced TPA metagenomics assembly...
GTATTCGTAATAACGGTATAATAACTATAAATGATAGCACAATTGATAATAACGAATCGGTTGGAACCAGCGATACAAGCGGTGGTGGTGGATTAATTAACACCGGTACTTCTGCAACTATTATTAATAGTACCTTTAGTGGTAATACTGCTAAAAACGGTGGAGCAATTCGTAACGATACAATTTTGAATTTAATTAATAGTACCCTTAGTGGTAATGCAGCTACATTCAGTGGTGGTGGATTATCTAATACTATTAGTCTTGATACCTTATTTTCAAGTCTTTTTATAGAGCTATCTTTAAAAAATTTTACACCTTCTGATATATCGGGTACCGCTCAAGCCACAATTACTAACAGTACAATAACAGATAACACAGCCCAGGCTACAAGCGGAAGTGGTATTGCTAACTTTGCTAAATTAAATGTTACCAACAGCATTGTTGCAGGTAATGCTAATAATGATGAGATTGCCCACAATTTTCCATCTCAGATAATTTCTCAATTTACAGGCTTGCCTATTGGAGACAATGTAGTAGGTCAAAATACAAGCGATGGTAATAATATAATCGGTAACGGTGATAATGTCAGCGGTTTTACCGATGGGACTAATGGAGATAAAGTTGGTACACAAACCAATCCCATAGACCCATTATTAGATACTTTAAAAGACAACGGTGGAGCAACACAAACTCACGCACTTTTAGCAGGAAGTCCCGCTATTAATTCAGGAAATAATAATAATCTTGCCAAAGATACAGCGGATTTAGATAGAGATAATGATATAAGCGAAGATATTCCCTTTGAGCAACGAGGTGAAAATTTTGCCCGTGTTGTAAATGGTAGCGTTGATATTGGTGCGGTTGAGTTTGTAGCTGATTCAAGTAATACTAATACCAGTAGTATTATTATTATTAATGAAATTCTTGCCGATCCAGACGCTACTAATGGTGATGCAAACGGTGATGGTATTGTAAGTACGAGTGAAGATGAATTTGTTGAACTTATCAACAATAGTTCTAATGAAGTAGATATTTCTGGGTGGACATTATCGGATGGTGTTCGTGTAAGACATACTTTTGAAGAAGGGACTATCGTAGCTGCTAATGGTGTGATTGTAGTCTTTAGTGGTGGAACACCTACAGGTAATTTTGGTGGTGCAATTGTTCTAATTGCTAGCTCTGGTAGTCTTGCTTTGAATAATGATGGTGATAGTATCACTTTGAATGATGGAACTAACGATATCGCAATCTATACATATAGTTCTGAAGGTGGTAATAATCAGTCTTTAACTCGCAATCCAGACGTTACTGGTGATTTCATACAACATTCTCAAGCGACAAATTCTGGTGGAGCTTTGTTCTCTCCAGGATCTAAACTCGACAGCACAACTCCCCCACCTACTGTCACTCCAGGAATCACAATCGCTCAATCTGACAACACGACCGAAGTAGCAGAAGGTAGCGAAACTGATTCTTACACTGTAGTCCTCGATAGTAAACCAACTACTGACGTAACCATAAATGTTTCCACAGGTGAGGAAACTACAACCGATTTAACTACCTTAACTTTCACAACTTCTAACTGGAATACAGCCCAAACTGTGACCATAACCGCAGTTGATGATAACGAAGTAGAAAATAACCATAGCGATATAGTAACTCATACCGTTTCTAGTAACGATACAAATTACGACAATATCGGTGTTGAGTCAGTTACCGTAAGCATTATTGACAACGATATTGAAGACAGTAATTCTAACAATTCGACTCCTACTGAGTTAACCGACGATAAAGATAAATTCCAAGGAACCGCAGCTGACGAAAATATAAGTAGTCTAGCTGGAAAAGATTTTCTTAAAGGTGAAGCTGGTAACGATGTAATTGACGCTGGTGCTGACAACGATAGAGTTTATGGTGGAGCAGGTGAAGACACTATCAGTGGTGGAACAGGAAATGATTATTTAAATGGTGGAACTGAAAACGATTCACTCGATGGAGGGGAAGGTCGAGACAGACTTTATGGTGGTGAAGGTGACGATACTCTAAATGGTGGTGCTGGAAATGATTATCTCAAAGGTGAATCCGGTAATGATTCTCTTGATGGAGGGGAAGGAAAAGATAGACTTTATGGTAATGCTGGTGACGATACTTTAACTGGTGGCAGCGGTAACGATAGAATTGCTGGTGGTGATGGTGCAGATTTAATTACTGGTGTTGATGTTGCTACCTTCAGTGTTGGTGAACTCGATAGACTTTATGGTGGTGATGGTAACGATACTTTTGTTTTAGGTAACGCAAGCGGCGCTTTTTATGCTGATGAAGACATTACAACAAATGGTAAACGCGACTACGCTTTCATCCTAGACTTTGAAATCGGAGATACTATTCAGCTTCATGGTAGTGCTGATGATTATGTTCTTGATGTATCTCGTGGAAGTACTAGTATTTACTTAAATGATGATGGTGTTCAAGGATTAACTCGTAATGACGAATTGATTGGGATAATCAAAGGTTTTAGCACTGAAAACATGAATTCGGGATTTAGCTTTGCTACAGATGAAGAGTAAAAGGAGGATTGATTTATCCGCTTTAGTGAAGGGTTAAATAAAGTGCGATCGCCATTTACAACTGACCTAACTTTTCCATAAAAATTAGCAATCCGTAGGTTGGGTTCGATGCACAATTAGGCTTATTTTTTAATTAGCAATTTATCATTTGCATCGCAACCCAACATTATTATCTTGTCTTGAATAATAGAATTAACTCTAAGTAAAATCTCTGATGTTTCCAACATTATAGTCGCCCCAACCTACCTTATAAAAGGGGGGCTTTATTTTATTTATGATTTCTTTATCCCTCTAACGACCTGTGTGACCATCCTCCCATCACTAAAATAATGATTCCTTTATTCTTTCAAAATCAAAGTTTTACATACATTCCGTGTTCATACAGAAGATATATGACGAAAACACGTAAGAAAATGGAGAAAAGGGAGCATTATTACAAAATAAGTTAAAAAATACCAAAAATGGTTATTTACAGAGTTAAACCTTGGGCTACGGGAAATAATAATGGCAGTTCATGGGAGAATGCATTTACCAACTTACAATTAGCAATTAGTGCTGCTAGTTCGGGTGATGAAATTTGGGTAGCCCAAGGTGTTTATAAGCCAGGAAACAATCGTACAGATAGTTTTGATATTCCAGATGGAGTTACTATTTACGGTGGTTTTGCTGGAGACGAAACAAATTTAGCACAAAGAGATATTGAAAAAAATCTTACCTACTTGAGCGGTGATATTGGCAAAGAACGAGATAATCGGGACAATAACCATACTGTAGTTAAATTAAGCAGTGGTTCTACTGCTACTCTTGACGGTTTAATTATTCAAGACGGTAATTCAAATGATGACGGTGGTGGTGTTTACAACGAAGGTAGTTTAACTTTAAAAAATGTTGTAGTTCGTTATAACCTAGCTGCTGATAGTGGTGGTGGTATTGTTAATAATGGCATAATAAATATTATTGACAGCACGATAGCTGATAATTTTGCGATTGGTAATAATTCATCAAGTGGTGGTGGTGGGTTAATCAACACTGGTACATCGGCAACTATTACTAACAGTTTATTCTACGGGAATGGAGCTAATAAAGGCGGTGCAATTCGTAGCGATACAAGCCTAAAATTAGACAATAGCAATCTTATTGACAACACTGCTTATGAAAAAGCTGGTGGTGGTGGTGTTGCTAATCTTGGTACCGCAAATATTTCTAATAGTATTATCGTCAACAATACTGATGATTTGGCAAATAACTTTGAATCAGCAACTGGTACGAATGTAAGCGGTGGAAATAATATAATTGGTAATGGTGATGTTGTAAGTGGATTTACTGATGGAATTAATGGCGATAAAGTTGGTGAAAAATACAATCGTATCGCTGTTGCTCTTAACGAAACTTTTGATAACGATTCACAGTTTAAGAAGAGTTCTAAATTTTTCTCCGACGGAAGCAATGATTATTTTGGTATTTACAAGCAAGATGCTAATAACATCAAATCATATACCGGCTTTACAAATAAATTCCTAACTGGTCAAGACCTAGATGGAGAAGGAGCTTCACTTCCGATAACTCTTACCTGGTCAAATATAGATATTAAATGGTTAACTGATTTAAAATTTAGCGGTGATTTTGCTTCTTTCTTCGATTCACCTGGTGATATTGATGCTGCTGATTTTATCAAAATCTCCTACAGCATAGATGGTGGTCAACAGCAAAATCTGCTTTGGTTCTCCGGAAGTGATTTTAGTAGTGCTTCATTTAATGGTGTCTTGAAACAAGATACTAATTTTGATGGAATTGGTGATGGACAAGTATTAAATAATGAAGCACAGAATTTTTCTACATCAATAACTGAAACTGGTTCCACACTCGATTTAACATTAGAAATTAACCTTGATTCAACAAACGAAGATTTTGCTCTTGATAATTTTCTAATTACTGGTATTACTGCTCCTATCGAAGGGAGTGAATCTAAAGATAGTCTTCTAGGAACCGAATCTCACGACATAATTAACGGTTCTGCTGGAAACGACTATCTCAAAGGTAAAGCAGGGGACGACATAATTGATGGAGGTGCAGATAACGACCGACTTTATGGTGATGATGGTGAAGATACTCTCACAGGTGGAACTGGAAACGATTATTTAAATGGTGGAGATCAAGAGGATTCTCTCGAAGGAGGAGAAGGTAGAGACAGACTTTATGGTGGTGACGCTGACGATACTTTAATGGGTGAAAGCGGGAATGACTACCTTGATGGAGGCTTCGGTGTCGATTTCCTTGATGGAGGGGAAGGTCGAGACAGACTTTATGGTGGTGACTTAAACGATATTTTAATTGGTGGTAGCGGTAAAGATTATATTAGCGGTGGTAGTGGTAACGATGAAATTACAGGTGTTGATATCGTTAGCTTTGGTATTGGTGAAATTGATAGACTTTCGGGAGGAGATGGTGAAGATACTTTTATTTTAGGTAATGCAAATCGTTGTTTTTATGATGATGGTAACAATAGAAATAAAGGCAGGTCAGATTATGCTTTTATTAGTGATTTTAACGTAAACGATGATGATATCCTACTTTTCGCAGGAGAAGATTATTACCTTGATGTCACTCGTGGAAGCAGTAGTATTTACATTGATAATGATGGTGTTGAAGGATTTAGCCGTAATGATGAATTGATTGCTGTAGTTAAGGGAGTTGCTCTTGCTGAAGGTAATATTGATGGTTCCACTGAAGGATTTAATTTTGTTTAAGTAATCTCAAATATTGCAGCAGTTTCAGAAACCCGGTTTCTTTCTAATTTCACAACAGGATAATTATAATTTTACGAATAGAAACCAGATTTCTTTGAGCTTAATAAGAATGATGTAAAAAGCTAGAGTAATCTAATTTTAATCAAAATGATTTATCTAAAGTTCCTATTGCAACAGTTGGGAGCTTTTTTTATAGACTATAAAAACTTGGCATACTTAAGTAATTATGTCTAAAAGTATCTACAGATAGTTTTTATGAAAAGTATGTAAAATACGAAATTATGCTGATGCTATACCTAGAAAAAATTGATTATATTGTTTTGGAATTAGTACTATCTTTTTATAAAAAAGCATATATACAAATTAATCATTATATTAACTACTGAATTTTATATAGCAATAGAGAACTAACAGTAATAATTATTTTGCTGAAACAGGGGCTAACCATTAAATTAATGCGTTTATACAATGACCGCTAGAATTCAATTTTGCATCTTCATTCCATCTCTTTCAATATGGTTTGCTTTAAGTAATCAGGTAGCATCCGCCAAAAAGATAAATTATTTATTAGGAACAAAAAACGAAACTTGTCAAAAAGGTACAAACGAACATAAAGAATATAATTTAATATGTAAAAATACTTTTAGAGAAAACTTAAGAGTAAAATTTAAGCATTACCGCCACCAGAATGATTGGTCAAATCCGAAAACAGAATCAATTAAATGGTTTGATAAGAACCATAAAAATTCAGATGAGAAAGAGCAACTCGGCTCATCGGTGAATTATTTAAACATATCTCAAATTAATCAAGAGAATCATAAATTAACTCAGGCTAGTAATACTGCTTATAATAAATTAATACAAAAACTAAAAAAATGGAAGCTAGAAGAAAATTTAATTGAAAGAATCTCTTCAACTCGAAAAACGCCATCAAAAGCATTTGATTTAAATTTAAATTTAAATTCAGATTCCAAATATATTCTCCCACCAACAGTAGCTGCTCCAGAAAAAATTCACCCTTTTACAACAACATTACCTTTAAATGGCATACCTATCAGCCATTTAACTGATTGGGAATTTTACACTAGTTCAACTTTTGGAGATGATAACAATACGAGTATTTCCGCTGGAGGTATTCTTAAACTCAGCGGACAAGTTACAGAAAGTATAACCTAATATTACGTTTATACTGTAGACCAAAAAGGTAGCTATTTACAGTTACAAAGAATAAGACAAAATCGGCAAATTGAATTAACAAGAAACGAACCTCATACAATGCTAGGTATGCAAATGCAAATGAGCTTTGTTGCTTCTTGCTTAACAGGTGAAGATATTGAAAGGAAAAAATGCTCCTACACACCTGGTTTAATAACTGATAGAAACAGTATTGACCCCGATTTCTTTGTTCCCACTCGTATTGTCCAAACCAGCAATATGAGTGAGGTTGTCACTCCTGAATCTTTAGCAGTAATGAAGCTTCCAGGATTTCAAACAGGAGCAAACGGACAAGAAATCGGATTAGATTTATATTTTCCTAATGCTGGAGCATTTCCCGGTAATACTCAAGGAAATCAAGTTTTTTATGAAAGAAAAGAAGAAATTAATAATACTCAAATCGGATTATATTCTCGGATTAGACAAATAGTTAAAGCCAATCATAATAAAGCCGTAATTGGTCGGACAATTCGCGGTTTTGGATTGGTCACTGATAGCGATAATTTATTGCTAAATTCTGCGGTGCAGTTAGGAAATTTAGTTTTACCCAATGTTAAACCTCGTCTTACAGGTAGTACTAAAAAAGTAAATACTAATATCAATAAAAATCTCTTTTTAGCAGCCAATAACGTTAGAATACCCACAGCTAGCTACACCTTCTATCAAGCTGGAATCGGTTCTGCTGAAAGTCTTAAACCCAGTATTAAAAAACGCAGTCAAATTCCCAGAGCAAAATTTAATAGTCTTTGGGTTTGTATTTCTCCAATTATCGACCTTAGAATTGAAAAAATTAATCGATATCAACCAACTGGAAAGCAGAGAATAATTTCTAATGGAGGAGGAGAAGGAGGAGTTGATTCAAATGTCAGCTTACTTTCTGTTGTTAACGGTGAAAATTTTACTGCTAACGAAGTAGAAGACTTCTACGGTCAAATTTATCTGACAAATTTTGCTCAGGACGTTAATTTAGTCACGGGAAATCGCTTTGTAGAAGACATAAATTATTATCCACATATCAGCTTGACCGGAAATGTACAGGGTTCTGTAGATAGCTGGAAATATTATATGGGTGTGATTGCGAGTAAAAATATTAAAGCTTATGCAGGTAGTGACTATACTCGTAACTTTGGTAATTTAAATCTTTCTACTGGAGCAATTGGCTATATTAATCCCGATAGAGATTATTATTCTCAAATATACGGTAGTCTTTCTCAAAGAATTGGCTCAAGTAGAAGAACTAATTTAGTTTTATCAAGTCGTTTTAACTACGCTTTAGATAGAGAAAACCGTATCGGAAATATTGAAAGTGAAGCTCCCGCAAGTTTCGTTACAGTAGGAGCAAGAGCCAATTTTGGTAGTGTTTCTTTCGGTTTAGTCAACTATTTTGATGATATTTTTCCTAATTCCGTAGAGAAAACCTTACTAGCAGATATTGCAATCAATTTTGGTAAAAGCTTTCGTTTAACCGGTTACTATACTTCGATATATGAAGCTTCTAGTCGTTCTCGTTATGGAGCAACAGCAAAGTTGAGATTGGGAGGTAAATATAATAGTCCAACATTATCTGTATCTTGGATAAATAATGATTATTACTTAGGTCAAGATAGCGAAGGAATTAAACTCAATTTTACAGATAATGTATTCAAAGTTTTGTTTAGAATTGGAAGTCCTGGAAATCCATTTGATAAAGTAGATAAAAAGCGAATCTTGAGAAAAAAAAGGAAGAATTTAATTGATAGATTGTTAAAGGATAAAAACATAATTTAACCTCACCCCCCTTCCCCTCTCCTTATCAAGGAGAGGAGTGTTTTTTTGTATTGTTACTCATTCTCCTCTCCTTATCAAAAAGAAGAATATTTTTATTTTGTTACTTATTTAACTCATTCCCTTCTCCTTAACAAGGCTACGGTGTACACAGAAGTCTTAAAATCCTATCTGGAAGCGGCTTTCAAGTTCAGATAAAAATCGCTGAAAACCTGTCATTGCGAGCGAAGCGAAGCAATCGCAAGGTGTTGAGATTGCTTCGTCGTTCCTCCTCGCAATGACGATTTAAGGGGGTTAAAATCCCTGAAACGTATGTGGGGAGTACTTGTGTGTACACGGTAGCCTTAACAAGGAGAGGGGTGTCCGTTAGGACGGGGTGAGGTTTTCTATAAACAAACAAAGACGCAATTTTTAGTTGCGTCCCTGATAACATTTGAATTTTAATTTGTCAGAAATTGTTAAGAAACAAATGCTATTCCTACTTAAAATTTACTTATGGTGTTGTCGTTGTCTCCCCAGGGTTAGCAATAATTTCACCGCTAGCTGTACCTAATCGAATAGTTGCATTACCAGTCAATTCGTTAGCTTGTGCAGTTCCAAGATTTGTATCAAGCGCACCAGCCATAGTCGTAGCAGTTCCAGTTTGATCTCCCATACCACCGATAGAGATGTTACCCGCAGAACCTAAAGCAAAAGCTGAATTATAAGGGTCGGTAGTATCTGAACCTGGATTATTAAAAGCCGCAGCTCCTGCATCGTTTTTACCCACAGAAGCAGCTACAGCAACACCAGTAACAGCAGTACCATCAATTGTGAATGCAGCAGCACCAGCAGCACCACCTTCACCAGCAAAAGCTCCAGAAGAAAAGCTTAATACACTAGCAGTTGCAGCAAATAAAGAAATAGATAGTTTTTTACCAAATTTCATGATTAAGATTCCCTTCTCTTAAGTGTGATTTATCAAATGAACGAAGCAAAATGTCTCAGTCGCGGTTGAAGCTGTCGCTATGACAATCCGTCGCTAGATATAATTTATTGCAATACTAGTGACATATGTAACCGAGCAATTACTTAACGAAAAACAAAGGTTTTCTAGCAAAAATGGCGAAATAATCAAAGAATATTCAGGTATCTTTTCTTTTATGTGTGAATCTATGGTTTACAACGTAGAAGATAATCGAAGTATTAATTAACTTAATATTTATCTATGTATTTAAACTGAAGTGAAAATCTAAATGAAAACTGCTATATTTATTTTTCTTTATAAATGTAGAGACCTAATAGTGCCACGTCTCTATACTGATTGCAAAATTTTTACCAATATTCAACTAAAACTAAATTCTTCGGTATTATAAAGATAATCCTAACTTCTTAACAAAATCGCCCGTACTGTTTTCGAGTACGAGCGATTTCCCTATGTTTATATTTTTAGACTAGTAGTTACGCATTTTGGTCTAGTTTCAACACTGCCATAAATGCTTCCTGTGGAACATCAACGGTACCCACAGACTTCATCCGCTTTTTACCTTTTGCTTGCTTCTGCAAAAGTTTCTTCTTCCGGCTAATATCACCACCGTAGCATTTTGCTAACACATCCTTCCGCAATGCTGGAATATGTTCTGAGGCAATAATTTTACTGCCAATCGCGGCTTGAATCGGTACTTTAAACTGGTGACGGGGAATTAATTCCTTCAATTTCTCAGCCATTGAGCGACCAACGTTATAAGCTTTATCGCGGTGAACAATCATCGCTAATGAGTCAACCGGGTCGCTGTTTATCATCAAGTCCAACTTGACCAGATGATTTTCACGATAGCCAATTAGCTGATACTCCATACTCGCATAACCGCGAGAACGAGATTTCATTTGGTCGAAAAAGTCAGTGACAACTTCGGCTAAAGGTAATTCGTAAGTTAATGTCGTCCGTCCTTGGGTGAGGTACTTCATATCCTTGAACACACCCCGACGACCTTGGGATAACTCCATCAAAGTACCTACGTAGGTTTCTGGAGTAATCATTTCAACCTTAACGTAAGGCTCCTCAATTTTCTCCCGGTCGTTGGGGGAAGGTAAAGTAGCAGGATTATCAATGAAAACCACTTCACCTTTATTGGTAGTTACGCGGTAAATTACTGAAGGAGCCGTAATAATTAAATCGAGATTGTACTCCCGCTCCAAACGTTCTTGGACGATTTCCATGTGCAGCAGACCCAAGAATCCACAACGGAAACCAAAACCCATAGCGCTGGAAGTTTCCGGTTCAAACTGTAAAGCCGCATCGTTAAGCTTAAGTTTATCTAAAGCTTCCCGTAAATCTTTGAACTGGTCGGAATCAATGGGGAACATTCCGCAAAATACCATCGGATTAGCTTCCGCATAACCGGGTAAAGGTTCTGTTGCTTTAGCCTTACTTAAAGTGATAGTATCTCCTACCCGCGCATCCTCCACAGCTTTAATGGCTGCTGAAAGATAGCCCACTTCTCCAGCATGAAGTTCGTCTACCTGTACCTGATTGGGTGAAAGAACACCAATTTCATCAATTTCATATTCCTTACCCGAAGCCATCAGATAGACTTTATCGCCTTTTTTGAGCGTTCCATCCATGACTCGGAAATAAACAATTACTCCCCGGTAACTATCGTAATAACTATCAAAAATTAAAGCGCGTAACGGCTTATCAATAGTATTCTGTGGTTCGGGAACTCTTTCGACAATCGTTTCCAAAATTTCCGGAACACCAATTCCTTCCTTCGCAGAAGCCAGAATTGCACCGCTACAATCCAAACCAATAACTTCTTCAATTTCACCAGCCACTCGGTCTGGTTCAGCCCCCGGTAAATCAATCTTATTCAAAACCGGGATAATTTCTAAATCATTCTCAATCGCCAAATAAACATTAGCTAGAGTTTGAGCTTCCACACCTTGGGAAGCATCTACCACCAACAAAGCCCCTTCGCAAGCTACCAAGCTGCGGGACACCTCATAAGAGAAATCAACGTGACCAGGAGTATCGATGAGGTTCAGTACGTATTCTTGACCATCCTTAGCCTTATAATTCATTCGGGCAGCTTGCAGCTTAATAGTAATGCCGCGCTCCCGTTCTAAGTCCATATTATCCAGAAACTGCTCCTTCATCTGCCGATTTTCCACTGTACCAGTGGTTTGCAGAAGCCGGTCAGCAAGAGTTGATTTTCCGTGGTCAATGTGAGCGATAATGCAAAAATTGCGAATGCGAGAAGCGGGAGCGTCAGTCATATACCTTTAAAGCCGTATTTTCTGCAACCTTTCTGAAAAAAAGCCTTTTTACTTTAAGTATTGTAATGCTTTCTTCGCAAACACGCTGCTTTTGTTGTAACAGGAAGTAGGGATAGGGAATTGGGGATTGAGCATTGGAAATAGTTAGGAGTTAGGAGTTAGGAGTTAGGAGTTAGGAGTTAGGAGTTAGGA
>ERZ1740060.930-NODE-930-length-11736-cov-3.620580_pt1 | contig 11736 bp, 8 predicted proteins | sample MGYA00581743_ERZ1740060 | MGnify/ENA primary metagenome ERZ1740060 (study PRJEB43018, sample SAMN04849235) | marine metagenome | isolation source: floating plastic debris | place: Pacific Ocean | collected 2008-08-27 | study: EMG produced TPA metagenomics assembly...
GTAGGTGATGTTGCCGCCCGGCGCGATGCCGATGCCGCCCACGCAGGCCGCGAGCGCGTCGGAGATGTAGTCGCCGTTGAGGTGCATCGTGGCGATGACGTCGTACTCGGCGGGGCGGGTGAGCAGCTGCTGCAAGAAGGCGTCGGCGAGCACATCTTTGATGATGATCTGCTTGCCTCTGGGCGACGTGATGTGATGCCAAGGCCCACCGTCGAGCGGCGTCGCACCAAAGTGCTCGGCAGCAACCTCGTAGCCCCAGTTCATGAAGGCACCCTCGGTGAACTTCATGATATTGCCCTTGTGCACGAGCGTCACCGACGGGCGGTCGTGGTCGATCGCGTACTGGATCGCGGCCCGCACGATGCGCGTCGTGCCTTCCTTCGAGATGGGCTTGATGCCGATGCCGCATGAGTCCGGGAAGCGCACCTTGCCCCAGCGCTCTGGGAACGTCTGTCCGAAACCCTGCTTGAACTTCTCGAGGTCCTCGCTGCCAGCCTCAAATTCGATGCCCGCGTAGATGTCCTCGGTGTTCTCGCGGAAGATCACCATGTCGGTCTTTCCTGGGTCCTTCAGTGGGCTCGGCACGCCCTCGAACCATCGGACCGGCCGAAGACACGTGTACAAATCAAGCTTCTGCCTGAGCGCAACATTACTGGAACGGATGCCACCGCCGGTGGGGGTGGTCAGCGGTCCCTTGAAGCCAACGAGGTATTCGCGGAACGCGTCGAGCGTCGCGTCGGGCAGCCAACTCCCAGTCTGGTTGTGCGCCTTCTCGCCGGCCAGCACTTCGTGCCAGTGGATCTTGCGTTGGTCGCCGTACGCTTTGTCGACTGCAGCATCGAAGACACGCACCGATGCCGCCCAAATGTCCGGCCCCGTGCCATCGCCCTCGATAAATGGCACGATCGGATGTTCGGGCACCTGGAGGATGGCGGCGGACTTGGTGATCGGCTCGGCGGCTGGCGGCATGCGATTCCTCCCTCAGACTCACTCTGAATCCCGACTATAGCGCCAACGTTTGATCGCTCCGGCGAGCCGAACCCAAGGTCGCAGTGTCCGGACCGACACGGAAAGCAGTTTGCGTGGTCCCTGCGCGCTGAGGCGCCCAGATAAAGGACGCAAAGCTCTGAGGCCGATCCCTTATTCAACGCCCAAGAAGGTGGCTCGTGTCGTCGCCGTGTCGTCATTCGACTGCCAACGCCATGCAGCCGCTGCGCATGCCCCGGTCGTTCGACGCGCAACCGGGTTGCATTTTCGTCATGGCGATGCGACTGCGCTGGGCCGATCCACGTGCTTCGAATGGTGCACGGACTGAATGCTCAGGACGCGTACAGCCTTGCGAGATCCTGCCAGAATCCTGGATACGTCTTTGCGACACAAATCGGGTCGGCGATGCTCACGTTCGGCCGGTGCAGCGCGATGATGGAGAGTGCCATCGCCATGCGGTGGTCGTTGTAGGTCTCGAAGACCACTGGCTCGGCCGACGGTGAACGATCGAGCCCGCGTGGCGGCGGCTCTATGCGCACCGCTCCAGGCTCGCCGTGCACGTCGAGTTCGAGCGTGATCCCCACTTTTGCAAGTTCGGTCATGAGCGCGTGCAGCCGGTCGGTTTCCTTCACGCGCAGCGTGTGCAGCCCCCGCAGCATCGAGCCACCTTCTGCAAGGCCCGCAAGCACGACCAGCGCCATGGCCGCGTCGGGCATATCACGCATGTCCGCCATGACCGGCTTTAAGGAGCCGCCGCCTCGCACACTCAGGCTCGGGCCGTTCGGGCTTTCTTCCGGCGGAATGGATTGCGCGGTCGCACCCATCCTGGCCAGCATGGCAGGGAAGGCTAAGTCGCCCTGAAGGCCGTCCTCGTCCACGCCTTGAACAGTCACTTCCGCGCCGTTGATCGATGCCGCCGCCGCCCAAAATGCCGAAGCGCCGCTCGCATCGGGCTCGATGTCCAACTCGAATCCCCCCGCGAGCGCATCCGCTCCGGCACCGATGCGAAGGACCGACATGTTGGCCGACGCACGAACCGGCACGCCGAGCAAGTCGAGCAACCCAAGGGTCATGCGGATGTAGGAAGAACTCGTGACTTCGCCTTCGATCTCGATGGCCAACCCCCCCGGCATGAATGCCCCGAGCAGCATGATCGCAGAAACGAATTGGCTCGATGGCAGTTGCTCAAACAGAATCTCTCCGTTCGAGCGAAGCAACTGGGGGGGATGCACGCGCAAAGGAGGGCAGCCGGGCGACCCGAGTGCTTCAACGCGAGCGCCAAGGTCACCAATCGCGGCGACGAGCGGCCCAACCGGGCGTTCGTGCATCCGCGCGCTGCCGTAGAGCTCGATAGGTACCGGCGAGAGCACGCTCGCGGCCGTGAGGAATCGCACCGCCGTGCCCGCGTTCTCCAGGTCGAGTCGTACCGGACTTCCATTCACTCCGGCAGGCCGCCAACGACCGCCCACTCCATCGACAGTGACCATCGTCCCATCGATCTCGACACCAACACCCAACGTGCGAAGTGCCGCAGCCATCACGCGGGTATCAACGGCATCGGTAAGCGCGCCATGGAGCATGCTGCGACCACCCGCGAGCGCTGCAACGAGCATCGCGCGGTTGGTGATACTCTTGCTGCCTGGCGGCCGGAGCATCAAGTCGAAACGTTCATCACTGCGAACCGCCAAGAGCGTGGGCAATGACAACGGATCAGGCAGGTCCTCGAGCGGACCTGTCAGAGAATCGAGAATTGGCTGGGCGATGTCGTCGGCCATAGCGGCGTGGCAATCGGGCAATGAGGAGCGGAATCGCGGTTACTCGTCCGCCGCGGGCGCATCACCCTCTTCGGCGAGCCGGAAGACAGCCACGACATCCGTGATCGGGACCACGAACAACCGGTTGTCTCCCTCAAAGTCGACTGGGACTGCCTTTCCGGGGTGGAAGAGGACACGCTGGTATTGACGCACCGGATAGTCGTCATCACTCTCGACCTGAGTCGAGATCGCCACGATTCGCCCGGTCAGCGTCGGGATCTCCATTTTGTCGGGGAGGTGCAGGCCAGCCTTGGTCTGCTTCTTGTCCTCGTCCTTGCGGATCAGCACGCGCGAGCCGATCGGCTCGACCGTCTCGATTCGCTTGGCCGAGCTCGCACGCGCCATCTCGATATCCCTTCTCGCTGGTGGGTGCACAACGACGCACTCTGCCCGTTCGACTTGATCGCCGCTATCCTAGCTCGAATCGCGGAGTTGACCGGAAACCTACGAGATGCCCCCAATGCACGAGCAGCTCCTGGACTTCATCAAAGACGTGCCAGACTTTCCAAAGCCCGGCATCATCTTCAAGGACTTCACGCCGCTCCTGTCAGATCCGGGAGCCCTGGCGCTGGCCGTCGAGCTCATGGTGAACCCATTCCGAGGGAATCGGGTCGACCTCGTGCTTGGAGCCGAGTCTCGTGGCTTCATCTTCGGGACAGCAATAGCCCAGTCACTCTCGGCCGGGTTCGTGCCGATCCGAAAGGCTGGCAAGCTGCCTAGGGCCGTCCACCATGTGGAGTACGAGCTCGAGTACGGATTCGATCGGCTGGAAATCCACGCCGACGACATCCCCAAAGGCTCGCGAGTGCTGATCGTCGACGACCTGCTCGCGACCGGCGGCACGCTCGACGCGTCGGTACAACTCTCGAACATGGCGGGGGCGCACGTTATTGGAGCCACCGTGCTCATCGAGCTTGCCGCGCTCAATGGCAGAACCAAACTCCGGTCGATCGATCCGCTCCACGCGGTGCTCGAGTTCTAAGCGGTACGGCGCGCCGGTCCACGACCGTGATTGCCGTGATCAGCGGTCGCTGATCAGCCTCGATCAAACAAAAAAACACGCCCGACCTTTCGGTCGGGCGTGTCGAAGTCAATTCCGATCCGTCAGGCCGAATTAGCGGCGGCGACGGGCGGCGGCCAGGCCACCGAGGCCCAGGAGGGCCAGGCTGGCGGGAGCCGGGACGACGTTGATGGCGCCAGCGCCTTCGGTGAGATCACCGAGGCGGCTCTCGCTGCGCGAGCTGTCGCGCTGGACGTAGGTGTCGAAGCGGCTGGTCTCGGTGCTCAAGTCGACCGTGAACGCAGCGGCGACGTCAGCCGGAGCGGTGTAGACGGCGCTCCAGAAGGCGATCGGGTTGGTGTCGTCGGCGTAGATGCCGGCGGGCGGGAAGTTCAGCTGGCCGGCGAGGATGCCGTCAACGCCGGTGCCCGAGGGGGCGCCACCGCTGGTGCCGGGGCCGTCCATCGGGCTGATGAGGGCCACGTCGCTCCAGCCGGTCGAGCCGACCGAGCTGATGAAGTCGGTGGCGATGCCAGCGACGGCGAAGTCGCTGCCACCGTAACCGGCGGTCAGGGTAACCATGGTGCTCTCACCCGGACCGAGGGTCGGGTTGGCAACGTCGATGTTGATGGACTGGGCAGCAGCGGCAGCGGCGACACCAGCAACGGCGAGAATAGCAGCAGTCTTCATCTTGGTCTCTCCTCTTGAGCTCAAGAAACCTTGGTAATTGATTCACACGAAAACACATCGTCGGCCCAAGACTTGCTGACCCAAGGGCCGACAGCGAAGTCTAACCGAAACGGCAGAGGCCGACAACCCCATTTCGAAACGAAACATCGCGAATTGGGCGGAAATTAACGACGGCGAGTCCAATAAATCTCAATCTGTTTTAATTTTGATTGGGTATATCGGCCTGCTGGTCGCTTCACGGAGCAAGAGAGTCGGGTTTCTTGCGCCCATCTGAAAGCAATGTAAACGAAATCCTTCGGATGAAAAAACACGCCCAACCTCTCAGTTGGGCGTGCCAGAGTCAATTTTGATCCATCGGGCCGGCTTATCGGCGGCGACGGGCGGCGGCCAGGCCACCAAGGCCCAGCAGGGCGAGGCTGGCGGGGGCCGGGATCACACCGATCGTGGCGGATCCCTCAGTGAGGTCGCCGAGGCGACTCTCGCTGCGCGAGCTATCTCGGGCGACGTACGCGTCAAAGCGCGAGGTGTCGGTGCTCAAATCGACACTAAACGCGGATGTGACGTCCGCAGGCGCGGTGTAGACGGCGCTCCAGAAGGCGATCGGGTTGGTGTCGTCGGCGTAGATGCCGGCGGGCGGGAAGTTCAGCTGGCCGGCGAGGATGCCGTCAACGCCGGTGCCCGAGGGGGCGCCACCGCTGGTGCCGGGGCCGTCCATCGGGCTGATGAGGGCCACGTCGCTCCAGCCGGTCGAGCCGACCGAGCTGATGAAGTTGGTCTCAACACCTGCGACGGCGAAGTCGCCAGCGCCGTAACCGGCGGACAGGGTGACCAGGGTGCTCTCTCCCGGGCCGAGAGTGGGGTTGGCAACATCGATGTTGATGGACTGAGCGCTAGCGGCAGCGGCAACACCGGCGACGGCAACGAGGGCGAAAGCCTTCTTCATTTCTACATCTCCTCACGCGACTGGGGCCCTGTGCCCCGAATGCCTTTGGTTCACTTAGTCGTCTGCTTGCGACCTATCACGAACACCCTACCACGGATCGCAAGAGCCGCCAGAAAACGGACATTTTTTTTTAAACCACCGAACCCATCAGCGGCGTGGTGAATTGTTGTTCTCATTAAATCGAGCCGATTCTCTGCGGCCAACCGCGTTGACAACCGGCAGGGGCCATCCCGAGCCCGCGCTCTCAGACTTCCACGAGTTCCCCATCAACATCCTCGATCGAGATCTGATACATCGCGGCCACTGCCCGGCGATAGAGCTCGAGCTGTTCGAACGCCTGGGCCCCGGGGCGGCCGGTCTTGAAGTCTGTGATCAAACACCGGCGGACCTGCCCGTCCGAGTGTCCAACGACCAGGCGGGCAATCCGGCCTCGCACCAGCACCGTGCGCCCCTCGTACTCGACCGGCACAGCGATCTCGTGCTCTCGCAGCACGGTCAACTCCAACTCGCCTCTCCAGCGGCTCGTGATGCGATCGCGCGACAAGGCAGTTGGCAGGCCGCCAGACTTCAGTGCCGCGGTGATCCGAGACGCGGCCTCGAGGTCCATCGGGGTCGAGAGATCGATCCACTGAGCCGGGTCGTCACCATCGGTCTCGAGCCACTCCACCGACTCAAGCACACGATGCACCGCAACACCGAGGTCGGCTTGGGGCATGTCCGTACCGAGCCGTGATCGAACGGTCGCAGTGGAGCCAACTCCGGAGGGGCTCAGCACGGCAACACGCCAGGGAGCTTCGGGCCCGTGTTTAGGCTGAGCGTTCTGCGCTGGCTCAGCCCATGCAGGGATTGCGTGAGCCAGTCGATTCGACGGCTGTGCTTCGGATGGCGAACTCGGCGACCTGTCAACAGCCGCTCTCCGGATCTCGGTCGCGCCGTCAGACACCTCGCCCGCGACAAGACCAGACCACGCGATGGAGCCGAGCCCTCTCTTGGATGGACGAGCAAAGCCCTCCAGCACTGTCTTCGCGCGCGTCATCCCGACGTAGAGCAAGCACAGCTCTTCGTACACGGCCCTCGCCCGCCAGTCGGCTGCCATCGCACTCAGCACCCCGCTGTGCTCGCGGATCGTTGACGAACCGGCCAGGCTCAGCCGGGTTGGATCGGCCGTCGGATCGGCATCGTGCCCCAGCGGTTCCGAGCTAGGCTCTCCAGCCGCGGCGTAGATCGCGGGCACGCGATTCGCCAGCGGCCCGTCGATGTCGGCTAAGAACACCTGGTCGAACTGCAAGCCCTTCGCACCATGGAGCGTCAAGACGCGGACCACGCCCTCGCCTCGCGGGCGGACGCGGGCGGCTCGCGTGCATCGGATGAAATCATCGATGCTCGGGTGCTCTGGAGGCTCAGACTCATACGCCTCGGCTTGCGCAATCACGTCGCTGAGACGTTCGCGCCCGCGCTGATTCGCCTGGTCCGCAGCAACGGTCGCAAGGAACTCGACAGTGCGAGCAAGGCCTTCCTCGAACACTCGGCGCGAGAGTTCGCCCGCCAGCCGGACGGCACGCCGTCGATCTGAAGCGTTGTCAACACCGAGCGCTTGCGCCAACGGACTGGTTGCAACGGCAAACCTTGCAGCCCCGTCCTCAGGGTGTGCGGCCAGTTGTAACGCGCCGAGCAGTGCTTCCACGGCCGGGTGATCGCAGGGGCTCGAGGCTGCATCGGCAACCGCTTGAACCCCACGCCGCTGGAGGGCGGCGACGATTCCCGCGATCGGCTTCTGCCGACGCACGAGCACGGCGATCTCGGTATTAGGCTGCGCACCGCATGCTCGCGCGACACGGTCGGCAATCAGGTCGGTCTCACTGACGCCGGCCTGATCGCTGTCTGCCTCGGCCTCGTCTTCGCCCGCTTCGAGCACCGAGTCAAGATCGACAAGACGCACAACGGACTCGGACTTCACAGCCGACTCGTGTGGCTCGAAGACTTCCGAGAATCTCCGGGCTGCGGATGCATGGTCCGCGAGAGCGGGGTTGGATTGCAGGGATCCGAACAACGCGTTGACCGCGTCCACGATCGCCGGGGCGCACCTGTACGTGACGGAGAGCGTGCTCGTGTCCATCTGAGGCCATCGCCGAGCGACGTAGGGCAACAATTCGGCCTCGGCCTGACGCCAGCCGTAGAGCGATTGCTTGACGTCGCCGACGACAAACACCGAGCGCGGTCGATCACCGCCGGCGACCGCCTCGTCGATGAGCGGCTCAATCACTCGCCATTGATCGATCGACGTGTCCTGAAACTCGTCGAGCAGCACATGATCGAACTGTGTATCTAGCCGATACGCGACTTCCTGCGTCTGGATGTCCGAGTCGGCCAGCGCCCGCCAGAGATCATCGAGTGCGTAGCTCCGCCGCTCGTACCGCACTTTTTCGTCGATCTCCATGGCTCGTCCCAGCAAACGGCCCGCCGCAAGGTTGCGCTCATGCAATTCGGAGATCGCCGCGCGTCTCGAACCGTGCTTGATCGTTTGCAATTCGGCGATCCACGCTTCGGGAACCGGTACCTTGTAGTGCGTGGGCTCGAGATCTTCGCAGTGTGCCACAATGGACCGGCCGAGTAACCGAATGAACTCGCCGGCTTCTACTTGTTCAAGGATCGAAGCCGCCGCGTCGACGAATCGCTTGTGAGGGGCGCCCTTTTGCGTCACAGGCGCGGGGACTTCTACGAGCCTTCGTGCTGCTGCCAGGGTTGCATCGAGGTCCGGGCCCGACATCGCCTCGTGCGCGAGGCATGCCCACGAGTCGCTCGCTGCGCGCCTGATCTGTGAACCCGACGACGCAAGCAGATCGCCCAGCCTGCGATCGCCGCGCGCACTTGCCGATGCACCCGCAAGCGTGTGCAAGAGTTCCCGATCGGCGGTCTCGAGCTCTTCAAGCACGCGATCGACGACCTGGCTTCGCAAGCCCTCGGCGGTGTGCTCCATCGCCGGCGACCACGGCGTAGCGAGCCCTAGTTCAAGAGACAATGAACGCGCCAAGCTCTGCGCCACGCTGTCGAGTGTGCCGATGCGAACTCGATGGATGCCCCGTGCGAGACGCCGCAGCACCTCAAGCCAACCGTCTCGCTCGAGCGTGCATCCGGCATGTACGGATAGATCCGCTGCGGCCAAATCGTCGATAGCCGCGTGCGCGATGCGTTCGAGGAGTCGCTCGCGGATCTCCCCGGCCGCCTTTCGGGTGAAGGTGGCTGCGAGGATGCGATCGACCGGAGCTCCGTCGGCGAGCAGCCCGGCAAGACGGTTCGTGAGCGCAAACGTCTTCCCGGTACCAGCGGAGGCCATGACGACGTCGAACGCGCTGCGTTTCGGTGGAGCCGAGTTCATGAGCCCGCTCCAGTAGACGATGCCGCGCGATGTTCGTCGTCGAGCAACAACCCAACACCGGCCAGACGAGTGAGGGCACTCTCGAACTTGGGATCGCCGATCTCCTTGAACTCAGCGAGGCCCGCATGTACGCGTTCACCGATATGTTCCGCACATTCGCGGGCGTCTGCCAGGTCGTCTTCACTCCAGTCGGTTTCTCGCACGGCGGCATCACTCGCAGAAACCTCGATATAGCCCATCGACGGCACGCATTCAATTCCTCGCTCGCTCGCAATCGGCCTGGACAACACTTCATACAAGGGCAACTGAAGATCAATCCACGAGCCGTCGCGCTTCCGATGGGTGCTCTTCGGATCGCGCACGTTCTCCGCGGTCTTGTAGTCGAGCAGCGCGAGCTTGCCTTGGTCGGCGTTCCAGTCGATGCGATCGATGCTGCCCGAGAGCGCAATGCCGCTGCGTTCGAGTTTGGGAAGAGTCTCTGGTCGCCACTCGACCGCAATCGTCCGCCAGCCCGCACTGCGCCACGACGCTTCGAGCGTGGCAAGCCGATCAAAACGTCGTTCGGCCGCATCGACCTGTGCGAGCAGCGTTGCTGTTCGAGTCGAGCTCGCGAACCGCTCGACGGTGTCCCACAGTGACGCCTTCATGAGCTGACGAATCTGGCTCTCGTCTTTGGTCTCACGAAAGTCCTCATTGCTCGCGAAGGCGCGGAGCGCTTCGTGGATGATGGTGCCAAACGCGTTCGGCTCCATGCGCACGATTTCGGGCGCTGCTTCGATCTCGTCAAGCTTGAGCACATGCCGAAGATAGAAGAGGTAGGGGCTCTGAATGAACGTCTTGAAGCTGGTGACGGCCAAGCGTTCGACCACCGGCATCGTGTCGAGCACACCGATCCGATAGCCGCAAGCTGAAGGTGCCGGCCTTGGTGGTGCGACAAGCAATGCATTCGATACACGGTCGAGAACGCGAGCGGGGGCATCCCCAGGTCCACGCATAAGCAGGTGCTGGGTAGCGTCGGAGCTCCCGAGGCATTAGATGTCCCCAGCACGAAGCGAATCTCTCTGCCATGTTGGACGAGCGTGGCCATCGCCGCAGCGTCTCGCGCCAACGCTCGCGCCTCACCCGGAAGCCCGAGCGCACGACGAAGGCCCTCGGCGATCAGCGGTGAAGCCGAACGCTTGGCCGGAAGTGTCGAGTCGTGGGCACCCATAACCACGATCGCGGGTGAGGGATCGAGTGGGAGCTCAAGCCATCCAAGAACATCAAATGCCTCGGTTCCCGGCTGGGGTGTCGTGGACTGCGCAATCAGTTGTACCGCAATGAACGACAAGGCCTCGTGTCCGCGAACGTCCCGAGTGTCAAGCGAGGTCGGCAGTGCTGCGAGCATGCGGAGATGTTGCCCGATCGCATCGAGTGAAGCGAGAGAGTCTTCGCCGAGCTTCGCTTGCCCGGGCTCGAGCAACGCGATGAGCGCACACTCGATCTCATTGGACCACTGTGAAAGCCGCCTCGGCTTTCCCGAGAGTGGGCCGATGATGTTGACGAGCCAACGGCGCCCACGACGTACCAACGTACGTGCTGCGCGCACACGTTCCGGGCCTCGAGGGAGTGGTCGAAACGCGTGCGAAGGAAGCGCCGAGCCAAGATAGCGGTCGAGCGCTTGTGGCAGGCTCGCTAACTGTGGGTCCTCTTTCGAAATCGAGTCGAGCAGCGCGGGACAGCGAAGGACGCGTTCCAGACCAGCGAAGGTGCGATCGCGGAGCAGCCAGGCGAGATCTCGCATCAGCTCCGCAGGACCAGTGGTGGCCAGTGGGCGGCCCCACGCGACGTGCGCATCGAGCCCATGCGTTCGCGCGGCTCGACGGATCGAACCAGCAAGACCTTCGTCGGCCGTTCCGATCGCGCTCGTGCCCAGGTCGAGCGCCGCGCGCACGGCAAGCGTGCTCTGCTCGACGGGCCCGTGTGTGACGAAAAGAAGATCTGGATCGACCTCGATCGATGCGTTGTCCCAGAATTGTTCATCGACAACCCCGTCGGCGTGCAGCCCCTCGACGACAGTGGTCAGCACATGCACCGTGCACTCGACTCGGTCGAGCAGCGACCTGCAGCATGGACCGAGATCGGTGCATGCCAGAAGGACGATCTCGTCCAAATCACCACCGCTCTGGTCCGCATCCAGCGCGTGCAGCGCGGGGTCTGTAAACCCGGCTGCTGCGAGTGCGGCTTCGTATCGCTGCTGCAACTCGCCCATCGCGAGCCAACGCTCGGGAGCTTCCATGGGGGGAAGATCTGCTTGAGCCACGTCCGCGCAGCGCAGGCCGCCGTGGGCGAGTTCATCCGCCGCCTTGCGCAATTCATCAGCCCAACCCAGAGCATCGGTCGCCCCCGGGAGTACGGCGTCGATGAGATCTTGCTCGGCGTCGTTCAGCACGGCCCGCCAAGCGAGCGAGCGATGGGCATCGGCCGCTGGGCTATCGGTCGGCGCGAGCGTCTCGGCAAGTCGGCCAGCCGTGGCAATGCGAGGCGGAACAAAGAGGATGCCTTGAGACTGGCACGCCTGGGCGAGCAGCGTGACCAAGATCCGCCCGGCTCGCGCCCCGGGCGTGACCACCAGCATGCGTTCAAGATCGAGAGAGTCCTGATGGGCATGGTCCAAGAACCACGCCACCGCGGCCTGCATCGGGGCCATCGAGGGATCGAGCCGGTGGGTTGGCATGGGTCCCCCTTCTCGCGTTCTGGTGCCGAGGCCGATGGCCTTGGGCGGGCATAGTGTAGACCGTTGTGATGTCCAAAACCCAAACAAATCCGAAGGTCCAACCCACCCTGGAGCGCATCCGGGGCTGGTTTGCCGATCGAGGCTGGGAGCCTCACGGGGTCCAGGAGGAGGCCTGGGCCCTGCATGCCCAGGGCCGAAGCGGGCTTATCT
>ERZ1740060.932-NODE-932-length-11726-cov-3.396881_pt1 | contig 11726 bp, 10 predicted proteins | sample MGYA00581743_ERZ1740060 | MGnify/ENA primary metagenome ERZ1740060 (study PRJEB43018, sample SAMN04849235) | marine metagenome | isolation source: floating plastic debris | place: Pacific Ocean | collected 2008-08-27 | study: EMG produced TPA metagenomics assembly...
TGCTGGCCGATAGCCTACCGGACAAATTCGGTAACACACTGATTAACGCCTGGCTCTCTCGGCAGAGCCGCGATCCAAGCAGCTTCACGCCAGTCGAGCGCCTTTGCTATACTGGCACGCGCGGCATGGGGGCGCTTGAATTCAAACCGCGCCTCGCGGAAGCGACAACTTCCGCACGTAAAATCGAAATCGAATCCCTGGTGAGACTAGCCAACCGCGTTCTAGACGACAGGATTGCGCTCGAAGGTAAATTTACGGGCGACAACGATCAGCGCGTCATTGAGGACATTCTCCGTGTCGGGACGTCTGCGGGCGGCGCCCGCGCCAAAGCCGTGTTGGCCTGGAACGAAGCCACACAAGAATTTCGGTCTGGGCAAGCGCCGGCCACAAAGGGTTTCGGCCAGTGGCTGATGAAGTTCGATGGCGTTACCGGAAACAAAGACAAAGAAATCGCCGACCCTCAAGGATTCGGGCGCATCGAATATGCGTACTATCTCATGGCAAAGGCTGCTGGCGTTGAAATGAATGAGTGCCGCCTTCACGAAGAAGGCGGACGCGCGCATTTCATGACGAAGCGTTTTGATCGGACGCAAGATGGCGACAAACTTCATATGCAGTCATTCGGCGCAATGATGCATTATGACTTCAATGTTGCTGGTGCTTACGCCTACGAACAAGCGCTCCAAACTATCCGTCGATTGCGGTTGCCGAGAAGTGATATCGAGCAGCAGGTTCGGCGAGCCTATTTGAACATACTCGCGCGTAATCAGGATGATCACGTCAAGAACATTGCATTCTTGATGAACCGCAAAGGCGAATGGCGTCTTTCACCAGCGTTCGACGTTGCCTACTCATACAATCCGACCGGAGCTTGGACCAGCCAACACCAGATGAGTTTGGCTGGAAAACGGGACGAATTCTCAATCGATGATCTCATCGAGATTGCAGGTGTCGGAGACGTCAAAAAAGCCAGAGCGAAGAGTATTCTGTCTGAGGTCTCCAATGCTGTTGCAGACTGGGAGACATTCGCGCGTGAAGCCGACATCCCTGACAGCGATATAGACCGGATTATGAAAACGCACCGCCGCGAATTGTTCGTCTAGCGACTTCCTACGCTCAAATTGGTTATCACATTTGTGCCAGTTCTCGTATCTCAACAGAATGGCAGCTGCTCGCCAATTTCAGAAGTTGATCTGAAACTGGTCAGTGTCTGGCTTGAGGCGAGAGTAAGCCGCTCGTTGAACACAGTGACTGAACGGTTTGTCTCTAAGTCGCTGTCCGCTTGTGCAATCCGGTGCAGTTCTCTTGTTCGGCATGTAAAACCAACGAAAGCCGACCTCTGCGTTTTGCCGGAAAACTAGGTCCTACCTTAAGAAACGCAGATCCATCTCTTCATATACAACGAGACCTTTCTGCGCTCGTCTGATCCTCTTTTGATCCCAGCATCGTTTTGCTTCTTCGTACGTCAAATCTGGATGGGCATCGCGGATGTCTCTGAGGTAGTTCAAGTAATTGTTGCACTCGGCGATCTCTCGACGAAACTCCGGGTCGTCCTTGCGCGCTTCTAAAGCTTCCCAAGCCATCACAGCATCATTCAGTGTCAGACCCGGATGAGCACGCACCCAATCCATGAAATCGGAATGGCAAACGAAGCGCTTACCGACTCTGTGCTTGAAATAGCCACGGACATTGCGCCCGAAGGTGATCGTCTCTGTAATGACTGTTCCATCAGTCAGCGCCCCCTTGGCCCAATCGAACGACGGTGCAGATGGTTTCAGCCTTTGTTTCCGAACAGGTAGTTTTTCACCACTAAGCGCCGCAGCTACTCGCTCTCTAAGTTCTGCCTTGCGGCCAGAGACGGAGACGCCGAGGCGCTGGCAAAACTCTTGGAGTTCTGCTACCGGCCAGTACCAGCGTTCAAACGAATTTACATCCAAGTCTAGGCTAACACCAGGACGGATTGGAACGAGGTCGTCGTTCATAGGCCTTGCCGTAGGGATCAGTCGAAAGGACCGCTGTTCGAACGCTCGGTGATACGGTATCCGTCACCAAGCAGCTTTCGAGCGACTTCCAGACCTCTATCAGTTTCAGCTATGGGCGGTCTACGTCCGGCATCGACAACAACATGCGGGAGAACACCGCGGCCGTCAGGCGACGGTTGATCGCGCTCAAAGCGAACGAGTGGAATATCAACCTTGATGCCGGAGGATGGTAAGATCAGTATACAGTATCCGAAGGCTGTCGCACCTGCTGCAGCACCGCCAGTCTCTTCGCCTACAAACTGGGCGCGCTCCTCGCGGTCTAAGACGGAGGCAACCTTCACGGCAGCAGACCCAGTCGCGCCAGAGATAAGAACCACGATCCGGCCTTCAAATGCATCAGGGCGAGGTGCGCGCTGGCTTGCTCCCGTGATTAGGTGCCCGAAGGTATCTTTGAGCCGATACAGCGATTCCGCGAACGGCTCAGACCAGGAAGGATCGAACGCGACTTCGTTGGCATTCTCACAGTGCTGGGTAGCAGCGGGACGACCAACAAAACGTGTCAGAACGCGATCATATTCCTGAAACGGACGGTTCAGTAGGTGGTCGAGCAAGAGGGAGGAGATGTCACCTCCACCTTCATTCCGGCGCAGATCGAGGATCAAACTTGCACCTGGCCTCTCAGTAATATCATCGAAGATCGCGTTGAACTCTGTTTCCGCATCGAGCTTGTGCTCGTCGAAGTACCAATCATGAAAAGAGTTGATCGACAGGTACGCGACGCTTTCGTCTAGCCAGCGGAATTGGATGGGAGCTGCACGCGGAAGACGGCTACGATAGAAGTTCGAAAAATCGACCCAATCGAGCGCATCAGAATAGACGGTTTGGACTGTGCCTTCTTCATTCTCGATGCTGATCGAATATCGACCTCTCTCTCCAAACCAGATCGGATAATTGAGATCGAAGTAGTTCTCGTTTTGCGTGGGTGTGAAGTCCTGCAATCTGCGGAGGGCAAAGGTCTCACTGAGCCCATCACTCGGGATGGTCATACGCAGTATCTCTTGCACTTCTCGAGCAGAGCGTCCGTCAAAAGCTGTGATCTCGTTACCAACTAGGTGCTGAAGATCAGGATCAGCGACAGCCGCGACGTAGGGTGACGCATCAATCCATTGCACCGTGTAAGGAACCATCATGCGTCCCTCACGCCGTGAGGCGCGATAGGCATCTGGTGGGAATGGAATGACGTGCTCGTCTCTTGTGGCAACAGCTACACCCACATCAGCTTGGTAGAACTCCATCGGCTCCGGCGAGCGGGATGCTAATGCGTCTATTCCATCCAGCGCAGCCAAAACGTCCTCACGCTGCCCATACCGATCGAGGCTAGGATAGAGCTCGATCAGAGCTTCTCGTAAGATCGCCGCATCGTCCTCTAGAGCTTGTTTGGCTGGCGCTAGCGCTACGTCTGGCGCAGCGCACGCCGTAAGCAGCGCCGCACCAAAAGGAAGAAGTTTTGAATAAAGACTATCCATTTTCCTGAAACCTATTCTGATAAAAACTCGGACTGATACCGATGACGCGCTCAAAGGCCCGCCTGAAGCTATCTGGACTATTGAAACCGACAGCTGCGCTTACGGATGATATTGACGTACTTGGGTTTTTGAGAAGCTGTTGGGCGTGTTCAATGCGAAGTTGCTCAACGAGCGTGGTAGCCGGGACACCGAGTTCTTTCTTAAACTGTCTTTGAAAGTGTCGCTCACTCATCCCCAGTCGAGCAGCCAAAACAGAGATCGAAAGGTCCGCCGGTAGGTTCGCTCTGATCCAGTCTAATAGCTCTGAAAACATACCCGACGTGCCAAGCTGGACGCGTAATCCCTCAGCATATTGATTTTGCCCCCCCTCACGGTGAAGATAGACGACCAATTGACGTGCCACACCCGCAGCAACAGCATCGCCTAGGTCTTCGCGCACAAGTGCCAAAGCGAGATCAATCCCAGCCGTGACACCCGCTGACGACCAAAACTTCCCGTCAGAGGTGTAGAGCCTGTCAGGCTGTACAAAAGTTCTTGGATATCGCTCCTGAAACTCTTCTTGGTGTCGCCAGTGTGTTGTTGCAGCTTTGCCGTCAAAGAGGCCCAACTCCGCAGCCAAGAACGCCCCAGTACATATCGAAACAACGCGTTGCGAGGAATTGGCCAAATCGAGCAATCGCTGGCGCTCAGTAGCGGAAGGAGTGAGATTTAGGGCGCCTGGGCCACCAACTATGACGAGTGTATGTGTTGGTTCCACAGACTGGAGTGATAGATCTGGAATAATCCGTAGGCCTGCGTTTGATTTAATTGGTCTCTCGCTCAATCCGACAGTCTCGAGTTCATAGGCATCTCGGGATAGATCGCTAGCGCTCGAAAAAACGGCCATCGGCCCCGCCAGGTCGAGTGCCTGATAACCATCGGGAAGAAAAAAACTAATACGCTTCATTCCTCGAAAATAGTTTATTACTTGACTTTGGCGCAATGACAAATATCCGACATTATGCGCCACGCCATCGGGAATTGCGACTAGCCGGGTTGAGTAAGGTGCGGACCGTATGAGACGGAGAACGTTCGCAGCACTCGTGAGATCGGAAAGGAAACGAGGTGGGTTTGGCACAAGCGGCACCGGGTACCTCGAAGACAAAGTTGAGTATCGACGAAGAAGCGCGAACGTCCGCTTTAGGGCGCTTCAAGTCATTAGTTCGGGTTGGCTGAACGTCAGTTTGGGGCCAGCCAAGTCATTCTGATTGATATAGGCCCCAGGAAGGTTGTCTTGAGCACATCTTCTCAAACAACCGATCACTCACATTTGTGAAGACTACCGAACCCTGCTGAGGGTTTGCGACATTCCGAACTATCGGAATCCCTATGAAATTCAGAGGATTGGTCCTGTTGAGCCAGCACAGGAGCCTCTCCCCCGATGTCCGCACCCGCCCGAAACGCAGAGACCGATCACCGTCGATTATCTATGCTGCGGTCTGCCTGCCAAGGCGCGGTGCGGGCAGCGCTCGACGCTGACGATGTTATCGAAATCCTCGCCAATCCCGACGGATCGATCTGGATCGAACGGGCCGGGCGCGGGATCGAGATCGAACCATCAGAGATTTCAGCCGCCGCGCGGGAACGGATAATCCGTCTCGTTGCTAGCAGTAGCGGCGAGACCTGCGATCGGTCCGCCCCCATCATATCAGCCGAGCTGACCGGCACCGGCGAACGCTTTGAAGGCTTGTTGCCGCCCGTATCCGAAGCGCCGTGTTTCGCCATTCGCAAACCCGCTACCGTGCCCTTCACGCTCAGTGACTATGTCGATCAGGGCGCGCTTTCGCCCGCCATGGCTGAAGCCATACGGCAGTCACTCGAAGACCAAGCAAACATTCTGATCGCTGGCGGCACATCATCCGGCAAGACAACCTTCACCAACGCGCTCCTGTCCGAACCCGTGCTCAAAGCTGATCGCGTAGTGATCCTCGAAGACACCCGCGAACTAAAATGCGCCGCGCAAAATGCAGTGTCGCTGCGAACGCATCGTGGGCGGATCGACCTTACCGATCTTGTGCGCTCAACCATGCGGCTCCGACCGGACCGGATCGTCGTCGGCGAAGTGCGAGGCCCCGAAGCCCTCGATCTTTTGAAGGCCTGGAACACTGGCCACCCGGGTGGGATCACAACGCTGCATGCAAATTCAGCACGCGCTGCACTTGAACGGCTCGAACAGCTGACCTTGGAAGCGACGAACACAGCGCCATGCGCGCTGATCGCCGAGGCCATCGACGTTGTTGTCTTCATGAGCCGTGCTGGCGGGCAGCGCCGGGTCGAAGACGCTCTGCGCGTCACTGGTTTTGACGGCGGCGGTTACGTCACCGAGCCGCTGCTTTCGCGCTCGCTTTCCCTCGTCACCAAAGGAGACACTATATGATCCTCTACAATTTCACACGGGCGATAAACCGAACGGTTCAAGTCGCTGTTGCGATCGGCATCGGCATGTTGGTTGTGGGGCCTGCCCACGCTGCTGGCTCCGGCATGCCCTGGGAAGGGCCGCTTGATCAGATCCTGCAATCTATCGAAGGGCCGGTTGCCCGGATCGTTGCCGTCATCATCATTACCCTGACGGGGTTGACGCTCGCCTTTGGTGAGACGTCAGGCGGCATGCGCAAGCTGATCCAGATCGTGTTTGGCCTCTCGCTCGCTTTTGCGGCCACCAGCTTCTTTCTTACCTTCTTCTCGTTCGGCGGCGGAGCGCTCGTCTAATGGCCGAGGGCTATGAAATCCCCCTCCATCGCTCGCTTACCGAGCCGATCCTGATGGCGGGCGCCCCGCGCAGCGCCGCCATCGCCATCGGGACGCTCGCTGCAGCGCTCGCCCTTGGCCTTCGGCTCTGGATACCCGGCCTTCTCTTATGGGTGATCGGCCATTCAGCCGCCGTGTTCATGGCGCGAAGCGATCCGGATTTCATGGCGGTCGCCGCTCGATCAACCCGGCACAAGGAACACCTCTCATGCTGAACCTTCGTGAATACGCTGACACGCCGACGCTTCTTGCCGACTATCTCCCCTGGGCGTGTCTCGTCGCGCCAGGAGTCGTCCTGAACAAGGACGGATCGTTCCAGATCACTTTCAAATATCGTGGACCTGATCTTGAAAGCTCAACTGAGGAAGAACTCGTTTCCGCCATGGCGCGGGTCAACAATGTGCTGCGCCGCTTCGGCTCTGGCTGGGCGTTATTCTTTGAAGCGCAACGAGGTGAAGTCCACGATTATCCGGACAGTGATTTTCCCAATCCGATGTCATGGCTAGTGGATCAGGAACGGGCGCTGCAGGCCGAAGAAGCTTGCAGCCGGTTCGAGAGTTCTTATTATCTCACGCTTTTATGGCTGCCCCCAGCCGATGCGACAGACCGCGCCGAGAAAGCGCTAATCCAACGCGCCGAAACAGAAGACGCTGCAACATGGCGACATCGGTTGGAGACGTTTGAACAGCATGCCGCTCGCGTCTTCGATCTTCTGGCTACATGTCTGGCTGACATCGCCCGTCTTGCTGTCGTTGAAACCCTAACCTTTCTTCCCTCGACGATATCGACCAAACGGCATCCAGTCGTGACGCCGGAACTGCCAGTATTCCTCGACGCGATCCTTGCTGATGAACCTTTTGCGGGCGGCCTTGAGCCCATGATCGGAGAGGCACACCTACGCACGCTGACCATTCTCGGATTTCCAGCCTCGACACTGCCTGGCATTTTGGACGAGCTGAATCGCCAGGGCTTCGCCTATCGCTGGGCAACCCGCTTCATTCCCATGGACAAGGCCCAAGCCGAGAAGGTCCTCGGCAAAAAGCGCCGCCACTGGTTCGCCAAACGCAAATCTATCGGCGCGGTGCTGCGCGAGACCATGTTCAATGAACAGGCTGCGCTCGTCGACAATGACGCGGACAATAAAGCAGTAGACGCCGATGCAGCGCTGCAAGAGCTTGGCAGTGATCTCGTTTCTTATGGCTATGTGACGACGACGATCACGGTCGCAGACACAGACCGGCGAACAGTTGATGAGCATATCCGCATCGCTGAACGCATCATAAACGGACGTGGCTTCACCGCGATCAAGGAGACTCTCAACGCGGTTGAAGCCTGGCTGGGCTCATTGCCGGGTCATCCGTACGCCAATGTCCGCCAGCCCATTCTGCACACACTAAACCTTGCCCATATGGTGCCGCTTTCGGCGGTCTGGGCGGGGGAGGATACGAACCGGCATTTATCTGCGCCCGCGCTGGTCCAGGCACAAACGGACGGCACCACGCCCTTCCGCCTGAACCTGCATATCGGTGATGTGGGTCACACACTGGTCGTTGGACCTACCGGTGCGGGCAAGTCAGTTCTGCTCTCGCTGCTCGCCATGCAGTGGCAGCGCTATGAAGCGACGCAGGTCTTCATCTTCGACAAAGGGCGCTCGGCCCGCGCGGCAATGCTCTGCATGGGCGGCGCACATATCGATCTTGGCAACGCCAATGCGCCGAGCCTTCAGCCCCTTCGCGAAATAGATACCAAGGCAGGTGCGAGTTTCGCTGCCGACTGGCTCGCCGGCCTTGCGACAAGCGAAGGCGTTGCGATGACGCCGGACCTGAAAGCCTCGCTATGGGAAGCGATCCAGGCGCTCGCCTCAGCGCCTGAAGCAGAACGCACCCTGACCGGCCTGACCTTGATGCTACAGGCTGAGACCCTGAAATCAGCACTCCATCCCTACACACTGGAAGGGCCCCATGAGCGCTTGCTGGACGCCGATCATGAGAGCCTAACACTCGCGAGCACGGTCTGCTTCGAGATGGAAGAGTTGATGCATGCAGGCCCAGCCGCCGCGCCGGTCATCACCTATCTCTTCCATCGGCTTGAAGATCGCTTCGATGGACGACCAACACTGCTTGTTCTCGACGAAGCCTGGCTCTTTCTGGACAATCCTCTGTTTGCCTCCCGTATTCGCGAATGGCTGAAAACACTCCGTAAAAGAAATGTATCGGTCGTGTTCGCGACGCAGAGCCTTGCAGATATCGCGAACTCTTCCATTGCGCCAGTATTGGTCGAGAGCTGCCCGACACGGATCTTTCTGCCGAACGAGCGTGCCCAGGAACCGCAATCGCAAGAGGCCTATGAGCGGTTCGGCCTCAATGCCCGGCAAATCGAATTGATCAGCCGGGCGACGCCAAAGCGGGACTATTATTATCAGTCCCCGCTCGGCGCGCGCGTCTTCGATCTCGGCCTCGGGCCCATCGCCCTTGCAATCTGCGGAGCCTCGTCACCGGAAGATCAGAAATTGATAGACCGGGTGTGGGCGGAAACCGAAGGCGATGGATTTGCGGAATGCTGGCTCCACGAGAAAGGCCTGCCCTGGGCGGCAGAGCTTTTGGAGCGTTGGCCGGGGCATGCGCCGCATCCCGAAAACACCATTCCACCTCACCATGTCCGTAGCCTTATCGTGTTTGCCGGTGGCGCTGATCACCACGCAACCAGCGGCCGCGCAGTTCGGTTTTGGCGGTGTCGTTTATGACCCGGCCAATCACGCCCAGAACATTCTAACAGCCGTTCGAACGCTGCAGCAGATCAATCAGCAAATCCAGCAACTCACCCATGAAATTGAAATGCTCGAAAACATGGCGCGGGATCTGGAGAACCTGCCGGACAGTATCGCTGATGATATTTTGCGCCGTATGCACCGTATTGATGAATTGATGCGGGAAGCCGAAGGCATCGGATACGGCGTCGAAGAAATCGAACGCGAGTATGAGGTAATCTATCCAGAGGACTATGGAGCCGCGCCGCCAAGCCAGGCCGTCCTCGTTGAACAAGCGCGCGCTCGGTGGCGTCAATCCCGCTCAGCTTATCGCGAAAGTCTCCTGGTCACCGCAGAAGTGGTTTCAACGGCGCGGTCCGACAGTGAAAATCTCGACCGCTTATTAGGTGACAGCCAATCGGCTGCAGGCAATCTGCAGGTTTTGCAAGCTGGAAATCAGATCGAGGCGCTGCAAACGCAGCAGCTTATGCAAATCGAATCCATGATGGCCTCGCACTATCGCGCAGAAGCCCTGGAACGGGCCAGAGAGCTTGCTGAGGCCGAGCGTGGCCGCGCGCGCACCCGAAGCTTTCTCGGGAACTAATGCGCCATGGATGTGATCGACACCTTTCTTGCGACCTTTATCGCTTACATTGACTCAGGTTTCGGCCTGCTGGCGGGCGATGTCGCTTATCTGTCGACCACGCTGATCGCCATCGACATCACCCTGGCGGGCCTCTTCTGGGCGCTGTCTCAGAACACGGATGTAATTGCAGGCCTCCTAAAGAAAGTCCTTTATGTTGGCTTCTTCGCCTTCATCATTGGTAATTTCTCGCTCCTCGCAAATATCGTCTTCGACAGCTTCGCAGAACTTGGCGTGACCGGAGGCGGAGGAACCATGACCGCCGCCGACCTGCTTCGTCCGGGTTTCATTGCGAGCGTTGGGTTTGATGCAGCCCAACCGCTGCTTGCCGAAATCAGCGATATGCTCGGCCCCATCTCCTTCTTTCACAACTTCATCATGATCGCGGTGATGTTCATTGCCTGGACCATCATCATGATCGCCTTCTTCATCCTGGCGGTGCAGCTCTTCATCACCATCCTGGAGTTTAAGCTCACAACGCTGGCCGGGTTTATCCTGGTGCCTTTCGCGCTCTGGAACAAAACAACGTTTCTGGCGGAACGCGTCCTCGGCAATGTCATCACATCCGGCATCAAACTGATGGTGCTCGCCGTCATTGTCGGCATCGGTTCAACGCTGTTTGCATCCGTCACAGATGCGTTCCGTACAGGAACCGATGTGACGCTGGCGCAAGTGATGGGCACGGTCCTCGCAGCGATTGTGTTTTTCTGGATGGGGATCTTCGCGCCGGGTGTCGCATCCGGACTGATCACCGGCGCGCCGCAACTAGGTGCAGGCTCCGCCGCCGGCGCTGCCGCCGGTGTCGCGGCGGGAACTTATGTCGCTGGGATGGGCGGGCGGGCTGCTGTCGGAGCAGCTGCAGGCGGCGCATCAAGCGCTGTCAAAGCTGGCGCAAGCATGGCTGGCGCAGCGCGCACCTCCTACACACTCGGCTCTGTTGCGTCTGGCGCGACCGGCGCCGGTGCTGTCGTAGCTGGTGTTGCGGGCATGGCCCGCGCAGGCGGTGACGCCATTCGCAGAACCGCGAGCCGTCCCGCCCAATCCCTCAAAGAGGCTTACCGACGTGGCAGCCAGGGCGCCTGGCGCGCCACCGGTGGTTCGGGCGGAAGCGACCTCACCACACCATCCTCTGCAAGCGGGAGCCCTGGCTGGGCGCGCCGCTTTCAAACCGAGCAACGCATGGGTCAAGCCAGCCAGATGGCGGCCCATTCCTTACGCGATGGCGATGCAGGCTCTTCCGGCGCTGCGCCCCAACTCAATGACAAGGACGAGTAGATGTTCAAACGATCTTCCACATCCTATGGGCAGAGCCCGTTTCCTGAAACACCCTACCAGAAGGCGGGCCAGGTCTGGGATGAGCGTATCGGCTCTGCCCGCGTGCAGGCCAAGAATTGGCGGTTGATGGCGCTTGGCTGCCTCGGTCTTTGTTTTGTCACTTCAGGCGCACTGGTCTGGCGTTCAATGCAATCGACCGTCACACCCTATGTGGTCGAAGTCGATGAAACCGGCGCCGCCCGCGCCGTCGGTCCTGCAACGGAACGCTACACGCCAAGTGCTGCGCAAATCGCCCATCACCTTGCAGGCTTCATAGAGAATGTACGTGGATTATCCGTAGACCCGGTTGTCGTGCGTGAGAACTGGCTGCGCGCCTACGACTTTGTTACCGATCGCGCCTCGACCACCCTCAACGAATACGCCCAAGAAAATGACCCCTTCGCCGATGTCGGGCGCAAGTCCCGCACCGTAGATGTCGTCAGTGTTGTCCGCGTTTCCGATGACAGTTTTCAGGCTCGCTGGATTGAGAAGACCTATGAGAATGGCGCGCTTGTAAAAGCCGAGCGCTATACCGGAAATTTCACCCTCATCACTCAGCCACCAAGCGACACAGCGCCCCTGCGCTCAAACCCGCTTGGCCTTTATGTCCATGACCTCAATTGGGGTCAGGATCTCGTTACAGGAGATACGAACTAATGAAACACCTCATCCTTTCCGCTTCAGCTCTTGTGCTAGCAACCGCCTGTGCCACCACGACGGAATTTGAA
>ERZ1740060.933-NODE-933-length-11715-cov-24.192967_pt1 | contig 11715 bp, 10 predicted proteins | sample MGYA00581743_ERZ1740060 | MGnify/ENA primary metagenome ERZ1740060 (study PRJEB43018, sample SAMN04849235) | marine metagenome | isolation source: floating plastic debris | place: Pacific Ocean | collected 2008-08-27 | study: EMG produced TPA metagenomics...
CAAGTTCGACGAGGTTCCAGTTCCGCCAAGATTCATCTCTTGATTAAGCAACGCCAAAAACCGCTGCTAGACTAGCGGACAATAACCGTGAAAGTCTTGGCCATGAGGGTTAATTGTCATGCGTCACCCTAGCACGGTACAAATCGCAGCGGTTAAACGATCTGTGGTCAGAGCAGGTTTTTCAGAGCCCTATCACCAAGTGACGTTCGACTTAGTCTCAGGCGGCATTCCAGCTAGCCAGCCAGTGATCTGGGTGCATCCAGCTTTGCCCGATGACGACCTCGTTCGCGTCGCACACACCTTTGCTTGGAGCCGATTAGACGCCTTAACCGAGGCGGCGAGTAGACATGTCTTCTCTGAGGAGCAGATCCAAGCCCTGTGGGAACAGGTGAGGCCCGCTGATTTTGCTGCACAGTAGCTCCGTTGTCAGGTTATAAGCCAGAATTCTCTTTGGCAAACATGAAACAGCCCTGAGTTCTCAAAGGGGGCGGGCGATCGCTCCGATGAGTCTATGGGTAACCCAGTTTTTGAGCATTTGTATTGCCTCCGACCCACTCAAACCGGCGCTGCGCAATTAAACAGAGCAGCAAAACAGGAGTGACGTCGCGTCGTCTAGGATGGGAGGGGCTGAAGATTTGGCAACAGCATGGCGCGTTCAAGCAAACCGGCACAGAAAAACTGGCATCTTAAAAAACTAGGGCAATACATGCAGCCGCACTGGCGACAGTGTGCGCTCGGCATTGTCGCGCTGCTGGTAGTCAACCTTTTGGGCGCACGCATTCCGCTGCTAATTCGGGATGGTATTGATGAGCTACAGGTGGCGTTTGGCTTTGATCGGATCGCCCAATATGCTCTCGTGGTGCTGGTGCTGGCGTCAGTCATGTGGATTCTGCGCATGGCGTCGCGCATTTTCCTATTTGGGGTGGGGCGGCAGGTAGAGTTTGACCTAAAGCAGCGCATTTTTCAGCATCTGCTGACGATGGAGCCAAGCTACTTTGCCACCAACACGATTGGCGAACTGATTAGCCGGGCTACCAGCGATGTTGACAACATTCGGCGACTGCTGGGCTTTGCCGTGTTGAGTATTGCGAACACGCTGTTTGCCTATGCCTTTACCGTGCCGGTAATGCTATCGCTGAGCGTGCGGCTGACCGTCGTGGCGCTGATGGTGTATCCGGTCATGTTGGTGCTCGTGCGACTGTTTAGCGATCGCCTGCGCAATCAACAACTGCGGGTGCAGGAATCGACCTCCCGCCTGAGCGAGCTGATTCAAGAAGACCTCAGTGGGATCTCGCTGATCAAAATCTACGCTCAAGAAGACAACGAGCGGCAGGCTTTTGCTGAGCTGAACGACGATTTGCTCGATGCCAACCTGACGCTGGCGCGTACTCGCAACACGCTATTTCCCTTGTTGGGGGGCTTAGCGAGCATCAGCCTGCTGCTGATTTTAGCGACGGGGGCCGGGGCGATCGCGGATGGTTTCCTCTCGGTCGGTGATTTTGTGGCGATGGTGCTCTATGTTGAGCGGCTGGTGTTTCCGACGGCGCTGCTGGGCTTCACCATTACCGCCTATCAGCGGGGCGAGGTCAGTATCGATCGGGTCGAAGCCATTCTTATGAGCCAACCCAAAATCGCCGATGCGACCACCTTACAGGCGTTACCTGAGGACGCCATCCGGGGCCAGCTAGAGGCCCGCAACCTGATGTTCACCTATCCTGACAGCCGGGAGCCCGCACTAGATGGGGTGTCTTTTACCGCATATCCTGGCGAAACGGTGGCGATCGTGGGACCAATTGGAGCCGGTAAATCAACGCTAGCGAATGCTCTGCCACGTCTGCTAGATATTGCCCCGGGCCAACTCTTTTTAGACGGCCAAGATATTACCCAGCTGCCCCTCGTTGATTTGCGCAGCGCGATCGCCTACGTACCGCAAGAAAGCTTTCTGTTCAGCACGACGATCAACAACAACATCCGCTACGGGGAACCGCTGGCTGAACTATCGGAAGTGAAGTATGCGGCCAAGCTCGCTCAAATCGCCCCGGAAATTGGTAACTTTCCCAAACAGTACGACACGGTCGTGGGCGAACGCGGCATCACCCTCTCGGGGGGACAGCGGCAGCGATCGGCCTTGGCGCGAGCCCTGATGATTGAAGCTCCTGTGGTGGTGCTAGACGATGCCCTGTCGAGCGTCGATAATCAAACCGCCACCGACATTTTGAACAATCTCAAAACCGGCACGCAGAACCAAACAGTGATGTTTATCTCGCATCAGATGGGCGTGGCGGCACTGTCAGATCGCATCATGGTGATGGATCAGGGGCGCATCGTGCAAATCGGCACCCACCAAGAACTGGTGCGGCAAGCGGGCCTGTATCAAAAACTGTGGGAGCAACATCAGTTAGAAGAGGTGCTGCTATAAGGTCGTGGCTAAAAAATCGCGGTCCCATGTGGCCAATCCTGACCGATAACAATTCTGTCCTAGGAATAGGACTGCAGCGCCGCGCCGCTAGCAGACGCCAGCAAAAAAAGTTTATGGCAGGCGTCCCGATCTCGGGGTAATCTCCAACCAAGCAGAGATTGTCTCAGCGAGACAGTTATACGACGGACACTTGGCCATGCAGCAGCTGCGTCGGTTGGGCTTCTTTTTAACGGTGGGTTTCAGCCTCGTGCTAACGCTGAGCTTAGGCAGCTGTCATCAGCAGACGGCTAACTCGGGCGCCCCCACGCGGCTGACCGTGGGAGTGGTCAGCTATGACACCGGTACCGCCTCCGTTGAGACCTACGCCCCTTTTCAGCAGTATCTCGCTGAGACCCTATCTACTCAAATTGAGTTGGAGCCGGTTTTTAATGAAATTCGAGCCGTTGAGCAACTCGAGTCGCAGGCCTGGGATTTAGCCTTCGCCCCAGCCGGGTTAGCCGCGATCGCCCTCAGCGAGGCGCAATATGTGCCGTTGTTTCCCCTGCAGGGTAGTCCCAATCAGCGATCGGTCATGATCGTCGCGGCCGATAGCCCCGCCGAGGCCCTGCCTGATTTGGCCAATACGGTCATTGGGCTGGGTGAACCCGGTTCAGCAACCGGCTACTATCTGCCGCTATATGACCTCTATGGCCTGACCCTGGCCGAAATTCGCTTTGCACCCACCCCCAAAACCGTGCTGGCCTGGGTGGCGAACGGTGATGTAGTGGCGGGGGCACTGTCAGAAGAAGATTTTCAGCAGTTTCGGAGTGAGTTTGACCGGGCGACCTTTCGGGTGCTGCATGAAAGTCGAGCGATCACCACGGGAGCAGTGTTGCTCAGCCCCACCGTTGATCGCAATCAACAGCGCTTGGTGGAAGCCGCGATGAAGGCAGCCCCAGCGAGTATTGCTTCGGATGCTGGTTACATTGCCAATGCGCCCCCGCCCCGCTTTGAGCAGCTGATTCAGCTGGTCGAACAGGTGCGTCCCCTCGAAGAGCGAGTGCGAGAACAGCCAGCCGTACTCACAATCGAAACAGAACCGACCTCCGAACGCCACCTTCTGCGATCGCGATTGCCGCTACCCGAGTTGAGCGTTGCTAACTGATGGGAAAGCGCGCGACGGTATCAGCCGCATTCAGTCTCAGAGCGATCGCATATTTGCGGATGAAAGCACGGATATAAAAGGGCTCTGGTAGCGCGTCTAAGTCGCCTTGCTCGATCGCTTCAAGGGCATAGCGCTGAATATAGGTTTGGCAATGAATATCCTGTAGAGAAAGCCCCTGCCCTTCGCGCTCTTGTTTCAGATCGTGGCCAATTTGCGCTAGGCAGTTTTGTTGCGCATCTTTGTGAGCCTGCCGGTCAGCCATCAGGCGTTGCTGCTTCGTCGAAAACCGAATCGGCGACACACTGTTCATCAAGCTGGGCTGGGCTGAGATCATCTCCGGCGCAGGACGCGCGACGGGGGCGGCCTGGGGCAGCGCTTGGTGACGCACTGATTGTTCCGCTGAGACCGGCCCCGTCGGTTCACTCGCTTTAATTTTCTGATCAAGGCGGCGGCGATTGATCAGGCCAATGGCGACCAAGGCGGTTAACGGTACCGAGGCGGCGGTCACCTGCTGGGCGGCCAAAGACATCGCTGCACTGGCGCCCGCCCCAAAAATGAGCGCGTACTCTGTCGAAGACGACAGTTTAGAGTCTGACTTCGGTATTTCCATAGCATTCATGTATAGCAGGGACTTCTACGCTTTCGGAAACACTGATTCGCAATCCGGACAGTGCGATGGAAATCAGCAGATGCACGGAAGCATGGCGTATGCGATCAAACGTGCCTACATCCGTTCGATTACCTGAATGCCTAACAGCGACAAACCCAGCTGTAGGGTACGGGCAGTGAGGTCACACAGCATGAGCCGCGAAGTGCGCTGCGGTTCGTCAGCTTGCAAAACCGAGCAGCGATCGTAAAACTGGTTGAACTTTTGACTCAGCTCAAACAGATATTGACACAACCGGTTGGGATACAAATCGCGTGCCACCTCAGCGATCGCCTCATCGAGTTGCAAAATATGTTTCGCGAGGGCAAACTCACTCTCATCTTCGAGATGGATAGTGGCCTCGGTATCTAGGGCCTGCAGGTTAATCTGCCCCTTACGGCTGATACCTTGAACGCGCACGTAAGCGTACAGCAGGTAGGGTGCCGTGTTGCCCTGCAGGGCCAGCATCTTGTCATAACTAAAGATGTAATTACTGGTGCGGTTTTGGCTCAGATCTGCATATTTAACCGCGCCGATGCCCACGGTTTCGGCCACGGATTGAATAAAGTCCGTCGTTTCGTCACGCCCCTCAGCCGCGATCCGCGTTTCCAGATCCACCCGAGCTCGACTGATCGCTTCATCCAGCAAATCCTGAAGACGCACCGTCTCGCCGGAGCGGGTTTTGAACTTCTTGCCGTCTTCTCCCTGGACCAGGCCAAAGGGCACGTGTGCCAGTTCCACATCATCGGGAATCCACCCGGCTTTCGCCGCCACCTGAAAGACCTGAGTAAAGTGACTTGCCTGCCCCACATCAACCACATAAAGAATCCGCTGGGCTTGTTCTTGTTGGGTGCGCTGGCGAATGGCGGCCAAGTCCGTGGTGGCATAGTTAAACCCACCGTTCGACTTTTGAATAATTAGCGGCTGTGGCTCCCCAGCTTTATTGGTAAACCCGTCCAAAAAAACGACCTGAGCCCCTTGATCTTCGACCAACAGACCTTGATCTTGCAGGGCGGCAACTACCTCAGACAAAAGTGGATTGTAGAAAGACTCACCACGTTCAATGATGCGGATGTCGAGGCGATCGTAGATTTTTTGAAAGGCTTGGCGCGACTGATCGCAGAGTAGCTGCCAGGCAGCTTGAGCAGCCGGATCGCCAGACTGCAGCTCGACCACGGCCTGTCGTGATCGAGCCTTAAAGTCTTCGTCAGTATCGAAGCGCTGTTTGGCCTGCTTGTAGAACATAACCAAGTCGCCGATATCCACGGCGGCAGCGCTGGTTAAGGCTTCGGGACAGACGGCACGTAAATGGGTAATCAACATACCAAACTGAGTACCCCAGTCGCCGACATGGTTGAGGCGCAGCACGTCGTGACCAATAAATTCCAGCACGCGAGCGATCGAATCACCGATGATGGTCGATCGCAGATGCCCCACATGCATCTCTTTAGCAATGTTGGGGCTGGAAAAGTCAACAATCACTTTTTGCGACTGTTGGACTGGGGCGACGCCCAAGCGGGCATCGGGAGCGATGGCTCGCAGTTGCGCTTCTAAATAGGCCGTCGTGAGCCGCAGGTTAATAAACCCCGGCCCAGCAATTTCGGGCGGCTCACAGATATCAGCAACGTCGAGATTAGCCACAATCTGCTCGGCGATCACCCGAGGTTTACGCTGCAGACGCTTGGCCAGCGCCATGGCGACATTGGCCTGATAATCGCCAAATTTGGGATTGCTGGCCGGTACCAAAACCGGATCGGTGCCCTGGAGTTCTGAGCCAAAGGCGTTGACCAAGGCTTGCTCTAGCCGAGCGGTGAGCGTCGCGATCGCAGACAACATAGACAATACCGAGCAGCTGGCAACCGCTGCTGCAAAAACACCTTTTTCATCCTAGGGCATCGCGGCCGAGCAACTCGACATCACGCTCGACTGAATTTGCCGCTGCAGTCGCTCCGCTCAATCCAGCCCTGGCCACTTGAACTCACCACTCAATCAATTGCGCGTCAGCCACTTTTGGCCGTTGAGTCGCTGCAGGGTATAAAGCACCATCAGATCGAGGGTGATACGGCGTTCGTCGCCCATAAATTGCTCGACCCCGCTTGATGGACCTTTGCCCTGCCCGTAGTAGAAAAATTTGGGGCCTTTGATGTCTTCTTTCGTAAAGACGATATTGAACTGGCGATCGGTCAATCCAGGCTTATGCCCCTGCACTTGCCAATACACGTCATCGCTTTCAGCGCCTTTGACCGCCAGTGGGCTTTTGTCAAACATCAGCTCAACGCCATCCCAGCCACCATCTTTGAGCGCTTTGTCGAGCCCAGGCACAAAGTGCTGCTCCATAAACTCGTTGAAGGGCTTGTCTTCTAATTTAGGCGGCTTTTCTTTCTTCGCTTTGGGAGCGGCTTTAGCCTTTGCGCTATCTGCGGTGTTTGCCGATTGAGTCGTTTTTTCGTCAGCCATAACTCAGTTACGCCTATTGGGTCCGAATGGTTCTAAACAGTATTTGTAGGAAAGCTCTCGTCTCCATAGTAAATGAAACAGCCTCCTAAGAAAGATCACTTTCTTTAGGAGGCTGCAATTGTGTTTGGCTAATGTTGTGAGACTGAAATCGAGGAACCGATCGCTTAAGATGCGGTTGAGCTGAGCTGAGTACGTCGCACGGTGGCCAACTCTGGATGCTGAGCCTGGTCACCGTTAACAATGCCCACGGCTTCCAAGTCAGAATCGACCATCAGCTCTACGAGTTCTTGAAAGGTGACGCTGGGTTCCCAACCGAGCTTGGCCTGCGTTTTGGTGGGATCGCCAATTAAAATATCGACTTCGGTGGGACGCAGATAGCGGGGGTCAAAGGCCACATAGTCCTGCCAATTCAGGTCGACCCGGCCAAAGGCAATTTTCAAGAACTCTTCGACCGAGTGCGTTTCGCCCGTCGCGACCACATAGTCGTCTGCGGTGTCTTGCTGCAGCATCAGCCACATGGCGCGCACATAGTCTTTGGCGTAGCCCCAATCACGCTTGGCATCTAGGTTGCCGAGATAGATTTTGTCTTGTTGCTTGGCCGCAATGCGAGCGACGGCACGCGTGATTTTGCGGGTGACGAAGGTCTCACCACGGCGGGGCGACTCGTGGTTAAACAAAATACCGTTGCAAGCAAACAGATCGTAAGACTCACGATAGTTGATGGTTTGCCAATGAGCGTAGAGCTTGGCACAGGCGTAGGGACTGCGAGGATAGAAGGGCGTCGTCTCGCTCTGCGGAATCTCTTGCACTTTGCCGTACATTTCCGAAGAGCCCGCTTGGTAATAGCGCACTTCATTGCCGGTGCGTTGCTGATAGTCGCGGATGGCTTCGAGCAGACGCAACGCACCCATGGCCACCGTGTCGACAGTGTATTCGGGCGAGTCAAAGCTCACGCGCACGTGCGATTGAGCGCCCAAGTTGTAGACTTCAGCCGGCTCGACTTGCTCTAAAATGCGGCGCAGCATGGTGCCATCGTTGAGGTCGCCATAGTGCAAAAACAGGCGAGCATCTTCGTTATGCGGGTCAACGTAAACATGATCGAGGCGATCGGTATTAAAGGTCGAAGTCCGACGAATAATCCCGTGAACCTGATAGCCTTTTTCCAATAAAAGTTCTGCCAGGTAGGAACCATCTTGACCGGTGATGCCGGTGATTAGGGCTCGTTTGGGTTGTGTCATGTTGGTTCAATATCCAGTAAATCTAAATGGTGCAGGGGGTCGCAGGCTGGTTTTTGATGCCTGTCGACGGTGACTGGAGCAAGGCGTCTGTTTATACTGCCCGTCTCAGTCGCTAAGCATCGGCAGTCAGTAGTTGGGGTGTGCTCCCCAGACATCACAGGTGGCTTTAGAGTACCCAGTCAAGTTGTCAAGCTAGCTTTGACAGACGACTCAAGCTGACTGGCGTCAGCAAGTGCTGACCGAATTTAACCGCCTGTTTAAAGCGCCTGGCAGTGGTCACGCGGTAGAGTGCAAGCGTAGGAGCTAAGCAATTAGCCAGAGCGTCACACCAGCGTGCGGGCTAGTATGTTTGGCCGATCGCCAGCATTGCTTTAACTGCATAGACGAAAGATTGACTCGTTTTGTCGCCGGTGATTTGGACTATAGCAAACTAGAGTCTAAGCTTTCCGCTTCGCCGGGTGTTTGGGGTAAATGCAGGCCACATTCTTGTTTGAGGCCGTGAAAGCGAGTGTCGCGATCGCTCGCATCGTCAACGGTGAGGGGACGACTCGAATGCCAGTCGCCAACCGTCACGTAGCCCTTCTCAAAGAGGGGATGATAGGGCAGATCGTAGGCCTGCAAGTAGGTATAAATATCCTTCGCATGCCAATTGAGGATGGGCAAAATTTTGTAGATACCCTGCTGCTGAGTCAAGACATCTAAGGTCTGACGATGGGCGGTTTGAGTCGCCCGTAAACCGGCAAACCAAGCCGTGGCATTGAGTTCTCGCAGGGCTCGCTGCATCGGCTCAACCTTGCGGATGGAGTCGTAGTGGTTGAGGGCTTCAACATCTTGTTGTGCCCAGAGCTTGCCGTGTAAAGCTTCCATGCGCGCGGGGCTAATGGACGACTGATAAACCTGGAGGTTGAGGTCAAGTCGCTGCGTGAGCTCTTCCGCAAAGAGATAGGTTTCGGCAGGGAGGTAGCCGGTATCGACCCAAATCACGGGGATGTCAGGGTTAACGCGGGTAACCAAATGCAGCATCACAGCAGACTGAATGCCAAAGCTGGTACTCATAATGGCTCCCGCGCTGAAAGTCTGATCAGCCCAAGCCACGATGGATTTAGCGTCTTTGGTCGTGAGGTAAGTCTCTAGCTGCCGGTTGACTTGCTTCAGATCGATCATTCGGTATGAAATTTCGACACTTCCCCTAATACTTTGGCAAGTGTACGACGGATTGGAAGGGTTGTGGAGCGAAGTCTCGACCTGAGCTAGATTTTTGTGGATTTGGGGAAGGCGCGATGATGACGCTGACAGCGTAACTCAGCGAATCTGGAATCCGCTGAGTTACGAGTGATGGTTTGGAATCGGTCACCCCCTCGATTAAGAGCGGCGATGGTGGGCGCAACGATTAACGAAGTTTGGCAGTGTGAATCACGAGGCTGTGGACAAACTTATCCAGGCGCTCGGCTAGCTTGTCATCGACCAATTGACCGTCATCATCAAAGGCTTTCCAAGCCTGACCGATCGCCACCTGTTCCGGAATGACCCAGGCATGTACCCAGCGAGCAATCGTCCGTAAGTCATTCAGGGCATTGTTGTTTGCCTGGCCGCCTAACACGCTGATGGCGCCCACCACCTTGCCTGAGAGTTCGTCAAAACTCATTAAGTCCAAAGCATTTTTGAGCACGCCACTGACGCTGCCATGGTATTCCGGCGTTGCCAGAATCAAGCCGTCTGCTGCTTTCACGGTTTCTCGCAAACGCACGACATCGGGATAGTCGGCATAGTGATCGTTGCCGTTGCAAAAGGGTAGCGTGAGCTGGCGGAGGTCGAGTGTCGTCACCTCAGCGCCCAAGTCTTGCGCGGTGCGGGTGGCGATTGCCAGCGCTTGATGACTGTAGGAAGCCGCTCGTAAGCTACCAGCAATACTGACTAATTTCACCATAAGAACTCCAGAATCGAGAGCTACATCAAAGTCATAACGATTATGGATTAACTTTAGCACGTCTCCCGATATTCATGTTCGGTTGCAATTTCGGCACTGCTCACGGTGACTGGTCAGCCGCGATCGCCACACGACCAATATTTCACGGCAAGCCGGTGTTGCCATGCTTCAGGCAATGGGTCTGTCTGACAAGTACAGGAGCCGGTCTAATACCAGTTCTCTGAAACCAGACTACAGATCTTCCTTTCGACTCCGCTCAAGGAACGTCGGCTGAGCGGAGTCGTCAGCCCGATGGGCAGGCCAGGCCAACACGTAGTGTCTCCTACTGGGAGAAAGCCGACTTATATGTGTAGCTGTAATTTGTAGAACTGGTATAAATCCTGTTATGTGGGTAAAGAGAATTCTGCCACAGAGACTCTGCCACAGCAGAATTCGGCATGCCGAATTAAAAGGCATGTCGGCTAGTGATTTCAGCTATCTGAGGTAATCTCATCAGGCTGCGGCTTGCTATGTCAAACATCTCGGGTTGTAGATTTGCTTTGATGCCAATGCCGTCACCGCCCTAGATCACGTGATAAGGCTCTGCTCATGCCGCTCGGCCATGGCGATGTAAATGCCACTGCCAGGCATGGGCAATGATGGATTCTAAATCAGCATATTGCGGCTGCCAGCCGAGTATGTTGCGGGCTTGCTCGCTGCTGCCAATCAACCGGGGCGGATCACCCGGACGGCGATCGCGCTCCACCGCCACAATCGGCTCACCCGTCACCTGACGGGCCGTTTCGATCACCTCACGCACCGAAAAACCGTTGCCGTTGCCCAAATTAATGAAGGTCGTGTCGCCGCCCTTCGCCAGATATTCCACCCCGAGCACATGGGCCGAAGCCAGATCGCTCACGTGAATATAGTCACGAATGCAGGTGCCGTCGGGCGTATCGTAGTCGGTGCCAAACATGGCGATATTGTCACGTCGGCCCAGAGCAGCCTGCAGCACGAGGGGAATCAGATGGGTTTCGGGCTGATGATCTTCGCCGAGGCGACCTTGGGGGTCAGCCCCCGCCGCGTTGAAATAGCGAAATACCACAGCGCTCAAGCCATACGCCTGGGTGAAGTCTTTCACAATTTCCTCAACCATCAGCTTGCTCGAAGCGTAGGGGCTGATCGGATTTTTGGGGTGATCTTCAGGAATGGGCACGGTCTTGGGCGGGCCGTAAATCGCGCAGGTCGACGAAAACACGAACTGTTTTACATCAGCCGCCAGCATGGCTTCCAGCAGCGTTAAGGTGCCGGTAACGTTGTTGCGATAGTAGGCAGCCGGTGCTTGCACCGACTCGCCCACCGCGATGTACGCAGCAAAGTGCATCACCGCACCGATGTCGTGGGTCTTAAAGAGCTTGTCTAACAGGGCGCGATCGCTGGTCTCTCCCTTAATCAGCTCTGCTTGCAGATGCTGCGCCACCAATTCGGGGTGGCCATATTCCAGGCTGTCTAAAATCACCACCGGATAGCCTGCTGCTTCTAGCGCCAGAACAGCGTGGGAGCCAATGTAACCAGCCCCGCCAGTAACCAGAATTTTGGGTTTTTCTGCAGACATTCCTAAATTCTCCAAGTCATTACGCTCAATCTCTGCTGCCAGTGATCGGACGAACCGCCAGTGCGGGTCTAATCGCGGTTGGCGGAATACTGGGATACTACCCACCAGAGGCTCGCGGACTCACTCTAGTCACATCATGGAACAAGCATTGAACATGGGGGAACCCAACGCCGCGAGATTCATCTTGCCTTTATCATTTCTGTGGGGTTAACTCGACTGCTCTGAAACTGAAAGGGTGACAAGGCGACTTTAGCCTATGCCAGGTAAAGATTTGAGAGAATAATCAGGCA
>ERZ1740060.934-NODE-934-length-11711-cov-8.104496_pt1 | contig 11711 bp, 10 predicted proteins | sample MGYA00581743_ERZ1740060 | MGnify/ENA primary metagenome ERZ1740060 (study PRJEB43018, sample SAMN04849235) | marine metagenome | isolation source: floating plastic debris | place: Pacific Ocean | collected 2008-08-27 | study: EMG produced TPA metagenomics assembly...
GGATTCCTCTTTTGAACTGAACTGCAATCCTCTACATTTTTTGTCCTGTACTTAGGCAAATCTCAGCATTTATAAACAGAGTTGGTTAACAAGTTTTTCTCTCTTCTGCCGTCGGTAACGAACCTGATGGCGAGCTGTAAAGAATGGTGGCTACCAGCCCTTGAATTCGCTTTGACACCGATAGGATCAAGGTGACAGCAGTAAACAGTTCTCCTCACGAGCTAATTTCTACTCTGTTTCGCACTTTTTTATTCTGAACTGTGTCCTGTTGCCTCACTCACTCCACTTATGAGGATATGCACAATGACTGTTCTAAAAGGGTTTGATGCCATTGTTCAATATTTCAGTGAAGCCTTTGTGCGAATTTTTGGCCCTAATGAAAAAGGTGTGCCCGAGGTCGGGATTCAGCCCTTTGGGGGCGAGCCTTTATCAGAGTGGGTGGATGAAGGTTAGGGGATTAGATTACAGAATTCAAAAACAGGGCCGCAATCGGTGATTGCGGCCCTGTTTCAGTTAAAGGCGGCTAAAGAAATCAGACCTTCTAAAAACTACTGACCCAACTTGCAGGTCAACTCATTGGCGGGAATGCCATCGGCCCGTAGCACCGCGTTGAGGCTGATCGGGAAAGGCGAGACCTTCCAAATCTCGTCACAGTATTCTTGGATTGAGCGATCTGAGGAAAACTTACCCATGCGCACCGAGTTGAGAATGGACATCCGAGTCCAGTGATCGGTGTCGCAGTAGGCTTGGCCCACCGCCTGCTGACAGTCGATGTAAGACTGATAGTCCGCCATCAACATGAAGGGGTCATGGTGCAGCAATTTATCCAATAGGGGCCGGAACAAATCACTATCGCCCTGGGAGAAATGGCCGGAACCAATTAGATCAACCGCATCCTTGAGCAGCGGATTGCCATTGTAGAAATCCCAAGGGCGGTAGCCTTCTGTTTTCAGCTCACTGACTTGATCCGTGGTCAGCCCAAACAGGAAGAAGTTCTCTGCCCCGACGGCATCACGGATTTCCACATTGGCCCCGTCCAGGGTGCCAATGGTGAGGGCTCCATTCATGGCAAATTTCATATTGCCCGTGCCGGAGGCTTCTAAACCAGCGGTAGAAATCTGTTCGGATAAATCAGAGGCGGGGTAGATACGCTGGCTGTTGGTGACGTTGTAGTTGGGCAAAAAGATCACCCGCAATTGATTGCGCAGATCCGGATCTTTGTTGACCATATCGCCCACGGCAGTGATCAGTTTGATCATCAACTTAGCCATGTGGTATCCCGGAGCCGCCTTGCCGCCAAAGATAAAGGTGCGGGGGGTAATCTCCAAATTGGGATTTTGCTTCAGTTGGCTGTAAAGGGTGACGATGTGCAGCGCGTTTAAATGCTGACGCTTGTACTCGTGAATGCGCTTTACCTGCACATCAAACAGGGAGGCCGGGTCGACTAAAACGCCGAACTGTTTATGGATGCGGCTGGCCAAGTCCCGTTTGACGCTTTGCTTGATTTCCCGCCACTCCTCTCGAAAGGCAGAATTTTCGGCCAAAGGTTCGAGCTGCTGGAGTTTATCCAAATGCTTGATCCAGCCATCGCCAATGCGGCTGGTAATGGCCTTGCTGAGCCGAGGATTGCTCAAAGCAATCCAGCGGCGGGGGGTGACGCCGTTGGTCTTGTTGCAGAACTTTTCGGGGAACAGCTCGTAAAAGTCGCGCAGCACCGTTTCCTTAAGGAGTTCGCTGTGGAGGGCGGCAACCCCATTAATGGTGTGGCTGCTAACACAGGCCAGGTTGGCCATGCGCACGTAGCGTTCGCCGCTTTCATCGATTAAGGACATACGGGCAAGGCGATCGCTGTCCTTTGGAAACTTCATCCGCACCAGCTCTAAGAACTGGCGGTTGATTTCACAGATGATTTCCATGTGGCGGGGCAGGAGCCGCTCAAACAGGCTGATCGGCCATTTTTCCAGGGCCTCTGGCATCAGGGTGTGGTTGGTATAGGCCAGGGTTTTCTGAGTGATTTCCCAAGCGATGGACCAACCCAGCCCATACTCATCCAACAGCAGCCGCATTAGTTCAGCTGCAGCGATCGCCGGATGGGTGTCGTTCAGCTGGATGGAAAACTTCTCGTGGAACTTCTCCACGGGCACCTGCTGTCCCTTCAGGATGCGGAACATGTCTTGGAGAGAGCAAGAGACGAAGAAAAACTGCTGCTCTAGACGCAGTTGCTTCCCGGCAGAGGTTTCGTCATTGGGATAAAGCACCTTGGTGAGGTTTTCGGATCCCACCTTCTCTTCGACTGCGCCGTAGTAGTCACCCCGGTTAAAGACCGCAAAGTCAAAGGACTTGAGGGCCTCTGCTTTCCAGAGTCGTAGGGTATTGGCGGTGTTGACCTGATAGCCCAAGATCGGCGTGTCGTAGGGTACGCCTAAGACTTCGCGACCAGGCACCCAGCGCACCCGATAGCGCCCTTGATCGTCAGTGTAGGACTCGGTGTGCCCCCCAAACTTGACCTCGTTCGACCATTCAGGGCGGGCCAGCTCCCATGGGTTACCGTAGCGCAGCCATTTGTCCGTGCGCTCGACTTGCCAGCCATCCCGCAGGCTCTGTTCAAAAATGCCAAATTCGTAGCGAATCCCATAGCCCAAGGAGGGGATTTCTAAGGAGGCCATGGAGTCGAGATAGCAGGCCGCGAGTCTGCCGAGGCCGCCATTCCCGAGACCCGGCTCTTCTTCCTGGGCGAGTAATTCTTCGAAATCGAGACCCAGCTCCTCAATCGCTTGCTTGACCTGATCGTAAATTCCCATGTTGATCAGGTTGTTGCCCAGGTGAGGACCCATCAAAAATTCGGCAGAAAGGTAGCAAACGGTACGGGCTCGATCGCGGGTGTAGCTTTCGGCGGTGCCATTCCAGCGGTGCAGCATGCGATCGCGCACCATGTAGGCCAAAGCCATGTAATAGTCTTGCTGAGTCGCCAGGGCAACGGGTTTACCCTGGACAAAAAAGAGGTTGTCTAGAAAGGCACGCTTCAGGGTTTCAATGTCTGTTCCTGTGCGATAAATCGGACAGGATGGAGCGACGTTAGCGCCATCAGATGATGGGGACATACCCATAAATTCAAAACCTTGTGTTACAGATTTTTAACGATGTAACACCAGTCTGCTGGCAAACACTGTGGTTTCCAGCACGATTTCACTAAGGCTTAACTTTTCAAAGTGCCTGCTTCCTGGGGATCAGCGGTATCTGACGTGAAATTTGGGGGGCTTCACCCCGTCCATTCGATGGGTGCTGCCAGGATTATCGAATCGGCACAAACCCCGCTTCGATGAGGAGCTGCTGGCCCTCGCCGCTGAGCACCAAGTTGGCATAGGCTTCCCCAGCCTGCTGATCGACTTGGCCATCTTCGCGAACAATCACGAACAGGCGACGGGTGAGCGGGTAGTCGCCGCTGCGTAAGCCTTCAATATTGATTTGGTTGCGTTGGTTGGGGCAATTGGCAGGAGGCACGTAGGGCTCAGCGTAGGGGGACACCATTTGATCGGGTTGGCGACCGATAGCGATGGGCTTAACGGTGCATTGACCCACGACTTCCGGAGCAGAGGCATAGTAGATCGAACCGGGGGTGTCGCTGACCAAGCGTAGTGCTTCAGTGGTGGTGTTGGCGTTACGCACGGTGTTGGCAAGTGGATTTCCCGCCAAAACGGTATTCACAAAGAATTCGACCGTGCCCCCAGCGGCGGGGCGCGAGATGGGCACGATATCTAGATTCGGTCCCCCCACCTGGCTCCAGTTGGTGACCCGCCCCAGATAGATATCCTGCAGTTGGGTGAGCGTTAGTCCTTCTACCGCTAGGTCAGGGTGGACGGCGATCGCCAAGCCCTCAATCGCCACTGGAATTTCCTTAAGGCTGTAGCCCTGCTGCTCGGCCTGTTGGCGCTCTTCTGGTTTGAGCGGGCGCGATGACTGGGCAAAGGACAGTTGACTGCTTAACAGCATCTCGATGCCCGTGCCAGAGCCCGCTGGGGCACCAATTGGGTCGGTATAGCGGAGCTGCAGCCCAGGCTGAGCCTGCTGGATAGCCGCATCTACGGTGAGGCGAATGGGAGCCCAAGTGGTGCTGCCACCATAGTTGAAGAGCCCAGTGGGGACATTAGCCACTTGGGCCAAACCGTCAGCACTATTGGAGGGAACGCCATTGGGGGCGGGGGGATCCCCTGGGGCCGGGGCGGTGGGGTTAGTCGGATTTGAGCCCGTAATTCCGCCTAAGTTCAAGCCGCCATTCTGGTTTAGCCACCAGTACCCGCCCCCCAATAAACCCACCGTGACCAGTAAGGACGCCACCAGCACCGGGGTTTCGTTTTTGCTGCTCATATTTCTCCCAGGGATTAGCCCTTACGTTCACCTTGTACATATCTACAAAATACTGGACAGCAACCGGTAGATCAGACGAAACAGGGTGGCGATCACCACCGCCATCAACCCCGCCAGCACCGCCAGCACAACTGCGGTTTGTAGAGGAGAGCCCGTAGCGGCAAGCACCAGGCGCAGCGGTGGAAACAGCGTGATCACCGCAAGGGTGACACCCGCAATAATCACCAAATCGAGCCGTTCAATCACCCGGCGCGCCTGCAAGAACACCAGTCCCCCCAGCAATAAGAGCCAAGCGCCACTGCCCAGCAAGCTAGTGCCCAACAGACTGGTGAGCGCGATCGCCAGCAGCCCTCCTTCGAAGCCCGTAAAGGCCGCGCCCCCCAGAAACGGTACTAAGGGCACCCGCAAAAGGGAGGGAGATGCCGATACTGCCGGTGCTGAAGGGGCGACTGGCTTTGGGGCAGGAGGCTGTGCAGTCGAGGCTGGGGGTTGATTTTGGAGGGCGGTGCCCGGGGGCTTTGGGGCAGGAGGCGGGTTGGGTGAAGGTGAGGCGGCGTTGCCTTGAACGGCGGCTTTTAAGGCATCTAATACGGCTTCAGCGCTGTCGTAGCGCTGGTTGGGGGTGGCGCAGAGCATTCGATCTAAAATCGCCGCGATCGCGCCATTCACCTGGGCATGGGGTCGCCAGTTCCAGGTGTTGTTGTAGCCATCGTAGAGATCCCCGGTGTCTTTACCGGTCAGCAGGGTAATGCAGGTCACCGCTAAGGCATAGAGATCGGTCGAAGGGTAGACGGTACTCCCCGACATTTGCTCAGGGGGGGCAAACCCCATGGAGTAAATCCCCGTTGACTTGCCGCCCGTGCCGCTGGCGGCAGTCACCTGCTTCACCGCCCCAAAATCCAGCAGGTACAGGGTGCCATTCCGGTGCCGCATAATATTTGACGGCTTAATGTCCCGATGAATGGTGCCGTTTTCGTGGACGAAAGAGAGCACCTGCAGCATTTCCACCAAAATTGACAGGGTATCCGACTGGGAAAATGCCCCCTGTCGGGCTAAGGTCTGCTCTAGATCTTCTCCCTCAATGTATTCCTGCACTAAGTAAAAGTACTCTTCCTGCACATGGGGTCTCGCCCCCGGCACAATCAGCGGGAAAAACGCATAGAGGTCGGGGATCTGGCGATGGCGATTGCCCAAATCCTCTAAAACCGCAGCCTCCCGCTCAAACAGAGATTGAGCCAACTGCAGTTGACTCGGATTTAAATCCCCTGAAGGCTGGAACAGCTTCACCACGCAGGGGCGCATCGTGGGCGTGTAGCGGTCGCGGGCGAGGTAGGCCGCCCCAAACCCGCCCTTGCCCAGCAATTTTTCCGTTATGTAGCGTCCGCTTAAAATCAGCGGCATGCCGCAGGCCGTACAAAATTTTTGCTGCACCGTTTTGATCGTGTTGCCCTGGTCAAGATCGGCAAAATGATTTTCTGGGCGAGGGCAGCTGGGGCGTGTGCAGACGATCTCCATACCAATTGATGAGGCAATAATTCCTTGCCCTTAAAAGATAGCCAATGAAATAGAAAAAACTACTGCCCTTGGGTCGTCATTGATGCCGTTGATGCAGCTGTATCCACTGGTTTTAGGGCTTTTTCCTTCGTAGCTTTGGTTGAGTGACTAAATTCTAGGGACCGGTTCGTAAATTGGGGCAAAATCTCGTGGGTAAAGGCTTCTGCCGCCTTTGAACGGTAACGACTCGGGTTAAAAATGACGGATAAGGTCCGGTTGACCACCACAGTATTGATTTTGGCCCGATGGAGCATGCCCATTTGCAGCTCCTTCTCAATGGCGGAGATCGACACAAAGGAGACCCCTAAGCCTGCTTGAACCGCGTTTTTAATCGCCTCAATCGAGTTCAGCTCCATTTCGACTTGTAGTCGCCGGGTTTCAATGCCGCAGCGGGTCAGCACCTGGTCAATCACCTTGCGAATGGTGGACTGGGAATCAAGGGCAATAAACTTGAGCTTATACAGATCATCCCGCTGGATCACCTCATTACTTGCCAGGGGATGCATCATCGGCAAAATCAAGGCCAGCTCATCTTCGGCATAGGGCACAATCTTTAGGGAGTCTTGGAGTTCACTGGGGACTTCGCCGCCGATAATGGCCAAATCTACTTGGCCATTGGCCACACTCCAAGATGTACGTCGGGTGGAATGGACATGGATCTGAACAGCCACGTCAGGGTACTGCTGCCGAAACAGGCCAATCATGCGGGGCAAAAGATAGGTGCCGGTGGTCTGGCTGGCTCCCACAATTAAAGTTCCCCCTTGCAGGCTCTGGAGATCTTCGATCGCCCGACAGGTTTCTTGGCATAGGCTAAGGATGCGATCGCCGTACTCAAGCAGTAAATGTCCAGCCTCTGTCAGTTGCGCCCGTCGCCCGCCCCGGTCGAATAAGGGTACATTGAGCTGACGCTCTAAATTCTGGACCTGTAGGCTGACCGCTGGCTGAGACACGTATAGGCTGTCAGCAGCCCGCTTAAAGCTCCCTTCAGTGGCGATCGCTTTAAGAATGCGCAACTGATCTAGGGTGAATGGCAGATCGGCAGACATAATGTTCCATCCGAAAGAAAGGCAAAGACAAAGGACGATGCAGCCACTCGGTAAATTCCCTGCAATTCTGTGGAAACTCCATCGTTGTGCTAAGGCTGGGAACAGTGGTATTACAGCGCCGGGATCACCGGCATCCCTAGGGTACTCCTTTGACGGGATCACCAAACACAACTTACAGCGAAACCTCAAGCGTGTATGAAGCGGCAGGTTATTGAAACATTCCTCAATCTATCAGGGGTGGTTGGTATCGCCCTGATGGACGATGGCCGCTCTCGTCCATACTTTTACGGTATTGACACGGTCCTCAATTCCCAACAGTTAGAGCCCCTGACCAAAGGGATTCAGCAGGTGGTCAGTACCACTCCCCATGACTTTGAGTCCTTTACCTTTCACTTCACGTGCAACGACATCCACCTCTATCGGCTGATGAACGGCACGATTCTGTTGGTGTTAACGACTCCGGAGCTAGACCGAGAAGTTTATGCGAACTTATTACCCCAGCTCCAACAGGTGCTGCAGGATGATGCCCAAAATGCGATCGCGAATTTTCGGCTGCTGGCTGGAAGCAGTACCCTCACCAACCCGGACTACTGGCAACCCGAGACCCAAGCGGTGCCCGCTTACCCAGCTCAACCCAACGCTCCCGTCACCATCACCTGGGAACTGACCCTAGCCGCCCTAAACTGCTTAAGTGATGCGACAGCCCACTATCTGGGCAAAATCGTAGTGGCCAATACGTGGCGTAGTACCCGTCCCGACGACGACGCTTTAAAAGCCCTCAATCTCAATCGTAATGGTCACTTTGCCCTCGCCGATGCTGCCGCTCCGCCCAAGCCTGATGCGCTCATTTCTGACGACACCTATGCGGCCCTAAAGCCTTGGGTCGATGCATTTTCAACCCGATGTGCTCGGATTATTCGAGACTATCGAAAGATGGTGCTAGAGCAGGGGCTAGACGAGCAGCAACGGGCCACACTACAGATTTCAGAGCTTGAATAGGCTCAATTTGAATAGCTTGTTAGGCCTCAAGGCCGCAACAGTGCCAGCTCCGTGAACCTTCCTATAATTTTTTGATGGCTATAAATTAGGCCTTTTTGTGACCGTTTTGAGCGAATCGTTCTAGAACCTTCAAATCCCATGCCAAAAACCGTCAAGTTAGAGCCGATTGCCCAGGAAAGCACCATTGCCACCAATGGCAACCTGCTTTCTGTGCTCCTCAACAAAGATTTGGATGTCTTAAAAGAATGTGGTGGCCGAGGCATGTGCGCCACTTGCCACATTTATGTCACCGATGGCATGGAATCCCTCACCCCGATTAATCGTCGGGAAAAGCGCACCCTAGAGGTGATCACCTCTTGCAAAACCAATTCTCGCTTGGCCTGTCAGGCTAGGGTGCTTGGCGAAGGGGTTGTGGTCGAGCTACCGCCAGGGATGTATGTCAATTCGCTGCAGGATATCGAAGCCCTGATTGGTCGAAGAGCTGAGCAAAACCTACTCCACCCGATTACAGGGGCGGTTTTGGTGGAATCCGGCAAGTTAATTACGCGCTCAATGATGCGCCAGCTCGAAGAAGGCAGTGACAATAAATTTAAGGTCAACGAGTTTTTCAACCAGTCCTCTGAAGTCTAGGCCAGTAAGCGCAGCACAAAATCAGCGATTTCCTTGAGATCTGCTAAGGTATCTTCAACATTGGGTTCGTCATCCTTGCCTGTAGCAATGGCTTTTAGACGCGATGTCAGCCTCCCTCAATCTCAACTCCCGACAACAACACATCCTCTGGGCAACGGTGCAGCATTACGTCTCGACGGCTGAACCGGTTGGCTCCAAGGTTCTGGCCCAGGAATATAACCTGCAGGTTAGCCCTGCCACCGTGCGACAGGCGATGGGGGCGCTCGACAAGGCCGGACTACTTTTTCAGCCCCATACCTCAGCGGGACGCGTCCCTTCTGATGGGGGCTATCGCCTTTACGTTGATCACTTGATTCAGCCCTCGCAGGCCGCAGCCCAACAGGTAGGAACTCAACTTTCCCAAAGCTTAGATTGGGAGGGGTGGAGTATGGAAGCGCTACTGCGAGGGGCAGCTCAGGTTTTGGCGACTCTGAGTGGCTATCTAACGCTGATTACCGTCCCCCAAGCCAGCACGGCCTGGATTCGCCATGTGCATTTAGTTTCGGTGGGACCCGAGCAAATTTTGATGGTGCTGTTGCTCAACTCCCTAGAAACCCAATCCCTGCTCTTGCAGCTCCCTAAGGATACGGATGGGGCGGCTTGGGACCAAGAGGCTCTAGAGCGGGAGCTGCAGATTTTATCGAATTTTCTCAGTACCCATCTAGAGGGGCGATCGCTTATGGAAATTGAGCATCTCGATTGGCAGGAGCTGGGACGAGAATTTGAACGCTACATTGATGGGCTGCGTTCCGCCATCCAAACATTGGTGCGGCGCAATCAAGCAGCCAGCCCTGCCCCCTTTGTGATCAGCGGTTTTTCGGAAGTGCTCAGACAGCCGGAGTTCTCTGAAACCCAGCACATGCAGACCATCATCAACTTTTTGGAAGGAGAGCAAGCCCAGCTCTGGCCGTTGGTGTTTGAGACCATTGAAGCCCCTTCGAACCCCCAATTGCGTATTTGGATTGGCTCAGAAAATCCCCTGGAACCCATGCAAGGTTGCGCATTGGTGTCGTCCACCTATACCCGCTCAGAAATCCCTGTGGGCAGCATCAGTGTCTTGGGACCCACCCGGATGATGTACGAGGACACGATCGCGGTCGTTGAGGCAGCGGCAGATTATTTATCGACCCATCTCGATCAGCGCACCCGGTAGGCCAAGTAACTTGGCTTACCGCTGAGAAAAAATTTGCCCTTTACAATCAGAGCAAGTTCCCTGGCGCTGCTGGTCCGTGCTGATTACTGAAGTTCTGGCTGTACTCTCGATTGCTGCTGCGACCGGGCTGCGTCTCGCCCTACCCCTTTTATTGATTGGGGTTTTGGCTGGCCCGCGTCTCTGGTCCCAAGTGCCCCTGCTGTCAGCGCTTAACCCGCGTCTGGTGGTGGCCTGCTTGGTGAGCTGGTCCCTAGCAGAGCTCGTGCTGTTGAAAAAACAGCGGGTCCGACGGCTGTTTCAAAGTATGGAGCTGCTGCTTAGCCCCTTGGTGGGGGCGATCGCGGCGATTACCGTCGTCCATACCCTCAGTACTCGCGAACAATGGCCGGTTCTGCTTGAATCGACGCTGATCGCCGGACTTTTAGGAGGGCTGCTGGCCTTGCTGCTGCAGTTTGTGCAGTTGGGCTGGCTTTACCGCTTTAATGGCCCGCCTTTGTGGGTGCTGTTTATCCAGGATTTGCTTTGTGTGTGCCTGGTTTTATTTGCCTTTGATGCCCCTCAGCAGGGCGGGCTGATTGCCCTACTGTTGCTGTGGCTAGCGCTGCGGACCTCTACCCTCTGGCGACAGTGGTACCTGGCCCAATCGGACCCCCATTACCGGCATCAGCCCCGCCGATTTAAGCGCTGGCCCGATTGATGGGTAGGGCCTGACCTTAAACTAACGGGCTAGCAATGACCGGCTCTGGCTCCACCACCATATCTTGTAAATAGGCGTGGGTAATATAGTCTGCCACCATCCGATCGCTGTTGAACTGGGGCGCAATGGTGCAAATCGAGGCTTTCATCATCGCAATCCACTGACGCGGTAAGCCATGGCGATCGCGATCATAAAATAACGGAGCCATTTGCCGCTCTAACAAACCATAGAGCGACTCCGCGTCAATCTTATCTTGGGTTTCCTGATCACTGGTATCAGCTTCTTCTCCGATTACCCAACCATTGCTGGGGTTACCCGCCCGGCCCTCTTGATAGCCTTCGCACCACCAACCATCCGCCACGCTGCAGTTGATCACCCCATTTAGCGCCGCCTTTTGGCCACTGGTGCCACAGGCTTCTGTGGGTCGCCGGGGGGTATTCAGCCAGGCATCCACGCCGTGGGTGATCAGTTCAGCGGTGTACATGTCGTAGTCTTCGATAAAGGCGATGCGATCCCGCAGAGCCGGGTGGCGACACCATTCCATCAGCCGCTGAATCAAGCGCTTGCCCTCATCATCCCCTGGGCGGGCTTTACCCGAGAAAATAATCTGGATGGGGCGGCGGGGATTCGACAGGATCCGGATTGCCCGCTGCAGATCCTTAAACAGCAAGGCTCCGCGCTTGTAGGGGCTAAATCGGCGGGCAAACCCTAGGGTCAAAGCATTGGGATCCAGCAGATGATCAACTGCGGCAATATCATCGGCGGCTTCCCCCCGCTGCAGACGAGCCTCTAAGACTTGGGCACGGGTATAGGCAATCAGCCGCTCTTTCAGAATCAAATGCCGCTGCCAGAGCTCGCGATCGGGAATGTCTTTCACCCGTCGCCACAGCTCAGGCTCTGCCACCTTCAGAGACCAGTCTCGACCCAAATATTGGTTATAGAGATCGGCAATTAGTGGCGCTGTCCAGGTGCGGGTATGAATGCCATTGGTGATGTGTTTAATGGGCACTTCAGACTCAGTTTTATCAGGGTATAAAACGCTCCAGATTTGGCGAGAGACTTCCCCATGGCGACGACTCACCCCATTGGCGCTACGGCTCATGCGCAGGGCCAGCACCGTCATTGCAAAGGGCTCCCAGGGATCCCCAAATCGGCGTGCCCCTAAGTTTAAAAACTGCTCTCGGGTCAACCCCAACTGCGGCCAATAATGGCCAAAGAAAGAGTCGAT
>ERZ1740060.935-NODE-935-length-11710-cov-3.685028_pt1 | contig 11710 bp, 10 predicted proteins | sample MGYA00581743_ERZ1740060 | MGnify/ENA primary metagenome ERZ1740060 (study PRJEB43018, sample SAMN04849235) | marine metagenome | isolation source: floating plastic debris | place: Pacific Ocean | collected 2008-08-27 | study: EMG produced TPA metagenomics assembly...
GTGATTTATTACCAATAGTAGAAGGCAGTACGGTAAACACTAAATACGGCCATATTAAAACTGATCATATTCTTTTTGTCGCCGCTGGCGCTTTTCATGTGGCTAAGCCTTCTGATCTGATACCGGAGCTTCAAGGGCGATTCCCCATACGTGTAGAGTTACAAAACCTTACTAAAGAAGACTTTTTCCACATTCTCAAAGATCCTAAAAACGCGTTGTCTAAACAATATGAGGCATTGTTGGCCGCCGAAGAAGTGGAGTTAACCTTTCAGGAAGACGCGCTTGACGAGATAGCAGAAACGGCTTTTCACATTAACACAGAGGTGGAAAATATAGGTGCACGGAGATTACATACTGTTGTAAGCCAGTTGCTCAACGAATTCTTGTTCGATGTCCCTGATAAAATCGGTCCAAACGCCAAAATAACGGTGACCCGTGAAATGGTCAGAGAAAAATTACAAAATCTGGTAAAAAACAGAGATTTGAGCGAATACATTCTGTAAGCTATGAGAAGGCTGTTTTATTTAAGTGTCATCTTGGTTTTGAGCCTCCAAGGTATGGCACAGCAGCCAAATGAAAAAACTCGAATAATTAGCTTTCGTGATAGCACATTCATTCAAAACCTGAATGATAAGTTCTATATCAAACCCCTACTGACCACCAGAAGCATCAGTCTGGATATAGAGGATAGGCGTAATAGGATTGATGACATACTCTATGAACCTACCTTTAATAACTATTTAGGCCTCGGGCTTTACGTATTTGATATTGGGGTAGAACTTTCTTTTCGTTTAAGAAATGAAGGCCAGGATCCTGCTATTTACGGTGAGACAGATGCCTTTGATTTTCAGGCTAACCTTAATCTTAAACGGTGGGGAGCTGATCTTAACATACAGAGGAATGCCGGGTTTTATTTAGATGAACCGGCAGACCACGATGCTGCCTGGCAACGAGGAGATGCTTTTCCACAGCGAAGTGATTTAGCCTTGAATAACCTACAGTTTAATGTGTTTTACGTTTTCAATCATGAAAAATTCTCTTATCGATCTTCTTATAACCAAGCCGACATTCAGCTAAAAAGTGCCGGTTCTTTTTTACTAGGCTTCTCGGCTTCTACATTTCGATTTTTAGGGGACTCTACCCTGGTTCCTTTTCAGGCACAATCTGAATTGCCTGAAGAACTGAATGTTAAAAGCGGGAGGTTTACTGCGCTGGGAATTTTACCCGGATATACACATAACTTCATTTATAAACAGTTTTATATGAATGTTAGCTTTTCTGCAGGTCCGGCCCACCTCTGGTCAAGATATTCTACGGAATTTAGAGAAACCAACGATTTGGGTATTCGTCCTATCCTGAATATTCGGGCAGCGTTAGGGTATAACAGTGACACTTTTTTTGGTGGGCTGAGTTTAGTAAACCAGGGAATTAGTTATGAAATAGATCAGTTAGACATAAATGCTGTAGCCGGTAATATAAAAGTTTTCCTAGGTTACCGTTTTGAGGAAACAGGCTTTTTAAAACATAGATTGTTTTAATCTTACCTCCTTATATTATTTTCAGAATTTAAATATGCCCATGAAAAAATTTGAATATAAAATGCTTACGATAAGTGTATCACATTTAAGCAGCAAGAATTTTAGAAATGAGCTGAATCAAAAATTTAAAGATTATGGTGAAGATGGCTGGGAACTTGTGAAGATGGAGCCAATCGTTAGGGGTGGTATGTTATACTTACGGGGGCACCACAAAAGAATTTTTTACTGTCTTTCAAAGGGAAAAGCAATGAAGCCATAAAACTGGCGAAATACGTGAGCGGTATCTCTATGGTGAGCGTTGTTTATTAATTTCGAGTCTTAAACCAATAACAACCGCCATGAAAAAAGCAATTCTACTTAAAATGTCTCAAAGAGCCTATGATTCACTCGCTGCACAGGGTGCACTTACGTATCAAGAACCGCCGGAAGAGATCAAAAAGCTCGTAGACGCACCGCTAGCACCTTGGGTACGTATAGATAGTAAAGCTGAAAATATTGTTTTACTGTACCGTAACGCCTATAAAACTATAGCCGAACTTTCAGAAGAGGAGCTGAGACTGGGAGGTTTACGGATCAACCCGAAGACTAATATTGGCAGTAGAACCACCTACTACAATAATATCGAGGTTAAAGGAGCTTACGCTGAAGAAACAAAATCAGTCAGCGGGTTGCCTGAAAACCCAAGGCTAGCCAATTTCCGTTGGTCGCCAGATGAAAAAATGATGAGCTTCACCCATACCACAAATGATGGTGTAGAAGCCTGGATACTCGATATTTCGAATTCCACAGCCAAAAGGATCACCTCGGCCAAAGTAAATGCAAATATGGGTTCTCCTGTCTCCTGGTTTGCAGATAGCAAAGCGCTGCTGGTAAAAATGTTACCACCAGATCGTAAACCCTTGATCAATACTGCTGAAGCGGTCCCTGGGGGGCCAACAGTTTCCGTAAGCGCAGGGGCCAAAGCGCAAAACAGAACCTATCAAGATCTACTCAAAAACCCAAATGATGAACAAAATTTTGAGCAGCTAGCCCTGTCGCAGATCAAGAAAGTAAGTGTATCGGGTCAGGTATCTGATTGGTTACCTACGGCCATGTATACCGGGGTTTCTTTCAGCCCAAATGGTGAATATGTAATGGTAAGCCAAGTCAAAAGGCCTTTTTCTTACATTGTAACCTACAGAAGATTTCCCACTGAGGCTACCGTTTACGATAAGAATGGTAAGTCAGTGAAAACTGTAATGCAGGTGCCTTTGATGGAAGTAATGCCTAAAGGCTTTATGGCTACCAGGGAAGGTAGAAGATCTATGCAATGGCGTGCCGATCAACCGGCCACCCTAGTTTGGGCAGAAGCTCTAGACGGTGGAGATCCTGCTAATGAAGTGGATTTCCGAGATGAAGTTTTTCAGCTAAGCGCCCCATTTGAAGGTAAGGGTAAATCCATGATGAAAACCATAGGACGTTTCTCCGGAGTTCAATGGGGAAATGAAAATACGGCTGTAGCCTATGACTATTGGTGGAACACCCGAAATACTAAAATGTACTTGTTTGATCCATCTGATGCCGGAAAAGAACCCAAAATACTAGCGGATAGAAATTACCAAGATAGATACAGTGATCCAGGGGATATCGTTACCACGAAAAATAATTTCAATCGAAGTGTTATTGATATGGCAGACGGCAGCCTTTTTATGATGGGCGATGGTTTTTCTGAAGAAGGGCAATTTCCGTTTGTAGATAAGCTTGATGTAAAATCGCTTAAAAAAGATAGAGTTTACCAATCTAGCTATACCGATAAGTTAGAAAATCTATATACGGCGCTAGATATGAAAAAGGGAGAGATTTTGGTGCGCATAGAGTCACAAACGGAATTTCCTAATTACTACAAGCGGAATATTTACAAGAAGAATAAACTTACACCACTCACCTTTTTCGAGAATCCTTTCAAGAGTTTACAGGGTATTGATAAACAAGTGATCAGCTACAAACGTGATGATGGTCTTGACCTGGACGGCACCTTGTATCTGCCGGTAGGGTATGATAAGGATAAAAAAGAAAAGCTACCGATGATCCTTTGGGCTTACCCCAGAGAGTTTAAGGATAAGCAAAGTGCAGGGCAGAACACAACGAACCCAAATGAATTCATTTATCCCTATTACGGTTCTCCTATTTACTGGGCCACTCGTGGATACGCTATTTTAGACGATGCTGCTTTCCCGATAGTGGGAGAAGGTGATGAAGAACCTAATGATACTTTTAGAAAGCAGTTAGTGGCCAATGCTAAAGCGGCTATTGATGCCGTAGACGAGATGGGTTACATCGATAGAAATAGAGTAGGAGTGGGCGGTCACTCTTACGGTGCTTTCATGGTGGCAAACCTTCTGTCACATTCTGACCTGTTTGCAGCCGGTATAGCCAGAAGCGGGGCGTATAACAGAACACTAACCCCTTTTGGTTTCCAGAGTGAAGAGCGGTCTTACTGGGATTCTCCGGAGACCTATTATACAATGTCTCCGTTTATGTATGCCGATAAAATGACAACACCTTTGCTTATGATCCACGGGGAAGCAGACAATAACTCGGGCACCTATCCAATGCAGAGTGAGCGATATTTCAACGCCTTGAAAGGTTTAGGGGCTACTGCTCGTTTAGTTATGCTGCCTAAGGAAAGTCATGGATACCGCGCGAAAGAGAGTATTATGCACTTATTATGGGAGCAGGATCAGTGGTTAGAAACGTATGTAAAAAATGGTGAGTCAATGAACAACGAGACCATTCAAAGTAAATAAATAGGAAGGGTAAGTCTACTGGCTTACCCTACTTTATATTCTTTTTAGGATAGTCATAAAATAATAGCTGTCCCTTTCCGAACTCCACTTCAGACCAACGATCTACCGTAAAAACACAGGCAAATACACCACACGTAGGTATATTCCAGATCTCTGTTTGAGCCAAACGATTTGCGAAATCGGTGAACCCGGGATTATGACCAAAAAGCATCAAGCTCTTGGCTCCGTCCGGTGTATTTCTCACCACCTGTAGCAGGGTATTGCTGCCAGCATGAAAAACAGTTTTATCACGAAGGATATCACTTTCAAGATAATCTGTCGCTTGGGCTATCACCTGGCATGTAGTTATAGCACGCAGCGCTGTACTGGATACCATTAAATCCGGTCTGATTCCTCTTGCTTTTAATCTTCTTCCCATTTCTGGAGAGTCACGTTTGCCACGCTTATTTAGCGGCCTATCGTGGTCAGCTAATTCAGGGAAATCCCAGCTGGATTTAGCATGACGGACAAGATATAGTGTTTTCATAAATTAATTTTGGGTAGGAGTCACTCCATATCCAAACCTTTATTTATAAACTCTATGGCTTGTTTATTCTTCACATAGAGTTTTTTCGAGTGTTCTAGAAGCTGAGTATTCAATACCATGGATTGATTTAGCAATGCCAAAAGCTGCTTTTTATCGGTAACCTGAGCAGCGGTTTTACCCATTTCCTCTATTTTTCTCTCAGCATCCGAGAGGGTTTTATTCGAGGTGTAAACGGCCAAGTCTTCCGAGGCTATAGATTTGTAATCTTCTGGTTTTAAACTTAACAGCTTGTCTATACTTATCTCTAAAACCTCGCTCATGGCGCGTAGTATGTCATAATCAGGACGAGAAACGTTGTTTTCGTAGTTGGAAATGGTATTTCGCTTAATACTAGTATTGATTCGATCGTTAATTGCGCATGCAAGTTCTTCTTGGCTTAATCCCGTTTTTTTTCTTGATTCCTGCAGACGTTTACCAAATTCCATAAAAGCACACACTTATAAGTCAATTATATTGACAATGTCAATTTACTTGACTTTATTTGTATTAATTTGTAATAAAGCTGTTTCACTGAACTACCAGTGCATCGAAATTAAGATATTAGCTTAGAGGATTCAAATTTTAGCGATTCAATATGCTTAGAAAGGAAGTAAAGTATCCTGTTTTAGAAAAGGTAGAGCAATCAGAATTTGATGAGCGCATCAGTTTCTTACATCAATCCATCAGTGGCTACCCATTGTGTTGGATGGCTTTTGAACAATTAGAAGAATTATTATTAGACAGAAAGCTTCGGAGAGGTCTTTTCATCTGTAAGGAGAATAATACTATAGCTATTAGAAGCAAGACCCAGCGCCTCCTTGCTCGTATTTGGTTTGAAGCCAAGCCGATCGAGGACAGTCGTAAACTTTATCAATGGAGCATTAAATAGAAGAGAATTCTGAGCGGTGGCATTACATCAAATCATAAAGCGCTACATAGAAATTGATAAACTTATCAAAAGCCGCAAAAGCGGAAATGCAGATCGCATGGCTGAAACATTAGGAATGTCTAAACGCCAGGTTTACAACTACCTACAAGCGCTAAATCAGATTGGAGAGTTTGTGGAGTATGACACCATTAATGAAACGTATCTCTACGTCAAAAGTGATTGACTTAGTGAGGTAGTTCAGCAAGTTCGGCTTTGATTTTCGAGATCATCCAGTCTGTCATTTCCATAATGGTTGTAGAAACCGACAGATTTTCTATCCAGGCTATTTTTTGTTGAGTAATCGGGCGCAGTAGATGTAAATTCTGCTTTTCCCGAAACTTTAAAATGCTCTGTTATCGCTTTGAGATGCTACAACCTCTACATTCCACAAACTAGTCATTTACCTACGCACTTTGTTCTTCATGGCAGATATATCTACTTCTTCTTTTGAAAGCGATTTTAGTTTCGCAGAGCGAAATTATTACCTGTATCTAATCCAACTCTTCTGAAATCATCAGGAAACGTCTTTTGAGCTTCTGCAAAGAAAGGATTACTATGAATAAGACATTAGCGAATAATCTCACTAACCTAAACTTTTGTATCTAATTCTTTTAGGTATGATATCACCAAGTTTCTGTCTTCTGTGCTCCTCATATTCACTGAAGTTACCATCAAACCAGGCTACCTGTGAATCTCCTTCAAACGCCAGAATATGAGTGCAAACTCTATCCAAAAACCAGCGATCGTGAGAAATGATCACCGCGCAGCCACCAAAGTTCTCCAAGGCCTCTTCCAGGGCTCTGAGGGTGTTAACGTCTAAATCATTGGTGGGCTCATCCAGCAGTAAAAGGTTAGCCCCTTGCTTTAGGGCAATGGCCAGATGTACACGGTTTCTCATTCCACCGGAAAGTTCTTTCACTTTTTTGTTCTGATCTGAACCTCCGAAGTTGAACTTACTAACATAAGCCCGGCTATTAATTTGCTTTCCGCCTAACTCAATAAGCTCATTGCCTCCTGTAATCGCTTCCCATACGGTATCTTCTGGTTTGAGATCATCATGCTCTTGATCTACATAGGCAATATCTACCGTAGAGCCTACCTCAAATGTACCTGAATCAGGCTTGAGTTGATCGGTAATCATTTTGAAAAGCGTAGTTTTACCAGCTCCATTGGGACCAATAATACCTACAATACCAGCTTTTGGTAGCGAAAATTCAAGGTTTTCATAAAGCAGCTTATCACAAAATGACTTGGCCACTCCATGTGCTTCAATTACTTTATCCCCTAATCTTTCGCCCGGAGGAATGAACAGCTCCAGTTTCTCTTCTCGATCTTTAGTTTCCTGGCTTAGCAATTTGTCATAAGCGCTCAGCCGTGCTTTTGCCTTTGCATGTCTTCCTTTGGGTGTCATACGCGCCCATTCAAGCTCCCGAGAAAGCGTTTTTTGCCGTTTCGATTCGGTCTTTTCTTCTTCCGCCAAACGTTTTTGCTTTTGGTCAAGCCATGAGGAGTAATTTCCTTTCCAGGGTATACCTTCGCCGCGATCTAACTCTAATATCCAACCCGCCACATTGTCTAAAAAGTACCGATCATGTGTTACCGCAATTACAGTTCCGGCATATTGCTGTAAATGCTGTTCCAGCCAGTGCACAGACTCCGCATCAAGATGGTTAGTGGGCTCATCCAGAAGAAGTATGTCTGGTTCTTTTAACAGTAAACGGCATAAAGCTACCCTGCGCTTTTCACCGCCTGATAGATGTTCTACTTTGGCATCGCCGAGCGGGGTGCGTAAGGCATCCATGGCTCGCTCCAGCTTGCTATCTAACTCCCATGCATTCAAGCGGTCAAGCTGCTCCTGAACCTCTCCCTGCTGCTGAATAAGTTTATCCATGGCATCCGGATTTTCAAGTACATCAGGATCAGCAAACTTCAGATTTATTTCTTCAAACTCTTTTAGTAAATCCACTGTTTCCGCGGCACCTTCCTCTACAATCTCCCGCACAGTTTTAGATTTATCTAATTCTGGCTCCTGCTCCAATAGTCCGATGGAATAATTACCATCGAAAACTACCTCACCTCTTATGTCTTTATCGATACCTGCTATGATCCTGAGCAATGAAGATTTTCCGGAACCATTTAGACCTAAGACACCGATTTTAGCTCCGTAAAAGAATGACAAGTAAATATCTTTAAGTACTTGTTTGTTAGGAGGATAAACTTTGCTTACCCCAGCCATGGAAAAGATTACCTTTTGATCGCTCATAGTATATGATTAGTATTAAACAAATTTATCCTTTATCGAGGCATTCGACTTTGAAAAAAATGAATATTATTTCAACTTGATTAAACTTTTACCAATATGAGATCGTTTGCAATGCTGAATATGAAGGATTTCTGCACCGCTTTAAATAAAGTGCATGAAAGTTTGAATTCACGTTTTAAATTTTATTTTTGCACCAAAATTGACAAGGTAAACATAGGAGGGATTTAGCTATGTATTGGACACTAGAATTAGCGTCTTATTTAGAAGATGCGCCATGGCCGGCTACTAAGGATGAGTTAATTGATTACTCAATCTGAACAGGTGCCCCACTTGAAGTAGTAGAAAATCTTCAGGAACTAGAAGATGACGGTCAACCTTACGAAAATATAGAAGAAATATGGCCGGATTATCCTACCAAAGAAGACTTTTTCTTCAATGAGGATGAGTATTAAAGAAAGAATTTAGAAACTAAAACCGATGTCTTACGCATCGGTTTTTTTATGCCTGAGATTTTAATAAAGCTTCTGCCACAGCTATATCTTCCGGTGTAGTAATTTTAATATTAGCATAACTACCTTCAAACAATGAGATAACATGCCCGGACCTTTCGGCTACACTAGCATCATCTGTAAGGCTGGCTTCTTCTTTAATTTCATAGGCGGCTTTGATCAAAGGCAGGCTAAATGTTTGTGGGGTCTGGATCATTCTATAGTCGGAGCGATCCACCGCTTTAGTATTGTCCTGATCTGTTTTTCGTAACGATTCCTTTAATCTTACCGCAGCCACTGCACTGCCATGGACTGCAGCAAGCCTGTACGAGGCGCCTATAATATCCTTGCTTGCCAGTGGGCGAACTCCATCGTGAATAGCGACTAAGCCTTCTTTTTCTTTGATGCTGGCCAAGCCATTTTTTACAGATTGAAATCGGCTATCTCCACCCGTAGCCAGCACAATAGGCTTTTCGTAATTATACTGATCACATAGTTTTTTCCAAGTAACCAGATCATCAGCGGGAAGGACTAGAATAATTTGAATATCATTCGAATATTGAAAGAAAGCGTTTAGCGTGTGCATAAGCACCGGAAGCCCGTTGATAGGCATAAATTGTTTCGGTACGGCACTTTTCATTCTGGTACCTTTTCCACCTGCAACAATGATGGCAAACTCTTGTAAATTCATAGGCTTGAAGCTAAAGAGACGGTGTCCAAAAGACAAGTGATTTGATCAAATAAAGGACTAGATCAAATACAATGATCCTGTTCTGTATGATCAGATGCCATTTGGACCTTCCTGCATTTAAAATAATTGCAAATGCCAGAGGTCTACTTTAATGAGACTCTTAAAAGTACTTGAAGCGTTTAAATGATCAGCATTGCGTCTCCATAAGTAAGGAAACGATACTTTTCCTTCATCGCCACTTTGTAGGCTTCCATGATCAGATCATAGCCACCAAAAGCAGCAGCCATCATTAAAAGTGTAGATTCAGGGCTATGGAAGTTTGTGATCATAGCATTGCAGATCTTAAAATCGTATTGAGGGAAAATAAACTTATCCGTCCATCCCTCTTTAGGTTTTAGCCTGTTACTGGCAGAAACGGCAGATTCCAGAGCTCTCATACTAGTGGTACCAACAGCACAAACTTTCCTTTTACTATCCAGGGCTTGATTTACAGCTGAAACAGTAGGTTCACGTACAAAGAAATTCTCCGAATCCATCTTGTGCTTCGTCAAATCTTCAACATCCACCGGGCGAAAAGTACCCAAACCTATATGTAGGGTAATGTAAGATCTTTCTACACCTTTTATCTCCAGTCTTTTCAGTAACTGCGGAGTAAAATGCAAACCAGCAGTAGGTGCTGCTACGGCCCCTTTATTTTTGGCATAGATGGTTTGGAAGCGTTCCTTATCACTAGGTTCCGTGTCTCTGTTGATGTACTTCGGCAGAGGTGTTTCCCCAAGATTATCAATGGTTTTGTAGAATTCTTCATCTGTACCATCAAAAAGAAAACGAATGGTACGGCCTCTCGAGGTGGTATTATCTATTACCTCAGCCACCAGATCACCATCCCCAAAATAAAGCTTATTCCCTACCCTTATTTTCCTGGCAGGATCCACTAATACGTCCCAAAGATGAAGCTCTTCATTCAATTCTCTTAGTAGAAATACCTCTATCTTCGCACCTGTTTTTTCTTTGTTTCCGTACAACCGAGCTGGAAAAACCATGGTGTCATTTGATACCATCATATCGCCCTCATCGAAGTAATCAACTACATCTTTGAATATTTTGTGCTCGATTTCTCCGGTATCACGGTGTATTACCATTAACCTGGATTCATCACGGTTTTGAGCCGGATATAATGCTACCAATCCGGTCGGTAGATCAAACTTGAATTCTGATAATTTCATATTTAATATTGATGTATTAAATAATTAAGAGGTGCGATACAAAAATTAGTCTGCAAAGATAGTTAATTAGCTGACAAAATGAGCGTCTTATTTTTGTTTTGTAGGCCTACTTGATGTAAAAACCTTAATCATTAGAACGGTAAATACGGAATTGTGTTTGTACAGAAATTAATATTTGAAAGTTTCAAATTTGCCTGGAATGCGCTGAAAACGAACGTTTTGAGAACAGTGCTCTCTCTATTGGGAGTGACCATAGGTATCTTTGCCATTATAACCGTATTTACCCTAGTAGACTCCTTAGAAAAAAACGTTAAAGAAAGCTTTAATTTCTTGGGGTCTGATATCCTCTACATCTCTAAAATGCCCTTTATAATAAAAAGTAGAGAGGAATGGCTGAGCTACAGGAACCGACCTAACCCGAGTATTGCTGAATTTAACATGCTTGAAAAGCGACTAACAAGTCAGTCCGGTATTGCTATAACTGCACGCGCAGGAGGCGTGGTATCAAGAGGTAATAACAGCTTTAACGAAACGTCTTACGTAGGAGTTAGTTATGGTTATCAAGACGTTACCGAACTGGATATCATAGCCGGTAGGTATTTTTCCAGAAGTGAAATGTCATCTAATAGCAACGTGGTGATTTTGGGTGATGAGGTTAAAAAAGCCTTATTTCCAAATGGCACTGACCCTGTCGGAAAAGAGATAAAGATTAGAAATAGTAAGTTTATTGTAATAGGAACTTTAAAAAGAGAAGGGGAGAGTTTTCTAGGGGTAAGTAGTAAAGACCAGGTTGTAATTATCCCATTTGGCAGTTTAAGAAAGTTTTACACCACTGTCACAGGTAGGTCTAGAGAAGTAGGGGCCACCATTATTGCTAAAGGTTCAGAAGAAGATTTGGGCTTATTGGAATTAGAAGGAGAAGTGACTGGGTATTTACGCACCCGGCGAGGTTTGAAACCTAAAGATGATGACAATTTCGCTATTAACCGACCCGAAGCTATTGCTAATGAAATAGGAAAGGTATTTGATATATTAAGTGTGGCAGGCGCAATTATAGGTGGTTTTTCTATACTTATAGGTGGCTTTGGCATAGCTAATATTATGTTCGTTTCGGTGAAAGAGCGCACTAATATCATAGGAATCCAAAAGTCTTTAGGAGCCTAAAATTATTATATAATATATCAATTCCTCTATGAAGCTATATTCATAAGTGTGATCGGCGGTT
>ERZ1740060.936-NODE-936-length-11692-cov-23.146859_pt1 | contig 11692 bp, 11 predicted proteins | sample MGYA00581743_ERZ1740060 | MGnify/ENA primary metagenome ERZ1740060 (study PRJEB43018, sample SAMN04849235) | marine metagenome | isolation source: floating plastic debris | place: Pacific Ocean | collected 2008-08-27 | study: EMG produced TPA metagenomics...
GGAAGGGCGGCAGGTTACCCAGCGCGGGCGCGATAGCCTCGACAATCAGCGACACCGCGCCTGAGGCTTGCAGCGCCTGCCCGATGGCCAGCATCGCAAAGATCAACGCCAGCAAGCGACCATCGACAAAGCCAAATGCCTCGTCCGCGTCGATGCAGCGGGTTAGGAAAATCACAGCGACAGCGAGGATCGACAGCATCAAGATCGGAGCTACACCAAGTGCGGCTAGCGTCACGATCCCCAACAGCGCGATGATGGCAATCGGCGCATGGCTCCGACGGAACCCGCGCGCGGAGGGTTGGCTCACATCCACCAAATCCATCTCGGACGCCAGCCGCTGAATATCCTCCGGCGCGCCTTCCAGCAGCAGCGTATCGCCCACGCGTACGATCAGGTCATCCAACTGACGGCCAATGTTCTGGCTGCGCCGGTGCACCGCCAGCGGATAGACCCCAAAGCGCCTGCGCAGGCGCAGCGCGCCCAGAGACCGGCCCACCATCTTGCAACCCGGCGTAATCAGCACCTCCACGGTCGAGGTCTCCACCGCCGACACCTGATCCACGCGCTTGAGCGATTTGTTGCGTTGCAAGCTCAGCAATTCGGTCATCTGCGTGCGCAGCACAACGCGGTCACCAACCTGCAATTCAACGCCCTGCAAATTACGCCGCAACGACAAGTCCCCGCGGATCACGTCGATCAGCCGGACGCCATCGCGCTTGAACAGCTGAACGCCGGTGACTTCGCGCCCGATCAGGTTGGATTCCGGCGGGATCACGGCCTCTGTAAAGAACTTCATCCGGGATTTATCGCTGAGCAGGTTCGCCATGCTGTCGCGATCCGGCAGCAGGCGCGGCGCGATGAAGCGCAGGTAGATCATGCCCCAAAGAACCAAAGCCAGTCCCAGCGGGGTGACCTCGAAGATGGAGAACGCCTCAAGCCCTTCGGCCCGCGCGACACCGTCCACCAGAAGGTTCGTGGAGGTCCCGATCAGGGTCAGCGTGCCCCCAAGGATCGCCGCATAGCTGAGCGGGATCAACAGCTTGGAGACCGATAGCCCCATCGTACGCGCCAATTGCGTGAAAACCGGGATCATCACGACGACCACCGGCGTGTTCGACACGATGGCCGAGGACAGGACAACAAAAGCCATCATCAACACGATCGCCAATGTCGGGTTCGTCTTGGCCTGCCGATCCGCGACAGATGTAAACGCCTCTAACGCGCCCGTGCGCACCAGAGCACCCATGACGATAAACATCGCCGCAATGGTCCAGGGCGCGGGGTTCGACAGCACGGTCAACGCCTTTTCATAGGGCAAAACGCCCATCACCAGCATCAACGCGACACCGCCGATGGCCACAACCTCGGTCGGGTAGGTTTCGCGCAAAAACAGAACGAACATCACCGCGACGACGCCCAATGTGGCGACGGCACCTCCGGTCGATCCTAGGGCAAAAAGCTCGGTCACGTGTGGGATAACCCTTTTAAGTCAGGCGGTATCTTCGCCTGTTGCGTGCGTCGGCACAAGCGCCACATTGGGGCGTGGCTGCACCAGGAAAAGCCCCACAAACATGATCGCCATTGCTGCCCAAACCGGGCCTGCATAGCCCTCACCCAAGAGCAGCATCGCCCAGATGACACCGAACCCGGTGACCAGATAGCTGATCTGCACGGCAAAGACCGGGCCTGCGCGGCCAACGAGCCAGACATAGGTCGTGTAGACCGTGGCATGGATCAGCGCCGAGAGCGTGATGGCAAGGTCAGGCAAACCATAAGGTGGCAGGGGTGAAATCCACTGCCCCGTACCAATCGCCACGGGCAGCATCACGATCGTGCCTATCACCGAGGCCCCGTAAAGCACCTGAACCGGGTCCAACCCGTGCGTGCCCCATTTGGCGACCACGTTGCCCTCCACCGCGTAAAACATCGGTGCGATCAACGCGACAGGGATCCAGTAAAGCATCCCCGGCTCAGGCAGGCTTGCATCGGGTGCAACAAGCAGGATCACCCCCAGCAACCCGCAGGCCAACCCGGCAAAGCGCAACGCGCTGAACCGGTCTAGACCCAGCGCCAGCGCCACCGGAAAGGCCAGCATCGGGACAAGCGACAGCAAGATCGACACGATGCCCGACGGCAAATGCGTGATCGCCTGATAGCTGGCCGAGTTGGGCAGCACCGTCCCAATCAGCGCGATCATTAGATAGAAGGCCAAGTGTTTTGCGCTTATAGGCAACCCTTTGCCGCGCGCGGTGTTCAGCGCGCCCAGCGCCACCGCCCCGATGGCCAATTGCCAAAAGACCAACCCGAAATGCTTGTAACCTTCGCTCACAGCTATCTTGGCCAAAGGCTGGGTCACGCCCCAGCCCGCGCCTGCAATCACAAGGACCGCGATGAGGCCCGCGCGCCCTGTGTTGGCCTTGCTCATGGAAGGCTTTCGGCCAAACGTCCGCCCACGCGAAGTGCCTTGCAGCTCAAGGCTTTGCCGGTCTTATCATCTGTTTCAACATAGAGCCCCGCCAGCGTGGCTTCTTCAGCCGCGGGCGTAAAGCGTCCCTTACTCATGCCAGTGATGAAGCGGCGCAAAGGTTCTTCCTTGTCCATGCCAATGACCGAATTGTAGTCGCCGCACATGCCCGCATCGGTCTGATAGGCCGTGCCTTTGGGCAGCACCATCGCATCGCCTGTCGGCACATGCGTATGCGTGCCCACAACCACCGACGCGCGCCCGTCGCAATAATGCCCCATCGCCATCTTCTCGGACGTGGCCTCGCAATGCATGTCGATCAAACTGGCTTGCGCCAACCCGCCCAGAGGGTGGGTCTTCAGAACCGTCTCAATCGCCGAGAACGGATCATCGAAGGGCCGCTTCATAAAGACCTGCCCCAGCACTTGGGCCACCAGCACCTTGCGCCCGCCCCGCGCCTCATAAAGCCGCGCGCCCTTGCCGGGTGCCGCTTTTGAGAAATTCAAAGGCCGGATAATCCGCGGCTCGCGATCGATAAAGCCCAGCATGTCGCGCTGATCGAAGGCATGATCGCCCAAAGTCAGGCAATCCACTCCTGCGTCCAAAAGCGCTGTCGCATGGGCCGGTGACAGCCCCGCCCCATTGGTCGCGTTCTCGCCATTGACCACCACGAAATCCAGACCCAGCCTGTCGCGCAAGCCCGGCAAACGCTCGGCAACCGCCGCGCGCCCGGCGCGCCCCATCACATCACCTAAAAAGAGAATTTTCATACAGCGATGCCTAGGCCGCACGCTGCTCAAGGGCAAGAGCGCAAACAGACGCCCTGTTTCATCTTCGCTTAAATAGTCAAAGACACGTCAGCCGTGCCTGATGAGATCAAGCATGACGGCGACGGGCCATATCCCAGGCAGAGCGCGCGCTTCAGCGCGGCGCAACCTCGATCACATCCGCTTCGGTTATCACCAGATCAAGCGGCTGATCCGTCGGCTCCAACGGTAAATCCGTGGCTTCTTGGGCACCAAAGGCAAAGCCAATTGCAAGCACAGCGCCGCGCGCCCGCAACCCCTCCAGCGTGCGGTCATAAAAGCCGCCGCCATAGCCCAGACGCCCACCTTGCCTGTCGAACGCCACCAAGGGGACGATCACAATCTCCGGCACGATCAGCTGCTCAACCGCAGGCACCAGCGCGCGAAACGGCCCCTCGATCAGCGCGCAATCGGGCTCCCAAGCGCTGAAGACCAAAGGCTGCCCCTTGCCGCGGATCACCGGCACGCCGACAGGGCCATATGCGGCGGCCTCGGCCATGGCGGGCAGCGGGTTGATCTCGGAGTTGATCGGCATGAAGCCGGACACAGGCACGCCGCGATGGCCTGCCAGAAATTCTGACAAAACCCCGGCCTGCCCCGGACCTGCGGCTTCAAACGCGGCCTTGCGGCGCGCAAAGGCCGCCTTGCGCGCAGCGGCTTTCACCGGCTCAAGGCTCACAGCAGAACAATCGCCGCGAGGCCCAGAAAGGCAAAGAAACCAACGACATCCGTCACGGTTGTCACAAACGCGCCCGAGGCCAGCGCCGGGTCAATGCCCAGTTTTTCCAACACCACAGGGATCACCGTTCCGGCCAATCCGGCCATCACGAGGTTGATAATCATCGCCACAGCGATCACCACACCCAACATCGGGGAGCCGAACCAGATCACGCCGACAATTCCCATAACGACCGCGAAAATCGCGCCATTCACCAACCCCACCAACACTTCGCGGCGGATCACCCGCCACACGTTCGATCCGGTCAGGTCTTTCGTGGCAATCGCGCGCACGGCCACGGTCAGGGATTGCGTGCCAGCGTTTCCCCCCATGGACGCAACGATAGGCATCAGCACGGCCAAGGCCACGAATTGGGCGATGATATCCTCAAACTGCGCGATCACCAGCGAAGCAAGGATCGCCGTCACCAGATTGACCGCCAGCCATGGAAAGCGCCGCTTGGTCGTATCGATAACCTTGTCGCTCAGCGATCCTTCGCCCACACCAGCAAGCCGCAAGATGTCTTCTTCGTGCTCTTCATCCAGCACGACCATCGCATCATCGATGGTGATAACGCCGACCAGCCGGCCGTCCTCATCGGCCACCGGTGCCGAAATCAGGTGATACTGGTTGAAGGCATAGGCAACCTCTTCTTCAGGTTGGGTCGCGGGGATAATACGAAAGCTGTCTTCAGTGATATCGGTGAGCTTTACCGCCCGCGGCGCGCCCAATAGCTTGCCCAGGGTGACATATCCCACAGGCTTCATGCGCGGATCGACAAGAATGACGTGGTAGAATTGCTCGGGCAAATCCTCCTCGGCACGCAAAAAGTCAATCGTCTGCCCCACATCCCAATGGGCAGGCGCCCGCACGACTTCGCGCTGCATCAGACGACCAGCGGATTCCTCGGGGTAAGACAGCGCCTGTTCAACCGCAACACGGTCCGCATCGCCCAGCGCGTCCAGCACGGCTTCCTGTTGCGCGCCGTCCAAATCCTCGACCAGATCGACAACGTCGTCAGACTCCAGATCGCGCACCGCCTCGGCCAGTTCGGCCGGTTGCAGTGTGTCGATCACCTCGTCGCGCAGACCTTCGTCAAGCTCCGACAGAACCTCGCCGTCCAGACCGGTTTGCCACAATGCCAGCAGATCGCGCCGCTCTGCCGGGCTGATCTGTTCCAGAAGGTCGGCGATGTCGGCAGGGTGTAGCGGTTCAAGCAGCGTCTCAAGCGAAGCCGCATCCTGCGTCAGCGTCGCTTCGCGGATCGCGCCGACCATGACTGCGTCCAGCGCATAACTTTTGTCTTGCTCAGCCTGTGCCTGCTCGTTCACATCGCACCCCCTTGACTGCTTTAGATCTTACCATGTTCCGCATCCCCGAACAGGGGTGAAAATAGGACATCGGCTTTGCCCGCACCGGGGGTTACCGCACCGCGTCGTCACCGAATAATCGACTTGAAGAATGATCGTTAACTATCTGTTAAAATTCATATTCTCAGCGCATCAACATGGCGCCGCAAGGACAAGCACCCAATAATCGCCGACGCGCCCCAGACCATAAGCACGCGCTTCTTTCAAAAGCATATTGCGCCGGTGGCCGTTTGAGGCCTGCCAGCCTTGAAAGACCGCCTGCGCGTTTGGATACCCATTCCCGATATTCTCGGCCCCAAAACAGGCGCGATACCCACCGCGCCGCAGCCGTTGGCGAAGCGTGCTGCCATCGCTGCCATCATGGGCGAAAAAGCCGTTGCGCGCCATGTCTTGTGCATGACTGCGCGCGATGGCTGTCAGTTGCGTGTCCGGGCGGATCGGCTCGCGCCCGTTTTGCGCGCGAAAAAGGCCCAAAGCCCCGTCAAAGTCGCTTGAAACAGCCGCAGGCTGGGGCGACCTTAGATCTGTAGTTTCAGAAACACATGCCGACAAAAAAATACCAAAAATCAATAGTATGTAGCGCATCTTTACACCTTTTCGGCCAGCGCGCGCGCCAGCCTGTTCTGCGTTTCGATCAAAAGCGGCAGATCTTGCGTCACCAGCTGACCTTCGGCCACAATCTGGCGCCCTTCGACAAACAGATCGCGCACCCGCGTTGGTCCCGCCAGCAGCAACGCGGCTGGATCCCAACTGCCTGCGCTCTCGATACCAGAGACGTCCCAGATCGCGATATCGGCGCGTTTTCCGACAGCGATCTGCCCGCAATCAGCGCGGCCAAGTACCTCGGCGCCGCCACGGGTCGCAATCTCAAGCGCCTCGCGGGCGCTCATCGCGTCGGCGCCCTTTGCCACACGTTGCAACAGCATCGCCTGGCGCGCCTCCAGCACCAGATTGCCTGCGTCATTGCTGGCCGATCCATCGACGCCCAAGCCCACAGGCACGCGCGCGTCGCGCATCGCCCGCACCGGCGCAATGCCCGAACCCAAGCGGCAGTTAGAGCATGGGCAATGCGCCACGCCAGTGCGCGTTTTTGAAAATAAATCAATCTCTTGCGCATCAAGCTTCACGCAATGGGCATGCCAGACATCCGCGCCGGTCCAGCCCAACTCTTCGGCGTATTGACCGGGCCGGCAGCCGAATTGCGCCTCTGAATAGGCGATGTCCTCGTCGTTCTCGGCCAGATGTGTGTGCATCATCACGCCCTTGTCCCGCGCGAGCACAGCCGCGTCGCGCATCAGCTCGCGGCTGACCGAAAAGGGCGAACACGGAGCCACGCCGACCCGGCACATCGACCCCTCGGATGGGTCATGAAAGCCATCGATGACGCGGATCATATCCTCCAGAATATCCGCCTCCCGCTCGACCAGCGCATCAGGAGGCAAGCCGCCCGCGCTTTCACCAATACTCATCGCGCCGCGCGTCGGCTGAAACCGCAGCCCGATGGACCGCGCGGCATCAATCGTGTCTTCCAGACGCGATCCGTTGGGATAAAGATACAAGTGATCCGAACTCAGCGTGCAGCCTGACAGCGCCAGCTCTGCCAGCCCCACTTGCGCCGAGACGCGCATATGATCGGGTGTAAACCGCCCCCAGATCGGATAAAGTGTCTGCAACCACCCAAAAAGCAGCGCGTCCTGCCCGCCCGGCACCGCGCGCGTCAGCGTTTGGTAAAGGTGATGATGGGTGTTCACCAGGCCCGGCGTCACAACGCAGCCTGTCACGCTTAACGTCTCGCCCGCGCTGCGCAGCCCCACGCCGATCTCAGTAATTATGCCGTCGCGGATGCGAATATCAGTGCTAGACAGCTCACGGCGGGTTTCATCCATCGTCAGAAGGGTCATCGCATTGCGCAAAACGGTCTCAGCCATCGGCAAACGGCTCCAGAAGCGCGAGTGCGGCGGCGTGCAGCGCCTTTGAACCGGCGGCGATCACCTGTCCGCCGTCATGCGCCGGTGCGCCGCGCCAGTCGGTCACGAAACCGCCCGCAGCCTGCACGACGGCTATAGGACCCTGAATGTCATAGGCCTGCAATCCCGCCTCGATCACCAGATCGATCTGCCCGGACGCCAGCAGCGCATAGGCGTAACAATCCATCCCATAGCGCACCAGTTTCACCTGATCGCGTACTGCCTCAAAGCCGGCGCGGTCTGTCTCGCGGCCAACTTCAGGGAAGGTCGTGAAAAGCGTGGCCTCCGCCAGGTCGGCACATGCGCGCGCCTGCAGGCGTTGCGTGCCCAAAGGGCCGTCGACAGCCGCATGCCCGAAACCGCCTTCGAACCGCTCTCCGATATACGGTTGATCGATGATCCCGTAGCGCGGCCCGGTATCATCCGAGACGGCGATCAGAACGCCCCATGTGGGCGTACCGCTGATAAAGCCGCGCGTGCCGTCGATCGGATCAAGCACCCATGTCAATCCAGAGCTGCCAGCTACGTCGGCAAGTTCTTCGCCAAGGATACTGTCTTGCGGGCGCTTTTGGGCCAAAACAGCGCGCATCGCCTCTTCGGCGGCGCGATCAGCGATCGTGACCGGGTCGAAACCGGTCGCGTCTTTGTTCTCGGCACTCAACCCTTGCTTGCGGAAATGCGGCAGAATGGCAACGCGCGCGGCGTCGGCCATATCATGGGCCGTTTGGCGCAACTGTGCTGCCTCGGTCGTGCTGAGATGTATCATTGGTCGCCTGCGCTCCGCCTGCTATGGCGGTAGCGCGCGCAACCGGTTGGCGTCAAGCCACGTCAGACAGCACCCGCGCCAGATCAAACAGGCGGCGGCGCTGATTTTCAGGGATCGCGTAGTACGAGCGGACCAGCTCCATCGCTTCCTTGTCGGCCAAAATATCATTGGGCGTTCCAGCACCGACCGTGCCGACGTCGTGCCCGTCAAGCCCTTCAAAGAAAAAGCTGACCGGAACATCCATCGCATCCGCAATATCCCAAAGGCGCGATGCGCTGACGCGGTTCATGCCCGTCTCGTATTTCTGGATTTGCTGAAACTTGATCCCGACTTTCTCGGCCAGCTGTTGCTGGGTCATACCGACCAGCCAACGACGATGGCGGACACGTTTCCCGACATGCACATCGACAGGGTGTTTCATTTTTCAGCTCCTTTGTTCCCAACATCAGGCACAGCGTTTTCCAACAACGTCTGAGTGCCCGCAAAAGGTGTAGGCGGCACAGCGCCGCGCAATCTAGAGTGAAAACAGGTTAACGATTTTCATTTCACGCCAAGCGGGATCGCAAACTAACTTTAAGACAGGTTCGCGATCTCAACCCTTGCGTGTGATTTGCAAAATGCAAAGATTGAGCAAAAGTTTACCTAAGGTAAAGGTGACGTAAACTTCCGCTTGGCCCGCCCTGCACTGGCTTTGACAGAATCGACCCGCTAAAGCTGACGCTGTCGCGTGACAAAGGGGACCGCCACATGAAAGCCTATCACATCGCCCAGACAAAGCAGACACCCGTGCTGACCGATCTGCCCATACCGCATCCCGGTCCCGGGCAGATCCGGGTGCGTATCGCGGCATGTGGCCTGAATTTTGCAGATCTGCTGATGATAAAGGGCCAGTATCAAGACACGCCCGAGCCGCCCTTTACATTGGGCATGGAGGTCGCAGGCACCGTGGATGCCCTTGGTGCGGATGTCGCCAACTGGCAAATCGGTGACAGGGTCGCCGTTTTTGGCGGTCAGGGCGGCCTTGCTGAATATGCGTGCTATGATGCGGATCGCTGTATGGCCTTGCCCGAGACGATGGATTTCGCCACCGCCGCCGGGTTTCAGATCGCCTATGGCACAAGCCACCTCGCACTGACCCACCGCGCACAACTGCAGCCCGGTGAGACCTTGCTGGTTCTGGGCGCGGCCGGGGGCGTCGGGCTGACAGCGGTCGAGATTGGCAAAGCGATGTGCGCCAAGGTCATCGCCTGCGCCCGCGGCGCAGACAAGCTTGAGGCCGCCCGCGCCGCAGGGGCCGATCATCTGCTTGACAGTGACACCGCCGATCTGCGCGCCGAAGTAAAGGCGCTTGGCGGTGCGGACGTGGTCTATGACCCCGTCGGAGGCGATCTGTTCACCGCTGCCCTGCGCGCCACCAATCGCGGCGCCCGCGTTCTGGTCATCGGCTTTGCCAGCGGAGACATCCCGCCCATTCCAGCCAATATCCTGCTGGTCAAGAATATCTCGGTCATCGGGTTTTATTGGGGCGGGTATCTAGGCCTTGATCCAAAGGCGATGCTTGGCTCGATGCAAGAGCTGATGGCCTGGCACGCCGATGGCAAGCTGCGCCCGCATATCAGCCACACCCTGCCCCTCGCAAAGGCCGACGAGGCGCTTGAATTGCTCAGAAGCCGCGCGTCGACCGGTAAAGTCGTCGTGACGATCTAGCGGCGCATTGCATCTGACGGCGATCTAGAAGGTCTTCCAGGCCTGTTCGATCAATCCGGTCAGTTCCGTAATCACCTGGGATTTTTCCGGATTGCGCGCATACATATTGACCTTGGTCGTGCGCAACTCCGGCAAAGCACCCCCATGCGCAATGCGTTCGGCATAGTCGGGCTCACTGCCTTCGATCATCACATGCACCGCAAGGTCAGCACTGACCGAGGCGTCAATCGTGCGCGAGCTGTTGGATTCCACGCCCATCTCCCAAGGGATGCCGGCGGCATCCAGCGCCTCGATCGCGCCTTTGCGAAAGATACAGTTCTTTTCAAACGCCAACCGCAACGGGCGCTGCCGCCATGCCTGTCCACCGGGCGCTCCCAGCCAGATAAGGGGTTTTTCGCACAAAACCTTGCCGCCAGGATCGCAGTGATCTTCGGTCGTGAGAATCACATCAACCTCACCACGTTCAAACTGACCTTTCAGCGCGCGGGTGAACGATGACAAAAGCTGCACGCGGATCCGGGGATACATCTCATGCAGGCGGCGCAAAACCTGCGGGATCGCCGGATAGACAATGTCATGGGGCACGCCCAGCGTGATCTCGCCTTCGAACTCCTGCGCGGTCAAACGGCTCAGCGCTTCGTCGTTCAGCGACAGCATCTTGCGGGCATAGCCCAGCAATTGCTCGCCCGACGCGGTCAGCGACACGGATCTGTGGGCGCGCTCGAACAAGGTTAGCGCCAAGGCCTCTTCGAGCCGCTTCAACTGCATCGACACCGCCGATTGCGTCAGGTTCAGCATGCCTGCCGCACGGGTCACACCACCCGTTTCAGCCACAGCCACAAAAGACCGTAAGGCTGTCATGTCCATATTTCGCGCCATATCACAATCCTTGATGTATAAATTCAAAAACATTCGTTTTTCATATGAAGCACACTGCCCCATATAGATCAACAAGATTGATGCACACACTCAAATAGATCACGAATGCCGAAAGGACCCGCTATGACCATCCGCACCCTGCCCTACTCTGCAAATGCCCGCCCCGTTTCCCTGCTGAGCCGCATCAACGCCGCGTTCGCACTTTATCGCCAGCGCCGTCAACTGGCCAATCTGGACGCCCATATGCGCACGGATCTTGGCCTGTCAGAGGCCGATATCCTGCGCGAAACCACCCGGTCTGTCTGGGATGTCCCCACAGGTTGGCGCGCCTAGGCCGGAAACTGGCTCAAAAACAGAGTGTTTCGGTCATAAAACCTGACCGAAACGCTTGAAATGCCCCCCGTCTCTGCCAATATCTGTTCCAAGACCGTTGCCCGCACCCGCGCGCGACGCAAACAGGGACCAAAACTGGAGACGTCACACATGGCAGACTATCAGACGATCCGGAGCACGGCAGGCGTCCGTACAGCCGAGATCGACGAGGGCCTTCGCGCCCACATGAACAAAGTTTACGGCACGATGTCCGTCGGCATGCTGATTACAGCACTTGCCGCCTGGGCCATCGCGGGCCTTGCGACAACCACAGATCCCGCTCAGGCCGCCGTTCAGATGAATAACGGCACGCTGCTGACAGGTCTGGGTGCCGCCCTCTACACGTCGCCCCTGCGCTGGGTTGTGATGTTCGCCCCGCTGCTGATGATTTTCGGCTTTGGCGCTGTCATGAGCCGCGCATCAGCTGCGGCAACGCAACTGTTCTTCTTTGTCTTCGCCACGCTGATCGGTGTTTCGCTCAGCTCGATCTTTATCGTCTTCACGTCCTTCTCGATCGTGCAGACCTTCCTGGTAACCGCGATTGCCTTCGCGGGCCTCAGCCTCTGGGGCTACACCACGAAGAAAGATATCTCGGGCTGGGGATCGTTCCTCATCATGGGTGTGATCGGCCTTCTGGTCGCCA
>ERZ1740060.937-NODE-937-length-11692-cov-5.821174_pt1 | contig 11692 bp, 7 predicted proteins | sample MGYA00581743_ERZ1740060 | MGnify/ENA primary metagenome ERZ1740060 (study PRJEB43018, sample SAMN04849235) | marine metagenome | isolation source: floating plastic debris | place: Pacific Ocean | collected 2008-08-27 | study: EMG produced TPA metagenomics assembly...
GGCCATTGTTGAGCACTATGATCCGAGCAGCCATTGTCATGACCTCCACCTGATCGTGCGTCACGTACATGGCCGTCACCCCTAGACGCCGCTGGAGCGAGCGGATTTCAATGCGCATCTGGTTGCGCAGCTTAGCATCCAGGTTGGAAAGCGGCTCATCGAACAGGAAGAGCATAGGCTCACGGACAATGGCACGCCCCATCGCAACGCGCTGGCGCTGACCGCCAGAGAGCTGGCTGGGCCGACGGTCCAGAAACTCCGACAGATTGAGCATCTTGGCCGCTTCTTGGACCTTCTGGTCGATCTCCGCCTTGGGCAAGCCCCGGTTCTTCAACCCGTAGCCCATGTTTTTGGCAACTGTCATATGCGGATAAAGCGCATAGTTTTGGAACACCATGGCGATGTTCCGATCTGCCGGATCAACATCGTTGACCACGGCGTCTCCGATCTTGAGCGTTCCATCGGTGATGGCCTCAAGGCCGGCGACCATGCGCAGCAAGGTGGACTTGCCGCAGCCGGACGGTCCGACCAGGACAACCAACTCACCTTCAGGGATCTCAAAGCTTGAGGCCCGTACGGCTTCCACCCCATTGGGGTAGACCTTGCGCACGCCATCCAGCGATACTTTTGCCATTGCAAAACAACCATATTCATACGGCACCAAACGCTGGGCCGCTATATGTCGGATTCCGTCAGGCCCTTCACGAACCAATTCTGGAAGAAGATTACGATTAGAACCGGGGGCAGCATGGCGATGATCGCCAGCGCCATGGCCTGTCCATACTCGGGAATGGCCGAGTCGTTATAGGTCTGAACGATCTGACGGATACCGCGCACGAGGGTGAAGAACCCTTCCTCGGTGGTGATCAATGTCGGCCACAGATACTGGTTCCAACCGAAGACGAACATGATGATGAAGATCGCTGCGATCATCGTGCGTGACAGTGGAATCAGAATATCGATGAAAAACTTCACCGGCCCAGCACCGTCGATGCGCGCGGCTTCAACCAATTCCTCTGGTACCGATCGGAAGAACTGCCGGAAGAAGAAGGTTCCCGTTGCCGACGCAATCAGCGGCACGATCAGCCCGGTATAGGTGTTGATCAGCCCCATAGACTGGATCACCTCATAGGAGGGCAGGATGCGCACCTCAAGCGGCAACAGGAGCGTGGTGAAAATCACCCAGAACGCGAACGTTGCGAACTTTAGACGGAAGTAAACGATCGCGTAGGCTGCAAGCATTGAAATGATGATCTTGCCAACGGCAAACCCGACACCGAGGATCATCGAGTTGGTCAGCATCCGCATGCCATCGACGGTGTCGGTGAAGCCACCGCGTTCGAACATCGCGTCGTGAAAATTCTTGCCGAGCTGATCGCCCATAGTCCACTGCATGCCCTCGCGGTGGATCGTTATCTGGTCGTAGCTCGCCGTCATGAACACCAGAAAAACTGGGACCAACATGAACAGCGAGCCAATGATCAGAATCACGTGATCGCCCACCACGTTCCATTTGATGGACCTGCGTGAGAGTGGCGTGGCCACGGTGCGTTCCTCTGCCTCGGCGGAAGGTGCGGTATCGATAATGTCGGCCATGACGCTTCTTTCGCCCTTCAGGTGTAGTGGATCCGGCGTTCCATGAGCCGGAACTGGAAGACGGTGAGAAGGAGCACCAAGAGCATCAAGACGACCGACTGTGCCGACGAGCCGCCCAAATCGTTGCCGCGGAACCCATCAACAAAAACCTTGTAGACGAGTGTCATGGGGTTGTTGCCTGGCTCGCCCTGAACGAGCGTGTCGATGACGCCGAACGTGTCGAACAGCGCATAGGTGATGTTGATGATGAGCAGGAAGAAGGCGGTGGGCGCAAGCAGCGGAAAAATGACGTCCCAGAACCGACCTGAAGCCGAACGGTTGTCGATCAAGGCTGCCTCACGAACCGATTTGGGAATAGACTGCAGCCCGGACAGGAAGAAAATGAAGTTGACGGGAACCTGCTTCCAAACCGCAACGATCACCATCGCGGTCGCTGTATCCCAGTAATTGACGCCGAGCTTAAATTCCCAGCCAAACTGCGCAAAGAGCTGCGTGATGGGGCCGGTGCCCTGATCGAAAAGCATCAGGCCCATCAGGCCCGCCACCGGCGGCGCGACGGCGTACACCCACATCAGCAAGGTGCGGTAGGTTTTTGCTCCGCGCAGGACATTGTCGGCCTTCACCGCCAATAGCAGCGCAATTGCGAGTGAAAAGAAGGTCACCAGCGCGGTGTAAATCAGCGTGAACCAGGCAACCCGGACGTATTCTGATGAGGTGGCCAGATCGGTGTAATTGGTCATCCCCACGAAAGTGGACCCGAAGCCAAACGGGTCCTGAAGATAGAAGGATGAATGGATGGCGAAGCCAGCGGGCCAGTAGAAGAAGACCGCGATAATCGCCAGCTGCGGTGTCAGAATCAGGATCGGCAGCCAGGGATTGGAAAAAACAGCCCGTTTCAACGTAGGCACCTCTTAAACAGGGATGCGGCGGCCGTCTTTTTTGACGGCCACCGCTTTTCATTGTGGCAGTGTGGGTCTTAGCCCTGGGTCTGCGCGAACCGGGCCAGCAGGCGGTTGGCTTCTTCCTCGATCGTCTCAAATGCGCTGTCGACGTCGCTTTCACCGGTCAGAATGCGACCGTACTCACGGTTCATCACGTCACGAATTTGCACGTAAAAGCCCATCCGATAACCGCGGGTGAACTCGCCAGCAGGCAGCGAAAGCTGGTCAATCGCGACTTCGGCAGCCGGGAAGCGATCATAGTGACCATCGGCCTTCGCCATATCATAGGCAGCACTGGTGATCGGCACATAGCCGGTGGCGGCATGCCAATCGTACTGAGCTTGAGCGGAGGCCAGGAATTCAAAGAAGGCTGCTGTCGCCGCGTTTTCCTCATCGGACTTGCCGGACATGGCAAACAGTGCCGCGCCGCCAATGAAGGTCTGAGTTGGCTCGGTGGTTACCGTTTCCCAGTAAGGCAGCATCGTCGCAGAGAACTCAAAGTCGACGTTCTGCATCAGGCCGCCGAAGGACGCGGACGAGCCCAGCCACATGGCCACTTCGCCATTCTCAAAGGGCTGCTGATTGTCGCCCCAGCCAGTGCCGTACCACTCGAATAGTTCGTCTTCCTGCCAGCTAACAACAGCCTCAAAGTGTGCCTTGATCGCCGGATGGTTCACCAGAATTTCGGTGTCCAAGCCGTCATAGCCATTGTTATTGGTCGCGAACTGCAGATTGTGGCGAGAGAAGAAGTTCTCAGTAAAGATCCAGGGAAGGTGCGACTGCGCGAGCGGAATGTAACCTGCTTCACGCAGTGCCGGACCGGTTACGTCCTGGAACTCTTCCCAGGTCGATGGCGCTTCGACGCCGGCCTCAGCCAGCGCATCGGCGTTGTAGTACAGCACCGGGGTGGATGAGTTGAACGGCATGCCGATCATCGTGCCGTCGCTGTCAGCGTAGAAGAAGCGGACGCCGGAGATGTAGTCTTCGATGTCGAAACCGCCACCGAATTCGGCCATCAGCTGCTCGACCGGAACGACTGCGCCTTGCGCGGCAATCACGGTTGCGGCACCGGCGTCAAAAACCTGAATGATGTTGGGCTGTTCGCCTGCGCGGAAGGCAGCGATGCCGGCTGTCAGCGTCTCTTCATACGTGCCGCGGAAAACCGGAGTCACGACGAAGTCGTCCTGGCTGGCATTGAAGTTTTCAGCGATCTGGTTGAGCGACTCGCCCAGTTGGCCACCCATCGCGTGCCACCAGGTGATTTCGGTCTGGGCGAAGGCTGCGCCGGAAAAGCCAATGCTGAGAGCAGCGGCTGCTGTCGCGATCTTCAGGGATTTCATGTGTGAGCTCCAAGGTGTGGATGCCGAAAGGCGAGAAATTGTTGGGCTAGCCGGACCTGAACCAGGTCTGGCCGTTGCGAAAATGGTTCGGGACAACTGACCGCCAGCGAACCTTCTTCGGTGCAAGAACGCGTCATCCACGGGACCCTGCAGAAGACCGATTGGACCCAGTGGGCGTGCAAGACGTGTTGCCTTGCAAACCAACCAAGTTGCCCGAGATGCTTCTGAAAGAGTGTTTCCCGCCACAGATTGCGCACTGTCTGCACACGTGTTCAGATACAGATGTTTGGTGACAGCGATATGACGCTCGCTATCGCCCAGAAATGCTGGACTTAGAGCGCGCTCTCAGCGTTGCCGCTTGCCAATGTGAGGTCTTGCGCATGACCAAAACACCAGCCGGCCACTCGGAGGCTGACCCTGCTTCCAGACCAAGACGGGTGACGGCAAGCGACGTTGCCAAGCAGGCCGGCGTGTCGCGTTCCGCCGTCTCGCGTGCCTTCGACCCGAATGCCTATCTCGACCGACACAAACGCGAGATCATTCTGAAAACAGCAGTCAAGCTTGGCTATCGACCCAATGCCTTGGCCGCTAGCCTTCAAGGTATGCGCTCCAACCTGGTTGGCGTGATCATTGGCGACATGACCAATCAGTATGATGCCGAGTTCGCCGCGATGCTTCTCTCGCGCCTCAACGCTGCCAACAAGTGGCCGCTGTTGGTCGGCGGCTCTATGCCAGTGACGGAAGAGGCGATTATGGCCGTGCTCGGCTACCCGCTTGATGCGATGATCGTGCGCGGGGGTAGCCTCGACGCCCATCTGTTTGACGATTGCGCCAAGCTCAACATTCCGCTGATCTTTTCCGGCCGTATCGTCGACGCGCCATTTGCCGATTGCGTGTGTTGTCGCAATGCGGAAGGAACAGCGCAGGCGGTCGACCTGCTTCTGCGATCCGGACACAAGGGTTTGGGATACATCGGCGGGCCAGGCACATGGTCATCCGATCGTGAAAGGTTGTCTGGCGTCACCAGCACCTTGGCTCAAAACGGGCTTTCCTTGGTGGGCCAGGTCCAATCGGACTTCAGTTACGAAGGCGGCGCGCAAGCGGCAGCCAGTTTGCTCGCCGATGACCGCGTTGACGGTCTTATCTGCGCCAACGATGCCATGGCGCTCGGCGCGCTTTCCTATGTTCGAAATCACACAAGCAAGACCGTTCCCGATGATGTTGCCATTGTTGGCTTCGATGATGTCTCGCTCGCCTCCTGGCCTGATTTCAATCTGACGACCGTCCGCAATCCGCTGGGGACCATGATTGATGAGGTGCTACGCCTGCTTGAGGCTCGGTTGGCCGACCCGATGCGCCTGAGCGAAACCGTGATGATTAATCCAATCCTCAAGGAACGCGGCACCCATTAGAAGACGGCGGTTGAGTTACCGCTGACCGGTCATCCGCGAGGGTCAATAGCAGTGGTCGTTCGATGGAAGACCATGCTAAGAGACATTCCAATGCGCTGATGAGTTGCAGCGCTTGTGCTGAGTTGAACCCATGACATCGAATGTGACTTCCATCGCTGCCGCCGCGCCGGCCGGCCATAATGCCCATCCCCGAAACAAGCCCATGCCACTTGATCTAGGCTGGGTGCGGGATGTGCGCGTCAACCTCTCTGCAACCGAGCGTCGCGTTGCGACGTTGCCGGGCCGGCGGACGGTGAAGAAAGACGCCCAGGCTGCTTGGCTTTTGAAAGCCTTAACCTGCATCGATCTGACCACCCTAAACGGTGACGATACGGCGGGGAGGGTGCGTCGCCTTTGTGGAAAGGCTGCAAATCCTGTCCGACGTGATCTTCTGAAGTCGCTCGGCATGGGCGACCGATCGATCACGACTGGCGCCGTATGCGTTTATCACCGCTTCGTTGGCACCGCTGTTGCGGCGCTTGATGGCACAGGCATTCCTGTTGCCGCGGTGTCGACCGGTTTTCCTGCCGGCCTCGCGCCGCATCATATCAAGCTCCAGGAGATCAAAGAATCAGTCGCTGACGGCGCGCAAGAGATCGACATCGTCATCACGCGTGAGCATGTTCTCACCGGCAATTGGCAGGCTTTGTACGACGAAATGCGCGACTATCGCGAAGCCTGCGGCGATGCACATGTGAAGGCGATTTTGGCGACCGGTGATTTGAAAACACTGCGAAATGTCGGACGGGCATCGATGGTGTGCATGATGGCCGGCGCTGACTTCATCAAGACATCGACCGGCAAAGAGGGCGTCAATGCCACGCTGCCCGTTACACTGGTGATGCTGCGAGCAATTCGGACCTATCAGGAGCGCACAGGCTTTAAAATCGGCTATAAGCCCGCTGGTGGCATTTCGACTGCCAAGGATGCGCTCAACTACCAGTTTCTTATGAAGGAAGAGCTCGGTCGCGACTGGCTGGAGCCGGACCTGTTCCGGTTCGGGGCCTCAAGCCTCTTGGCTGATATTGAACGGCAATTGGAGCATCACATCTCCGGTGCCTACTCCGCCTTCCTGCGCCACCCGATTGGATAACAAATGAGCGTCGCTGACTATTTCGACACGATGGATTATGGCCCGGCATTCGAAGCCGATGGAACGGCGCGCGAATGGCTGGCAGGCCATAGCGGCAACTTTGGCCATTTTATCAACGGGCAATTCGTTGCTGGTGCGGAGCATTTCGAAAGCGTTGAACCGGCCACCGGCAAGCATCTGGCGAAGGTTTCCAAAGGCAGCGAAGCCGATGTCGATGCGGCCGTTGAAGCGGCCCGTAAGGCACAAGTGAAATGGGCTGCATTGCCCGGGCATGCACGGGCGCGGCACCTTTACGCGCGGGCCCGCTCGATCCAGCGTAACGCACGATTGATCGCCGTTCTTGAAGCGCTCGACAATGGCAAGCCGATCCGCGAGACGCGCGACATCGACGTGCCGCTGGCAGCGCGGCATTTCTACCATCACGCTGGCTGGGCGCAGCTTCAATCGAAGGTCTTTGCCGACTACGATCCGACCGGCGTGATTGGCCAGATCATCCCATGGAACTTTCCGGTCCTGATGCTTGCTTGGAAGCTGGCGCCGGCACTTGCGCTGGGCAATACGGTGGTTCTGAAGCCAGCGGAGTTCACGTCGCTAACAGCCTTGCTCTTTGCCGAGTTGGCACGTGACGCAGGCCTGCCAGCTGGTGTCCTCAATATCATTACGGGCGAAGGGGACACCGGTGCGATGCTGGTCGACCATGAGGGCATCGACAAGGTCGCCTTCACCGGGTCGACCGAGGTCGGACGGATCATTCGCAAAAGCACCGCGGGATCCGGCAAGTCGCTGACGCTTGAACTGGGCGGCAAGTCGCCCTTCATCGTGTTCGACGATGCCGACCTTGACGGCGCGGTTGAAGGCGTGGTCGACGCAATCTGGTTCAATCAGGGTCAGGTCTGCTGTGCCGGCGCACGCCTTCTGCTGCAGGAAGGCATCGCAGACACGTTCATCGCCAAGCTGAAGCGGCGGATGGAAACGCTGCGGGTTGGCGCGCCGTTGGACAAGGCCATCGACATGGGCGCGATAGTCGCGCCTGTTCAGCTCGACCGGATTTCGAGCCTCGTCCAGCAAGGCGTGGACGAGGGTGCTGAGATCCACCAGCCATCGAATGCTGTGCCAGGTGAGGGGACATTCTTCCCGCCGACGCTTCTGACCAATGTGGCCACCAGCTCAACGGTCGCGACGGAAGAGATTTTCGGGCCCGTTGCCGTGACCATGACGTTCCGTACACCGGATGAGGCGGCGCAACTTGCCAATCACTCACGCTATGGGCTGGCGGCAAGCCTGTGGTCGGAGAATATCGGCCTCGCGCTGCATATGTCGGCACGGCTCGAATCCGGTGTTGTCTGGGTCAATGCCACCAACATGTTCGATGCGGCTTGCGGCTTTGGTGGTAAGAAGGAATCTGGCTTCGGGCGGGAAGGGGGCCTAGAGGGCGCTTACGAATATCTGAAGCCCAAGCTCTGGAAAAAGGCCAAGCAACGCAAGACGAGCACGCTGCCAGAACCCAAGCCAAGCGCCGGCGGTTTCGACCTGCCGACCATCGACCGTACGGCGAAGTTCTATGTTGGCGGCAAGCAGGTGCGCCCCGACGGGAACTACTCCCGCCCGGTGGTGACCCCCAAAGGCGAAATCGTCGCCGAGGTCGGTGTTGGCAATCGCAAGGATATCCGCAACGCGGTCGCCGCCGCTCGAAAGGCCACCGGCTGGGCCGGAGCAACCGAGCACAATCGGGCACAGGTGATCTATTATCTGGCCGAAAACCTGTCTGCGCGCGCCGATGAGTTTGCCGCTCGCATGGCTAAGGTCACCGGAACGACACCGGCCAAGAGTGCCAAAGAGGTGGAAGCATCGATCGACCGGCTGTTCACCTATGCTGCCTATGCCGACAAGTATGACGGGCGTGTGCACGTTCCGCCACTGCGCGGCGTTGCACTGGCCATGAACGAGCCGCTTGGTGTTGTCGGCGTGGTCTGCCCGCCGGAATCTCCCTTGCTGGGTTTGGTCAGCCTCGCGGCACCGTTGATTGCAATGGGCAGCCGCGTGATCGCAGTACCCAGTTCGGGCAATCCGCTGGCCGCATCCGATCTTTACTCGGTTTTAGACACCTCTGACGTGCCGGGCGGCGTTCTCAACATCGTGGCAGGCGATTCACTGGAGCTAGGAGAGGTGCTCGCCTCTCACGCTGATGTCGATGCCGTTTGGGCCTTTGGTGACGCGTCACTGTCAAAACGCGTTGAGGAGCTTTCGGCTGGTAATCTGAAGCGGACCTTTGTCGATTATGGTAGCGAGATCGACTGGTTCTCCGACGATGCGGAGGGGGCCGAATGGTTGCGCCGAGCGACCGAAATCAAGAACATTTGGATTCCGTACGGTGAATAGGCCTCGTTAACCAAAACGCTGATCGATCAAAGGTTTAACGCCACGTTCACGCTTGTGCCGCAATGTGATGGGACAGGGTTACATGTTGTGAACCTTGTCGTGCGGCACTTGTTTGAGCTTTTGCCTTGTCGCGCGGCTCGCCAATTTGTATCGAGTATGGCGTGATGACACGATGGTTTTTCGCCCCAGGAGGGGCGTTGACGTCCGCTTCTAGGGCGGTCTCTAGTTTTGTTCGTTTCCCGTTTAACCGCGCGATTGCGGCGGCTGGCGTTTGCGCGTTTGCGCTCGCCGGATGCAATTCCATCGCCTCGTTTGATGATGGCGGTGGTGGTGACGGCATCAATGATGCCGCGCTGGGCGTTGCTGCCAGTCCTAGGGTGACCAACCAGGAAACCAACCTGCCACGCGGTGGCGGGCGAGATCAGGTCGGTCGGCCCTATCGGATCGGTGGTCAGCTCTACACGCCGCGAGAAGATCCCAATTATGATCGCACCGGCATCGCGTCCTGGTATGGTGACGCGTTCCATGGCCGCCTGACGGCCAATGGCGAAATCTATGACCAGCACACGCTATCAGCCGCGCACCCCACATTGCCGTTGCCAAGCTATGTGCGTGTTACAAACCTTGAAAACAGCCGGTCGGTGGTGGTTCGGGTGAATGATCGCGGTCCGTTTGCGCACGACCGGATCATTGATCTGTCGAGCCGCGCGGCCGATGTGCTCGACTTCCGCAATGACGGCGTTGCTGACGTTCGCGTTGAGTTTGTCGACCGTGCGCCATTGCATGGCCAGGATGTGGCTTGGTTGGAAGCTTCCGCACAGATCAACGGTGTGCCCGTTGGCGGTGGCGATCCAAATGTCATGTTGGCGCGCGCTCCCGTTCCTGCGCCGACACCCGTTGTTGCACCAACGCAAGTTGCGCTTGCGGCACAACCGGTTCAACAACCTGTCGCTCAGCCGCCAGCGCAGAACTTCCTCAACACGCTCTTCCAACCGCAAGCGAGCGGCGCAGCAGGGGCGCCGATGGATCTTACGCCACCGGTGCGCAACCCGGTTGCAGCCTTCCAAACCCCTGGCGTTCCGGCTACAACGCCGACCGCGACCTTTGCGCCACGCCCGCCATCTGGTCCCATACCGCCGGCAGCTATTGGCTTCCAAGCAACCGACCTGACAACGGGTTTCACACCACGCAATCAGTCGAACGTGCACCAAATGGCGCGCATCGATTCCGCCCATTTGACGGCGCGTACCGATGCGCTCGAAGCTGCAACACAGCTTGCTTTGCAATCGCAAACGCTTGAGCGGCTCAGCGTCGGACAATCTGCCAATGGGCTGGTTGCGGCTTCCCCCATCACCGACACTGGGCGCATGGCAATTGTTCAGATCGGCATCTTTGGCGACCCTTCCAATGTTGCGCGACTGGAACAAGCGTTGGCGCCGCTTGGTACAGTGGAGACCGAGCAACTGGACCGATCTGGCCGGGAGCTTACCAGTGTGCGCCTGCGCGCACCGGTTGCTGATGCAGCGGCTGAACGTAACCTCTTGCGCTCTCTGGCCGGGCAAGGCTACACCGACGCCTTCATTGCCAGCATTGAGGGCGCCTAAGTCCTGACCCATTGGGTACTATGCTGGCCAAAGCCAGGCTGTTCCCAATGCGGTATTATGCCTGGCCAATCGCGTGATGTTTGGCAGGTGTGCTGATGGCCCAGACGTTCACACGCTCGGTGTGCAATCCCTTGGTGGGATTCGCTCAGCGAACCTTGAGCGCTCTTGTGGTTTTTCTGGTAGCTGTTCAATCAGTTGCTGCCTTTGAAAGCCGAGCGCCGCGGGCCTTCCTCTACGACGTCAACTCAAGAACCGTGCTCTACTCCCAAAGCGCTGATGTGCGCTTTGAACCTGCCTCCATGGCCAAGACACTGACGGCTGCCGTTGTTTTCGAGCAGCTGGCGCGCGGTGCCTGGAACGACGACAGCACCATTGAGATCAGTGAGGACGCCTGGCGACGAGGCGGAGGACCGTCGGGCCGCGCCGCAATGTTCGCTGAACTGGGCAGCGACGTTGCCATATCTGATTTGTTACGTGGCCTGATTGTTATGGCAGGCAATGACGCGGCTATAGCGCTCGCCGAGGGAATCGGCGGCTCAGAGCGTGAGTTCGCTGAGATGATGACGGAGTTGGCCGCGAAGATGGGGGCGACAGATAGCGTCTTCACCAATGCGACGGGCCAACCAGAGCAGGGCATGTACACCACCGTTCGCGATATGGCGGTGGTCGCGACCGAGCTCATCGCTGACCACCGCGATCTTTATGGATTGTTCTCCGAAGCGGATTTTACCTGGAACAATATCTTTCAACGCAATCGCAACCCTATGATGGGTGAGATTGCTGGTGTGGACGGTTTGTTCGCCGGCTTTAGCGATGCGGCCGGCTATGGTGCTGTCGGCTCTGTGGAACGTGATGGCAGGCGGGTCGTTTTTGCGCTTTCTGGCGTTGATACACGAGAAGGCCGGGTCGACGAGGCCAACCGATTGGTTCGCTATGCTTTTGAGGACTTCAGAACCGTCAGGGTAGCTGAGCCGGGGGAGCCGATTGCGTTTGCCCGGACCCATGGCGGGCTTGAACGCGAGGTAGGGCTGATCGCAGAAGGCGGGGCGTTGGACCTTCTGGTTCCGGTTGCCGGGGAGGAACGGGTGCGCGCACGGGTGATCTATCAGCGCCCTGTTCCCACGCCAATTGCAGAAGGCGATGAGTTGGGCCAACTGCTCGTTGAACGTGACGGAACCATTATTCAGGAAACACCTTTGGTGGCGGCGAGCGACGTACCAGAAGGTTCCATGGTCCAACGCGCCCGTGATGGATTCCTCGAGCTTGTCTTCGGTTGGGTTCCACCGAT
>ERZ1740060.938-NODE-938-length-11676-cov-5.139145_pt1 | contig 11676 bp, 14 predicted proteins | sample MGYA00581743_ERZ1740060 | MGnify/ENA primary metagenome ERZ1740060 (study PRJEB43018, sample SAMN04849235) | marine metagenome | isolation source: floating plastic debris | place: Pacific Ocean | collected 2008-08-27 | study: EMG produced TPA metagenomics assembly...
TGTCTGGTCGCTGAAGCAAATGCCCCGCCAAAAGGAAGTTGCCAGCGCTCAGCTGTTTGCCACGGGCAAAACTGCCAATTGTTCGTGGCTCTGGCTGCGCAATGAAGGCGGTTGAGGATCGGCCCAATGCCGCGCGACGCGCGGCCAGCCTGTTCAAAAGCTGCGTATATCTCGCAGAGAGATCGTTTGCGAATGACATGCGTCGTGCCTCTTCACGCTCTTAACGGCGTAGTGATTTAATAGTATGCCAGCATCATGGTGAAGTCACCACGCAAGGCTCAAATCGGGCATATCCGGCAAAAAAGAGGCAATTTTCAGCTAATGGCCGCGAAATTTCGCATCAGCCATTTATCAGTGCGATCAAAATCAACAGAACCACGATGATGACGACGGCATATCCGCTCCATTTGATGAAAGTATCAAATGTCTTTTCCTGAACGTCGATGTTCATTTTTCCGTGCTCATGATCATCCATGGTTCAGCTCCTGGCATACCGCTGAACACCAGCCATAGGCGATCTGAAAAAAACTGTCACGCGCCGAATGCGCAGTGCCCCCTTATGTCGCGGCCCCCTAGGTTGCAGCTTTGTCGAGATCTCGTGCGAGGCGATACCCGATCCGTTTGGGCTCTGCATCCTGCACAGTTTTGGGCAACGCCCGCAGCAAAACAGAAAGCTGGCTGACATGTTGGATCAGCTGGGTCTTCGCACCGGCTCCATCCGTTCCGTAAAATGTGACGATATCAGGGTCGAAATAGCCCATGCCTTCAATCCGAATGATCCCAGCCCGGTCGCCAGTAAAGCCCATGGCAACCTCATGTTCATTGTCCAGCAGTTTCTCAAAGTTCTGTATGTAGAGGATCAACCGTTCATAGGCCCATTGCGCATCGCTTTTGCCTTCCACCGGGGAAAGCGCCACACCTTCGGTCACATCACGACCAGTTTGGCTGGCCTCCTCATCTGCGTGCACTTCATGGCAGCGTGGCATCGCCGCGTTTTCCGCCGCTTCTGCCGAGGTTTTTATGTCATTGTCCATGGCTCATCCTCCCATCTGCCACAGCCACACGCCATCTCCCCTTTGGGTGCGCGTGACCTCGCCAGCTTGATGCAGATGGTTGAGATGCGCAACGGCCTCCACCAGAGCCAATCCATAAACACCCCCATCAATCTTCCGTTTAAAGAGAGGCGGAAAGCATTCGGCAGCGGTGCGCGGCTCTGAGAGATGTGCGCGAAGCCGATCGAGCGCGCCGTGATGATTGTCTATGAGTTGGCGCGTACGAATGGGAAGTCCAGAAAAGACACGCTTATGTCCACTCAAGACAAGATGTTCCGGTTTGGCCAGCTTTGCCAGCCGCGCGCAGGCTTCCAGCCAGTCTGTCACGGGATCAGCATCAGGCTCTGTCGGGTAGACACCCAGATTGGGGCTGATCGATGAAATGATCTGATCGCCCGCCAGAACCAGATTGTCGGTCCGGCTCCAGAGGGTGAGATGTTCAGGGGCGTGGCCGTTGCCGATATGCACGTCCCAGTCGCGACCGCCCGCGGTGATTACATCGTCCTGTTTGACACGCGTGTAGCCCACCGGGATCGCATAGCATGTGTCAGCAAAGTTATAGGGACGCGCGTTTTTGCGGGTCTCCAAGATGGTCGCATCCATGCCAGCGGCCCGAAAAAATTCAACGGCCTGAGGGGTCGGCTTCTCTTCAACGTCCAGGATCAACATCCGTGCCATCAGCCAGGACGTACGCGTGGCGACAAGCTCTGCGCCAAAACGCTCCATCAACCAGCCCGCCATGCCCACGTGATCGGGATGGTGATGGGTCAAGATCACCCGCGCCACGGGTTTGCCTTTCAGGGGCCCCGCCAGAATATCTTCCCAAAGCGCAACACTCCGCTTTGAATGGATCCCCGTATCCACCAGTGTCCAGCTATCGCCCTCATCCAGCGCGTAGACGTTGACGTGATCAAGCGCCATTGGCAGCGGCAGGCGGATCCATAAGACACCGTCGGCCACTTCGATGGCGTGACCGTGAGCCGGGGGATCTTCCCAAGGATAGCGGAGATAGTCATTTGGGGCGTCTGTCATGGGTGCGGGATCCGTCATACACGCCTCTTGTCGAAACTCCGGCAGCTTGGCAAGCACAGCCATGAAGAGTAGTGCTTTGGCGAACCCTACCCGGCCTGCGCCGCCAAGCAACCGTCACGCGACGTCATAATATGACCACCAAGACTGAAGTTCTTTCCGAAAACGCAGCGGGGATCGCGGCCGCCGTAGATATTCTGCGCGCAGGCGGTCTTGTGGCTGTGCCGACCGAGACGGTCTACGGCCTCGGGGCCGACGCGCGGCAGGATCACGCCGTGGCCCGCATTTTTGAGGCCAAGAGCCGCCCGACCTTCAACCCGCTGATCGTGCATGTAATGAATGTCGACACCGCCCGCGAGTTTGTAGAGTGGTCCGACGACGCTGATAGGTTGGCTGGCGCCTTCTGGCCTGGCCCTTTGACACTTGTGCTTCCTTTGAAAACGGGGACAGGTCTTTCGCCTTTGGTCACAGCGGATTTGCCCACACTCGCCGTCCGGATGCCTGCCAATCCCCTAGCGCAGACACTATTACAGGCGTTTGACGGACCTGTCGCCGCCCCCTCCGCCAATCCATCGGGCCGGATCAGCCCGACGACGCCCGCCCATGTGCTCGCCGGTCTGGACGGAAAGATAGACGCGGTTCTTGACGGCGGTGCCTGCGATGTGGGGCTTGAATCCACAATCATCGGGCTGAGCGATGTACCGCGTCTCTTGCGGCCCGGCGGCTTGCCTGCCGCACCAATTGAGGCCGCTTTGGGCGCGCCGATTGAGATCTATGCTGAAGGCGACCCCCTGATGGCTCCCGGTCAAATGGCCTCTCACTACGCACCCAATGCGCGCGTGAGACTGAACGCCACCAACGCCGAAGCCGGCGAGGTGCTCTTGGGTTTTGGGCCAATCGAAGGTAACCTCAACCTCTCGCGCGGCGGTGATTTGATCGAGGCTGCCGCCAACCTCTTTGGCCACCTTCACACTCTCGACGCCAAAGGCGCATCCATCGCTGTGGCTCCAATCCCGGACACGGGCCTAGGGCTCGCCATCAATGACAGGCTCAGGCGCGCCGCCGCCCCACGATGACCGCCTAAGGTTTCTTTCTTTTTCTAAAATACCCCCGCCGGAGGCATAAAATCTCGGGCGCAGCTTTGGGTATATTCACTCGCAGCGCTTGGCCGCCTCATCCACCGCGGCCGTGTAACCCAGCAAAGAGAATGTATCCTTTGTGGTCGTGCCGCGTGAGGATTGCGCCGTGAGGACCGCATCAGACCCGCGCTTCATCGCCGTGATGATCTTGGCGTCATCAGCGGTGCTGGCCGGCCATGCCCATTCGCCTTCGGTGAAAAGCTCAAAGTTCGTGCCACCAACATCCAAAGTCACCGTTGACCCACCAGCAAACGGATATCCGCCGGTAAAAGTGATCTGACCAGAAACATTCTGATCCGGACGATAGAATGTCATCAGCAAAATATCACCTCGTCGCACGGCCACGACGCGCCCGTCCTTGGTGTTCACAGTCTCCGTCGGTGCAGAAACGGCCCAGCATTCGCGGGGATCTTGATCTTCAAAAACACTCCAAGCCGTCTTTGTTGCGACCTGATTTGTGCTTTCGTCCTGCGCTGCTGCCGTGCTTGCCAGGGTCAGTGCCCCCGCGGCCATCATACCGGACAGCGACAAACCCCACTTATCCGTCAACGGTGAACCCATGTAACAGCCTCCACGCTGTTCATTACCTCAATATGTGCGACCGCCATTTCTTTTGCTTTTTTGGCATGTCAGCAAATTTCCTCGACTTTGTAACAGTAGCCTGAAACAAGGCCAAGGTGAACGGGTATATGTGCAAATTTCTTGTTCACTACAGGGGGGATAATGGTCGCAGGGGTGCCTTTGGTGGATGTCTGGCGCGGTCACATGGTCGAAAGCCAGCACATGGGCCATGCCGTGATTTGCGACGCGACGGGCCAGATCGTGGAAGCGTGGGGCGACCCTGACCTTGTCGTTTACCCGCGTAGCGCCGCCAAAATGATCCAGGCGCTGCCGCTATTGGAAAGCGGTGCCGCTGATCTCGCCGGACTTCGAAGCGAGCACTTGGCGCTGGCATGCGCGTCTCATGAAGGCGCAGCTCTGCATACCGTTGCGGTACGCGATTGGCTGAATGATCTGGGGCTTGGCGATGATGACCTGCGCTGCGGTCCGCAAGTGCCCTATGATGAAGAGGCCCATCACGGCCTGATACGCGCTCACAAAATGCCCTGTCAGATGCACAACACGTGCTCGGGCAAACACGCGGGTTTCCTTCATCTGGCCAAGCATCTGCGTGCAGGCCCAGAATACGTTGATCCGGATCACCCGGTGCAGATCGCCTGCAAAACAGCCTTTGAAGAGGTCACGGGAGAGGACAGTCCCGGCTTTGGCATCGATGGCTGCTCAGCCCCGAACTATGCCACGCGACTCAAGGCGATGGCCTGGGCTATGGCGCGGTTTGCCAGCGCCGCAGATGACCTGCGCGGGCGGTCCATGCAACGGATTTGGCAAGCCATGATTGAACACCCTGCGCATGTGGCAGGCCAAGGTCGTGCCTGTACCGGCCTTATGCGTGCCTGTAGCGAGCCTGCGGCGATCAAGACCGGGGCGGAGGGCTACTACATCGCCATCCTGCCCGAACGTGGCCTTGGGATCGCGCTCAAGATCACTGATGGCGCAACACGCGCCTCTGAATGCGTGATCGCGTCTTTATTGGTGAAGCTGGGCGTTCTTGACCCGAACCATCCAACCGCAAAGCAGTTTCGCACCCCTCCGATTCTGAACCGGCGTGGACTTGTCACAGGTCGGATCGCACCGAATCCTGGGCTCACTTGACCCGTGCGCGGTGTTTCGCCGTGCCAACTGACCCAAGCCGATTGCCCATTTCCCGCCTATGCCCGCAGCAACGCTTCGCAGCATTTCGCCGGTAGGCCGTTCAAACATTTGGACCGGCAATCTCTTGCGGAGAGGGGCCTGCGGTTTCGGCCTCTTCCTGCAGAGAAGTTCCGCGGAGCGCCCAAATTAGAGACACCTGCGTTTTGAATTCCCATGTTGCACGCTGAGGAACGCGCTTCCTCCATCACTCTTTAGGAGAACAGGAGAAAAACATGATGACCATTCTGAAAGTCACAGGTCTCGCAACCGTCCTTTTGGTGCCAACGGCCCTCATGGCCGGAGAAACAGCGCTGGACGCCAATGGTGACGGCGCCGTCACCATGAGCGAGTTCAACAGCGCAATGCCCGAAGCGGGCGTCTCGGTGTTCGCCGAGATTGACGCAGATGCCAATGGCGTGCTGGACGCCGCAGAATTGGCCACCGCGATCGATACCGGCATGTTGCCTGATACGTCGTCAGAAGGCTGACGGCGTCCGGGGCGCGCGTGCGTAGCAGTGGTTGGATGAACAGGCAGATCAGGTTTTTCAGGAACCCCAAACAGCCTAGCAGTACCTGACTTGCTTGTTCGTTCAATCAACTCAAATCGTCGTTTGCCCGCGAACTTGCACACGCGCCCCGGCGTTACTTTTTGGCGTTAAAGAGCTTTGAACTCAGCTCTGGCCGCAGTAACTCACTCAGAAGCTTATCCCCATGTCCAGCGTCCGCTGCGGCGCTGAAAAAGTCGTGAATTGCCCGGTTTAGAGCCGTGTTGCGCCCAAGCGAGGTATTCATCTCGGTTATGTATCCCATGTCTTTGAGCGCGTTTTCTATCGAGAACACATATCCCTCATAATCACCGTCCTTTGCGTTCCCGATGATGCGGCGAAACACGCCAGAATCCGCAGACCCACGGATCACCACATCATAGAGCTTACCCCAATCACTGTCCGTCAGACGCGCGACATGAAACGCCTCACACACTACGGCCGCGATCCCCATAACCATGTAGTTGTTCACAAACTTCGCGGCCGCGCCGCTGCCCACAGGGCCGAAATGCTGCACGGAGGCGCAGAACATATAGAGAATAGGCTTAATGCGGCCAAACACATCGTCTTCGGCCCCCACGAGCGCGCCAAGCACGCCTTCCTCCGCCTGAGTTTTGCCGCCGGTCAAGGGCGCTTCGGCAAAGCGAACGCCACGGGATGCGAGTGATTTAGCCAATAATAGGGTCGATTTTCGCGATGATGTGCCTGTGTCGATGAGGGTCTTTCCAGAGCTGAGAGCATCACCCATATTCCCGATCACGCGCTCCACCACGTTGGAATTTGGCAGGCACAGTAGGACCGCGTCGCTCTTGTCCGCGAGGTCAGCCGCATCCTGGGCCTCCTCAGCACCCTTGGACACAAGGTCCTCCACAGGTGTGCGATCACGATTGCCCAGGATTGTCAGCTGACCGTGCTTGGCAAGGACATTGGCGGCTATGCCATGACCCATAGCGCCCAGACCAATGAACCCGATCCGCTCCATCAGATCGTCCATCCGCCATCGACGACAAAAAACTGCCCCGTCGCGATTTTTGACTCGTCCGATGCCAGGTACACAACAATTGGCGCGATGTCCTCTGGCACGGCCATCTCTCGTGTAGGCTGGCGATCAAGGATCGCCTCATAGGCCTCCTCAAAGTTCCCTCCCGCCTCAAGACGCGCCTTGAGAGACGGGGTCATCACCGTGCCGGGACACACGGCATTGCAACGGATCTTTTCGCGCACGTGTTCGGCTGCGATCGACTTGGTCAGGCCCAGAACCGCGCCCTTGCTCGCACCATAGATGCAGCGGTTGGCCGCTCCAGTGATAGAAGACACGACCGAGGCCATGTTGATGATCGACCCACCGCCATTTTCGATCATGCCGGGCAGGAAGGCCTCAATCATGCGGGCGGTGCCGCGGACATTGATGGCAAACGTCTTGTCCCAAGCCGCGTCATCTGCCTCAAAAATGGTTCCGGCATGGACAAATCCGGCGCAATTGAAAAGGACATCGGGCCTAGGGACCGTTTCAGCAAGAGCCGCGATCCCCTCTGGATTGGTCACATCCAGCTTGGAGCAGATGAGATTTTCGGACAGCGCATTCAGGCTCTCCAGGGCGGCCTCATCAATGTCGGTGGCGTAGACCGTCGCACCTTCGCGGGCCATGGCGATGGCAGACGCGCGTCCGATCCCGGCCCCTGCTGCCGTGGCGACGACAGTTTTTCCCTCAAGTCTCATGCATGCTCTCCTGTTTGACCTGACGTTCGCGCCACATCCACGCGAAATCAAGCTTGTACTGCGTCACGATCGGGCGCTAAATCGACATCGTTCTCAGGGCGGGGTGAAATTCCCCACCGGCGGTGACAGGTGAGGGGGATTTCCTCTGTCTGCAGCCCGCATGGAAGAGACCGTCAGGTGGTCAGGGGGCACAGCTGCGCCCGGCCTTCCCTGTCGTGCTGCGCCTTGGGTGACCGTGTCGATAGAGGAAAGGAAAGACCATGACACACACCCGATACGCCTTTGTCAAAGCCAACTGGCACGCTGAAATCGTGACCCGCGCTTTGGAAGGATTTTGCGATATCATCCCGGCCGAGCAAGTCGAGGTGTTCGACGTGCCTGGCGCGTTCGAAATGCCCTTGATGGCCCGCGATCTGGCGATGACCGGGCGGTATGACGCCGTGATCACGGCGGCCTTTGTCGTTGATGGCGGCATTTACCGTCATGATTTCGTGGCCCAGGCCGTGATTGATGGCCTAATGCGCGCTGGTCTCGACAGCGGTGTGCCCGTGCTTTCGGTGTCGCTGACGCCGCACCAGTATCAGGAAACCACGCATCACGATGCGATCTTCCGCGCGCATTTCGTCGACAAAGGGCGAGAGGCCGCAAAAGCGGTTCTGATGCTCAAGGAATCTCGCGCCAAAGCGGCCTGAATTGCTATTTTTGGCCTAAATAGTCTCTAAGTTGGGGGGGCGGGTTGTCAAAAATCTGCTGTGTTTTCACCGGCGGATGCGCCTGCCCCTCAGCCACCAGAATGACCTGATCAGCAATGTGTCGTGCGTCTTCGGGCTCGTGCGTGACCATCAGCACGGTCGCGTGACGCGCACGAGCAAGATCGGCGACGAGGGCCAGCATCTCTGCTTTGAGCGCAGGGCCGAGGGCCGCGAAGGGTTCATCAAGCAAAATCAGATCCCGGCGCTGCACCGTCAAGCGGGCGAGCGCCACGCGGGCTTGTTGGCCGCCCGAAAGCGCGGCGGGTTTACGGTCGGCAAGACCATCCAACCCGACCTCGCTCAGGGCTTTCACGATTTCGCTCTGATCCTGCTTGGTCAGTCGAAGATTGGGGTGGAGGCCGAGGCCCACATTCTGTGCGGCGGTCAGATGCGGGAAAAGATTGCCATCCTGGAACAACATCGCAATCGGGCGGTCGCCGGGGGGCAAGGTCGTTATGGAGCGGTCGTGCCAAGCGATCTGCCCGGCGCTCACAGGGTCAAACCCGGCAATCGCCTCCAGAAGCGTGGATTTGCCACCGCCAGAGGGGCCAAGAACGGCGTAAATGTGACCCTGTTGAAGGTCAAAATGGCTTTTCAGGTGAAATTCGCCCTTCCGGATCTCGACGTGCTCAAGCTTCAGCATGACGGCGCCCTCCCCGATCCAGAACCCAGAACACGCCGATGGACAAAACCAGCAACAGAAGCGACGCAGAGGCGGCGTCATCCAGGCGATAAGCGCCCATGAGACGGTAGATCTGCAGGGGCAGCGTGGCGATGTCAGGGTCCGCAAAGAGCGTGATCACACCCAGATCCCCCATTGAGAGCGCCATAGCGAGACCCGCGGCAAAGCCGATCTGAGGGCGCATGCGCGGCAGAAGGACGAAGCGCAGGAACGGCAGGCCGGCCATGTTGAGCGAAACGCCCAGCTTTCCGTAGCGTTCCACCACGTCGCGGGCAGTCGGCACCAGAACGCGCAGGGCGAAGGGCAAGGCGGTGATGGCGTTGACGAGGGCAGTGACTGGCAGGGCCAAGGCAAACGGGTCTGCGATAGGGCGGATAATGATGAATAGCCCCGTGCCGATGACAAGCGGAGAGGCGGCTAGGCCCAGAAGACCGGCCAGTTCCACGATTCCGCGGCCCCCGCGCGCGATGGCAAAGGCCATGGGAAGGGCAAGGAGCAGAAGAAGACAGGTGCTTAGCGCAGCGACGAGGAGCGACGTCAGCGCGGCAGACCAGACGGTGCTGGGCAGGGACAGGACGTTTGGCAGGCCGGAGACCACGATCGCGGCAAGAGGGAGCAGGAGAAAGAGAGCAGCTGCGATGATCCAGGCAGCATCTGCCGTGCGGGAGACCGGATTTGCCCCGTCCCAGCGGCGCACCGCGCGGTCAAGGCCCTTGCCAAAACCCGTGCCTGTGGCAAGCCAGAGCGCGAGAGCGGCAGCGAGGATTGTGAGGATGAGCTGCACGCCGGAAAGCAGTGCCGCACGACCGAGGTCGAAGTCGAAACGGAAGGCTTGATAGATCGCCAATTCGATCGTGGTCGCGCGAGGGCCGCCGCCGAGGGTCAGCGCAACAGCAAAACTGGTGAGGCAGATGGCAAAGACCACGGCAAAGGCGCCGGGCAGAATACGCCGCAACATGGGCCATTCGATCAGCCAGAACATTGCGCGACCGTCACAGCCAAGCTGCGCGGCGAGGCGGAAGCGCTCTGCCGGGACCTCTTGCCAGGCTTGCAAGATCAGCCGCGTGGCGAGGGGCAGGTTGAGAAAGACGTGGGCGAGAACGACACCGTGCAGACCGTAAATGCGGATGGGCTCGAAGCCGAGAAGGCCGAGCGCGTCACTGATCCAACCGGCGCGGCCAAAAACCTCTAGAAGGCCCAGCACGGCAATGATGACCGGAAGGATGAATGGGACGCCGAGAAGCGCAATCAGGATCCGCCGCCCTCTGAAGCGGCGACGCGCCAGCGCGCGAGCGACCGGGATTGCTATTGTGACACTAATCATGCCGGAAAGGGCCGCCTGGATCAGCGTGAAGCGGATCGCGGCCCACTCTGCCCGGCCGAGACCCGCGCCCGTTTCAGCGCGCAGAGCAACGGCCGTCAAGGTGCCCAGGATCAGCACTGCGAGGGTGATCGCGGCGCTGGTCCCGGGCCATGCGCTTACTGGCTGAGCGCGTCCAGCCATTCGTTCAGGGCGCCATCGCGTGCAGCGGCAGCCTCATCTGGGGACATGAGCAGCGACTGGGCTGGCGTCACGAGTGTATCGAACCCGTCCGGCAGGCCACTTTCGGGGGTGACGGCGGGATACATCCAGTTGGTCGTTGGAATGATCGACTGGAACGCGTCAGCAACCATGAACTGCAGGAACTGATCGGCCAGCTCGGGCTGATCGGACCCTGCAAGTTTACCCGCCACTTCGACCTGCATGTAGTGACCCTCAGAAAAGGTTGCTGCTGCCTTGCTGTCATCCTCTTCGGCGATCAGATGATAGGCCGGTGAGGTGGTGTAGGAGAGAACCATGTCGGCCTCACCTTCCAGGAAAAGACCGTAGGCCTCTGACCACCCTTTGGTCACCGTCACCACATTGTCAGACAGAGCACTCCAGATGGCAGGTGCGTCATCGCCATATGCGGCTTTCACCCACATCAGGAGGCCAAGGCCCGGGGTTGAGGACCGTGGATCTTGGATGAGGATCTTTGTGTCACTCTCAGCCAGTGCTTTGAGGCTGTCAGGTGCGTCCATATCCGCGTTGTGCACAAAGGCGAAATAGCCCCAGTCGAAAGGTACAAACACCGGATCGGCCCAATTGATCGGCAGATCATAGTCAGCGCTCACCGAATGCTCCGCAAAAAGACCGGTCTCTGTCGCGGCGCTGATCAGGTTTGTATCGAGACCCAACACAATGTCAGCATCCGAATTCGCGCCTTCAAGCTTGATCCGCGCGAGCAGAGCGGCGCCATCTTCGATCCCGACGAGTTTGAGATCGCAGCCACACACAGCCTCGAACGCCTCTTCCACCTGCGGGCCGGGGCCCCAGTCTGAGACGAAGCTGTCATAGGTATAAACGGTCAGTTCCGGTGTGTCGGCCACTGCGGCCGTAGCACCAAGAATTCCCGCAGCAAAAATAAGATGTTTCATGTCATCCTCCTTTGCGGCGCGAGGGCAAGGGCGGATGTCGCGTCCTTTACCTTCCCTCCGCCGGTTCTAGCCGGTTCAGGTTCAACGGGTTCGCTTTCGCATCTCAGTCCAGGCCAGGCCCAGACACCCCGAGGTAAACCCAGCTTTAGGACCCATCCGAGAGGAGCGCAAGCCGATCCGACTTGATTTTGCTTTGACACAGTGACGCTGTTGGATCGTTATGAACAGGGATAGCCAAAACTCCGAGTGACACGCATGGAACTTCCTGAAGGATATGTGATTGAGCCCATGACCGCAGCGGACGTGGACGTTTTGAGAGGTTCGGCCGCCTCTGAAGGGTGGAATCCGGGACTGAATGACTTGCGGCTCGTTTGGGATTTGGCTCCTGAGAGTTTTGTGGCTTTGCGCAAAGGCGACGCGCTTGTCGGCGGTGGGTCGATCCTGAGCTATGAGGGTGCGTTCGGGTTCATGGGGATGTTCATTATGCGGGCGGATGAGCGCGGCTAGGGTCTTGGCACGGCGCTGTGGTATAGGCGACGGGACACGTTG